>Ga0180009_10006169_pt1 | contig 12663 bp, 12 predicted proteins | sample OS_PC_MetaG_FD_123537 | JGI IMG/M metagenome (GOLD analysis project Ga0180009, IMG submission 123537) | Groundwater microbial communities from the Aspo Hard Rock Laboratory (HRL) deep subsurface site, Sweden - OS_PC_MetaG | ecosystem: Environmental > Aquatic > Deep subsurface > Groundwater...
TTCTTTCATCTTTGTTTGGAACCTGGGACACCAAAGACCTAAACCCTCTAAAAGAATGCAGAGAACTTCTCACTAATCCAAATTACGCTATCTAAACCCATTCAGGAAGCGTGAACTCTTACAGCACAACTAAGAACACAAAAGACTAGATATTTTTGTGTATACTAATTAATTTGTATATGAACCCTGCCCTGGTTCTTCCATTCAACTTTACTTAAGCCGACGCCCTCACCTTCGCCCAAAACCTCATTAAATAAAGCCCACCCCCGGAGTGGTCCTCCTTAGGGGATTCTCCTCTAAGCAACCATACCACATTGTTTCCATGGACTAGTCCATAAGTACATAGGCTCACTTCTGACAAGGACCGTCCTTGCCAGTCATGGGTCATTCTGCCAGAGTCCCGCTCAGCGGGAGCTTGTCCAGAATCCTTTATGTATACTACGAATTATTACTATTTACACAAAATTTCGCAAAATATGACCATAAAAAAGAAAGTCTGGCCAGAATATTTTCAAAATATTAAAGATGGTAAAAAAACATATGAACTTCGACTCGCTGATTGGGAATGTAATGAAGGTGATGTTTTAATTTTGCAAGAATGGAATCCTAAAACTAAAAACTATACCGGTAGGGAGCTAAGAAAAGAGGTTGCCTATGTGGGTAAAACCAAAAATATGACATTCTGGTCAAAAGAAGATGTAGCAAAATATGGGTATCAAATAATCTCTTTTAAGTAAACTTTATGATAAAAGGAATTGGCTTGCATTCTGTTATCATCTTAAGTATTTATCTGGTGATATTAAAAATAACGAACCCGAAAAACATGATGATGTTCGTTGGTTTAAAATATCACAATTGCCTAAAAATTTAAGCCCCCACACCAAGATTGCAATAAAGAAGTATTTATCGGTGAAAAAAAATTAAATTAAATTTACATCGCACAACACAAGGACCGTCCTTGTCAGTGGGGTTCTCACTAAGCCATTTTTGTGTATACTAATTTGTATATGAACTCTGCCCTGGTTCTTCCATTCAACAAGATTGATAAAGACGATATTCCCTTAGTCGGCGGCAAAGCCGCTAACTTAGGTGAAATGATCCAAGCTGGCCTGCCCGTCCCCAACGGTTTTTGCGTCACCTCTGCCGCCTATCAGTTAATTATCAAGCACAACCAAATCCAACCCAAAATCAAGCAAATCTTAAATCAAACAGACGTCCACAATAACAAAGATCTACAAAAATCTTCTAATCAAATCGTTAAACTAATCACAAAAGCCAAAATTCCCCAAGAACTTACCAACCAAATTTTTTCATCTTATGAAAAGCTAGTAAAGGGAAACAAAACACCTTTGGTTGCCGTCCGTTCCTCCGCCACCGCAGAAGATCTACCAGACGCCTCATTTGCCGGCCAGCAAGAGTCGTTCTTAAACATAAAGGGCGAAGCCAATCTAATCCAAGCCGTTAGAGACGCCTGGGCATCACTTTTTGGCGCCAGAGCCATTTTTTACCGCCAGACCAAGGGATTCGATCACTTCAAGGTTAGCCTAGCCGTGCCAATTCAGCTAATGATTCAATCAGAAATTTCCGGAGTAGCCTTTTCTATCAACCCGGTCACCAACAACAAAAACCAGATTATTATAGAAGCCGGTTACGGGCTAGGCGACTACATTGTTCAGGGCGTGATCACCCCCGATCATTACATAGTAAATAAGGACGATTTCACCATTCACTCTCGCCAAATAATTCCCCAAACCATCAAAGAAGTATATAAGTACCCAAGCGGCGTTAAGAAAAAAAGGGTTAGTAAGCAAAAAATAAACCTACAAAAACTACCAGACGACTTAATCTTAAAGCTGGCAAAAATTGTAGACGGTATTCAAAAACACTACTACTTCCCCCAAGATATAGAATGGGCCCTAGAAAAAGGCCAGCTTTACATAGTTCAGTCTAGACCCATTACCACCATCTCTGTTGCCGGAAGCGGCAAGCCCAAATATCAACTATCCGACCTTAAAAATCTTAAAGTAATTCTTCAAGGTCAAGCCGCCTCTCCTGGCATTGCTACAGGCAAAGTAATCAAGATAAAAAGCTCAACAGAAATCAATAAGGTCAAAACCGGAGATATTTTGGTAGCCAGCATGACCTCGCCAGACTTTGTTCCCGCCATGAAAAAAGCCGCCGGCATTATTACAGACAAAGGTGGCCAAACCAGCCACGCAGCCATTGTCTCTCGTGAGCTTGGCGTACCCGCCATTGTAGGCACCGTTAAAGGCACCGCTATTTTAAAGGTTGGTCAAACAGTAACTCTAGATGGCTCCACCGGTGATGTCTACAACGGCAAACCAGAAAAAAAACCACGGGTAATTGCCAAAAAACCAGATAAAAATCTATCTAAGCAGGGAACTGAGCCACTTCGCACCGCCACCAAAATATACGTCAACCTGGCCGAACCCGACCTGGCCGGCACCGTTGCCGAGAAAAATTCCGACGGAGTTGGTCTCCTAAGGGCAGAGTTTATGATCGCCCAGATCGGCACCCACCCCAAAAAACTAATCGCCGATAAAAAAGGCCACGTCTTCACAGAAAAATTAACAGAAGGCCTATTAAAATTCACCCAAAGCTTTGGCGATCGCCCCGTGATCTACCGTGCCACCGATTTCAAAACCAACGAATACAGAAACTTAATAGGTGGGAGCGCCTTTGAACCACAAGAGGCCAATCCCATGATTGGTTACCGCGGAGTTTACAGATATCTACAAGATCAATCGGTTTTCGAACTAGAAATAGAAGCCATAAAAAGAGTCAGAAATAAATACGGCTACAAAAACTTAAGCCTTATGCTTCCTTTTGTCCACACGGTAGACGAGCTAATCAAGGTCAAAAGCCTAGTATCAAGCATGGGCTTAATAAGATCGCCCAGTTTTAAACTATGGATGATGGTAGAGGTTCCTTCCAACGTTATCTTGCTAGACGATTTCATTAATGTAGGCATCGACGGCATCTCTATAGGTACCAACGACCTAACCATGTTAATTCTGGGCGCAGACAGAGATAACGAAGTCGTTTCCAGCGTCTACGACGAACGAAACCCAGCCGTACTTTGGGCTCTAGAAAAAATAATAAAAACCGCCAATAAGCATGGTATTACCTCCAGTATCTGTGGTCAGGCACCCAGCCTTTACCCAGATCTAACCGCCAAACTAGTAGAGTGGGGGATTACTTCGGTTTCCGTTTCTCCAGACATGCTAGACAGAACCAGAGAAATTGTCTCTCTGGCCGAAAAAAGACTACTAAAAAAATAAAATGGCCATAATAAAAGCAGTTAGAGCCAGAGAAATCCTTGACTCACGTGGCACACCCACCATAGAAACCAGCGTCTGGTCAAACGACACCGGCGCCACCGCCACCATTCCTTCTGGCGCATCAGTGGGAGACAAAGAAGCTCTAGAATTAAGAGATAATGATCCTTCAAGATTTCAGGGCAAGGGTGTCTTAAAAGCCGTGCACTTAATTAATCAAGTTTTAAGCAAGTATCTCATCGGACAAGATCCAACCAAGCAAAACTCCATCGATCAGATGCTCATAAACCTAGACGGCACCAAAAATAAGGGCAAACTTGGCGCCAACACCATTCTTTCCGTTTCCCAAGCCATCTTTGAACTAGGCGCCCGCGTCTCCACCATGCAAACCTACCAATACGTCCAGGCCAAGTATAACTTGCACCAGCCCACCCCAGCCAATCTCCCCACACCAATGTTTAACATAATAAACGGTGGCAAACACGGAAACCAGAACCTAGACTTCCAAGAATACCACGTAATTCCTTCCAGCAAACTTGATTTTAAACAATCTCTAAGAATTGGAACAGAGATTTATCATCAACTAAAACAACAACTTATAAATAAAAACGCCAGTTACTCCGTTGGCGACGAAGGCGGTTTCGCCCCCGACCTTAACAACAACCAGGACGCCATAGATTTAATTACAGAAGCCATCCAATCCACACCCTACGAACTAAATAAACAGGTCTTCCTGGGTTTAGATCTGGCTGCCTCTGAATTCTTTAAAAACAAACAATACAAAATTAAAGACCGTAAAAACCCTTACTCTGCAGAAGACTTCATAAAATACCTAATTGATCTAAAAAATAAGTTCGGCCATATCTTACTAGAAGACCCGTTAGACCAAGACAGCTGGGCAGACTGGACCGCCTTAACCAGTCTAATCGGCCAGAATACACTAATCGTAGGGGACGACCTTATTACCACCCACCCATTTCTCCTTAAAAAGGCCATCGATCAAAAAGCCTGCAACGCCGTTATTATAAAACCCAATCAGGTTGGCACCATCTCCGAAGCGGTGTCTGTAATCAAAATGGCTAAGGCTAACAACATTGCCTGCGTTGTTTCTCATCGTTCCGGAGACACCAACGAAGACTTCTTAGCAGACTTCGCCGTTGGGGTTGGCGCCGACTACGTTAAGTTTGGTGCACCAGTCAGAGGCGAGCGAACCATAAAATACAACCGCCTTTCATTAATTCACGACTACCTTACCCTTTCTTCTCCTTCGAAAGCCGCCACAACAACACCAACTCTCCCTTAACTCCTTTTTCTTTAATTTTCTCCATCACTCCACTGGCCGTTCCCCTAATAACTTCCTCAAACTTCTTGGTCAGTTCTCTGGCAATTACCACCTCCACATCACCAAAATTAAGAAAAATTTCTTCCAGTGTTTTGTATACACTTCTAGCCGGTTCGTAAATCGCCAAAGTTAATCCAAGAGCAGAAAAGGACTTAGACGCTTCCCAGTACCTTTCTCGTTTAGACTTCTTTTTGGGCAAAAACCCCAAAAATAACACCTTGTCAGACGATAAACCAGATAAACACAGAGCCGTTGTCACCGCGCTTGGCCCCGGTGCGCTAGTAACCGCCCCACCCATCTCAATTACCTGCTTCACCAATCTAAATCCAGGGTCAGATATCGTCGGCATCCCCGCATCTGTGACCAAAACCGCCTCATCAAAAGCTTGAATTTCTCCAATCAGTTCCGGTACCTTTTTCTTCTCGTTAAAATCATTGATTACACTTAGTTTTCCTGAAAAACCACCCGTCAAATATCCCAAATTTTCAAGTTTCAGCCACAATTTCCTAAACACCCTAGTATCTTCACAGATCACCAATTTAGCTTCTTGCAAAGCCCTAATGGCTCTCAAACTTATATCCTCAATATTACCTAAGGGTAGTCCCACCAACAAAAGTTTCATCTTAATATTTTCTTACCACTCCAACACACTTACCTTGGATTTGTACATTGGTGGCAAAAATAGGGGACATCGATGAGTTCGCTGGCTCCAACCTAACCCTAGTTTTTTCTTTAAAAAATCTTTTCAAAGTTGCCAGTCCGTTTTCCAATAAAGCCACTACAATATCGCCATTACTAACGTCATCAATAGCAATCTCCTCCATAATTACATAATCTCTATCAAATATTCCCTCTTCTATCATAGAATCACCTTTTACCTGTAAACAAAACGATCTTTTTTTGCTACTTACCATGCTAGGTGGAATTCTAAAACTGGCATCTGGGTCAGTATGTGGTTCAATGGGTTTTCCTGCCGCAATAAATCCCATTATTGGCAGTTCCAAGGTATTAAGTTGAGACATTTTTTCCTCAATAATCTCCAGACCCCTAACAGCGCCCTCAAACTTTCTAATTACCTTTTTTTTCACCAAAGCCTGCAAATGTTCATGCACCGTAGCCAAACTAGAAACGCCCAAGGCATCCGCAATTTCTTGTAGGGTGGGTGAGTACCCATTTCTTTGAATAAACTGCCTAATAAAATCCACAATTTGTCTTTGCCTTCTGTATAAAGTTACCGCCATATTTTTAAATTTCTTATTAATTTCTTCGTCATTCTGGCTTGTCCAGAATCCTTCTCTCTGTCATTCCTGCGAAGGCAGGAATCTATATACATCATTTTTATACCAAACAATACCCAAAGTCAACACCCAGTTTTGGCAAGGAGCAGTGAATGTCACTCATCAGACACTGTGTTCGACTTCTTAGTCAACACTGTTCAGATGTGTGACATGACAAGAACAAAAATGCAAGCTCTTCCGATGTGGAATCCGATCGAGCCGAGGGAGGGTCGTACCCCTGCTCATCATGTCATTCTGGTAAGTGAGTCCTCGAACGCATCCAGAATCGATTCCGAAGTCCTCGCAGACTCGTCCCCAGAACGACGTTTCTCTTCGTCATCCCGCACTTGATGCGGGATCCATTTATATAGATTCCTGCCTTCGCAGGAATGACGCCTAAATTTAAGCTATACTCTCATTCAATGCGCAGAATAATTTTTTTATGTCTAGTTTTCTTACTGGCCGCTAAACCAGCCTCTGCCCTTAGCCAATTCACCACCGACTATCAAATAACTTACAAGGTCGACGCCACGGGGCTGACCAACGTCAAATACCAAATTTCTCAAACAAACAACCTTTCCAGGGTTTACGCCACCGAGTTCAGCCTTAGCGTCAGCCACACCAACATAGAAAACCTCAAGGTCAAAGACTTCACCACCCCAATAGACCCAGACATAGTCTTAACCAACAACATTACCAACATAAACTTTCCCTTCATAAATAAAATCGTAGGAGTAGATAAAACCCACACCTTCTCCATAGAATACAACACCCACGACATTGCCGTCAAAACAGGCTCGGTTTGGGAAATAAACATACCCAAAATAACCACCAACGAGAGTATAAATAACCTAACCGTCAACCTGCAAATTCCCCCCAACTTCCCCAAACTAGTTTTTGTAGACCCCAAGCCAACCAAAATAACAAACAATATATACACCTTTTCATCCCACTCTTTGGCCAACAAACCCATCTCCGCCCTCTTTGGCAGTGAACAGTTTTTTGAACTAAACACCAGTTACTATCTAGAAAACGAGCTCAACTCAAACAATCAAAAAACAATTGCCCTACCACCCAACACCAGTTATCAAGAAGTGTTGATCAAAGACATCAGCCCCAAACCAGACAACATCACCGCAGACCCAGACGGCAACTGGCTAGCCGTTTACACCCTAAAACCCAAGCAGAAACTAAACATTGATCTAAAACAAATAATTAAGCTACAATTCACCCCCAAATCAGAAATCGGCACTCCAGACCTGTCCAAATATCTAGAACCAACCAAAACCTGGGACTACAACTCCCAAGAGTTTCAAAAAATAAATGTAGGAGAACTAAAAGACCCCCAGCAAATTTTTAATTTCGTCACCGACTCTTTGGTTTACAACTACTCTCTTATTGAAAAAGATCCGCTATCTAGACAAACTGCCTCATTTTCTTTACAACACCCTACCCAAGCCATCTGCACCAATTTTACCGATCTTTTTGTTGCTTTAGCCAGAAAAAATAACCTACCCGCCAGAGAAATCCAAGGCTTCGCCATGTCTGAAAACGAAAAACTAAAACCCCTAAGCTTGGCAAAAGACGTACTTCACGCTTGGCCAGAATACTTTGACAAAGAAAAAAATACTTGGATACAAGTAGACCCAACCTGGACCAACACCACCAACGGGGTAGACTACTTTAACAAGCTAGACCTAAACCACATCGCCTTTGTCATTCACGGCCAAGATACCACCCCTCCTCTACCGGCAGGTTTTTACAAAAATCCAGAAAAAACTACCAAGGACGTAAATGTAAAGGAAACCGACCCGATAGAATTCCCCCCAGCCAATATCCAGGTGGAAATAAAGGAACAAAGGGGGAATGTATTAATAGTAAGCGTTAAAAACCCCTCTGGTACGGCAAAACTTAACATTCCTCCTTTATCTCATCAAGAAATGGAAATCAACCTAAACTCCAGACCAATCGTAGGAAAATCAACCAAAACAGTAACTGTAGAAATTGCCGGTGACCAGTACACCCTGCCAGTAAGTATAAAACCCATTCTCCAACCCCAAGCACTTATGGCCATACTAGCCACCCTATTAATATTACTAATATTAATAATAAAAAAAATCAAAAACACCAACTCCGTCTTTCCCGTCTCCATCAAAACCTAAACCATCTATCCACTAGTTATATGAAATACATTTTTAATTTTAAGAGTTTTCACTCGGCTTTTTATTAAGAAATAAAAATGGTACTAGGGGAACTAAAACAAAAAACAAACACATTCGAAAACCGTCCCTCTTACTGTAACCATTGCAGTGTTAGTGCTGCTGTAAAAGCGATACTGTTGTGTATAAGATGTGCCAGAAAAACAATTTTGAAAGCTTTCAAACCACCTCCCTTCATTATATATATCCAAGAAAACACAGATCCCATTGCAAAAGCCGAAACCATAAAACCAATTACCGGTAAATGAAGCAAAGAAAATATTATAGCTGAAAACACAATAAGCTTTTTATTATCAGAAGTGAACTTCATTCCAATTTTAATTGGAATAGTCTGCCCCAAAAGAGTTTCAATTATTGGAGCCATAAAAATAACGAACACAGCATCATCCAAAGTTACTTCTGGTATTTGGCGATCAGAACCAAAAAATTCTAAAGGCAGTCCAGCGATACTTACCACCAGCTCACCAATTGCCGTCAATAGTATTTTTATTAAAAGAATTACAATGGCAACCTTAAAAGCCAAGAAAATATCCGAAGAGTTCTTCAGGTTAAAGCTTATTTTCTTCATTAAGACGTTAATCATCTTCTACATTATATCTAACCCTTGATCTTAATTGCACCACTCAAAAAATTCACCCCTCACCCCTCTTTTTTTCGCTGAATCAAAGGAAGAAATAAAAAGCCGAGTGAAAAATAGAGAATAAAGAAGAAAAATGTACTCCTTTTTCACTTCGTTCAGTCGGCCCCGTTGCACTTTCGTCGAATTGATAAGAAAAAATATTATCAATTCTTCTCAGGTCATATAACACAGTATGTCCGGCTCACTTCGTTGCACTCGTTCGGCCCTAATTAAGCGTCCATGTTGTAAAATCAGGGTAGCTTAACATGTCCGCTTAACTACGGACATACAGAAACGTTGTGCAAAATAATAAAAAGGTGTGTTACAATCTCCCTACTTAAAAAAAGGAGGTGAAAATAATTATGATAAATGAAAGAGTTAAACAACCCCAGCAGTTAGATAATGGTACTAAAGCAAGAATGGTAGAGTTGGGTTTTGACCCCGAGCAAATTTACACAGGTGAAATAAGTGATGTGATGAAAGAAGCTTCAGTTGATGTTGAAACAGAATATGGAAACGTAAGAGCTGAGGTAGTTGCTGCTTTTTATGCTGCTGGAAGAGGGGAAGAAGTTACCGATTGGATGATGAAACAATTATTTTCATAATTTTCACCAGTAAAATTAAGGAGTGGCTTTTTATTACGTCTCCGTTCCCCACTTCGTTCCAGTACTCGACCACATTGCACTTTCACTCAATGACAAGGACCGTCCTTGTCACCCCACCAAGGTCTCGCTCAGCGGGAGCTTGCCCAGAATCTATTTACGCAAAAACAGTACTATTAGAAAAAAAATAAATTTTGCCAAAGTTGTGGCTTTCCAATGAATAAGGATAAAAAAGGTGGCGGATCCAATGTCGATGGTTCTATAAGTGAAAAATACTGTTCAATGTGTTATGAGAATGGAAAGTTTTTAACTCCACCAGAAGTTAATAATGCCAAGAAAATGCAAGAGTTTTGTATTCAAGAAATGAAAAAAGATGAAATGAACGGTATTTTTGCATGGATTGCAACTCGGGGAATTCCAAGACTGGAAAGGTGGAAACAATAAAGTTTATAAGAAAATAAGAAAGCCTATCTGATAATTTTCGCTCAATGACAAGGACGGTCCTTGTCACCCCGGCTTGCCCAGAATCTATTTCTAGTTTACAATTAAACCAATGAAAACCATTCGCCCATCCACTAGTTGTGCAAAATTTCGCTTCGCGAATGAAAATTAATCAAATAGACCCGTAAAATATGTACAGAAGCCGTATTCATACAATAAATTGTATGATATTGACAACCAGAGACATTTAAGATATACTGCTTGTATATTAAAATATTATAAAAACATGATTCACTCATTTTCGTGTAAAAACTTTTATTCATTTGCAGGAGAAAATACAGTAGACTTTTTAGTCAATGATAAAACACCCAAAAGTTACGGTTACTATACAACTTCTTCAGGAACTCGTCTTTCAAAAGTAGAAACCGTTATTGGCCCAAACGCTTCTGGAAAAACCAATCTACTTAAAGTTCTGCCATTTTTTAAATGGTTGATTGTTAATTCATTTGACATTGAACCATCAGCTCCGATTCCAGTCCTACCTTTCTTATTCCCTCAGCTAAAGAATAAACCGATTGAGACTTCAGTAAAATTTGAAATGGATGGCGACATTTACACATACAGTTTCATCCTTGACTCAAAGAAAATTTTAAAAGAGGACTTGAAAGTCAAAAACAAAAGCAAAGAGAAAACCACGACAAAAACCTTATTTTTGCGTCAGTGGGAAGAAGAATCTAAAAAGTATCGTCTGATGAACAATAATTTCTCTCTACCTAAAGGTTTCGAAAAATTACTTCGCACCAATGCCAGTGTAATAGGTATAGGAATGCGATTAAATCACGAAAAAAGCGAAAAAATTGGCTTATTTTGGCAAAAAGTCAAAACAAATGTTATCGAGGCTGGTTGGACAGGTGATTCGCTATCTCCCAAAACTAACCGCGTATTTTCTGCGCTAAACTTCTTTAATAAAAACAAGTCACACAAAAGCGAGGCAGAGAAATTGTTGGCGCGTTTTGATCTTGGTTTCGAGGCGTTTGATATACGAAAAGAAAAAAAAGGAGATGGATTCTATATTGACGCCCAAGTAACACATCAGTTTGAAAATCAGGAATACAAGTTACCTTTTCGCTATGAATCATCGGGGACAAAACAACTTGTTGTACTTCTAGAAACCATATTACAAGTGTTGGTTGATGGAGGAGTAGCTGTTATTGACGAGTTTGATGTCAATCTCCACTCAGACATGGTCTTAGCTCTTTTTGAACTTTTTCTCTCGCCAGAAACTAATCCTAAAAATGCGCAAATATTATTCAGTACTCACAATCATCGTATCTTGAATGAGCTGGATAAATATCAAGTAGTATTAGTGGAAAAAAACAAGCAAGGCAGCAGCGAAGTTTGGCGTCTTGACGAAATGTCTGGTATACGTGCTGATGATAATTATTACACTAAATATATTGCTGGCGCATATGGTGCAATACCTAAGATCAATTAAGCTCATGTATGTCAAGGTCAAATCCGTACAAAAAAAAGCGTCGTCAAACAAAGAGTACAGTATTAATATATGGTGAAGGATTAACAGAGGAAATCTTTTTAAAACACTTAAAACAAGTATATTCGAAAGCTGGCAATATCGCGGTAACCATCCGAAAGGGCAGAGGAGGATCAGTAGATAACCCAGTCGTAAATGCATCAAGGTACTTGGGAGATTTTGACCGACGCTTTGTAGTCATTGATGACGATAGACCAAGACAAGAAATCATGAAAGCAGAGAAAAAAGCTGCTAGGCAAAATATTACAATTTTCAAAAACACACCCTGTATTGAAGCAACAATGCTTTCCATTTTAAATAATGGAAAGAGATATTCGCAGAAATCAACATCGTGGTGTAAAAAGGAATTCGAGTTATCACATGTTTCACAAAACAAAAGGGGAGGTTTAGAAGAAAGGTTGGAGTGTAAGAAAATTTTCCCAAAAAAATTACTCGATGAACAACGTAAAAGAAATAAAATTCTGAATGGTTTAATATTGACAATGACAAAAATCAAAAACGCAAACTCCGTCTTTCCCGTCTCCATCAAAACCTAAACCGTCATTCCGTGCTTGACACGGAATCTATATAAATGGATCCCCGCCTACGCGGGGATGACGGGGGAGCTTGCCCAGAATCTATTTCTAGTTTACAATTAAGCCAATGAAAACCATTCTTAGACAAATTGGCATTAACTACCTAGCACTCTACTTAAGCTTTAACATCTATCCTGGATTTTCGGTAAAAAACAGTTTTCAGGTCATATTAACAGCCAGTATCCTCTGGCTTTTGCTAAACAAGGTTGTCAAACCAATCATTAAACTTTTACTACTACCCATAAACCTAATTACCTTAGGGCTGTTTTCTTGGGTTATTAGCGTAGTCACCCTGTTTTTACTCCAGTTTCTCATCGTTGGCATCAGCCTTCAGCCTCACTATTTCACCGGCTTCACCTACCAAGGTTTCATAATCCCAGCATTCCACATAAACCTTTTGTTTTCATATATCATTACCTCTAGCTTAATAAACGGAATTCACTCCATTATCTCTTGGCTTTTTAAAAAATGAACATACTACTAATCATCCAAATAATTATTTCCCTTATCCTAGTAACCTTGGTCATGCTCCAATCCAAAGATAGCGGATTAAGCAATCCTTTTGGCGCCACCCAATCTGGCTATCAAACAAAAACCGGCCCAGAAAAAATGATTTACCTGTTTACTATTTTTACCGTAATTATTTTTATAGCTATTTCCATTCTCAATATCAGGTCCTAATACATGCTAAAAAACATAAGAAAAAACCTTTGGTTCATTAGCGCCTTTGTATCAAA
>Ga0180009_10006170_pt1 | contig 12662 bp, 18 predicted proteins | sample OS_PC_MetaG_FD_123537 | JGI IMG/M metagenome (GOLD analysis project Ga0180009, IMG submission 123537) | Groundwater microbial communities from the Aspo Hard Rock Laboratory (HRL) deep subsurface site, Sweden - OS_PC_MetaG | ecosystem: Environmental > Aquatic > Deep subsurface > Groundwater...
AATATGGTGTTTTTTAAGAAAAGAATGAAATCAAAAAAGCGTATTCCAATTGACGAGTATTTCTTTGAAAAAACTATCGAAAACCCTAACTCTAATTTTGACGCGATTTTGGACTCATACATGAGTGATTATGATGTCGCGCTTAGACATGACCTAGATGAACCTCACATGATTGTGGTTACTCGAACCAAAAACATGTTGATGCAAGAGTTAGTTAAAGCCAATCCTAAAATATATGAGGATGATGTGATCAAAAACTACATAGATAGTCTTTTTGTGCTTGCCGCAGGTTTTGATGATTTGCCCAAAAAAGTAGTTGAAGAACTCAAAAAAAGAGAAAAGGAGTAGCCGCGCTAAAAACAAGGCGTTGATACATAAATCTAAATTGTGCGGCGCATGCCGCATAATTTAGCTTTAGATTGTTTACCATTTTGCGGTATACCTAGAATAAAAATGAATGATTGAAAGAACCAAGACAGAATGGGAGGAGATAGATGCCAATTTTTTCTCCGCGTGGCTTGAAGATTCGTCTTTCGCCCCAGTATTCATTTACTCTCATGAGCAGGCTGTACCCCCAAGTCAAACCAAGTGAAATTTTATTTTCTACAGAAGTGTTAGATACTATGTGTGGCAAGATTTGTTTTATAGTGGGGCTTGTTTGTTTTATACTTAGACTCCAACCCTTGGTAATAGGGTCTGTAGTATTTTCTGCATGTTTTATTTATTTAGTCATTAAATACACTCCAGCGACAATGTTGGTCACTTTTCAGCCATTTAAATCATTCTTTAAGTTGTTCTCGTTAATTCAGGGATGGGGCATATTTACAACTTTAATTGTTATCGTGGGCTACTTCTTGGTTGGTTGGCAGGGATTAGCAGCATATTTTGCAGGTAGACTATGCGGCCTGATAATTTCTTTTTCCTTTGAAAGCTATCAAAGGAAAGAACTTCACGAGAAAAGCGGAATGGTTATTACTGGCGCAGAGGTTTCATTTTTCCGAGCCTATATGCTTTACGCGATGAAACTAAACATAAATCCTGATTTGGATGTTGATTCAAATGAAGTGGATGTCGAAAGGCTAGAGGAGATATTTTATGAATATTGCGCGGAGAACCCGGGAGCATGCACACAAATGGAATATGCTCAATAATGATTAAAACTAATTTGGTATTAATAGAAAAAGATGTACTGGAAGCGATGCAGCGGATTGAAACCGCTGATCTCAAAAAATTAACGATCGATGAAATAGAAGCATATTTAACCCCCCTTTTCACGGGATACCGCGCCACAGCACCAAGATTTAATAAAGGGTTACATATATACAGAGGCCGCAAGTGCGCCAAACCAATTAGCCTAAAAGAAGTAATTTACCCACTCCCTTCTTCTATTAGAAGGCTTGGAAGAGCCAACGATATTGGTGAGTCACTATTCTATGCAGCCAATGGGAGAAGTGTACCATTTTTTGAATTAGACTGTAAACCTGGTGACCTCATCGCTTTAACAAAATGGAAAACAAACAAAAAAGCGATAGTAAACCATATTGGATATTCTCCAGAAATCGCATCTCAGTTAGGTTCTGGGCGGTCTCTGGGAGATTTATATGATTTTATTATATCTACACGGTCATATAGCAGTCTAAATAGCAAAGTACACGACTATCTTGCATTAAAATTTTCTAAAAAAATCTCAGGAAATAGCCAACACAGTTACAAATTGACTGTGGCCATAGCGAGGAAACTTTTCAAAAATAACATGTTTGACGGGTTATTATATCCAACTATGGCAATGTCAGGAAATGGTGATAACATTGTTTTTAAATGTGATTACGTTGACAAGCATTTAGAGTTTTTAAGCATTGAATATATAAAAATAAAGTATAAATCCGGTATGATATACGATTTTGAAATTCTGGATTCTTCAACTATTGTAGACAAAAAAGGTAACTTTGTTTGGTCTGGAAGACCATTGCAAAACATCTTGAAGGAAAAAGGGCAGAAGCTTACCATGGTCTCCGAAAATGGTGAGTGGGTGGCATACGATACGGATGGAAACCGCGTGTATCTAGAGTAGGACACAAATAGAAATAAAAACAACGGGGCGCGATGGCCCCGTTGGCTAGAGGTATGCCCGGACTCCGGCATTGCGAAGCGCCCCTCCCACGGCTTTTTGCAGGGCTGGCGACACTCTCAGGAAAACTTCCTGAAAATGCTCCTTGATTAGGTCAACCTGGGTCGGTGAGACCTGCGGGCCGGTCATGGACACGGCGTTGGGCGTACCGTCCTGCTTCAACATGAGCACTTGGAACGGATTAGAGCACAGGTAGCAGACGCGGTGGTGGCCGGTCAGCCGGTGGATGTTGAAAAGCTCCAGGGCGGGGTTTAGGAACTTTTTCAGGTGAAACCACTTGGCCTTGGCTTTAGGGTCAACAGAGCGGCCTATGTAGCCCACCAGGACGCCTTGTGGCGTATGCAGGGGGAACACTATCCGCCCCTTCATGGTGCCTTGCTTGCAGTAGCCGACGCCGAACTCCTGGGCGGTTGCCTCACTGATCCCCTTGCCGTGAAGGAAAGGGTGATAGTGAAGCTCCAGGGTCTTCTTAAAAGGCTGGTTAGAAGTCATCATCCCCCTTTCCTCCGGCGGGTGCCTGGCTTCCCTTGCCGTTGGGCTTGCGGACATTCAGAGTCAGCGTGCCTAGGCGGGCCAGGTTGGTCGGCAGATAGTTGACCAACACGTTGAGGCTGCCGTCCTGGTTGACGAATGCAACCCCGACTTTCGTCCAGTTGGAGCGTTCGCCCTCTCCCTGGACATGAAAAACATCCATTCTCTCCTTCTGGGCCATGGAACACCTCCTTGTTATTGGGGCCCTCGCCTCTCGGAACTTGCAGCGCCGAAAAGGGAGGGCCCAAGGGTCACTGCCCTTAGGCCCCAGTTGGGAATGGAACCGCCACCTGTCAGGCTTCCCGTCTGAACCACGGTATCGCCAGCAGTCAGCCGGCTTAGTTCAGTCAAAGGAGCTTTTGTCCTCCCCACTGATGAGACCAGAAGCCGTGAGGCTTTTCATGGAAACGACAGCGGGTTTAAGTTTGGCTACCGCCTTACCGACTGAACCCACAGACGACGCTCACCTATGGGCGGACGGTTCATTAAAAAGAAAAGAATTGTGGTTGTTCGTCCCATAAGGAAACAAGGATTTGAGGCTGGTCAGGTTCCGTGGCAGGTTTTGAAGGTGCTTGCTTTAACTTGTAAAGGCTATTTTTCTTAATCTTGGGTGGCTTATAGTATCCCTTTACCTGGTAAAGCTCTGTCCCTATTCTGGCAAAAAATTCGTAATTTGGCAAGTTTTGGATGAGGTGCGGGGAGATACTAAACAGTTTTGTGGCTTCACTTTTAAGGATATTGCTTTCATAATATTTAGAGTATTCGTCACGAGCTATAAGTTCCCTTGCCGTCCTAGTGGCAAGCTCACTGCCAGCATTGAAAATAACATAGCTATTGATAATATCTAAAATTAATTCATATAGCTTTCGCGGAAGCTGGGCATGGCTGGTATGGGCACAGGTAAAAGATATTTTATATTTTCTACCCTCGGAAAAAATGTATTGAAAGTCAGGGGTGATAAAGTTTTGAAATTCGTCAACGTAAAAGGCAATCGGATATTTGGCGTCTTTGTGCTTGAATGAATATTTGAAATAAGACTTAAGCCCATGAGAAAGCCAGTTGCCTAAAAAAATCATTTCGTTGGTGCTCATGGCGTAGCAGTTAACCAATAGCATTTTTCTATTCTTTGCAATATCCTCAAAGTCAATTTGGTTAAGACCTGAAATAATATCGTACATTTTACCCCGAGTAAATTCAGCTATTCTGGTTGCAACCCGCTTACAAGTTTGCTTTTGCTCTCCTGACAAGTTTTCAAAAAAATAGATTTCATCGGCTAACTTCTTATGGTCAGCCTGGCCAATGTAGTAGCTGCGACGCTCTGGATAATTCAAAAAGCTGTAAAGAACTTTTAAATCGTGTCCCTCCTCACGCTCCAAAATGATACTCAGGGCATTCGTCAGAACGTCATTCATCCCCACAGTTGTTTTTAGCGTTGATGTGCTCAGGGTTATGTAGGCATTCATCACCTCGTTAAATTCGGTTATAATATTATCCTTAGTCATCCAGGGGCAATTAAACAAGTTAAAGGATAATGGGGTGTCTATTGAAAGATATAAAATATCTCTCTTGGCAGGCGTAAATGAAAGTATGTCTCTTGAAAGGTTTCCAGATGGGTCTAGGACAATAATGCCAATATCGTTGTTTAAATCTTGATGTACTAGATTAAGAATAAGTGTTGATTTGCCCTTGCCGGTTCCGCCTACGATATAAAGATGCTCAAAGCGGGCGTTTTCTTTTATGACCGGCAGTCTATCATTAACTTCCGATATACTTCTCCCTAAAACCAAACTAATCATCGTCTTCTTCTTCCGGTGGCTTCATAAGACGCTGAACTTGTAATTTTTCTTGCATGACTTCAAGCTCAAGTTTTTCTACCTCTAGCTGTTGCCTCTTTATTTCAAGGTCTGTTAATATTTTGTCTCGCTCACTGCTATCATTTAATTTTATTGGCAATTGTTTTAAATTATGTAGCGTAGTCATCATATCCCCAATTGATTTCATTGTCTTATCAAACTGCTTGATAGAATGTTCTTCTTGTCTTGATTTAAGGCGATAATTCATCCCTTTAAAAAATTTTGCCACTGCTGAGTCGGTAGCGATTAAAGATTCGATCTCATGGAGGTTTTTTTCCAGAAATTTCTGATCAACACTCCCGCCACCTTTAAGGCTATTTTGCACTACATCAATACTACTTGCATAAATTTCTAAAGCTTCTATTTTGTTTTTTAATTCTTGCTCCTCTGCTCTTTTTTTCTTTTCATTCATAGCCACCTCCATTTTGTCTTTAAAAGCCTCGCCTATAGTCATGGCAATTACCGGCTCTATAAGCCAATAAACACTCGCAAAGACCCCATAATAAAACATCATCGCCAAAAATGGTAGCGCTAACATAATTAAAAATACATCAGAATTAATAAAATTAGACAAAATACCGCTAATAATAAATAAGCTGAAAGTTATTATAGATAGCTGTTTGTACTCAGCAAAAGGCAGATAAATCCAAAAAAGCCAAACAAAAAATAAAGCCAATAAAAATATCCAAGACAAAATTGCTACAAATACCGAGCTACTATTTGCTAGCCAAATGGCAAAAGGAATAGATATTAAAAAAATGAAAAGCCCTAAAACTCCAGCACATACTTTTAAAACTAATGGAGCGTTGTTATCAAACCATTCAAACCTACCTTCCGGACTATTTTCACTATAGATGGCATTATCGTCATTTTTAACAAATACTTTCTTTAGTTTACTTACTAACTCCATTTTAATAATTTACTCTTTTAGGCATTAACCACCTTCAAATGAAAGTGAAAGTCTATAGGCTCTTTGCCTTTGCCCAATTTATTTTTTGCTCTCTCCTTGATGTCGTTTTGGACTTCGATGTACTTCTCCAACTTCGGTCGATTATTGGACCACTCGACCTCTAAATAAATCAAACAGAACATGTCTTCAATTTCTAAAACTACTTCCGCGTCCGGTATTATATTCCCTATTTTTGGGGTAAGTTCAAAGCGGAATTTATAGCCGGTCTCGGTGGCCCAAGTTTCAAGGTCTATCAGTTCTTCGGTGATCGCCAGGGCGTGGCCTAACTCCTGCCCCTTGGCCTGGTGGCTTATGAGCGTCCAGTTGCCCCGAGGCTTCTCGGTTCCCTCTGCCCTGAACAAATCCGCCTCCAAATCAGCCTTAATTTGGCTCCTCAGGTTGCGGAGGGTGCTTTTCTGATAAGTCAGCGACAACAGCCGGTATAGCTGCTCAAAGGTGATATATCTATATGAATTTACTATTATTTCCAGAGAAGTCATTGACAACTCACTTGGGCAGGCAAGAAGTCACTTGCCAGGGTATGATAACTACGCGGAATGTGTCAAGAATATTTTAAAACTCATTGACTAAAGCCCCCCGTATCATCTCATTTCACTTTGATTACTAATCAAAATATTATTAGCTGCTTTTACTTCCGCTTTTGCACAGACAAAAGGGGGGCGAGCGTGGCAAACGCACTTATGCTGATATCTTTCCTACCAATTCAGCTCACTTTTCATTAAAAAGGGGTTTTCTTTTTCTTATGGTTTTTCCTACACCCTGACACCTCAGATACACAACAGATTTTATTTACCTTACTTCCCAAGCAAATCATTCTGTATATGACTAGATTCTAATTGTCTTTCCCAGCCGATTACCACTGTTTTAAACTAGGCAAATAAGACAGTCATTTAATACTATCCGTATTGGCGGATTTCCCGCGCCGCGCTACCACGAGGGCGGCTGCTGCCATAACCACTGGCAACACACTATAACCTACCTACGGTCTTCACCGGACGAGGGCGAGCGAGCGTCTGGTGTTCCCGTTCCGCCTTGTTTTGTTTTTCTATTTAATTGTCAAAGAACTATTTTAATTTTACCCTATTAAAAGGATTATTAAAAATCACTTATCCACACCTGCGGTATAAACCTCCCCGACCTTGTTTTCTAGCCATTCTATCCTATTGTGAAATAGCAACATTAAATCTTTTATAATCTTTATTAGCCTGTCAACTATTAAGTTTGTTTTAGTATCCATAGCTGTTAACTTCTATTGCTTGCCTGATGTGCTTGCAACGAAGCTTCCTGTAAATATTATGAGGACAAGAGCAAGTCGCTTTAAATCCCCTACCGACCTTTTTCAATACGACCTTATACCATTTGTTTTTGTCGCTTTCGCTTTGCACCTGATACGACAATATTTTTTTTATTTTCATTTTAGGAAGGGGCGGATCGGGAACACTCAAAAGGCTAATAGCTTGGTTGGCAAGCCACGCTTTATGTGTCCCTCTGGTGTTTACACCAGACGCGAGCGAGCCCGAGTCTGGTGAAGGGTAATAAAGCAAAGCAGCAGCCAACCGAGTGACGAGCCGTGAAGCCTTAAAGACGGAACGGCCACCTTTGGAAGCGGCGCGGGAAAGATCGTCCCCGAAGGGGACACATATACTTTGACATTTAATTTCCCGGTCATTTAACCTAAACATGCCTGTCAGTCTCCAAACCACATGGGGGATACTATGAGAAAATCTCTAATCAGTTTGTTCATGATGGCTTTACTGGTGTTGTCCGCAACTATTGGGGAAGCCAAGAGTCCGGCAGATTTACTTGGGTATAAACCCGTCAATCCTGACGAGGTGGCCATTGCTACCCTCCTCATCAAACAGGAAAAGGCAATGGCAAAAAAGGATGCCGAAGGTAGCGCTGCCCTTTACAGCGATGATGCCGATGTGGACACCATGGGCTGGGGGGCAATCACCAAATCTCAGCTAATCGGCAAGATGATGGAATACATATCCGGTATTTATGACTTCAAGGTCTCAAATTTGAAAATTTATTTTCGCAATTCCAAGGAAGCCTTGGCCTTGTACAACAAATCTTTTAGTAGTGGTCGCGGATACAGCGAGGGGTTGTACCTTGCTACCTTGATAAAACAGCCTGACGGGACTTGGACCATTACCCGTGAAAGGATAATCGGCTAGTCAAACACCTGATAGGTGGGCATAAGCTCCAAAGCCTCCTTGGCCTCTAATTCGTCATACTCGTCCTTGTAGTCGTTGGGGTTTAGAAAGCCTTTCCAATCTCTCAGCCAATGGCCTGGGGCGATATAATTGCCCGATAGCTCCATTTTCTTCAAATGCCTGATAGCGTTCCTTGTCCTTGTAAGTTCAGCGTTCTTGGTGTCCTCGGGCAACTCTAACGGCTTCTGCGGGCTGGTATAGGCCAGCTGGGACGCTTCATCGGGCGGATAGACCACAAACAAAACATCGGGCTTGGCCGGTTTGAAATGGTCTTGTTCCTCCCTTTCCTTCATCCATAGCCGGTAGGCCATGTGCCAATACTTCTTGGGGTACTTGTCATAGGTTGTAGCCTTGCGTTCAAAGTCCTTCTCGTCGTTCCGGCAGTCAATCTCCACAAAGAACCTTTTGTGCCGGTGAAACACCAGGAAAACATCAGGAGCGATAGCCCGTCCACCGGATCGACGGTAAGCCTTGTCAAAATTCATGGAGTTTTGGTAGCGGTCAAGTAGGATGTTTTCAATCGGCTTGCGGGACAGCACCTCCACCAGGAACTCTTGCAAATAAAGCTCATGCTTCCAGGAGCTAGCGCTTCTGATTCCCGGTTTATGCAAACGCCCGTAGTTGGCGTCCAGGTACTCCTTCCCCTTGGCGGTCAGGGAGTAGATATAGGGGAAGCCACGCAGGACGGCGTGAACCACGTCAACATATTTCAGCTGGTCACGAAAACGCCTCAGGTTAAGGCTCAGGTTGCGGTAGGAGTCGCCTCTTTCAGTTGCCCTAGGGCTAAGCCTGGCCAGCTGGTCAGCGGTGGCACACTGCATTAGCTCAAGATTTCTTAAGGTCTGAATATCCCTGTCTTTGGGATAAAATTTGTGTTTGGTCATTTTTGGTTGGCGATTTAATACTTTTAGTAAACCGAACTTTTATCTGGGCAGTTGCCGAGATAACCACTCTCTTTGCATGGTTTTACGAGTTTTCATGCTTCCTCGCCGAGGTTGGCTTGTTTAATTTTTGAACATCTGTCATTATAAACATTGGATGGCTTTGCTTTCTCAAATTATCTTCAATCAAACTCATATTTTTATTTATGAGTTCTTGTCGTGTGCAACGATCTACCCAATATCTATAAGTTGGCGAAGTTAAGTATTTCCAAATATGCTTAATTCTTTTCATAATTCTTAAATCTTAATTGTTTTAATCTTTTAGTTTGTTGATTATTTCCTGTAAACATAAATCAGTTTCAAACGCTTGTTCTTTGTCGGCTAAAATTTGAGCCCCTTTTATCATCTCCACAATCTCTTTTCTTTGAGAGGCGAGGGCTTGGAGGATTTGCTTCATATAATCACCTAAGATATGCCTTACGGCATTATTGTCGACTATCCAGTCAATTCGTCCGTTTAGTTCTCTGGCGTGTAGTTTTGCAATTTTTAATGCTTCTGACAGGGGTAGTGGGTCGTTAATTGTCATTAACATTGCTTTTTTCTCAAGTGTTAAATGAAAACAATACTTCCCTTCTGGAAATTGTTTTTCCGTGTTTTTTCTAAACTCCTCTATTATTTTTTTATCTGGGTTGGTCATATTGTTATTTTAATAATAAATACCGAACTTTTATCTGGGCAGGTGGGGTTTGACCCACAGGCTCGCCAGAGCATATCCACGGCGGGATAGAGGGAATTGAACCCATAGTCGTCCTTATAGACCATTTAAGCGGCTCACTGTCCGCCACTGCCCAGATAGAAATTAAGTTAATCGTAAATATCCTGCTCACAATCTGGACACATTCTTTGCCTCCCGTCATTTTGGCTGTTGGTGTCTTCTGGCTGATAACAATCTTCTTCACATTCATATTCCTTTTTACAAATATCACAAAGTATTTTCATAATTCTTATTTTTTATCTCTATAATTCAAATCTATACCTTCACAACCAAATTCATTCTGCATCAAAAATAAATGTTCTGCGTGGTTTTTATTGCCCACAACCAAACCATTCTCGGCAATGTCATCGCAATGTTTACAGCACTGATGCCAATCTCTGTATATCCTTTTACCAACTCTATTTAAAAACCATTTTTTAGTATGTTTTGTCATACTCTTATTATTTAATTATCTAAATAGGTCAATATCATTGAAAAAATCATCCCACTCTGCACCTTTGAAGTCCATCTCCAAAATTACTTTTGTTCCGTCTCTTTTTGCTGAAAAACCTCCGTCCTTGAGAACATCAATGGCCTTCATCATTTTTAAAAAACTTGGCTTAATAATATCTTTATCTTTTATATTTTTTAGCTCTTTTTTAGCCATAATCTTTAAGCAAATTAAGGTTTTGCTTTGACCTTTTAATTAAATAATACGACTTTTAACCTCTAAAATAATATCATCTATGTCTTGCCTTTTTTTAATTAAACAATCAATAATATCCAAGCCCTGCTCCTTTTTTAGTTTATGTCCAAGAAACATTTCTTTAGTAAATTTCTTCCCGTCTCCAAGATGATAGTGTTTTTCTATAATTATAGTTCTGTTGTCCATATCCTTTCCAACAAATTATGCCTTGTTGGGGGACGTTAATTTATAATAACCTCGCCTGCTCCTCGCTGACTTCAGCTTTGGGCATCTCCTGTCTTATCTCAAAAGGATTGTGGATTATCTGATACCAGTAAAGCTGTGGGTTCTTGTCCTTGTACCCGATTATCTTGTAGCCCTTTTGCTTTAAATCGTGAATTCTAGCCCCTAGCCGGAACAGCCCTACCTTCTGAACATCATCAGTGCCAAAGACATGGCGGGTGATCTCGTCGCTTCGATGAGGCTGCCCGTCTAAAAGCAATTGTAATATTTTGTTTGCTTGGCTCATATTTTTGTTGCTGGGCTACCGAGCCGAAACACGGTAGCCCTAACATTTTTAAATTCTTACTTTTGATATCAAACTTGACCAGGTATTTCCTTTGTAAGTATAGAATATTTATTATGCAACCTCTGGTTTGATAGCAACAACTGTCTCGCCCCCTTTAGTAGTTTTACAAGCTCCATTCTCTACTAGTTTACGTTGATCTTTATTGATAAATCCAAGAGACTTACCAAAGTGGATTAATTCATTGTTATCCATTAACACTGCTTCAATATATACAACTTTCATTTTAGTTCACCCCCTTTCTGAATATTAAATTAGTGTGCCGCTCCCAACTTGGGCGTAAGCCCAGCACCCTGGTTTCCGCCCAAGTAATATTAAGGCAGTTAGATTTTAGGCGGTGAAGCAGGGTGCTGGGCTTTGGTGAGATGATGTGCGTTTCGTCATCATTCACCAAGCCCAAGGTGTGGGCGGCTAATATTTAAGCTAAATATCGACCTTTTAAATTATATTTAGCGCGTAGCGCTCGACGCAAATTTTTTAATAAACAGGGTATTTAAAAAACTATAATCTAATATATTAATACCTCTATTTAAAATTATAAGTCATACAAATATCTTGTCAAATCAAACTGGGGATAACTTTTTGAATTAATTTTTACTACCTAAAGCATAATTGAGCAAATCCTACAATAACTCCTAAGGCAGCGGCAATTGCTATGACCCAAGTTAAAGCGACAATTTTCTTTCCTAGATCAGTGCTCTCGGCGCTGGCATTATTTATTGCATCAATGGTATTACCGACTGAATCATTAGTTCTATTAATGGCCAATCGAAGATTATAAACCTCATCATACAAACATATCAGTGCCCTGGCGTTGTGATAGTCAGTGATTTCCTTAAAGGCTGAAGGCTTCCTGCGCTTAAACTCTTTATCCAAGCTTTCAATAAAATCATTGTTCATGGAACGCCCCCGGATTAGGTTTCAGAACATCTCTGAAATAATAATCTAATAATTTTAAGACAATCAACTCATTTATAAAAAAGGGGCGGTGTTTATCCGCCCCATGGTTTAAGCTGCCTCCTGCATGGCAGGCTCCAGGATAAGACCTAGCACCTGCTCAACCTCTTTCAGCACCCTGACACAAGCCACATAAGGCGACATAGAAGCTTCCTTGGCGTAGCGGTCAATGTATCGGTAGGAATTGCCCAGGGTGTCCTTGGGGTCTTTGCCAGCGATGCGACATAGGACGGCGGCTGACAATTCCGCCACGATCTCCTGCGCCCAGTCCTGGCCGTCCCGTAGGGTTTCAATCTTGCCGTGGGCGGCATGAGCCAGTTCATGGAAAAAGGTTTTTTCCTCGGGCGTGGCCAAAGCTATCAGCTGTTGGCTCTGGCAGTAGTAGCCATAGTAGCTGAAGTTGCCCGGTATGGGCTTTACCGACAGACCCCAGGTATGGGCCACCTCCATGAGGGGAAGCTTCGGGAGTTGGAGTTGCTGATACTCAAGGTCTTTGCCCTCAGTGTCTTCAACTCGGAAAACAGCGGCGGCCCTAAAGCCTCTCAGGACAACCCGCTCCTCTCCCTCTGCGTCCTCGTCCTTGTAGGTTAAAGGAACGATGATGTAAAGAGCCCTGGCTCCCTTCTTGACCCAGCGGTGGACTTCCTTCCACTGGCGGAAGCCCCTGGCGTCTCCTGTACCGGCTAGAAACATCGCCGTGCGGTTCAGCAGGCTCCACTTCCTCGCCGGGATGTCAGGGATTGGAAATTGGGCATAGGAGACGACCTCAGGGATACTGCCGTCCTTGAAGCGCTCCAGTATGCCGGAAAGGACACTCTTGACTTTCTCTTGCATGGCACCCTCCTTGTTTCTGGGCTCGAAAAAACCCAAAAGCAAAGAGGGGACTGCAACCAAATCCCAACGAGAAAAAGTTAAGGGCCTAGCTTGCTATAAGCTAAGCCCTTGAAATTGTTTGGTGCCCGGGGCGGGACTCGAACCCGCACGAGGTATTACCTCTGGGGATTTTAAGTCCCCTGTGTCTACCAGTTCCACCACCCGGGCACGGCCCGGCCGGGAGGCCGGCGCCGAGTTAGTATATACCATTCCCGCCAGCGGCCGTCA
>Ga0180009_10006171_pt1 | contig 12659 bp, 12 predicted proteins | sample OS_PC_MetaG_FD_123537 | JGI IMG/M metagenome (GOLD analysis project Ga0180009, IMG submission 123537) | Groundwater microbial communities from the Aspo Hard Rock Laboratory (HRL) deep subsurface site, Sweden - OS_PC_MetaG | ecosystem: Environmental > Aquatic > Deep subsurface > Groundwater...
AGAATCTATTTTTATTGCCAGCCGATTAAACAAAGAACAAAAATTACCGTTTTTACAAAAAGCCAATTCTAAACTAGATTTGTTAAAATTCTTTCTTCAAATTAGCTGGGAAATAAAATTCTTGGACAACAAAAAGTATATTATTCTTTCTGAACACCTAAATAGTGCAATTTGTCAATAGTTATTTAACCCCGTACTTACTTCTTATTTTTGAAATTTCTTTTTCTTCTTCTTTTTCTTTTCGCTCCTTAGCTTCAACGCCCAATTCTTTTAATTTCTCATCCGAAAATTTGGCCAGCTCGCCAACTCTTTTTAACAAATATTTCTCGGTGTTTAAAGAAGGGTCATCCAAAACTTCTTCCAAAAGGGCGTGCAAAATAAAACCGACCTTGGGACTCGGCTCAAGGCCAGCGGTTTCCATCACTTTCCGGCCTTCAATCTTCAGTTGAGAAACATGAACAGGAGCTCGCATGGCCTCTTCAATCATGGATTCATATTTGCGCAGACGATAGGGCTGTTCTTTCGGCCGGCCCATTCCTATCCTGTCGCAAAAACGCACACTCATTAAATCCCAAACATTTTCCGGCCCGACATTTCTCACGATGCGGCGCACCGCTGACAAAGTAATAACTTCGGTATCGGAAAAAAATAAATGCCAACGCACCAATTTTACGATTTTCTCAATAATTTTTTTCGGAAAACACAGACGGGACAAAATCTGCGAAGTCATTTTGGCGCCGACCATTTCATGATTATAAAAAGTGGAATCAGTCCCCTCGCCCCTCTTGGTCCGCGGCTTGCCGACATCGTGCAAAAGGGCCGCCATCCTCACTTCAAAAGAAAAATTTTTTTCAACCGCGTGCCCCAGCGCTTTCAAATTATGATCCCAGACCGTAAAAATATGTTCCTTGTTCTGCGTCACTCCAATACCTTCTTCCAACTCAGGAACAATGTATTTTAAAATTCCCAGTTTCTGCATTTCTTTCAGCCCCCAAACCGCGTTGTCGGACATAATAATTTTTATAAATTCATCGCGGATTCTTTCTTCTGAAATCACTTTCAATGAACCCGCTTCTTGGCTAAGAATTTTTTCCGTTTCCTTTTCTATGGAAAACCCGAGTTCAGCCGCCAAACGCACCGCCCTCAATATTCTCAAAGCGTCTTCTTCAAAACGTTCTTCCGGCTTACCGACTGTTTTTATAATTTTCTTTTTCAAATCCTCCTGCCCGCCAAATAAATCCGTAATTTCATAGGCTTGCCCTGAGCCGAGTCGAAGGGCCATGGCATTAACCGTAAAATCCCGCCTCTTTAAATCATCTTCTAGTTTTTGAGAAAATTTTACTTCATCCGGATGGCGCTTATCCGAATATTTTTCTTCTATTCTGTAAGGAGTGACTTCCACCACTGCCAAAGATTTTTCATCCGAGCCGGTCTTTACTCCAACCGTGCCAAAATCATTTTCGTAAAAACTGTCTGGAAAAACTTTTTGGATTTCTTCCGGCCGGGCGTTAGTGGTAATATCCCAATCCTTTGGTTCGACAGGCTCACCACAGGCGGCTCCCAACAATAAATCTCGTACGCAGCCACCAACCAAATACGCCTCAAAACCCGCCAATTCAAGAATATCAATAATTTTTAAAATTTCATTAGGAGTTTTATAAACCATAATTCTTTTACGCGCCCGACAGGATTTGAACCTACAACCTCCTGGTCCGAAGCCAGGCACTCTATCCATTGAGCTACGGGCGCAATTTAAAATTACCACAATTGAAAAAATTATAAAAGATGGTATAATTTTTAAACATAAATATTCATGGTGACCTTAGTTTAGTGGTAAAACTCCACTCTGTGGAAGTGGTATCGGGAGTTCGATTCTCCTAGGTCACCCCCAACAAAAAAAATCGGCACCAAGGGTACCGATTTAGGAAAAATTTTATTCTTTGTTATTCGTAACTCCAAATAAATACAAGAACGAAAATCCAACCGACAAAAAATAAAAACTGAAAAACACCTAAAAAGTACATGCCTGCTCCAAAAACAAAAAAGTTTTGCAGAAAACCCTCTGGCGAAAGCATGCTTCGTGCCCCTAAAAACAACCAAAACGGAATTCCCGCAATGGCCGTAGCAGCTACAGAAAGTAAAAATTGGACAATTCTAAATCCCATTTTAAACTCCCCCCTTTTCTTTGTCTCTGTTTTTCAATGATTTTTTATACTTATACCAACTTCCTTCCAAAAATGCAAGGCGATAATTTTTATTGATTTTCCGAACAAAAAAAGTTATCTTAAAAAAAGAATTTCTGAAGGAGGGAAAGAAAACCCATGAAAAAAAAGATTGTTTTGGCGCTGGGAGGAAATGCCCTGATAAAAAAGGGGCAAAAGGGGACCATCAGCGAGCAGTTTGACAACACAATAGAATCAGTAAAAAAAATTCTACCCCTAATCAGAGATGGGCATAAAATCATCATTACCCATGGCAACGGACCAACCGTAGGCCATATGATGGCAAGGGTGGAGGCCGGACTAGAATATGCTCCCTATATACCGCTAGGGATATGCGTGGCGGACTCACAAGGCAGTTTGGGCTTCATGATAGGAATGTGTCTTCACAATATTCTTTTAAAAGCTGGTATCAAAAGAGAAATAATACCCCTGATAACGCCGGTTTTGGTGTCGGCAGACGATGAAACCCTTAAAAATCCGAGTAAGCCAATAGGGTCTTTTTACACACGAAAAGAAGCGGAAAAAATGAAAACAAAACACGAAGATTGGACGCTAAAAGAAGACAGTGGTAGAGGATGGCGAAGAGTAGTGCCCTCGCCAATGCCGATGGAAATCATAAATAAAGAAATAATAAAGAAGATGGTAGAGGAAGGCTACATAATAATTGCCGCCGGCGGGGGAGGAATACCTGTAATCCATCGCGAGGACGGAACCCTAAAAGGAATTCCGGCCGTAATTGACAAGGACAGAACGGCGGCCATTTTGGCGCGAGACATTGAAGCAGACACCTTAATAATAATGACGGCAGTTGATAAAGTATACCTAAATTATGGCTCAAAAAACCAAAAAGGGCTTAATGTAATAACTATTAAGCAGGCCAAAAAATACTTGAGCCACAATCACTTTCCGGCCGGAAGCATGGGCCCGAAAATAGAGGCGGCGATAACATTTTTAGAACAAGGCGGGAAAGAAGTTATAATCTGCGCCCTTGAAGAATTAGACCTAGCCCTGGCGGCCAAATCAGGGACAAAAATTTTAAATTAAAACGGCCTGACCAAAGTCAGGCTGTTTTTTTGTTCTTGACACAATATAGTTATGGGTATATACTCATAACATACAAAGGTCGATATAACTTAATTCAAATTTATAAATATTATGCCAAGATTAGACAAAACCGGCCCTATGGGCCAAGGCGCGGGAACGGGCCGAGGCTTGGGTCATTGCCTCAACGACGACAAACAAAAAATTTCTGATTTGAAAAAAAGAGAGAAGATACTTGAAGAAGAATTAGCCGCCATTAAAAAACAAAAAGCATGCCCAGACCAAGACTCTACAGAAAAATAAGATTCCACCCAAGCATAACTTATTTTAAGCCTCAAGGCGTGCCCATGAGATTTTTGAAGACAGTTGAATTAACTCCGGAAGAATTGGAGGCCTATCGTCTGCGCCATATCAACGATTTGGAGCAAACGGAGGCCGCCCAAAAAATGGCGACCTCGCAAAGCACTTATCAGCGCATTTTGTATTCGGCCTACAAAAAAATCGCCGATGCCCTAATCAACGGCAAGGCGATAAGAATTACTAAAATATAAAAAAACTAATTTTTTGTTAATAATCCTTGAAAAAATTTTTAACCATGTAAACGTAATACGTAAATTAAATTTTACTAAGCCCTTCGACTCGCCACAAGCTTCTCGCTCAGGGCACTCTCCTCGGTCTGAAAAACAAATAGCACCGCAAGGCGCTAATTGTTTACTCAAGGTGGTTTACCACGAGCGAGGTCTGTGTCTAACAGACCGAGTCGAGTGGAGATGGGCGGAGTTGAACCGCCGTGCAAAAAGTATTTTAAAAAACTTCTACATGCTTATCCCGATTTGTTTAAACTAAGAAATAAAAACCGGACAAAAATTTCTTAGCTGTGATTCTGTTAATTCAATAATTTCCGCGAATCAAGGACTAAATACCATAAATGGTATCGCCCAAAGAAAATTATCTATCTTAATGAATGACACCCGTGACCGCTTATTAAGAATCAACGGACGGGCGCGCTTTAGGCGTATGCCAAAGCGGGTGTTTTAAATAAGTTTGCACTCATTTGATTTCTGAAAGTTTAACGAGTTTTTAGAACACTCGGCATGCGTAATTTTAAAACAACTTCCTGTCTATTCCTTGCATCCCCCTAAATCAAAAAATAAACAAAGTTTATTTTTTGATCGGGCGACGAATTTTACCTAAGTAAAATTCGTTTAGCCTAAAAATGTTTTAACCCCATACTACCGTATTTTTTGTTTATATTTTATATAGTAAAAAACACGGTAGTATATTTTAACTTTTCAATCTTCTCTCAATTTCTCTCTTGGCTTCCCGCGCTTTTATCTTTTCGCGCTTATCATACTTTTTCAAGCCCCTGGCCACCGCGAAAGACATCTTTATTAAACCATTTTTAGTATAAATAGTCAACGGTATTAAAGTAATGCCCTTCTGGCTATCTTTGCCGGCCAGATATTCAATTTCGCTTTTTTTGAGCAATAATTTTCTCGTGCGCGCTGAATCATAATCCGCCGGAGTATTTTTCGGCTGATAAGGCGGAATTTCCACCCCGACCACGAACGCCTCGCCACCCCTGATAATAACATGCCCGCCCGAAAGATTCCCTCTTTTCATTTTCAGCGCCTTCACCTCAAAGCCCAGCAGGTTCAAGCCGGCGTCAAACTTCTCCAGAATTTCATAATCAAAAAATGCTTTTTTATTATCCAATAACGCCATAATTATATTCTATATCACTGTACGAAATAAAAAAGATGGGGCATCTTGCGCAAAACTAAATGCCCATGCTATCCTTTGCTCAAAATAAGTTATTTGAAAATTCTGGGAGGAAACAAGAAATGAATAATTATATAATATTATCTGTTCTGGCCTCAATCGCCTTAGGATTAGTCATGGTCCCTTGGCAAACCACTTTGGGAAAAATAGATTTCTACCAATTTTTTATAACCATGGGGCCAATTTTTATAATTGTAGGATTAATCGGCCACTATATTAAGGGTGGTAATTTTATTTTAACCGCCAACGCTCTTTGGTGGTCAATTCTAACGGGTATCGGTTATGTATTTTCATGTGTATTTATTAACATGGCAATTGGCCACCCGTTCTCCAATGTTAAAGTCGTGGCCGCTATAATCGCCACTTATCCTTTAGCAACGGCGATTCTGAAAACAAGCATTGAAAAACAAATGCTCTCGTTTCAAGAAATTTTTTTTCTGCTCTTAACTGTCGGCGGAGTGGTCGGATTTTCGCTCGTCAGCGGAAAAAGTTAAAAAAACTAGTAATTAAAACCCGCCCTAGGCGGGTTTTTTGGTTTTTTGAAAAATTCCAAAATTTTTTCCAAAGGCATCGTATTAATAATATCTTTTTTCTCGGCCCAGCCGCGACGCGCCTGCCCCACGCCGAATTCCATCAATTCCAGCTGGTCATTCTGATGCGCGTCGCTATTAATAATCATCTTCACTCCCGCCTCTTTCGCTTTCTTTATATAAACATCTTTCAAATCCAGCCGCGCCGGATTGGAATTTATTTCCAAAACAGTGCCGGTTTCTTTGGCCACCCTTAAAATTTTGTCCAAATCTAGCTGAAATTCCTGCCGACGATGAATTATCCTGCCTGTTAGATGGGAAATAATATCCACATGCGGATTTCTCATGGCCATGATAATTCTTTCCGTCATTTCTTTCTCGGGCATATTCATCTGCGAATGCACCCCGACAATGACATAATCCAATTTAGCCAAAACTTCATCATCTATATCAATGGAGCCGTCGGTCATAATATTGGCCTCGCAACCGTGTAATATTATAATTTTTTTAAATTTCTTATTTAAATTTTTTATTTGTTTTGATTGTTCCAACAATTCTTTTTCATCCAACCCATGTTCAATCGCCAAAAATTTAGTGTGGTCGGAAATTCCAAGATATTGATACCCCATCTCTACGGCTTTTTTAACTCTTTCTTCCATCAAACCTCTGTTAATTTTCCAGTGGGAATGACAATGCAAATCGCCCTTGATATCTTTCAACTCCACCAATTCCGGCAATTTATTTTTTTGCGCCAGCTCAATCTCCCCCTCATTTCTTCTTATCTCCGGCGGAATCCACTGCATCCCCAATTTTTTGTAAACTTCTTCTTCTGTTTTTCCCACAGTATACCGATTTGTGGGATATCGGATATCCCACAAATCGTACTCGTTCAATTTGTATCCTTTGGCAATGGCGATTTTTCTCAGGGCGATATTATGCTCTTTGTCGCCGGTAAAATACTGCAGAGCTGAACCCCAGCTTTTTTTATCAATAAATCTCAAATCGGACTTCAGGCCGTTCTCAAAATATATTGTTTTTCTTTTTTCACCGACGGCTGGGCGCAGAGCTGGTATCAAAATATCCAAATCGCCGACTGTTTCCTGCCGACGCCTGAACGAACCGGCAATCACGCCTCCGTATTTTTTCTCCAGCTGTTTGGCCAAAAAATAAACATCGCCCAATAAAAAACGCCCGCCGTGTTTTTTCAAAAATTCAATGCCTTTCAAAATTTTTTGTTCAAACTTTTCTCCGCAGCGAGGAAGCTTGGAAATTTTTCCGGCTTTGGCAGCCTTTTCCAAGTCTTTCAAATTGCGTATTTTTAATTTTTCGTAAAAAAGCTTAATCATTTTCGGACCAACGCCTTCAACGGCCGTCAGTTCAAAAATATTTACCGGCATTTTTTTCTTTAATTGGTCATATTCTTTTATGCGGCCGGTCTTTATGTATTCTTCAATTTTCTCGGCCATCCCCTTGCCTATCCCGGGAATTTCCTGAAGCGCGCCAACACCGCCCTTTTTATAAAGAGCGTTCAATTCTAAGTCCAAATGATTGATTGAAGCCGCCGCGTTTTCATAAGCCGCCGGCTTAAAAGCAACTTCTTTCATTCCGAGAAGTTCCGCCATTTCTGTAAAAATTTTGACTATCTTTTGGTTCATAAGTTATCCACAGGTTTATGTTTGCGCTATTTTTGCAACTTGTTAAAATTAAAATAGAATTTCAGAGATTGAAACACGCAAGGAAAGGACAAGTCTCCACAAAAATCCGCGTCATAAAACGGAACCGGTCTATGACCACAATTAGGAGATCCTCTCCTTTCCCTGCGTCCGCATATTGCACTTTTAAAATTTCTCGTTTCGATAATAAAGCTCCGGCAAAACTCCGGAGCTCTTTTTGTTTTCAAAATAAACTCTGTTGATTTTCAAAAACTTTTTTATCTTCTTCTCCTTCGCCAAAAAGATGAATCTTGCCAAACTCTCCGTCATAACCGGGCTCTATTTTAACTTCTCCTTTTCTCACTCTTTTTACGCCTTCCCCGATTCTATTGTCGCCAATTTCGGCAATTTTTTCAATCGGCGCTTCCAGCAAAACAAAAAATTCCGAACCCAAACTTTCCAAAAGTTTATTGTATTGTTCCTGAACAGCCTTGCTTTTTACTCCCATTCCTTTTGCCTCGGCAATAATTTCTTCCAAAGGAATCAAGCTTTTATAAGGAACCCGCTTAATATCTCTTGGTTTACCCTGAGCCCTGCCTGCCGCCTGCCTGGTCGGCAGACAGGGCAGGCAGGCCAATTCTTCAACCCTGTTCAACACGCCAACCGTAAGTTTCTTTCCGCACCTAGGACACAGTCCATTGTGCTTTTTTGTTTCGGCCGGAGAAAAACAAACACCGCAAGCGCGATGGCCATCAAAATGATATTTTCCTTCTTCCGGAAAAAATTCTATAGTATACAAAAATTTTTTAGGGTCTTTGGTTTTAATCGCTGACATTATTCCGTCATAGGACAATTCGCAGTCAAAAACGTTCGCCTCGCGCCCGAGCTTGCTCAAAGAGTGCGCGTCTGAATTGGATATCAAAGAAATATTATCAAGAGCAGACAACCGCCAATTCATTGCCGGGTCGGACGAAAGACCGGTTTCAATGGCAAAAATATGAGGCGACATATCATCAAAACATTCTTCAATGGAATCAAAACCGGACATGGAGCCAAAAATGGAAAACCATGGAGTCCAAGCATGGGCTGGCACCAGCGCGCAGCGAGAATCAGCTTCCAAAACTATTTCCAGCAGCTTTTTTGAATCCAACCCCAGTATCGGCCGACCATCGGATTTAAGATTACCTATCCAAGAAAGTTTTTTGTTTATTTTTTCAACTGCCTCAATTGTCGGAGAAAAAATTATATTATGAATACGCCGCGCCCTGCCGCCCTTTGAATAAATACTGGAAATCTCTGTCATCAGCATGAACCTGGTTTCTTTTCCTCTAAATTTAAACAGACCATCTTCAGCCGGTTCCAATTTTGACCTTATATCCCCGAACCACGCCGGATGAGTAAAATCGCCGGTGCCCACCACTTGAATTCCCTTTTTCTCGGCCCAAGCCACAATATTCTCAAGTTCCATATCGCGCGACACGGCGCGGGAATATTTTGAATGAATATGCAAATCAGCAATAATTTTCATGTTTTAAGTATAACCCTTCGGTTGTGCTCGGGACAAGCCTCGGGACAAGCAAAAAGTCCTCCCGCAGTACTGCGGGAGGACTTTTTGAGAATACACATGTTAACTACATCGGCATTTCGGCATCTTCTTTTTTCTCTTCTACTGGTGGAGTCATTTCCGGCTCAGGAGTGATTACTGGCGCTTCCTGTTCAGTCGACGGCATTGGTTGCGCCGGAGACTGCATTGGCTCTTCTGTAGGCATAGATACTGGTGTACCTCCTCCGTCAGCCATGCCCATGTCGTCGGCTGCTGGCGAATTTTCGTCAGTAGCGCCAAACATACTCGTTATTTTGCTAAATATAGACATAAATACAATAAATTAACGGTTAATAATAACTGGCCGTTCAAAAACAGTATAGCACAAAAATCAAAACAAAAATATCCACAACTGATAAACAATTGCCACAAAAATACCAAACCCGGCAATTGCCTCCGTAAACAAAGCGATTTTCGCCTTTTGCGCAACAATACCCTTGTCTCTAAGCCGCTTAGACATAAAAATTATAAAAATCCCCATGATCCCAAAACCGATAGAGCCAACTAAATCTAAGATGACTACAAAATTCTGCGCCCCAAGGCAAAAAAGAAAAACTGGCGGCAATGCCACCAAAAACCACGACAAAGCTTTTGAAACCTTGAAATCATATTGAAAAATAAATTTTAAATCAACACCTAAGGCCAAAAAGGAAGTAAAAACAGCCAGAAACCCCATAGCCGAACCAATTAGAATAATTTTCTGCCCCAATATCCCCAAAACACCAGAAAAAGAATCAGGGCTTGTATTAACTCCGCTTACGCCAACAATAGAAAAAATAAACAAACAATACAAAAAAGCTGTCAGTAAAACACTGACCAAAATAACATTCTTCAATTTTTTTAAAGAAGAAGACGCATAAATATCCCGCGCTTCAGGAATGGCCGCAAAGGCGCCAAAAGAAAACAGCCAAACTCCATAAGGAAAAAACCAGGCGCCGCCCGGCAAAAAATCTTTTAGCCCAAAAGAAAAATTACTAAATTTCACAAATGGCGCAGAAAAAAACAATAAGTAAAAAATAAAAGCAATAATGGGAATGGTCAGATAAAAATTAATCCAAGCTATATTTTCAATCTTTCCAAGAATTAAAACCGCGCCAAGAAAGAAAAACAACAAAGATAAAACAAAATGTGAAATGCCTCCAAAAAAATTATGCAAAAAAAGTCCACCCAAAACTCCATAAATAAGCAAAGTTCCATAATAGGCGGCGATACTTATTAAAAAAGCCGGAATTTCAGCCCTTGAACCTAAAATCAAACCAACATAGCCGGTAAATCTATGTTTTCCTTCGGTACGATAAGCGATTTCCGCGTACCAAAAAAGTAAAAGTATCGTTAAACTGACGGCAATCAGCAAATGAACAGCCCCCCAAAAAATTCCGGCTCTGGCAATGGCAAAAGGTAAAGCAAAAGCGCCCGCCCCAAACATCAGGCCAACTATAATTCCCAAACCCTTAAGAAACTTCATCAATTTTTTTTGTCCCCAATTTAGCTTCAAGCAAACGAACAAGCCAGAGAACCAAAACCGTCAAAACTGTCGTAAAAACCGCCAAAATATAAAATCTTAGGCCGACTGCCATACCAATGGCCGCCGATACCCACACGCCTGCCGCCGTTGTCAGTCCGCGCACTTCTGTTTTTGTAAAGAAAATAATGCCCGCTCCCAAAAAACCGATTCCCACCACTATCTGCCCGGCTATCCGGCTCGGGTCATAACTTGTATTGCCTATAAATTGAGAAAAGCCGCCAACAGATAAAATAGTGAACAAAGCCGAACCCATTGAAACCAAAGTATAAGTGCGGAGACCGGCCGGCTTGCCCATTTTTTCACGCTCAAAACCGATAACCATTCCCAAAACGGCTGCTAAAAAAATTTGAAATAAATATATTGATAAATTAGGATCCATTTATAATTTTTTCTTTATGCGCCAGCTCCAAAACTTTTCCGACAAGCGACGCGGGATTTGAATCATAAACTATTTTGCCCGGACCGCGGTAAGCCCTCTCAACTATTTCGGCTATCTGGTCAGCCGTTCCGCCGGCGCCAATCAAAACTCCTATCGGCTTATCATCTTCAAAGGCAATCGTAAACTCATTTAAGGTACCCATCCGGCCACAACCGATAATAACTGCGTCAGACGAACGAGTCAGCAAAAGATTTCTGCCCGCGTAGCCAAAACCGGTATAAACAATCATGTCAAGATATTCAACGGGCAATTTATAACTTTTTATGTGCTCTTTTTCCGAAGAAGCCGGAGACAATCCTATACAAAAACCTCCTTCTTCTTTGGCGCCGATGGCCGACCAAAAAGGAAAGCCGGTAGTGGCGCCATTTACCAAAACAGCGTTATGACGCGCGATCTCTCTGCCCAACTCTTTGGCTTTTTCCAGCGCGTCCGGCGCGCAATGGCCGGTTTCCGCAGCGCCGGAAACACAAATTTTAAATTTAAGATGAGAATGTTCCGAAGTTTCCATAATTATTATTATATAGCAATTTTAAAAGAATCGCCAAGTTTAGGAGCAACAGCATCAACCCCAAGATAATCGCGTACTCTCTGCGTAAAAAACAAAGCCGATTTCGCCTCGCCCTGCACCACAAACACTTTTTCCAAACTATCAACGGAATTTTCAACAAAATTATAAAGCCCGTTTATGTCCGGGTGGGCAGAATAACCCACAACTGATTCTATCCGCGCTCTGACGGAAATCTCCTCGCCTAAAATTTTTACCGATTTTTCCCCGTCCGCCAAACGCCGGCCCAAAGACCCTGCCGCCTGAAAACCAACCAACAGCAAAATACTATTAGGGTCCGACAAATATCTTTTTTCATGATGAATTATTCTCCCGCCAACCGACATGCCGGAACCGGCCATTATAACCTTGGGGGGAAGGACATCGTTTATTTTTTTTGATTCTTCCGTTGTTAAAGTAAACTGCAAACCGGGAAATTTAAAAACATCGTCGCCGGAATTTATTATAAACTTCGCTTTTTTGTTGTAATATTTTTCATATTTCCGATAAACTTTGGTCGCGCGTATAGCCAGAGGACTGTCCAAAAAAATGGGTATTTTGGGAATACGGCCGCTTTCAACCAAATCGTTAATCTCAAAAAGCAATTCCTGCGTGCGCTCAATTGAAAAAGCCGGAATCATTAAAACTCCTTTTTTGGCCACTGCGTCCTCAATGGCGCGCTCTATTTTCAATTTTCTTTCGTTTATATCCTCGTGTTCGCGGTCGCCATAAGTGCTTTCTATAACAAGGAAATTAGCGTCTGTTATTTTATACGGCGGTCTCAGCAGCGGAACCGGCGGGTTGCCCAAATCGCCGGTGAAAACAATTTTTTTAGTTCTTGCGCCTGCCGAAAGATTGATTTCCACCATGGCCGAGCCCAAAATATGACCAGCGTCCCTGAAAACAACTCCGATATCGCCAAGATAAAATTCTTTGTCATATTCAACCGCCTCCCACAAAGACATTGTACGCGCAATATCTTCTTTTTTATAAATCAATTCTTTGTTTTCTCTTTCCGCCTCTTTGCTCAAAATACCCAGACTGTCGTCCAGCATCAACTCGGCAAAATCCCGCGTTGGTTCTGTGGAAAAAATTTTTCCCCCAAAGCCGTCTCGGACCAGTTTTGGAATCCGGCCAACATGGTCAAGATGCCCGTGCGTGACAAACAAAAAATCTATATCTTTCGGATCAAAACGGAATGGTTCATGATTCTGCTCCTCGCAAACCTTGGAACCCTGGAACATTCCGCAGTCTACCAGTAATTTTTTCGTCTGGCCCGACTTTGAACCGGAATTATATTCCAAAAGATGATTGGCGCCGG
>Ga0180009_10006172_pt1 | contig 12658 bp, 13 predicted proteins | sample OS_PC_MetaG_FD_123537 | JGI IMG/M metagenome (GOLD analysis project Ga0180009, IMG submission 123537) | Groundwater microbial communities from the Aspo Hard Rock Laboratory (HRL) deep subsurface site, Sweden - OS_PC_MetaG | ecosystem: Environmental > Aquatic > Deep subsurface > Groundwater...
TTATTTAAATGGGATACAGACCATGAATTTTATTTACTTGAAAGCAGTGCAGCTCCAATAGCATTTTTATATCATTATCTAGTTTCTTATGGCTCTAGTTTTGTAGCTCATAGTATTAATATAACCTCATATTTTGAACCCCTGAATTCTTGGAAGGATTAGATATTTCAATACTAATTATATATTTATCTTTAATAATTGATTATGTATATTGTTAGATTAATCATTAATGCAAAAAGTCCTAAATTGTCCTGTCTGGGAGCCAAAATTTTCCAAGCCCTTTGGTATTTTACTGAAGGGCTTTTTTGTTTTTTAAGAATAAGAGGATTTTTGAAAAATTTATTATTTAATGATTAAATAAATTTGATGTCAAGACTTTATACTGAGAATATGCTACTCATAATGTAAGAAATCTTGGTTATTTATAATTTAACATTTTTTATAATTAGAGGTTGCATTATAAGTACAATAGCTTATAATATAATAATATAAGCTATTGTACTTATAATTTCAGGAGGTAATGTATAATTTATGATAAAGAACAAAATTTATGCAGTTATTACAGGAGATATTGTTGCTTCTAGCAGATTTACAAAAGATTGGCCTCATTTTTTAGAAGTTTTAAAACAATCTTTTGATTATGTTAAGACGAGATTTAATATTCATGATTCCTTTAATCAATTTAGAGGTGATGGCTTTCAAATCATTTTGTCAAAGCCAGAAAATGCTTTAAATATTGCAATTAGCTTTCGCGCGAGTTTAAAATATTATTTTAAAAAATCCCAACGCAGAAAGAATCTACCTGATGCACAAATAGTGATTGGAATTGGAAAGTTAGATTATTTACCAAAAAATAATACTTCCTCTACTGGCATTGGAGCTGCCTTTGATCGATCGGGTCCTAAATTGGATGCCATTGCCAAGAGGAAATTCAAACGTTATTTGATTATCAATTCTCCTTGGGAAAAGATTAATGATGAGTTAGATGTTGAATGTGCGTTATTAGATATGCTAATTCAAAAATGGTCACCAGCACAAGCTCAAGTGATTTTATTTAATATGGAGGGGCTTACTCAAGTTGAGATGGCTAATAAAATTGGTGTTTCTCAAAAAGCAGTTGCAGATCGATTAAAGAATGCAGGCGGTAATTCTATTGGTTTATTATGTAAGAGATACGAAAGTTTAATAAATAAAAATATAAGTCCAGTAACTATTAATGATTATATATAAGTATAGGAGCTTATAAATATGGAAATTATTGATTTAAATTGGTCAATTTTGCTTAAATTATTTTTATCGCATATAATAACTGATTTTTTTATTCAACCAGATGCTTGGGCAAATGATAAAAAAACAAATATATGGAAATCAGTAAAATTGTACATACATGGATGTTTAGCGGGGATATTGGCTTATATGTTTGCAGGATCTTGGGAGATTTTGTGGTTGCCCATAATTGTAGGAGCAACTCATATAGTAATTGATGGGTATAAAAGTAAGCTTGAAGAAAATTTAACTATATTTTTGGTTGATCAAGTTTCACATATTATTATTCTAATATTATGTTGGATGGTAATCATTCAATATAATTTACAAGATGTTCTAAAACTATTGAGACTTACAATATCAAACGATAATTTTTTAATTTACATATTTGCATACTCTTTAATTCTTTGGCCATCTGGTAAATTAATGAAAAGGATTCTTCTTTCAATAAATATAAAATTTGAGGAAAATATTGACACCGGACATAAAAATGTTGGTTTATGGATAGGTATGATTGAAAGAATATTAATTTTAACATTCATTTTGCAAAATAATTATCAAATAATTGGTTTTTTATTTGCAGCTAAATCGATATTTCGTCATAGATATAATGGGTCAAAAAATTCCCAAATAACCATTGAGTATATATTATTAGGTACAATGTTAAGTTTTTTAATAGCAATTATTATAGGGTTAGTCTCAAATACTATTTTATCTTCTCTTGAAATTAAAATGTAGTATATTAAAATTTTTATTCAACTTAAAAAAACAGATTGTTGATTTAAAATAAATAAGTAATTTTAAAGAGTTTTTTATCTGCAAAGATTCTATGCTTTTGTTCTTTAATCTTGAGGAAAAATTATCATTTTAATAGGGAAATGTATTATTATTGGAAATTTTTTAAAATATAAAGAATATTGTGAAACTTTTATTGATTTAAAATTGAACTTTATATAATTGCAACTATAGTTTTTATACCTTGGTATATTTTTATATTGTCCTCTAAACAAAAGTTGCGAAACTCGTCTACTAGCCTCCACCAAATCCTTACAAACAAAGCCTTTCAGCGATTTTACTGAAGGGCTTTTATTATTTTTATTAAACTATTTTCCAGAAAAAGAAGGATTTTTGAATGGGCTTGTAGTATATAGAAAACAGTTTACTAAAATTAAATATTGTAACCTGTATGAAGGTAATAGGAGAGACCTTTTCTTTTCATCATAAAAGAAAAGGAGCCGAAGAGGTAAGATGCCAAAACCATCCAAACTTTCAGGCAGAAGGACTGTTACCGGACAGAACTCTGGAGAGCTTTATACCAAAAAGCACCGAAGGGGCAATTCCTAATTTTTAGGAAATTCCTTGCAGGGTTTACTAAAAGAGCTATTTCCTGATTTTCTAGGAAGAATCTTTCAGGTAAAAGGACAGAGTAAGAGTAGTAATATAACTATTTTTACTCTGTCCTTTTTTGTTTAAAAATAAAATATCCGATTAATAAAAAGCTGAAAAAGGTAAACTATCCGAAAGGGTAGGGCGCAAAGTCATGGGTCTAAAATATTGTCATTCTCAGACAATATTACGACCGCCAGACTACCGGCTTTTTTACGCGAGTGATTAAAAAAAATATTAAACCGTTAGAATTCAAGAAGTGTTAGGTTATAAAGAGTTTTATGGCTATTTAATTTAATAAATTTCAGGAGGAAATTAAAATGAAAAACAAAATAATTTTAGCTGTGTTAATTCTAAGTATGATAACATTAATATTTTCTGGTTGTGATGGAGGCGGCTCTGTAACACCTTCAATACCCGATGATACTGATGATTCAGAGATTCCCGAATCAGAAGTTTGTAATTTACCCACATATCCAATAAATATAGAAATGCAGCATATTTACTACGAAAGTTATTTTGATATAGAACTTAAAAATGTAGGATCTGGTTATGATATATATGATGGTAATTGGACTGGCTGGTGTGCTGATAAAGAGACACTTATTGAATCCTACGTATGGTATCAAGGGTATGTATATTGTAGTTATAATCCCTCTAATCGATATGGTATAGATTGGCCAAAGATTAACTGGATTATAAATAATAAGGGGTCTTACAGCGCAGATTATATCCAAGATGCTATATGGCATTTTACTAATGGTCATATGGTCATACTCCTAATGGATTGGCAATGGCTGCTGAAGCCCACTCGGATTTTCGTCCTCAGTCTGGCCAAAAATATATTGCTATCATAGATGTACCAGGAAAGCAGCTTACTTTTATAGAGGTACCATTAATTGATGAACAGGAAATTGAATTTGAACCCTTTAATTGCGAACCTTACCCCTTTGATTGTTATGGTTGCTTGCCGGGAGTAGTAAGTGAATTTGGGGGGTTTAATTGGATTGACTATGACGGCTCTCCAAAGGTAACTCTTACACCAAAAGTGGTAACCTTGCCAAAAAATATAAGGATTACGTTGGAAGGGGTTAAATTTGATATAGAAAAGGATATTAGTTTTTCCGGTAATACTTGTAGCACTCAACCTGATTCTGTAACCGGAGATTGGAGTTCATCCTCTTCTACAATCGCAGAAGCTACTTTTGTAAATGGTGTACTAACCAATAAAAAATATAAATCAATTAACGGTTATGTTATTGAAATAGATTTTCTCTCATCTCGAATATATGTTAAATTAAGTAAAGACGACAAAGACGACCGAAGTAACGCATTTAAGGCCGTTCCCTGGAAGGGAATCGAAATGAAGGCGTATGATCTTTCTGGGAAGGAAATAGGTTCCTACTCTTTTAGTAAAGGCATCTTTCCTAAAGTTGAATCAAACTTTGGACAGTGTGTCTGGTGGGCAATTAGACAAAAATGGGGAACTGATGGCAAAGTAATAACACCTCCTTTCTACCCTCCGCCTGGAGGACAGGAAATTACTAATAATTACTCTCCAGTAAAAAATGATGTTTTAGTCGCTTATTATGGCAATACAGAACACTATGCTTTTATAAAAGATGTAAATGGCGAAATAGTAACTATAAGCCAATTTAATTATCCGAAACAGGAAAGGAAATCTGTGCAGGAGCTTCGTTGGGAGAATAGTATCTGGTCTGTTCCGAGTCTCCAAAATTGTAGATACTACTTTCAGTTTAATTACTATATCAGGTAATGTTCTTGGTGATATGACAGGAGACTATTGTTCGGAAAGAAATAGAAAGAAATAGGGTCATAGAAAGAAATAGGGTCAAATCTTTATTCTTGACAGTTAATTAAATTATTTTGCAAGAGCTCCAAGAATTGACTTTTATAATCCACTTGATCCTTCACAACAGGAAGAGATAAGGATAGAAACAGAAAATAGACTACCTGATTTTTGGAAAGAAAAGCTCAATAAGGTAAGAGTTAAAGGAACACCTTCAAAATTGCTCGAGGTTGTCATGAAAGAAAAGAGAAGAGGAACAATAAAAGAGTGGATTAATTCCGGAAGGATTGGGGATATAAACAGCAATTAAAAAATACTACTGAGATTTAGTAAAATGTTAAAAAAAATTAAGGGTGGGGGTAAAGACAATGAAAACATTTAAAAGAATTTTTCTTTATTCGATATTAGCGATATTAATGTTTTATGTTTTTTTAGTAGATGTAAATGTTGAAGGCCAGTTGGCTATTTCAGTTTTTGCACAGGAAAGGGAGACTATTTTTGAAGGGTTTGATACACAAATGGATTCTTTTGTCGACGCCATGACAGATGAAAAAAGTGGCGCAATATTTGTATTCTTTGGGCCAATTTATATGGCAATTTATGGACATAATGATTTTACAATTTGGTCTTATGGAAATTATATGAACTTCGCTCCTGATGCTACACATCTTATTCGTGTTGAGGGGAATAAGCCTTTTTCTTTGACCTACAGAGATAAACTAAACAGTTTAAGTTTTGCTAATCATGCAGAAGCAGAATCTGTTATTCAAGCCTTAGTTAAAGGCGAAGAAATTAATTTGAGATACTATGAAGATAAAGGCAACCGATATAACCAGGTTGATAGTAAATTACAAAATATTTTCCTCGGTTTCGTATACTGTGAAGCGGCCAAATTATTTGGATGGAAAGATTTTGGAGTATCCCCAGATCTTCCTCTAGTAAAACTAAATATTTACACTCCAACGAAGCCTGGTATCAAAAGTTATGCGCGAATTGATGTCCAAGGAAATCCCGAATTGATGTTAATAAATAATAAGGCGGAGGCGGGCGCATTCAACTACTCAATGGGAGCTTGGAATGCCTCCATCATGGTCGGGAAAGAACAAGTATTCGGTCTAAGTAGTGATGGGGAGTGGATATGCAGAGGAGGAAGTTTAAATTTATTTGCAAGCATTCTCGGAAAAGAGCATGTAATAATCCGCGACTCGAATGGAATTATGGTTCTTAAAGAAGAACTTAAGTGGACGGGAGGATGGCCAGGAGGAGAAACCGTTGCTAAGAAGGCTTGGGAAGTTGCCCCGTTAGGCAGTATTGATATTGAGGGAGATGGTAAGGGAAAAGTCCTTTTATATGGATTTAGGGAATTGTGGAAATGGGGTGTTGATAATCTCAATTTCCCATCATTAGATGATATAGAAGATCATAAAGAAGAAGCCGAAGCAAAAGACACCGGTAAAAATTTTAAAATAACTGACTATCAGGCTCAGGTAAAAATATTAGAGAGTGGAGATATCCAGGTTAGTGAAATCTTTACCTATGATTTTGACGGAAATTTTAATGGAATTATACGAAGTATAGGCACTGGAGGTTCGGATGGGCTGGCCTATTTCAGGGCATCCGAGTATTCCCCGCAAAGAAAAGTCTTAGAAACGTCACAAAGCGTGGAAGGCGATATAGTTACCTTTAGAATCTATGACCAGTCCAGCAATGAAAGGAAATCATTCTTGTTGGAATATCAACTGAAGAACGTAATTACCAAATACAATGATATTGCCGAGTTCTATTGGAAATTTTTCGACCAGACTAATACTTCTCCCGTAGAAAGTATTAAAGTTGAAGTTGAATTTTTTAAAGAAATATCTAAAGAAAAAATAAATGCATCTGGTTTTGGACCTCTTGGTAGAAAAATTTTTATTCAGGAAAATGGTAAAGTAGTATATGAAGTTGGTAGATTATCACCAGGAGAAAAGTTAGGAGTGAAAATTTTATTCACTAATGATTCTTCTCCTCAGATTTCAACAGCCACTTATCCTTTACAAGGCAACCTGCATTGTCCCGATAAAACCGGCTATGCCTGTCCTAGCTGCACCGCTGCCCAAGGCTATGATAATCATTTTAAAGGTTTTAATGTTCTAACTACCAACGAAGATTGTTACGTTAAATTAACTTATAACAATGGAGATTATATAGGGAATCAGAATAATTGTGAAGTTATTATTAAAGGAGAAAAGTGGTTAGGGTTAGAAAACGAATCAGGAACAAAATTAGGTGAAGAAATAAATAAAGGAAACTTTGACTTCAAACCCGCAAATAAATTTGTTGAAAGAACAATGAACTTTCCCGGAGACAATTATAGATATGAATTTGCCAATGAGGGTAAGGAATTCCGATTATACCTTTCTAGAAAGCAAGAAGAGGCTTTCAAGGCGGTACCCTGGCAAAATATCACTGTAGAAATAAAAAACAAAGAAACCAATAAAGTTTTTAAATATAAGTTGCAAAAAGGTATCTTCCCTCAAGCGTATTCTTGGAGTAATGGAGTAGCAAATTATGGACAATGTGTATGGTGGGCGGCTAAAAGATGGGTTGAAGAAGTAGACTCGAAGATACTATTTCCTTTTTACCCTCCTTCCCCAGAATCGGTTAACGTAAAAAAGATTGATTCTAATTACCAGCCAAAAAGATTTGATGTTCTTATCAATTACAATCCAGGGGGGCCACCCGAACATTATGGCTTCGTAGAAAAAGTAGATGGCGATAAGACATATATCACCCAATTTAATTGGATAAAACCAGGCGAAGTTTACAATTATATTATAAGGACATGGAACGGGAACGTAACTAGCCTTTTTTACTCTAATAATTTTTATGAAGAATACTACTTCAAATATTATTATAGACGGGTGTATACTGAAATAACTCCCGTATTTACTGATAGTTTTGAAGATATGATTAATGAAAATAACAGATTGACCAATTCCTTCTATAACCAGAAAATATATTCTTCAAATGATATTTCATTTATAGAAAAAGGAAAAATTGGAAAGGCTGTTCATCTCAATTCATTATCGAGTTATGTGGGTTACCAAGGAAAGTATATTAATCCAGACGAAGGAACTATAAGGTTTTATTTTAAACCGGATTTTAATTTTTATAAATTCTACAACTTAAGACAATCTACATGGAAAGATTACAGCAAGTATAAAACCCCGTTTGGTGGATTTTTAGTTGATACTGTCGCATACCTCCCTGCTTTCACCGGGAGCTTTTTTGCTTTTTTAGGTTTTTCTGGTGATATAAATAGCAAAAATACAAATTTGGCCTTTGCTACACGGAATAGTTCAGCTTGGTCTTATGCAACATATTCTAATAAAGATGACCTGACTTTTTCATCAAGTACCTGGTATGATTTTGCTTTTACTTGGAGTAAAAGGGAAGAGAAAATTAAAATTTTCATTGATGGAATAGAAAAAGCTAGCGCTAATTTTAATACGTCTCTAAGTGACAAAGAACCATTTTTTATAGGAGAAAATCCTTTTGAATATTCAGGTACATCTTATTGGCCCTATGGACCCCATTCTCTTATCGGCACTTACGATGAATTAAGGATATATGATGAAGCATTGGATTTTAAAGAATAACTATCTTTGGAGAAAATAAGGACAGAAAATAGGACAACAGGTACCATTTTAATAATAGAAAGTAAAAGTACAGGGGAAATTCTGTACTTGCAAATTTTAAAGAAAGGAGGTAGAAAATATGAAGGCTGATTTATTTATTAGGAATTTATTAATCATAATTGTAATCTTATTGGCTCTGAATATAATCCTGCCCATATTATCCAGCCCCCCAATCTCTTATGCTGCAAAAAATATTGAATATAAAGCTCTTAATCCTAACTTAATTATACGTGAGAATAGGGATAATTTTGATATTTTTGGAGAATATCTTGTAGAGCCAATAGAAAAAATATTTAATGAGTACGGCAAAGAAGGGTGGGAATTTATTGGTGGGACCCTTGTGGGTGGTTTAGTGATCTTTAAAAGGTAAACTAAAGTCATGGGTATTAGGCGGAGATGGGCCTCTGATTTTATGGTTGTAAGTGCTACAGAAGAAACTATTGTTATAAAATATAATAAGGAGATGCCAGAGACTGTAGGATTAACATTAAGTTACGTCATATGCCGTGATGTCATAGTTATAAGGTAAGATTCGGCAGAAAGGAGGATTACAATGAAAGTAGGATCACTTGTCTTGGGAATTATCGGAGGATTATTAGCCTTAATTTATGGGCTAATCGGATACGGAGTAGGAAGCATAGGCGGAGGAGTCATTTCTCTAAAATTCTTAAGCCTCGGGCTACCAATTGCAGCGTTAGTCGGGGCGGGGATAGTCATAACCAAACCCATTATTGGTGCTGTACTCATGGGGTTAGCTGCAGCGGGCATTGTGCTAATTCTGGGCTTCAACTTTTTTAGCTTACTTCCTGTAGTTTTGTTGGGCTTGGGTGCGCTTCTTGGTTTTTTGGGTTCACAGCAGGATGTTAAGACACCCACGCAACCATCTTAACAACTCTAACAACAAGGTAAATCGGATGTGCTGGGACAGCAGTGAGAGGTATTGTATTATAGAGAATATGGAAAACATGGAGTCAGACCTTGCAATATTACAAAGATACGCTATATTGGCAATGGGAAAAAAAGGTCAAATGTTTATCCTTGACAGTTAATCATGCTATTTGTTAAGAATAAAGATTTGACCCAATAACTCATAACTCACGGTGTAGCTGACTCAAAAGCAGAGGGTAGAATGATCTTAAAAAAGTTTTTAATGTTAATAAAAGGTGGCCATAAAATGAAAGATAAAAAAATAATGTTTGTCTTCTTTTTACTCTTTTCAATAAGCCTAATATATTTATTTGCTCTTGCTCAAGGTGTTGGCTATATTCAGATTAAATGTGAGCCCGGGGCTACCGTATTTCTGGATAACAAACTTGTGGGTAAAACCACTTCAGAGTTAGGTGGCTTAATCCTTCAGGATATCCCCGCTGGTTCTCATGAAGTAAAGATAGTAAAAGAAGGATGTAAACCTCAATCGGTAAAAATTGATCTAAAGGAAAATGAAATATATCTTTACGAGGTCTCCCTAGAACAAAGAATCGGAGCTCTTTTAGTAGAAACCATCCCCATTGATTGCATCATTGAAATTCCTAAATTAAATATCGATAAAGAGCATGAGGGTAATAAAATTGAAAAGACCTGGGAGGTTTCTATCCCCATAGGTAGCTATAGAATAAACTTCCTTGCCCTAGGTAAAAAGGTAAAATATGACCTGGAGATTGAGGAAGGAACCCGTAAGCATTTATTGGTAAACATCTTAAATAATGAAGTAAAAGAGTTATTACCAATATTAACTTGGGAGAGGACCTATGGCGGAAGTGGTTACGATGCGGCATATTCCCTCATCCAGACTACCGATGGCGGCTACGGGATAGCTGGCTCTACTTCCTCCAAAGGTGCCGGCAGTACAGATGTCTGGATTATTAAGTTGGACATAGAAGGTAACATACTCTGGGACAAAACATATGGGGGCGACGGTGAGGAGTATGCAGAGGCCCTCATCCAGACTGCCGACGGTGGCTACGGGATAGCTGGCTCTACTTCCTCCAAAGGTGCCGGCAGAGATGTCTGGATTATTAAGTTGGACATAGAAGGTAACATACTCTGGGACAAAACATATGGGGGCGACGATAAGGAGTATGCATATTCCCTCATCCAGACTATCGACGGAGGCTATACAGTAGCCGGTAGTACAGGCTACAAAGGTGCCGGCGGCGTAGATATCTGGATTCTAAAACTTGATTCCCATGGTAATCTCCTTTGGGATAAAACCTATGGTGGAAGTGGTAGTGATCGCGCATTTTCCATCATCCAGACTGCCGACGGCGGCTATGCCGTAGCCGGGGTAACCGAATCCAAAGGTGCCGGTGCTGAAGATTTCTGGGTCATCAAGTTAGATAAACAGGGGAACAAGATTTGGGATAGAACCTACGGTGGAAGCAAGGAGGATTGGGCATTCTCCCTCATCCAGACTACTGACGGCGGCTATGCAGTAGCCGGTTATACCGAATCCAAAGGTGCTGGAAAAGAGGATTTCTGGGTAATAAAGTTAGATGAGCAAGGGAACCTAATATCTGGTGTAAGTAATTTAGATTATTAGACCCAAACCGGAACAGAAACTACTTACATTTTAGAGGGTAGCTTGCATTGTCCTGAGAAAGGTGGTTATCCTTGCAATAGTTGTAGTTCTGCGTCAGGTTATATTAATCATTTTAAAGGTTTTAATGTTCTAACTACCAACGAAGATTGTTACGTTAAATTAACTTATAACAATGGAGATTATATAGGGAATCAAAATAATTGTGAAGTTACTATCAAAGGAGAAAAGTGGTTAGGATTAGAAGAAGAGTCAGGAACAGAATTAGTCGAAGAAATAAATAGTGGTCGTTTTAACCTTAAATCCGCAAATAAATTTGTTGAAAAAACAATGAAATTTCCCGGAGATAATTATAAATACGAATTTGCCAACGAGGGTAAGGAATTTCGGTTATACCTTTCCAGAGACCGGGCAGAAACCTTCAAGGCGGTACCCTGGCAGAATATCATCATCGAAATAAAGAACAAAGAGACGGATAAGGTCTTTACCTACAAGTTTGAGAAAGGGATTTTTCCCCTTGCATACTCTTGGAATAGTGGTGGCGTGGCAAATTATGGGCAATGTGTCTGGTGGACAGCTAAAAGATGGATTGAAGAAGTAGACTCGAAGACACTATTTCCTTTTTATCCTCCTTCTCCAGAAGCTGTTAACGTAAAAACAATTGATTCTAATTACCAGCCTAAAGAATATGATGTTCTTATTGATTATGACCCAAGACAAACAGGGGAACTCGGCCATTATGGTTTTGTAGAAGAAATAGAGGGCGATAAGATGTATATTAGCCAATTTAATTGGATAAAACCAGGCGAAGTTTACAATTATATTATAAGGACCTGGAACGAAAATGCAACTAACCTTTTTTATTCTAACAACCCTTCTAATGAATATTACTTTAAATACTATTATAGAAAGTAAAAGTACAGGAGAAATTCTGTACTTACAAATTTTAAAGAAAGGAGGTAGAAAAGATGAAGGCTGATTTATTTATTAGGAATTTATTAATAATAATTGTAATCTTATTGGCTATGAATATACTCCTGCCCATACTATCTAACCCCTCAACTTCTTATGCTGCAAAAAATATTGAATATAAAGTTGTTTACATATACGGATGCCTGAGTGAGAGTGAGAAGGAATCATACACCGATGAATGGACGAAAGACCGTGGTGAAGGGCTAACAGAAAAATTATTTAATGAGTACGCTAAAGAAGGGTGGGAATATATTGGCAGTGTTAATGATGACAACTTAGCGATCTTTAAAAGATAAACTAAAGTCATGGGTATTAGGTGGATGGTAATATAGGACTGGGTCTTGCAATATAATAAAGGATATATTATATTGGCAACCTAACCAAACCATTACGGATAGAATTTGAGGAAGCAGTTTATCACATCAGCTCCAAAGGGATACCAAGCAGGCGGCCTTTCTTCTTGAGAAAGTCTTTACTAATTTCCTTGCAGTCTTATCTTGAGTGGTAAAAAAAATAGTATACCAGTAAGCTGGCAATATTAAGTTTAAGAAAAAATATTGTTATTTTCTCCTGATCTTTTCTTTTTTTAATGTTATAATTATAAGTACAAAAGGGAGTGTGATCTCCAAAATTACACTCCCTTTTGTAGGGCTATACCGAAAGATTTGGCATATATTCCACTTTCGTTTTTTAATATCACGGGGACGGTTTTCTGATAATATCATGTGACAAGGGAAGGCCGTATGAGCCCAATAATTCGGTAAATTTTCCTAATTTTTCGTAAAAAAAAGGGGGCGTAATCAATAATAATATTAAGCACTAATTAATTCTTCTAACTTATGATACACTTTTTCAGTCTCATCACACATACAAAAGTTGCGAAACTCGTCTACTAGCCTCCACCAAATCCTTATAAATAAAGCCTTTCAGGCATTTTGCTGAAGGGATTTATTGTTTTTATTGAATTATTTTAGCAAAAAAAAGGATTATTGAATTAGTTCGTCGAAA
>Ga0180009_10006173_pt1 | contig 12656 bp, 13 predicted proteins | sample OS_PC_MetaG_FD_123537 | JGI IMG/M metagenome (GOLD analysis project Ga0180009, IMG submission 123537) | Groundwater microbial communities from the Aspo Hard Rock Laboratory (HRL) deep subsurface site, Sweden - OS_PC_MetaG | ecosystem: Environmental > Aquatic > Deep subsurface > Groundwater...
AGTTTTGCAACGGTAATAAGCGAAGGCTTAAATTGAAGCGGAGGAAAGAATTATGGTTGATGTAGCTTTTGCAGCAGATGGTGCGGCTCAGGGAGCAGCTGGTCCTGGCGGGTTGATGAGTTTTCTGCCGCTTATTTTGATCTTTGTCGTGTTTTATTTCCTCCTGATCCGCCCCCAGCAGAAGAAAGCCAAGGAGCATCAGGAGTTTATCGCTAATTTGAAGAAGGGCGACGAGGTCCTGACCAGTGGCGGCCTCCAGGGCAAGATCACCGGTTTGACCGAGCGGGTGGCAACCCTTGAGATCGCCGAGAACGTGCGGGTCAAGATTGCCCGGTCGTATATCCTTGGTTCGGTGGCCGGTCTGGAAGGCGGCGACAAAAAAGACGGCGCGGCTTGTGCCATCGGTGGCAGCAAGGGTTGAGGCTGAGAAGCTTTCACCGGGAGTGAAAAGATAAAAAGGCCTGCCTGGGTTATCCAGGCAGGCCTTTTTTTGTGCAGGCTATTTGATTTCCGCCCTATGCCTTTGCGGCAAAGTCGACAAAATCATCATCGGCATCAAGCGGGATAAAGCGCTGCGAAGCAGCAGCCCGTTTCGGGAGCAGAGCCGGACGGGTCTTTTGCCGACGGGATTCTTCGGGACGGGCATGCTGAGCCGCTCCAGAGTTGGCAGCATCCATGCTGAGGCCGACTACTGCGATCAAATCCGCCGTGACGCTTTTCATGACCTCAGTCTGGGCGCTCAGTTCTTCCGAGGCGCTGGCGGATTCCTCTGCTGTTGCCGCGTTCTGCTGGGTGACTTGGTCCATCTCGGTAACTGCCTTGTTGACCTGGGAGATGCCGTGTGCCTGCTCGTTTGAGGCAACGGCGATTTCAGAGACAAGGCTGCCTACTTTTTTAACGCTTTCAGACACCCCTGAAAAGGCCGTACCTGTTTTTTCCATGAGGTCGGAACCGGCATTGACTTTTTCCAGGGTTGATTCGATGAGGGTGGCCGTATTCTTGGCCGCTTCTGCCGCCCGCATGGCAAGGTTACGCACTTCGTCCGCCACTACTGCAAAGCCTGCGCCGGATTCACCTGCCCGTGCTGCCTCTACTGCTGCGTTTAAGGCAAGGAGATTGGTCTGAAAGGCAATCTCGTCAATGGTCTTGATGACCTTGGATGTTTCCTTGCTTGCCTGGGCAATGTCTATCATGGAGGCGCTCAGGGTGGAAATCGTCTCCCCGGTAGTATTGATGGTGGAAGAGGCTTCCTGCATCATGGTGTTTGCCAGCGAGGCGTTTTCGGCATTCTGTTTGGTTGTGGCAGAAATCTCTTCCAAGGAAGCGGAGGTTTCTTCCAGTGAGGCGGCTTGCTCCGAAGCACCTTCCGCCAGGATCTGGCTGCTGCTTGCAATCTGGGCCGATGCACCGTTGATCTGATGTGAACTTTCACTCAGGTTTCTGGCAACGTCGCCGATTATTCCCAGGATACGGCGATTGATCAAAACACCGCTTGCCGCGATAAAGGCAAAGCCGATTGCCGACAGCACGGCAAGGATCAATTTCGCTGTTTTGGACTTGCTCATCACCGTGTTGGCGCTCTCGCGAAACATGGATTTAATCTGTTCTTCCTGCTCAGGCAGAGTTGTTTCAATATTATGGATATTTTGTTTTACCGGCGCCATCAACTTGTTGGCCTGCTGGGGAGTGATGGAGGCATCTTCCTGCACTTGCTTCACAACCTGCAAAAAGCCAGCGTTATAGGCCTTTATATCTTGTCTCATCGCTGCAAAAGCTTGCACATTCTTGTCCGTCAGGCCCTCGTCGATCTTGGCAGTGGAATGCACTTTGTCAAGCAGGGTCAAGGTGCTCGCAACGTCTGCGGCATGTTTTTTAAGGTACTCCGCCTGTTTTTCAGGGTTGCCGATATTCAGAAAAAAGTCTTTTTCATAACGGCGTAAGGTAAGCATTCCAGATACCAGGTCATTGGTGTCCAGAAGAAGCGGTGCGTCTTTGCTTAAGATTTCTTCCGTGTTTTCCTGGTTGCTGTTGAACTGCACGTAGGATATCGACCCGATTACCAAGATTATAAATGCTGCTAAACCGAAAGCAATCTTGAGCAATGTTTTTATGGTGGTTTTTTTGCTATTCATGGCATGTCCCCTTGTGGTTGGATTGCTTGAAATCAACATGACTTGTTTTTGATTGTTACCCGTCAGCTAGGCAGCAAGCTGCAAGGCTGCGGAAGTTTCACTGTTTATCACCCGATCGATATCCAGCAGGATCTTGACCCCGCTCTCCATCTTGGCCAGGCCCAAAACACTTTCGGAATGGAGATCTCCCAGGGAAGAATGCTCTTCGATCTGTTCGTTCTTGATGTTGAGCACCTCCGAAACCGCATCCACCACCAAGCCGGTCAAGCAGTGGGCACTGTGCCCTGCAACCTCGACCACGATGATGCAGGTGCGCTCGGTCTCCGCCTGGGCGGGCATGGCGAATTTTGTTCTCAGGTCAACGATGGGGATTACCTTGCCCCGCAGATTGATTACCCCTTTCAGGTAATCCGGAGCCTGCGGCAGAGCGGTGACCGGCATCATGCCGATGATTTCCTTGATCTTTAAGATCCCGATGCCATACTGTTCTGTCCCGAGACTAAAGGTCAGGTATTTGCCTTCTCTGCTGATTGCTTCCGTTTGTTCGTCCATAATCATGCCTCTTTGGTTTTGTGAAATTCAACGCGTTCTTTTTCTGCCCGACATGTGAGGTGCAGTATTTCCCCGGAGCCTTGGGTCATTGCCCTAATTTCCGGAAGCCCCCGCTTCTTTTTCTCTAAAGCGAGAATGGCGCCCTCAATTTCATGGGGCAGAACCGGTTTTTCCCGAAAGGAATCGCGGGCCGGCCTGAGAAGGGTGCCGAGCATTGCCGCGTTTCCAAAGCCGGAGACCACCAGCACCGCCACTTCGGGATGGTGTGCATGCAGCCAGTTGATAAAGGTGATCTCGTTCCGGCCTGAGGTGAGGATGTCGCTGATCACCAGATCGAAGGGCTCCCCTGCTTTTTTCGCAGCCTCGATTACGTTGTGGGCCTGATCAACCTCGCAGGTTCTGCAAACATGGAGCCCTTGCCGGTAAAGATGCAGGGCAATGGAACTGCCCAGGATATCATTGTTATCTGTTACAAGGATTTTTTTGATCGTGGTCATGGTCGTCATTTGCTCCTCTTTGCAACCCGTATAGAGCAAGGAGGATGCCAACGAACAAAAAACAGTCTATGAAATATGTATCGTGCCGAAACAAAAAGGTTTTTTTGTTGGCTGTGGAAAGGAGGCGCGACAGAGCGTGGCGACATAAATGTCGTCGATTGTGCCCGGGATCAGGGATAGAAAGGTGGGGGTAGGGTGAGAACAGCCTGTTTTTTCAGGAGAAAAAGAGGCGCGACATTGGAGTCACCGACCGGCGACCTCAATGTCGTCAAACAGCTTCTGCCAGTGGGGTTCTTTTTTCATCTCGGCAATCTTCCGTTGTACCTGGCGGACAGTCACTCCGAGAATTTCGGCTGTTTGGTTGCGATCACCATTGCTCTGTCTGAGGACAAAGGCGGTATGCAGGTCGGCATCTTCCTTGAGGCTGCATAATTTTCGGGCAAAGGTGGTGGCAGGGGCGGCCGCTTGCCCGAATGCTTCGGGCGGCAGATATTCCTCCTGGGAGACAAGCACTGCGGTTTCCACCTTCTGGGCCAACTCGCGGATGTTGCCCGGGTAGCTTTGCTGCTGCAAAATTTCCAGAGTATCCGGCTGAAAGCCCTTGGTTTCTTTGCCATGTCGCAGGGCGGCTTTTTTAAGAAAATGGTCGGCAAGGAGAGGGATATCCCCTTCGCGTTCCCGCAGGGGCGGCAGATGCAGATGGATGGACTTGAGGCGGTACATGAGATCCAGGCGAAAGGCACCATCCTGGCAGGCTTTGTCCAGGTCCACGTTGGTCGCGGAAACAATCCGAACATCCACCGGAATCTGGTGCGGGTCGCCAAGGCGCAGCACCTTTTTTTCTTCCAGCACTCGCAGGAATTTTGTCTGCAGCGTCAGGGGCAGTTCCCCGATCTCATCGAGAAAAAGGGTGCCGCCATGGGCCTGCTCAAAAAATCCGGGATAGTCCATGGTCGCCCCGGTGAAGGCTCCTTTGACATGGCCGAAAAACTGGCTTTCAAAAAGAGATTCGGAAACAGACGCGACATTGACCGGGACATAGTGGCCGTCAGGGACAGGACCTGCCTCATGAACGGCCCTGGCCAGAAGTTCCTTGCCGGTGCCCGATTCGCCGGTAATAAGCACCGGATTTCCACTTTTGGCCATGGTCTGCGCAAAGCGTAGCAGTTCCTTCATGCGGGGGCACTGGGTGATGATCGGGGCAAAGGCGTCCGAAAGCGTGATCGGTTTGCCGCTACTGGCTCCGGCAAGCCCGGTGAGCAGACCCTTCCGCTCGTAGGCATGCTCCAGCACCAGAACCAGTCTCTCGTTGTCCACCGGCTTGACCAGATAGTCATAGGCCCCGAGCCGCAGGGCCTTCACAGCTGTATCCACCTCATCCACCGCGGTGAGCATGATGAATTCGGTGTGCGGACAAAAGGGCTTTGTTGCCTCAAGGACCTGTAACCCATCCATGTCCGGCATGAGCAGATCCAGAAAAACCACATCAAAATCAGTTGATTTTATCCTTTCCACGGCGGCGGGCGCCCGGTCACAAATCTCCACCTCGCGATAACCGCGCCGCCGCAAGAGCCTCTGCAAAGAGTTCAGGGCTATGGGTTCGTCATCAACCATCAGTATTTTCATAGTCGTTGCCTGCCGATACTGTTGATCACCGCTATCAATTTCGGAAAATTCAGGGGCTTGGCCATGAAATGATCCGGAGGATATTTTTGCTTTTTGAGCTCCTGCGGTGCGGTTGGGTCACCGGAGATAAGGATGACCGGCAGCAGGGGGTATTTTTCCTTGATGTTTGTAAGGAGCTGCCAGCCATCAATTCCCGGCATGACAACATCGCTCAGCACCATATCAATCTCGGGATGCTCTTCCAGGAAGCGGAGTACCTTTTTTCCGCTTTTCATTAATTCCACAGGCATATTCTGCACCCCGAAAAAAAATGATTTTAACAGACCAAGGACCAGAGGATTATCATCAATACAGAGGATCGTCGGGTGCAGGTCAATGGGACTTTCCCGACGGTCAACGGGCAGAAAGAGTGTGAATTTTGTGCCCAGACCGGGCCGGGATAACACCCCTATTCTGCCGTTATGTTCTTGGATAAGGCTGTAGGAAACGGAAAGGCCTAAGCCTGTGCCGCCGATATTGCGTTTGGTGGTGAAAAAAGGATCAAAGATATGGTCCATATCCTCCGGCACAATGCCGCGGCCATTGTCTTCTATCTCAATGAGTATGCTATCCAGCCGTTCTAAATAACGGCTGCGGATGGAAAGATTACCCTCCTCTTTGCTTGAGACAGCCTGTGCCGCGTTCAAAATCAGGTTAGCAACGACTTGTTCCAGTTTTTGGAAATGACCGTAAAAGAGCGGCAGATTCTCTGCCAGTTCAACCGTGATAGTGCCGATCAGCTTCCGGGCCTGGGCGCCGATTATGGTCAGGGAGTCATTGATTACCTTGTTGATATCCACAAGTTTGCTGGGGGCTGCCTCGTCAAGCCTGGCGAAATCCTTGAGTTTGGCGACAATGGCATTGATCCGGTCAGAGCCTGTTTTGATGGCGCCAATGATCTCCTCCATCTCTTCAGCCATTTCTGCCAAGGTAATGTTGCCGGCCATTTTCTTCGGATGTTTTTTGGTGAACTCCTTGATTACAGGTGAAAAAGCCTCCCATGACTCCTCGAGCAGGGGGACATTATAGGTGATAAAGCTGTTGGGATTGTTGATTTCATGGGCAACCCCGGCAACAACCTGACCAAGCGAGGCAAGCTTGTCGGCTTGGATGACTTGTTGCAAACGCTGTTCGGACTCGAGCTGTATTCTTTTTTTATCGGAGATATCCTTCCAGGCTCCGATGATATAACGTAACTCTTCAGTGGTCTCCAGCACCGCCCGTAAAGTACAGGAAAACCACTTGTAAGAGCCATCTGCCACCTGAAAGCGGTATTCATATTTTTGCTCTTTATCTTTATGTAAAGAGCTCAGGTTGGCAACGACGCGGGCGCGATCTTCCGGGTGCAGATGATTGAACCAGAACTGCGGGGCCTGAAGAAATTGTTCAGGGGGGTACCCGGTAATTGTCTCCACCATATTGCTCATGTAGGTGAAAGGAAAACCTTTGTCTGCTGCCCTGGTGAAGGGGATGATCGGTAAGGAGTCCAGAAGCAGGGCGAGTTGCTCGTTGGCCCGCCTCAGGTCTTCCTGGGTGTGTTCAACTTTTTCCTCCACCAGCTTTCGTTCGCTAATGTCGGTGGCTATCTGGAGGCGGACCAATCTGCCATCAACCCATTCGATTACCTGATCCACCATCCGGTACCACTGGTTGTTCCGGGTGTTGCAGAACTCCCAGATATGTTCGCCAGTCGGGCGGCCGTTTTTGTCGACCAGTTTATCGTTGCTGCAGAAGGGGCAGGGGCCGGTTTGATCCTTCTGCAGGGATTGCCAGCAGATACCCCCCTCGATGTCTCCGAAGAGATCGCGGGCGTATCTGTTCACAAAGAGCAGTTCGTAACTCTGCATATCCGCCACATAGACAATGGCCTGGAGGCTGTCGAGAATCTTGAGGAGTTTCTGTTGGTCGATTTGGGTAGCAGTTCTAGTGGTGTTCTGCGGGGTTGGCTTCCGGCATTTTTGTGCTCGGTTTTTTTTCGGTGATGAAGATTGAGTTGCCACGGCACTTTCTCCCGTTGGGTTACGGTGATGTTTCCGGCAATTGTTTTAAGTATAGCGGATTTTTCGTTGTTGTTTGCAGGAAATCAGCAAGGGTATCACGATACAGAGTTTCTGAAACCAGAAAACCGCTGTTGTGATCGCCCCGGATTTCCAGAAACTGCTTGGGCGCATGCGCTGCCGCGTAGAGTTTTTTACCGTGGGCAAAGGGGATGATCTCATCATCAGGGCTATGCACCACCAGCATCGGGCAGGAAATTTCGGCGAGGGATCTCAGGGTATCGTAGCGGTATCTGCAGAGCCAGCGCGCGGGCAGCAGAGGGAAAAGTTCACCGGCAAGGTCCGGCGCTGAGGTGAAGGACGATTCGACGATAAGCCCTGCCGGGGATACTTGAGTGGCAAGGTCTGCGGCCACAGCCGCGCCAAGGGAGCGGCCGAAAAGAACGATCTCCTGCGGAGCAAAGCCTAAGTTTTCAGTGAGATGACGCCAGGCTGCCCGGGCATCGAGATAGGTTCCCGCCTCGTTGGGAGTGCCTTCGCTTTCCCCGTAGCCCCGGTAATCGAAGATCAGGGTGGAATAGCCAAGCGCGTGGAAGATGCGCAGGGAATCGAGGCGGTGGGAGATATTGCCGCCGTTGCCGTGGCAGAATAGGATTGCCCCTTTGGGCTTTTCCGCCGGAACAAACCAGGCGGAAAGGGCAAGGTTATCCTCAGTGACAAGCGTGGTTTTGCTGAAGGGCAGGTTGATTACGGCCGGGGTTGCCTCGATTGTGGGCAGGGGGAAATAAATGAAGCGTTCCTGCAGAAAAAAGAGCATCAGGCAAAAGCCGAGGTAGGCCAGACCGATGATCGTCAGCAGGGAGGCAAGCATCCGGTTCCTCACTGGTCCGGCCAAGGGGTGTCCATCTCAGCCCAGATCGGCATGAACGGTTTTCAGGCAGCGGTCCATGACCACGATCAATCCGGCATCCCGCGCCTTTGTCGCGGCCGCTTCGTTGATCACTCCCTCCTGCATCCATACCGCCCTGGCCTTGATGCGGATTGCTGCATCCACGATGGGCCCCACGTCTTCGGAGCGGCGGAAGATATCGACAATATCGACGGGAACGGGCACTGCCTCAAGGTCGCTATAGCAAGGCAGCCCCAGGATTTCCTCCTGGCCGGGATTGACCGGAATCACCGTGTATCCTTCGTTAATAAGGTAACGGGCCACCATATTGCTCGGCCGGGATTCCTTGGGGGAGAGGCCGACCACCGCCACTGTTCTGGAGGCGGAAAGAAGGGTTTTGAGTGCGCTGAAATCAAGAAGCATGTGCGTTTTCCTGGAGTGAAGTTGTGGTGAATTTACAAATCTGCATGAAAAAGCAGGGAAATTTTATTATATTCTGATTACCATCGAACTTCAGCCGGCACGCGGGTGCTATGCGTCAGCCAGTCGATTGTCCGTGTTTTGTGTCAAAGGCTCATTTGCGAACAAGTCCTTCCGGCGAAAGCCGGAATACAGGCACGGTAGCTTATTTCTCTGGATTCCGGCTTTCGCCGGAAGGACGGAAAAAAACTTGCTGAAGATTAGTAGTCACTAGATAGTATATTGCATTTTTCCTCGCGGCAAAGCGAAAAACACAACGAATGAGGCAGGCCATGTGCCAGATGAGCATAGTCCTTGAGCAGGACGGCAAGGAAGAGTTGATTCAGGAAAGCGCCACCCTTCTTGAGGTGACGAAGGATGGGTTGATGGTTTCCGCCCTTTTTGAAGAGCCGAAGCTTATCCGCAACGCCTCGGTTCGCGCCATTGATTTTCTCCATGGCAAGGTAACCGTGGCAAAAACAAAAGGAACAGTCTGAGATGGACGAAAAAACAACGATGGAAAAGCTGCAGATTCTTCTGCCCCACTGGATCGAGCATAATCATAACCATGAGGCGGAATTCAAGAAATGGGCGACCCTGGTGCGGAGCGAGAAGCAGGGCGCGTTGGCGGACCTGTTAGACAAGGCCGTGGCCAGCATGGCTGAGACCGATGGTATCTTGAAAAAGGCTTTGGCGGAGATTGGCGGGCCAGGGCAAGGGCATCATCACCACCACGATCATGATCACCATCATCATCACGACTGAGGTTCTTGGTAAAAGTCCTGCAGCTTGATTCCCCCCCCCTCTCCCTAGCCCTCCCCCGCCAGGGGGGAGGGAACTTTGAAGTGCTATGCGAGAGGCAAGAGTGGGCCCTGTTTTTGTTGAAATCGCAAAAGCCGTGATTACAACGGTGGTCGCCTTGTAATCATGTGAGCTTGTGTTGCGGAGCTGTGTATTTCTTCCTTTTGGACGAGGCCGTCATTTCTCAAAGGAACGCAACCCCGCAATGGCATGGTGCGTGGGCGATTCCAGGGTGGCGACCACTGTGACCAGCCAGAATTCTTCCGGGCTTGCTTCAATCTGTTCGCGCAGGCTTGTTCCCAGCCAGTGGGAATCTTCGGGAAGGCTGTAAAACTGGCTGTCGATGCCGAAAAATCCATCAAGCAGATGGGCCATGGTGTGAAAGACCTTGCTTTGAAAGCCCTGCGGCATGGCCGGCAGGTCGTTGAACTCTTTGGTGCCCGCTGCCCGTAATTCCCCGATTAATTTCGTCAGCACCTGGCGGTTGTTGGCCAGCCCCTGTTCAAGCCAGGACCAGAAGCGCGGGTCCGTGCCGGAGCAGGATTGTTCCGCAACAACCCGCACCGCATCGTAGTGGACCAGGGTGGTGCGGTCGAGAAAGCGCAGGACATGGACGGAACTTTTTGCAAAATCCGGTTCCATGGCCAGGATTGTGTGCGTCACTTCGAGTTTCATCGCTTCTCCCCCCAAGATCATTAACGAAACGCGCGGGCTATTTTCAGGAAAATATCGGCAGCCGGCTGATTTCCATAAAGCTCTTCACATGGTATTCCGCAGGCAGCGTCGGATTTTTAAAGGCGATGAGCCGCATGCCGACGGCTTCGGTATGCTCCCGGTCCACTTGGGAATCGCCGATGTAGATGCTCTCAGCCACGCTGCACTGAAAATGGCTAAGAATCTGGTGCAGCGCTTCCGGGTGCGGCTTGGGCTGGGCCACGTCAAAGGCGGTTACCACCTTGTCGAAGAGGTCGGCCAGGCGAAACATCTGCAGCACCGGGCCCATGGTTGAGGTCCGGTTGGTGCTGATGGCGGTTTTGCGCTCCGGTCTGAGAAACTCTAGGAATTCGGGGAGATCCGGTTCCATGATCATGTGCTGCAGGTAGGGGGTGTAATCGATCCCTTTGCGGAAAGCGTCCGCCGCCGCGAGATCGTCCGGGTATTTGCGGAAGATATGGCGAACAGAATCCATTACATGGTGCATGTGGACATACTCAAGCTCATCCGCATCCATGGGTGGGTGGCCGAATTTCTCCAGCATATGATTGTAGTACACCCGGTTGGCGTTTTTGGAGTCGAACATCACGCCATCGCAGTCAAATATTACCAGTTTCAGTTCACTCATTGCGAAGAATCCTTGTCATCTTGCCACCGCCGCGCTATGTAAAATCCGTAAGCGATACAGGGCACGGCATCTGCTTTGTTATCGGCCTGAACGCATACCGATGTATTGCTCTCAGGCCTCTGTCGCGCATCTGCCGCGCCCTGTATCGCTTACTGTCTTGGATTGCAGCGCCAGAGTGGTCGTCTCCCCCGGGATAAGTAAACCGGGAAAAGCAGGGCAGGGGCAGATAAAGGTGTGCTGGAGAATGCGCCTCATCTTTACAGAACAAAGCCGGGTACTGTCAAGTTGTTAACCTGGAATCGGCGCAGTCGGGCTGCCTTGATTCCATATGATTGCCGAGGGGTGCCATGAAATACAGTACCGATTTTCTCGTGATTGGCAGCGGTATTTCCGGTCTTTCCTTTGCCATCAAGGCTGCACGCCTGGGATCGGTGACCATCGTCACCAAAAAGGCCAGGGTGGATACCGCCACCAATCTGGCCCAGGGCGGCATCGCTGCCGTGTTGTCGCCGGATGATTCCTTTGCCCTGCATATCGAGGATACCCTGCGCTCCGGGGCAGGCCTCTGCCATGAGGATATCGTCCGGCTGGTGGTGGAAGACGGACCGGACCGGATCAAGGAGTTGATCCGTTTCGGTGTTGAGTTCCAGAGTGAGGCTGGCGACCCCAGCCATCTGGATCTGGGCAAGGAGGGCGGTCACTCGGCCCGCCGCATTGCCCATGCCATGGATCTCACCGGCCGCAAGATCGAAGAGGGCCTTCTTGCCCAGGTGGCGGCCAACCCCAGGATCACGGTGCTGGAAAATCATCTGGCCGTGGATCTGCTGGTCAGCTCCAAGACCGGCACCCCGTACCAGCCCCACGACAGTTTCAGCGACCAGTGTTTGGGCGCCTATGTCTTTGACCGGGAAAGCGGGGGAATAGACACCTACCAGGCCAGGGTGACCGTGCTCTGCACCGGTGGTACCGGCAAGGTATATCTGTACACCACCAATCCCGATATCGCCACCGGCGACGGCATTGCCATGGCGTATCGGGCCGGGGGCAAGATCGGGAACCTGGAGTTTGTCCAGTTCCACCCCACCTGCCTCTATCATCCCCAGGTGAAGAATTTTCTGATCTCCGAAGCGGTGCGCGGGGAAGGGGGGCGACTCATCGACAAGCACGGCCACGCCTTCATGCAGAAATATGACGCCCGTGGTGATCTGGCCACCCGCGACACTGTGGCCAGGGCCATTGACAGCGAGATGAAGGCAAGCGGCGATGATTGCGTCTATCTGGACATCACCCACCAGCCCGCTGATTTTCTTAAGAAAAGATTCCCGACTATTTACGACAAATGTCTTTCCCTGGGGATAGACATGACCAAAGAGCCCATTCCGGTGGTGCCCGCGGCCCACTATATGTGCGGCGGGGTGATTACCGACCGGTGGGGACGGACCAATATTGAAAATCTCTTCGCCTTTGGCGAAACCGCCTGCACCGGCTTGCACGGCGGCAACAGGCTGGCGAGCAACTCCCTGCTTGAGGCGGTGGTATTTGCCCATCAGGCCTTTCTTGAGTGTGAGCGGGAATGGCCCGACCTGCAGAAAGCCGAACTGCCCGAGGTGGCGGAATGGTCCGCAGGCTCGGCCCAGCGCATCGAGGAGAATGTCCTGGTCAGCCATAACTGGGATCAGATCCGGCGGCTGATGTGGAACTATGTGGGTATTGTCCGCACCCAGAAACGTCTGGCCCTGGTGCAGGAACGGCTCCGAGTCATCGTCGAAGAGGTCAACCAGCATTATCATGACTACATCCTGACCCCGGATCTCATCGAACTGCGCAACATTGCCCAGGTTGCCGAGCTCATCGTGCTCTGTGCCTGCATCCGCAAAGAATCCCGCGGTCTGCATTATCTGGTGGATTTTCCCCAGCCCGATGACGAACACTGGAAAAGAGACACTATCATCTGGCGGCTGGACACCGAACTGTGTCAGCCCGGTCCTGCCAACTAGCCGGATAGCCGTTGTAACTCCCTCCTGAATCATCCGCAGAGCCTAAAATCCACGGCGAAACACAAGCTTTTCATTAAGCGCTTGTGTTTCGCATCGCGCTGATCTTCCGTGCAAAAATTCCTGTCGTCCTTTTCTTTTGATATGGTCCTTTTTTTCTTGACGGGAACACTACCTGTAGTGCAATAATGGGTATCGAGACACTACATATCGTGTTTCAAGGTAGGATCAAGGGGAAGATTTTAACTAATTTCTTAATCAACACGGAGGAGCACAGGTATGGGAGTTGTGATGCCACTCAATGCGGAGACCGCCCAGGCCAGAACAC
>Ga0180009_10006174_pt1 | contig 12653 bp, 12 predicted proteins | sample OS_PC_MetaG_FD_123537 | JGI IMG/M metagenome (GOLD analysis project Ga0180009, IMG submission 123537) | Groundwater microbial communities from the Aspo Hard Rock Laboratory (HRL) deep subsurface site, Sweden - OS_PC_MetaG | ecosystem: Environmental > Aquatic > Deep subsurface > Groundwater...
GTGTCGTGAAGAGGTGAAGAAAATTCCCTAGAAATTGACAATTTCACACCCCTTCATTTCATGTGGAACTCTTTTTCATGGAATTCACGTTCAGATATGTCTCCATGTGAAATTATGGGGTCTCCATAGGAAACCGGGGGGTGAACTCAAAAACTCCCTAAAAGCAGATTATTTCACATATTTCATATTTTGTTCATGGAATAGGTACTTCCTATTCATACCACAACATATTGTGGTAATATGAAGTTCATTCTTTTCACACACCTAGAAGTCCTGAGAGTAAATAACTAGCGCCTGAAAAGTATAATATTGTTGGTAGTATCAAGAAACCCATAAGATGGGTTCTTTTTATTCCTGTGGATATTGCGAACAATCCTATACACGTTCCTGTTGCAGCGATTAGCAATCCAATAGGACCTGTCATGACGAAAATCAAAATTAAAAGAACCGATATTATTGATATTGTGATTTTATCATACGCTATCAATCTTATTCTCCTCACGAAAAATTTGCCTAATTTCAGCGTGATAATTACAGAAATGAAGCATGTTGTGGCAGCAGCAACTACGAGCACTAGCATGTCTGTGAAGACAAGCGTGTCTGTTAGTTGTGAAATTGTCCACACAGCACCTGATCTTGTTTTTCCAATTGTGTAGAAGACAATAAGCGTGAATATGATATTCGCTGTGTTAATACCTCCGAGGGCAATTAAGAAGTCTTTTATTTTTGCCTTGAATGTTTGTGCAGCGATTACACCAGCTTGCGCAGCACCTATACCAGGCAGAAGCCCTGCTAACATGCCTGCCAGCCAACCTGTTACAATGCCTTTTATGCCATATCCTTTCATATCCACAATATCTTGCTGTGGGGGTATTGTGGTTTTACTGTAAAAACTTACAACAAGAGTGCTAAAGGCAAACAGGCCTGTGAAAGCTGGGAACAATGAGAAGCTGGAAGGAAATGAATTTAGTGTTATAATCCCAAATAAGCCAACTATAAGAAATGTTAGAAGCGCGTAGAACTTTCCTATTCCAAACTCTGTTGAAAACATCCATACAACAATTATCAAAAGTATGATGTGAATTGAGTTGTATATGAAATTGTATAAAAGAGGTATGAATAAAATCAGAAACGGTAATGTTAATATCGTTAACAAAATAACACCAAAACCACCAAGAGTTGTCAAGAACAGCGCTTCGTAACCTCGGCCTTCCATCAGATATTTGTGACCAGGAAGCACCGATAGGGCAGAATCAGGCTCAGGCGCACCCAACAGTATTGATGGGAGAAAGTCTGTGAACGTGTTCGAAACAGCAAGAGATACTATGAAAACTAGTATTGATAAAAGCTCAACCCCCCCCCCATCAGGGTTAGGGAAAACGAGAGTGAAATAACAAATACAGTATTAGGATGCACCCCAGGCACAAGGCCTGTAAGAACTCCTACACCAATTCCAAGCAGCATAAACCCTAACAATAATAAAAACATAATTTGGTTTTGATAGTAAGTTTTTAATCAACAAACTCGACTTTCTTCGTCTCTAGGTCGATTTTGGTGGCACGGCTTCCTGTGGAAACAACAGTAACTCCCTTATAATTCTTTACGTATTCTTCGCCGCCAAACAAAACCACAACATCTGGTACCGGCTCGATGATGAACGGGTCATCATCGTATAATATCTCGCTTATTTTTGGAGAGAGGTGGCGCTTCTTTAGGAGCTCCACAACATGATCCTGCCTAATAGGCTCAATTGGTTCATAGATGAAAACGAGAACTTCACGATCACCTTTCTTTATCCTGATATGTGAAGGTGTCGTTGTTTCTTTTGTAACAGCGCTTGATATGACATTTATCTTTCCGTCTTGTTTTTCTAGAGTGATTTCTCCTTTAAGGGAATTGATTCTGTGTGTAAGCGGGATGTCTGGATAAACAATCTCTTTTTCAAAAAACTTTCCTTCTCTTGATGAACCTGTGACTGATAAAATATCTCCTATAGGAGGATCGTCCTTGCTTATAATTTCTATACTACCTGTCTGATCTTCCAAAACAAAACCGTTTTGTGCACGCTGTTTAACAACACCTATAATATTTGATGTTGATGAAATATCCATTGCCTTGTTTATAGATGTTGCGTTTAATTTTTTTGTTAAAATGTTCCTTATGCCTTCATATTTTTTGTTGTAATAATCAATAAAGTCTTTTGGTATCACCTGTTTTTTCTTTTTGAAGCTTTTGATAATAATTTCGATCTGTTCCTTGGTTATTGGTTTGGTTGTTATTTCAAGTTTATTTTCTTCCTCTTTATTATATTTAATTGTTTTGTCTTCTTCTGGTTTGATGTGTTTACTTAGGATTTCTTCGTAATTGTATTCATCTATCTCCTTCAATTCTTGTGGAGATAACAAAACTCCTTTTTCCATAAAGATTTTTATTATATCCTTTTTTTCCAAAATAACACATCCGCAACTGATTTTTATTTAAGTAAATAGCCGTCAGCAAGTATTTGTTTTATGTTATTCAATGTTGTTTGTGGGAGCTGCAAATTTATTTCTCTTGTACGGCCGTATCTTCCTTTGGAAATAACACGGGCGTTTATCACACCAAGCATGTCAAGCTCTCCTATAAGATCTGTTATCCTTCTTTGTGTAAGCTCTTTCAGTCCTGTTTCAGATGCTATTGATTCGTAAACAGAAAATATATCACCTGTTTGTACACCCTTACGTCCAGCATCCAATAATTTTATTATAGAGGCCAAAACAGCTTGACTCTGTTTTGGTTGGGCACGAACTATTTCAACAACTCTATCAGAATCAAGTTTATGTTCGGCAGTATCAACATCTCTTATTTGAACTTGATTTGATTCTCTTCTCTCTGCAATTTCGCCAGCCATTCTAATAAGATCCAGCGCCCTTCTGGCATCGCCGTGCTCTTGTGCAGCAAGCGCAGAGCATTTTTCTATCACGCCAGGCCCTATTCCGCCCTTATTGAAAGCGAGCCCTGTTCTCGCTAAAAGAATGTCCTGTATTTGTGATGCGTTGTACGGTGGAAATATTATTTCTTCTTCAGAGAGTGAGGAACGTACACGCGGATCCATATTGTCTGTGAATGAAATATCATTTGATATTCCTATAATTGATAATTTTGTGTTCTTAAGGTCTTGGTTTATTCTTGTGAGATTGTAAAGGATATCGTCCCCTATTTTTTTAACCAATGTATCAATTTCATCAAGAACTAGAATAACGTTTTGTTTTTTTGAATCTATCATTTCAAAAAATCTTTTATAAACAACATCTGTTGGAAGGCCTGTAGCAGGAACATCTTCACCCAGAGTTCTTATAAGCTCTGCAAACAGCCTGTATTCAGTATCAGAAACCTTCTTCATTTTACAATTAATATAAAGTGGACAAATATCATTAGAACTTCTTTTAAGTTCGCCTAAAATATTTTTAACAACAAGCGTCTTGCCTGTTCCCGTTTTCCCGTAAACAAAGACGTTTGATATTCTTCCTCCCCGAGTAGAGGGAGCAACAACACTAGCTAGCTGTTTTATTTGGTCATCTCTATGCGGAACTGTTTGTGGTGTATATCTAATACCAAGAACATCCCTGTCCCTGAATACTCCATTACCGCCTTCGCCAAAACCAGCAAACATTTCTCTTAAAGTTTTTTGTGCCATACCAATCTCTATATGAAATGAAGGTTTAAATTGGTTTTATGTAAAGATGTTTGGGCAGGGCACCTACTTTTCATATGGAATTATGTTATTAATAAAAATATAAAATAGATTTCATCTCAAATCGCTATGAATGAGAGATGTATTTTGTTATTATATAATAAAAATGTTAAAAAAACAAGATTTCATATGGAATTGTATTATAACATTGTTATATAATATATATTTTATTTAATAAAAATAATATAATATAACTCCAATAGAAATTAGGGGGGTATGGGGTCTATGAAAATTTTAGTTTTTGGTGATGTGCATGGAAAGATTGATGTACTGTCAAATATTATAAAAAATATTAAAATAAAACCAGACCTTGTTATATGCCCTGGTGATTTTACAGACATGTTTGAAAGGATAGAGGGATTTTCACAATTAGATGTATCTAATATGGTTATACAAAAACTGGTATCCTTTAGATGTCCTGTTTTATGTGTGCCTGGCAATCATGATCCATATGATATTTTAAAACTTTTTGATAGATATAAAATAAACATCCATGGAAAGAAGAGAAATATTAATGGTTTGAATTTTATTGGGTGGGGAGGAGCTTTAACTCCTTTTCACACACTTTTTGAACCAAGCGATGAAGAAACAATTTCTAATTTAGAAAAACTTTCTAAAGGATTGAAAGATTTTGTTTTGATTGTTCATAATCCACCTAAAAACACAAAAGTTGATAAGGTCTTTTCTGGGGCACATGTTGGATCTGAAATTATAAGAAATTTCATAGAAAAAACAAAACCAATTCTCTGCATATCTGCACATATACATGAAGCGGGTGGTGTTGATAAAATTGGTAACACCACACTCTTTTATCCAGGACCTGTGTATGAAGGAAAATATGGTATAGTTAATATAGAAAACAAAAAGGTTTCGTGTGAAATAAAAAAGATTTAATTTATTCCAACACTTTTAACTGATTAATTATTTCATCTACAGATTCAAGTCTGCATAAAGTTAATGGAATATTTTCAACTTCTGCTATTCTCTTTGCTACATCATCAACAACATTTAATCCATGAAGAACAACTACTGCTGGATGTATGCTTGTTAATTTAATAGCAACCATAGGAGATCTTCCAGTAGAAACATCAGTGAATATAAGAGCTCTTTGGGTTGTTAAACCATATAATTTGATTAGCTCTGAAAAAGAGAGCTCTGTTATAGCTTTCAGAGAATCTATAATCGTGTAACCATACACCATTTTATCCATAGAAGTTGTTTTTGTAATATGGGTGGCGTTTATTTTATTACAAAAATTTTGTACACTTATGCCCTTGTTTAGTTCTTTTAAATCTATTATAGCGTTTGAAAGACCAGGAGAACTGGTATTTTTCATAAAACTCCTTATAGTCTGACCTCCTATACTAGAATCTAAATTAATTAAAGCGTGAACATATTTTTTGATAACCTTTATGCCAGGCGACTTGCGCCTACCTGATTCATAATCAGAGACAACAGAAGACGTTATATTCAATTCTCTAGCCAGTTCTTTTTGTGAAATTTTGAATATGCTTCGCCATTTTTTAATCACATTTTCAGAATTCTCTGACAATACAATCTCTCCTACAATGTTTTTAGCGAGACTATTTTTGGCCAATGAAAGTTCGTCATTTACACTATCCATACACGATAATTGGCATACAACTTTTTAAACCTTTAACATTCAATGAAGCATAAATTCTCCCGTTTTAATTATAAACATGGTTAGAAACAAGGCAGCAAAAGGAGCAGCTTTTGAGCGTGAACTTCTACGGTTCCTTCACGCTAAGGGATTTTCGGTCATGCGTGCTCCTTCTAGTGGTGGTTATTTTTATCCTGTGGACATCGTTGCGATTAAACAGGGGAAAATCCTTGCGTTTGAATGCAAAAATTATAAGATTAAACCAAAACTTGAGCAAAAACAAATAGACTCGTTTAATGGCTGGTGCAAGCGTGCAAGTGCAATAGGTTTTTTGGCTTGGCGTACGCCAAAGAACGAATGGAAATTCCTAAGAATGGAAGACGCAAACAAAAACAAATACGCAGACGAACACTGGTTCGAAATGCCTATGCTAGAGAAGTGTTTTATGTTTTGATCTGTTTAAATTGTTTTGTTGTATAGTTCAAGCAGTGTTGATTATGACTATAAATTGTCCTCATTACAACAGTTGTGGTTTTGTAGAGAAACGTTTAGCAAGGGGTCTAATGAAAAGTAAAGTTAGAAACGTAAGTGATACAGAAGAAAAAACTGTAGCTAATCTGGATGTTATTTATGAAGATGGAAACAGTGTTTACCAATGTAAAATTATTGATAATGAATCAAAAAATGAAGATTCAAAAACCGAAAATTGTGGGTATCTGATTGAATTAAATTCTTTGAAATCAGCACAATATTTTTTCAACAGAATTCTTAAAATTGAATAATCATTTTAATTTTTTGGTGGCCTTTTCAATCCTATCCATAGCCTTTTCTATTTTATCATAAGCAGTAGCATAAGACATTCTAATAAATCCTTCACCATATTTGCCGAATTCTGTTCCAGGGACGCAGGCGACTTTTGCGTTTTCTAAAAGCCATTCAGCAAAATTGTATGATTTCTTTTTGAATGTCCTTATGTTTGGGAAGGCGTAGAATGCGCCATTTGGCTTGACACATTCGAACCCATTAATTTCATTAAGGCGCTGGACTATCATTTTTCTCCTTCTATCATACTCTTTTACCATTTTTTCCACCGGTTTTTGTGGGCCGTTTAACGCTTCTAAAGCAGCAAGCTGAGAAACAGTTCCTGCTGTCAATGATGTGAATAGGTGAAGCTTTTTTTGAGCGTCTATTATTTTTTTAGGTCCAGCCGCATAGCCTACACGGAAGCCAGGCATAGCGTATGTTTTCGAGAAGGATTGTAGAGTTACAACATAATCTTCCATGCCATTAAGGGAGCCTATGGAAATATGCTTTTCATCATCATAAACCATTTTTTCATAAGCTTCATCAGAAAGTATTGTTATCTTATTTTCAACAGCGAATTCTGCTATTTCTTCTAATGTTTTCTTTTTGAAAACAACACCAAGAGGGTTTGACGGCGTGTTAATTATTATGGATTTGGTCTTTTTTTGTATGTAAGCGTCTTTTAGGTTTTCAGTTGTTAGTTGAAAATTGTTTTTTTCTTCCAATCCCACAGAAAGCGGAACACCGCTTAAAATTTCAACCATTGGTATATATGCAAGAAACCCAGGATTAGGCACCATTACAGCATCTCCTGGATCCACAATAGACATAAGCGTTAGTAAAAGAGCTTCTGTTGAACCGTTTGTCACTATTATTTCATCTTCTGTCACGTCAACACCGTTATCTTTTTTTAGTTTTTTTGAAATGGCTTTTCTAAGATCTGTTCTGCCTGCTATAGGAGAATAGTGTGTTTCTTTATTGGTAAGCGCTTTTTTGGCTGCACGCAAAATATTTGGTGGTGATGTGAAATCAGGCTCACCAGGACCAAGAGATATTATTTTTTTATCCTCTGCAGCTATCTTCAGAAGTTTTCCGATTGTAAAAAAAGGAAGATCCTTTTCCCGTTCGGAGATAATGTTACGAATCATATATTATTATTTGTTTTATTGGTTAAACAATTTAACGCATAAAACCAAATAATTTTATATGAATAAACTAGATTATTTTTTCAATCCAAAATCAATAGCTGTTATAGGCGCATCTAGAAATCCTACAAAAATAGGCCATGTAGTTTTCCGCAACTTTCTAGAAGGCAATTTTTCAGGAAAACTTTTCCCAATTAATCCAAAAACCAGGGAACTTTTCAACACCAAATGCTATTCAAGCGTGTTGTCTGTGAAAGAAAAAATAGATCTTGCGATAATTACAGTTCCTGCCGCCCTTGTCGCAAAAGTTCTAACAGACTGTGGGAAGAAAAAAATACATGCAGTGATAATAATTACTGCTGGATTTAAAGAAATTGGTAATGTAAAAGAAGAGGAAAAGCTTAAGGAAATCCTGAAAAAATACAAAATGCGCTGCATAGGAGTTAATTGTCTTGGTGTTTATGATCCATATTCTAAAGTGGATACATTTTTTCTTCCACCATACAAACTTAGAAGACCTTTCGAAGGAAACATATCATTTATTTCACAATCAGGTGCGCTCGGTTCTGTTGTGATGGATTGGATGGCTACAAAGGGTTATAAAATATCCAAGTTTGTTTCGTATGGTAACGCAACCGATGTTGACGAATCAGACCTGATAGAATACCTTGGTAACGATGAAAAAACAAAGGTTATCTGTGCCTATTTTGAGGGTATTAATAAAGGTAGAAAATTTTTTGAGATATCAAAAAAAGTTTCAAAAAAGAAACCTATAATTGCTTTGAAAGGAGGCACAACAGAAGAGGGTACAAAAAGCGTTGCCTCACACACAGGATCTTTAGCTGGTTCAACTGATGTCATACATGCAGCTTTCAAACAAGCAGGAGTCGTATTGGCAAACGACTTGGAACAGATATTTGATTTTGCCCGTGTTCTGTCAACACAACCTTTACCAAAAGGCAACCGCGTGCAAATAATAACAGACGGTGGAGGTTTTGGTGTTCTAACAACAGACTGGGTTGTGAAAAATGGTTTGAAGTTAGCTAAAATGAAAAAAGAAAATCTAGACAAAATAAAAAAAGTTTCTCCTCCATATGTTGTTTTAAAAAACCCAATTGACTTGACAGGTGATACTGATACAGAAAGATACAGAGTAGCGATAGACGCAGCTATTATCGATCCAAATGTTGATATGATAGCCTTGATAGTTTTATTTCAGGTACCGCAACTAACAACAGATGTTGTTGATGTTATATCCGAAGCTGTCCGCAACTCTGATAAACCAATCATAATTATTTCTGCTGGTGGCGGTTACACCGAAGTTTTGAAAAAATCTTTAGAAGAAAACGATGTTCCATGTTTCTCTTATCCAGAAAGAGCTGTTGAATCAATGAGAGCTCTTTACGAATACAGTAAGAACAACAATAAAAGATAAAACGAACCTCAACTAATAATTATTATAGTATGATTATTCATAAAAATTTCATTGATGGAAAATGGGTAAAATCTAGTTCTGGAAAAACATTTGAAAGCATAAACCCTGCAACAGGAAAAACAATAGGATGCTTTCAATCAGGAAACGAAAGAGATGTTAACAACGCTGTTCTTGTTGCAGAAACAGCTTTCAAGAAGTGGAGTGATGTCCCTGCACCCAAACGCGGTGAGATATTATTTCATGCTGCTCATTTATTACGCAAGGAAAAAGAAAGACTTGCGCAGCTTGTTACAAAAGAAATGGGCAAAGTTGTATATGAAGCCAGAGGAGATGTGCAAGAAGCTATAGACATAACAGAATACATGGCTGGAGAAGGTCGCCGGCTTTTTGGTCATACAACAAAATCTGAGCTTAGAGACAAATTCGCAATGACAATAAAAAGACCTGTTGGAGTATGCGGTTTAATATCGCCTTGGAATTTTCCAATAGCAATACCTGCATGGAAAATCATGCCAGCATTGATATGCGGTAATACTGTTGTTTTCAAACCAGCTTCTGATGCACCACTATCAGCTATAGAATTTGTAAAAATTTTAATCAAAGCCGGAGTTCCGAAAGGTGTTTTAAATCTTATTACTGGTCCGGGTTCTACAGTAGGAATGCCTATTGTAAAACACAAAAAAATACCCTGCATATCTTTCACAGGAAGCAGAGAAACAGGCGAAACGATCTTAAAAGAAGCAGGAGTAAAGAAAATTGGACTCGAGCTTGGAGGAAAGAATGGAATTATAATAATGGATGATGCTGACCTAAATCTTGCAATAGACGGTGTCTTGTGGGGAGCTTTTGGTACAACAGGACAGAGATGTACTGCCACATCCCGTGCTATGGTGCATAGAAAAGTTAAAAGAAAGTTTGAAAGAAAACTTGTTGACAGAACAAAAAAATTAAGAGTTGATAATGGTTTAAAATCATCAACAGATGTCGGACCACTTATAAATCTAAGCGCAGTCGAAAAAACGCATATGTATGTTGATATAGGAAGATTTGAAGGAGCAAAACTTCTTTGTGGCGGAGAAAGGCCTAAAGGAAAAGGATTTTTTTACAAACCAACCATTTTCACCAATGTTACTTCTGATATGAGAATAGCTAAAGAAGAGATATTCGGTCCTGTTTTATCGATAATAGAAATCAAAAATTTAGACGAGGCTATTGATATTATGAATGGAATAGAATATGGGCTCAGTTCAGCTATTTACACAAAGAACATGAAGAACGCATTCAATGCAATAGATAGAATAGAAACAGGTCTAACTTATGTTAATTCGAGTACGATTGGATCTGAGGTGCATCTGCCGTTTGGCGGAGTAAAGAAAACAGGCTCAACTCGTGAAGCAGGTATAGAAGGAATAAATGAATTCAGCGAAACAAAAACAGTGTATTTTGATTATAGCGGGCGATTACAAAAAGCCCAAATAGATGTTGTGAGGTGAAAATATGAGAGAAGTTAATTTGACATTTGTAAAAAGTCTTTACAAAAAAAGAGATCTTTGGTGCCATAAAGGCGATTTCGGAAAACTGTTAATCATAGGAGGCAATAAAAAATATTCAGGTTCTCCTGCGCTTGCAGCAATGGCTGCATACAGGGCAGGTGTAGATTTGGTAACAGTTGCTGCACCAAGACGTGTTGCAGATATTATAGCATCTTTTTCTCCAAACATAATAACATATCCTTTAACAGGAGATGTGCTTTCTACAACACACCTAAAAACACTCCTTGAATTAACTAATAGCGCCGATGCTGTTGTTATAGGAGGCGGTTTGGGAACAGAGCAACCAACAATAAAATTGATACAATCGTTTTTAGCAAAAACAGAAAAGCCATGTGTCCTGGATGCTGATGCACTGCATGCTGTTGCCAACAACAAAAAACTGATAAAAAAGAATTTTATATTAACACCGCATGTAAAAGAATTCTTTACTTTAACAGGAAAAAATCTTCACAAATCCACAATGCAAGAAAAAGAAGAGATTACAGAAGACCACGCACTAAAACTCGGTGCAACAATTATTTTGAAAGGCCACATAGACATAATTTCTGGTAGCAAGGGAACAACAATAAACAACACAGGAAGTGTTTACATGACTAAGGGTGGTACAGGAGATACGTTAGCTGGTATTTGTGGTGCTCTATTAGCAAGAGGTGTTGATTCAGAAGACGCAGCCGCAGCCGCAGCATATATAAACGGTTCTGCTGGCGCACTTGCGGCAAGAGAATACGGAGAAGGAATGCTGGCAACAGATTTGTTGGAAAGAATACCAAGTGTAATAAAATGATACAGTTGAAGTAAATGCCAAAAAAAAACAAAGTAATCATAATGGGAGCTGCTGGCAGAGATTTCCATAATTTTAACACTTTCTTTCGTGACAATTCACGTTATGATGTGATTGCTTTCACAGTCGCACAGATTATTGGCATTTCTAATAGAAGATATCCTAAGGAACTTAGCGGCAGGCTATATCCACGCGGGATACCAATTTATCCTGAAAAACAACTACCAGATCTGATTAGAAAACATAAAATAGATGAAGTTGTTTTAGCATACAGCGATCTCAAGCACGACAGTGTTATGGAAAAAGCGAGTTTAGTTTTAGCTGTTGGCGCTGACTTCAAATTAATGGGAATGAACACTACAGCTATTAGAACTGAAAAACCTTTGATAACGGTTTGTGCTATTAGAACAGGTGCTGGCAAGGGAACAATTTCAAGAGAAATTCTAAACCGCTTGCGAAGCAAAGGGTTCAATCCTGTTGTCATCAGGCATCCAATGCCTTATGGTGATCTCAAAAAGCAGACATGCCAAAGGTTTGCTACACAACAAGATATGGACAAATACAACCCAACGATAGAGGAAAGAGAGGAATACGAACCATATGTTGAAAGAGGATTCGTTGTCTATTCTGGTGTTGATTATGGAAAGATACTCAAACAAGCAGAGAAAGAAGGAGATATAATTGTTTTTGAAGGCGGCAACAACGACATACCTTTCTACACATCCAAAAGACATCTAAAAGTTGTTGTGGCAGACCCCCTAAGACCGAACGATGTTTTTTCTTATCCAGGCGAAAGCAATGTGATAATGGCTGATGTTATCATTATGAATAAAATAAATGTTGCTAGCAATAGGAATATCAAACTCTGCGAAGAAAAAATCAGAACATTGAACAAAAAAGTGCCGATAATAAGGGTTCGCTCTGTTGTAACTGTTGACAGACCGGAATTAATAAAGGGTAAAAAAGTTCTTGTGGTTGAAGATTCACCAACAGTCACTCATGGAGGTCTTGGTTATGCTGCAGGTCTTGTAGCCGCACAAAAATATAAGTCAGCTAAACACATCAATCCAAAACGCTATGCTGTTGGCAGCATAAAGAAAATCTTCGAGGAAAACAAACATCTCAAGCACGTCTTGCCAAGCGCTGGTTATACAAAAACACAGCTTAAGGACCTTGAAGCGACAATAAAAAAGATACACTGCGACACTGTTATACTGGGCACACCAGTGAACCTTTCCAATATCATAAAAATAAATCAGCCAATCGCTCGTGTTTCCTACAAGCCAAAAGAAATTAGAGACGGAATGCTGGACAAAATCCTCAACAAATTTCTAAAAAACTCTAAATAATAAATGTAACAGTTAACAAACTAATAGTATGAAGAAATTATTTTTACTTTTACCGTTAGTATTCGTAGTTTTAGCATCAGGTTGCACGGATTTTTGTCTGCCAGGAATGGATTGCACTACTATTGACAAGGCAACAGCAGATGTTTTTGTTTTCCAGAAAATTGACACATTTCCTGCAACAGTTTCTCCTGGACAGACAGTCCGTGTTGTTGCTTATGTTAAAAACAATTTA
>Ga0180009_10006175_pt1 | contig 12651 bp, 13 predicted proteins | sample OS_PC_MetaG_FD_123537 | JGI IMG/M metagenome (GOLD analysis project Ga0180009, IMG submission 123537) | Groundwater microbial communities from the Aspo Hard Rock Laboratory (HRL) deep subsurface site, Sweden - OS_PC_MetaG | ecosystem: Environmental > Aquatic > Deep subsurface > Groundwater...
ACATTTAGCATTAAGTTTAAATATGAGCCCGGAATCATCCTGTTCTGCTATGGAAGAGCTTTATGACGGGTTGAAGGCAAAGCACAGGCTTCCTGCTTTCGAGGTGCTGGACAGGGAGTTTGAGATATCCACCATAGATGATGAGTCTTTCCTGCTCCGCAATATAAGGTGCAGGATCGTGGAGAAGATAGAATCCGCTGTGAATCTGTTTGACGACATGCTGCACCCTGAGTCAGGCTTCGCGAGCTACAGGGAGGCGAATGTATTCAGTGATTCTGACCGCGAGACGATAATACTGCTCTATAAGCGGCTCATGTATTTCAACAGGCTCTCGAAAGAGCTCTATTTTGATGATTCTGATGAGCTGAATGCGAGGTTCATCAATGATTTCATGAAGGAGTGGCCTGAGTTGAAGAGGTCTGTGCTCTCTTTCGTGAAGAGGCTCAAGGATTCCTGGCAGAAGGACATTCCGAAGAAAGAGGTTGTGGGGTATCTGGGATGAAGAACATAATATTGGTGGGGGCGCCTAACGCTGGCAAGGGGACTTATTCAGCATCGCTGATCAAGAAGTACAAAATCCCGCATATATCGACTGGTGATATGTTCAGGGAGGCGATGAAGAAGCAGACGCCTGTAGGTCTGGAGGCCAAGAAATATATGGATGAGGGCAATCTTGTCCCTGATGAGGTCACCATAAAGCTGGTGAAAGAGAGGCTTTCACAGCCTGACTGCAAGAAAGGTTTCATCCTCGACGGGTTTCCGCGCACAATTGCCCAGGCAGAGGCCCTGGATAATATAACTGACATAACTAATGTCATCGTCCTTGATGTTAGTGAAGAGGTGGTGCTGCAACGCGTCTCTGGCAGGATCCAGTGCAGGAAGTGCGGTGCGATTTTCAACAAGACCAACATTCCGCCTAAGAAAGAGGGCATCTGCGACAAGTGCGGCGGTGAGCTCTACACAAGGGATGATGACAAGCCTGAATCAGTCAAGGAGAGGCTTGCGATATTTGCCAAGCAGACCGCGCCTTTGATAGATTATTATGAGGAGAAGGGTGTCGTTGGGCATGCTGACGCGAACAATCCTCATCCTCCTGAGGTTGTTGAGGAGATAATAGGTATAATAGGGGATTAGGCCCATACAATCATCCTTTTTAAAGCTCAAATAGTTTTGAGCAACATTTTTTATATTTCTGTTTTCTCCCCAGGATCATGGAGCCAGACCATCCGTTGCAGAGGGGAATAATCCTGAAGCTGATACATAAGCCTTCAGCCACTTTTACAGAGCTTTTGGGTGATGAGAAGGACTCTAATAAGTTCTCTTACCATCTTACCAAGCTTGAGTCTGCAGGGATGATAAAGAAGGCGGATTGCCGCTACTCTCTGTCTGATGAGGGCAGGAAGCTCTCTTCTTTCATCGAGGGCGACACAGGGTCAAAAGCTGCGTTCCCTACGTTCGCCCATGTGCTCATCGTCAGGGATGGTGATAAGGTCCTCGCGCAGCGCAGGCTGAAAGAGCCTTTCTATGGTTACTGGGGTTTCATGTCGGGGAAGATTAACTTCGGCTGGAATGTCGAGGAGTGCGCCAGGAGGGATATAGAAGAAGAGTGCGGACTCAAAGCAAATAAATCCGAGCTCATCGGCATCAACCAGGCCAAGACCTACGAAGATGGGAAGCTTCTGCATCACCACATCATGTTCTATGTGAAGCTCAGTGAGTTAGAAGGCAAGCTCAAGGAGAAGACCCACAAGGGAGAGAACGCCTGGATGACCATCGATGAGTTCAAGAAAAAGGAGCGTTTTCCTGATCCCTGGTTCGACGCTGTCATGAACGCAAAGGGCTTTGTGAACATCGAGACTGAGCGCATAATGAAAGATGGCAAGTTCGTGGACTGCAGGATGGGCACGATGAAGACTATCGGTTAGGCCATCATCCTCTTTACAGCCATTGTCGCGTAACAGCCCTTAGGAAGAAAGAATCTAAGCAGGTATTCTCTGTCACCAGTCTTCTCTATGCTAAGCTCTTTGACCTCTGCTGCCATGTCGCGCACCCCCCCCTCTGCGCTGAGCTCTGGCATTGATTTGATTACGAAGTCCCTTTCTGTTATTGATTCCTTTTTCATGATGTTCCTGATTATTTCCGCAAGCTCTCCTGCGTCCGGTTCAGTGCCGAACCCCACTATCGGGACCTTCATCTGCGGCATAGGGACTTTCGGAAAACATAGCTCTCCAAGGCTATAAGGCACTTTTAAGACATCATACTTACATTGTAAGTATTCACTTACTGCTGAATTCCAGAGCCCGCTCTGGTATGCATGGACATGCATTATCCTTATCTTCAGGGGCAGGGTCTTCATCGCTCCGACAAAGTCTGTTGGGCTCTGCGAAATATGCTCCTTGACCTTGTCTGCGTCAATCGCATCGCATGCTTTTCTGAATTCCCCTTTCACTATTGCTCTCCCGACTTCCACGTTTGTCTGCGAGAATCTCTGCTCATCGAAATAGTTGATGAACTGCGTGATCTGCTCAGGCTCTTTGTCGCACTCCCTGAGGACAATCTCGAACCTGTTTCCCTCGAGCTCGCCGAGGCTTATGGGCTTTCTGCCTCTTCCAATGTATTCAAGCGAGATGTCGTCTGTGCTGAACCTCTCGAACCTGTCTTTGCCGACCCTGTTCGAAGGGTCTTTTATCGAGATTGCCTGCCTGGTGATTGCCTGCTTGTCCTTATTGCCTGCAAAGCCGATGTCGCGCAGCCTGCACTTGAGGAACCCGCTTATGCTCTCCAGTGCTTTGACAGTGGCATACCCTCTTTTTCTCAGCCAGAAATAGGCATACTGCCCTGAATCGTCCAGCTCGAGCTTTATCTGCTCTTCCACTACGAAGTCTTCTGGGCTGGCTTTTAGGGTGTACATGTGCTTTTTTCGCACCAGAAGCCTTATAAATATTTGTAATTTCCAAGGTTTCAGATGCGGCTGTAGCGCAGCCTGGATACATCAAATCCTTGATGGATTTGCCGTAAGGCAAATAGCGCGACTGCCTCCTAAGCACTTTTATGTGCAAGGGTAAGCAGTAGGTCGGGGGTTCGAAACTCTTTATGAGCGAAATTCCCCTCAGCCGCGTAGCGTAGTGAAGCGGGTGAGGCTCGCTGAACCCTGCAAATCTTTGATTTGTAGGGTGCCAAAATCTTTGATTTTGAGCATCTTTGATTCAGCGTCTGCCTCAGCCGCGTTTTTTTACACCTTTTTCTTCTCTAATGGGTGTATTATCACCTCATGCCAGCGTTCCAATATTCCGCTCGGCGTATCTGGATGGTGGTTGTATCTCATGTCGAAGTATCTTCTGCGTTCAGTCGCTTCTTGGATGATGACATACCGCGCTTTTCTTTTGCTTGTCTTTTGCAGCGCTTCCTCGACAGTCTCGGATTCTCCTTCCGTTCTGTGTTCATAAGGTCCGTCTCTGTAATTGAACAGCGTCTCCCTGCTTCCTTTAACCTGCCTGATCATATGTCCTTCTTTGTCTAATATTCGCGCGTTCCTAGTGATTGGCGTGCATACCTCGGAGCGGTACGTATCGCTCGAGTCTGGACTATAACCCATTATTTTCGATGCATCTGTCTCGACGCGTATCGTCGTCTTGTATGTTACTTCTCCGTGCGCTCCTGGTAGGGTTTTCTCGCGGTGATCCTCCCTCAGATGAACGCACGCATTCTTGATTATTTTTTCTAAAAGCTCTTGTTCCATGATATTTCACCCTCATAACCATTATTAATTACTTAGAGGTAGCAACGATATATAAAATATTCTTTCTTATTTCTTTACAATTTAGAAGAAATATGCCTTTTTTATGTACATTAATCAAAAGATTTATTAATAATATAACCATCTGCATGAAGCATGGTAAATATAGACCTTATTGACAGGAAGATACTCTACGAGCTGGACAAGGACGCCAGGGTCTCTTTGATAGATATAGCTAAGAAGATACGGAAGTCAAAACAATTTGTTGAGTATAGGATTAGGAAATTGACCGATTCTAAAGTCATCCTCGGCTACAACACAATGATTGACATGACTGCCTTAGGATATAAGGCGTTCAGGATAAACCTGCGTCTGAAGAGCATCACTGATGAGCAGAGGAAGGCGATGATAAAACAGATGATTGCGGACCCTGAAGTCTGGTGGTATGGCCATGCAGAAGGTTCCTGGAGCGTCTGTTATGCGATGGCTGTAAAGGATGGCCATGATTTCAACCGTTATTGGGAGAAGGTGCTGAACCGTCACGGCCATATGTTCAAGGACTATCTGATAATATACTACATCGACTTGACCTGGTACCCTTCGAAGTTCTTGGTAAATGACAGGAACAATGATATCCAGTTCTCGATGCTTTCCAGGAAAGAGACAGATATCGACGAGACTGACAAGCGGATACTGAATGCGATAAAGAACAACGCCCGGTTCAATTATCTTGAGCTGGAGCACGAGCTGAAACTGTCTCGGGCGACGATCCAGAAGAGGATTTTAAGGCTTCAGAAAGAAGGAGTTATCGTCGGCTACAAGCTGTGGTTCAATGAAAAGATGCTGGGTTACAGGTTTTATAAGACTTATCTCAAGTTCAATAGGTGGAATGAGTACACTAGATTGTATGAGTATTGCAAGAGAAATCCGTACATGATAACCGTCAATAAGACGATAGGCGGCGCTGATTTTGAGATAGAGCTGAAAGTCAAGGATTTGCAGCATTTCGAGGAGATAATTGAGGAATTGCTTACAACGTTTCCAGGGCTGGTAGAATCTTATGAATTTGTCGCATTTAAGACAGAAGACAAGATGTCTTTCCTTCCAGACGATTTTTGATTTGAGGTATTGATATGAAATTGATTTACATTTCAGAAGCTCTGCGTATGTTTAGTCGTTCTCTTTACGTCAGGAAGCATGGCTTCCACAAGTATTCTGGCGACGATGTCAAGATTGCGAAGCAGGTCATCGGCTCCTGCTGGGACAAGGAGAAGAGCTACTTCCGTGTCTCATCAGGCCACTTCAATGAGTTCTACTGCAGGGACTTCGGCATGTGCGCAGAGTCTCTCGTGAAGCTGGGCTACAGGAAGAGGGTCATCCAGACCCTTGATTATGCGCTGTCATGTTTCAGGAAGCATGGCAGGATCACGACGTCAATCTCTGCGAAAGGTGTCTGTTTTGATTTTCCCTGTTACGGGGCGGATTCGCTCCCTTTCATCATCCATGCGTTGCGCATCTCAAAAGCAAAGGGACTGATCAAGGAATATGGCCCGTTCCTGAGGGGCGAGACAGATCACTATTTCAGGGAGGTCTTCGACAACAGGTCATCCCTTGTCAGGGCAGGGAAACATTTCTCGTCGATGAAGGATTATGCCAGGCGCAGCTCTTCCTGCTATTCAAACTGCATGCTCGCGATGCTCAGCGACGACCTGTCTGCCTTGAGGGTTTACAACCCTTTCTCTGACTATGATGTGAAGAAGTCGATACTGCATCATTTCTGGAACGGCAGGTATTTCTATGACGACCTATCCCGCCAGCGGGTGGTAACTGGAGACGCCAACACTTTCCCTTTCTGGTGCGGCGTCGTCGATTCTAAGAGCATATTCGGCATGTGCATGGAGGCGATGGAGAAAGAGGGTCTCACCAGTCCTTTTCCTCTGAAGTACACCTCCCGCCCCGGGAAGATACACAGGATGCACTTCCTCGAGTTTTTCGCAGGGGACTACGAGCGTGACAGCATCTGGATGCATCTTGGCCTTTGCTTCCTGGACGTCGTGAAGAGGTATGACAAGAAGCGCTTCAGCATCTATATGAAGCAATACTGGTCGCTGATGAAAGAGCACAGGAACTTCCTGGAGGTATATGGAAAGGACGGGAAGCCATTCAGCAACTTCTTCTATTACAGCGATGAGTCTATGGTGTGGGTCAGCAAGTGGCTCTGTCTTAAGAAATATTAGCGGGACTTCTCGTTCCAGTCTGTCCTTGTCCCGTTCCTTCCGGCTTCCTGCGCGGTGAACCCTTCAGGGAACCTTTTCTTCAGCTTGTCTATGTTCTCGTCGAGGAGCTCCTGCATGTCCCAGTCGAAGAAGTTGCATATCATCGCCGCGTACCACATGGTGTCGCCGATGTTCTCCCTTATGCCGTGTCTCTGGTCGTTGTCGTGCGAGAATGTCTTCTTTATGCAGCCGGCCACGTCGCCTGCTTCGCCTGCGATGCCCAGGCCCCAGGTCATGATCTCGTGGTGCGGGCTCTCGAACCTCTTTGCTGTGGCCTTGCACAGGTTTTGGTACTCTTTCAGGTCCTTTGGCATTGTTGTTCACCTATTTCAGCTTGTTCAGCATCTCTATGATCTTCTTTCCTTCTGCCCTTCCTTTGAGCGTGCCCATGACTTTTCCGACTAGGGCGTTGAACTCTATGCCTTTGCTCTCCTTGAGTATGTCCTTTATCTCTTTCTCGAGCTCCTTCTCGTTGAGCGGGCTGTACTTCTTGTAGTCTACCTTTTCTCCTTTGCATATCTTGAGCAGTATCTCTTCAACGCCATCTTTTGTCAGCTTGCCTGCATCTAGAAGCGCGAATATGTTCTCGAAATCAAGGTCCTTGAGCACTGAGATGTCGGCATCGTGCTTCCTCTTGAGGTTCTTGGGCAGCGAGATCATCGTCTCTGCTATGAACGCGGGCTTGACATTGGGGAACCTCTCCACGAACCTCTCGAATGCCTCGTTCTTGCCTGACCTGGAGATGTCTCTTGCCAGGTCCTCTGCCAGGCCTATCTCCTTGAACCTTTCCTTCTTCTCTGTCAGCAGCTCTGGTATCTCTATGCCTGAGACATCCGGCCTTATGGGTGGTATGTCTGTCTCAGGGTACATCCTTGCTGCGCCTGGCATCGGCCTCATGTATGTGGTAGTTCCGTCAGGGTTCGCTCTCCTCACCTCGCTGGGGACGCCGTGCAGGCACATCTTCGCCCTGTCGATGGCATGTCTCATTGCAGCTTTGGCAGTCTCATCTTTGGCAACCAGCATCACGAACGCGTCGCCTTCCTCTACGCCGAGTGTTCTCTTCAGCTCTTTTATCTCTTCTTTGCTGAACCTGTACCTGTCAAGGTCCTCGTCGGAATGTATTATCCCGCCGATGCCTGTCTTTGCCTTGGCGTAGTCGGACAGCTCTGTGCCGAGGCGTTTGCCTGGCTGGGTCTCTTTTCCGAGCAGTCCTGAGAATCCTGGGAGCGTGAATGCCAGCGCTGCCGCGCCTCCTGCTATCGCATTATTCACGAATCCACATTCAGTCTTCTTGAATATGCTGGTGACATCTTTTGATCTTGTCCTGTCGGGCAGCGGAGCCCGGTTGTGCAGCTCTTTCATGACATCGAGCAGCGCCAGCTGCCTCCTTGCCTCGTACTCGACGAGCGTGGGCAGCATCTTGAGGTCTTGCGCGCCTTTTATCTCTATCCTTGTCCCGTCTTTCACTGATATGTTGACGTCCTGCCTTATCGTGCCGAGCCCTCGCGCTACCTTTCCTGTGGACCTTAGTATCATGCCTATCTTCTCTGCGGCGGCCTTGCATTCCTCTGGAGTGCTTATGTCTGGGTCTGTCCCTATCTCTATGAGCGGGATGCCGAGCCTGTCGAGCCTGAAGACCACGAACTGCTTTCCGTCCTTGTCGACGCCTTTGTCTATGTCTTTTGCCGCGTCTTCCTCTATGGATATGGTCGGGATTCCTATCCTCTTTCCGCCCACATCCATCCATCCTTCCACTGCCACGAGCGATGTCCTCTGGAATCCGCTTGTGTTGGAGCCGTTGACCACGGTCTTTCTCATGACCTGCACTTCGTCGACTATGTGCGCGTTGAGCATCTTGCAGACCTGCAGCACCGTGCGCAGCGCCTCCTCGTTCATGGGTTGCGGCGGCTCCTCATCCAGCTCCACGAGGCAGGTCGTGTCAGAATAAGCTTCGTATACGAAATAGCTTCCCTTCTCCATCTCGTGCTTTGCTGCGACGTCTATCTCTCCTGTCTCTCCTGCGACAGCCCTCAGATGCCTCCTGACAGTTATGTCTGGCCTGTCGTCCCTTAGCCTGGAGGGGCAGCTGCAGAACAGCTTGTGCGTGTCGAGCATCTGGTGTATTTCGATGCCGCACCTGAGCCCTATCTTCTTGTAGTCTAGCTTCTCTGCCATGTTGTCTTTCCTTTTTTAGTTACTTTCCTTATCCTGTGTATGGGTATGCTTGTCTCCACCCCTTCCCTTTCGATCACCATGAAACCTTCCTCGACTCGCTTTATGTCCTTGTACCTTATCTCGATGAGCTTCCTGGTCACGCGGTCGAGGTAAAACAGCGAATAGTCAGCAGGCTCTTCCCTCTTGTCCCACTTTATCTTGTTTATCAGCTCTGATATGGTTATCATTATCTCGTCATTCTTCCAGGAATTCTGTCCCGCTTATCCTCTGGTTTATCTCTCCCCTGAGGTTCTGGCCGACCAGCTTCTTTGCTTCTGCGGCAGTATGGTTCCCCAACAGCCACGCGAGCTTCATGAGCGCTGTCTCTGCGAGCATGTCCTCTCCGCTCAGCACTCCGAGCTGCTGCAGGTCCCTTCCTTTGTCATAGACATTCATCTGGACCCTGCCGAATATGGTGTTTGTGGTCATCACCACTACGCATCCTGAATCCGTCACTTCTTTTATCGCAGGGTATATCTTCTTGTGTATCTCGCACCATTCGTTCGGCACCTGCCCTGGCGTGTGGCCCAGGCCTGTGCCTTCTATCACGAGCCCTTTCCATCCTTTGTAGAGTGAGAACTGCTCAGGGAACATGTTCACGTGGACCTTCAGCAGCCCGACCTTCTCCTCGAACTTCGGCTTCGCGAGCATCTTGCCGCCTTTCTTCGCGTGCTCTGCTCTCTTGAACTGTATCTTGCGGGTCTTGTAGTCCACGAACGCTATCGGAGAGTCGTTCACAGGCTTGAACGCGTCCCTCCTGCTGCTGTGAAGCTTCTTTGTCTTGCATGCGGGCAGTATTGCGCACCTGTCGTCGCTTGTATAATCATGCATGCAGATTGCCACGCCTGCGAAGTCTGTCCTGGCGATGAACTCTGCTGCGCAGACCATGTTCATGGCCGCGTCGCTGCTTCCCCTGTCGCTGCTGCGTTGGGCTCCGACAAGGATGACTGGTATCGGGCATCCCTCGAGAGCGAACGCCAGCCCTGCTGAGGCGACTGCGAGATTGTCTGTTCCCATCCCTATGATGATGCCTTCGACGCCTTTCTTCGCCTCTTCCGCGACAGCCTCTGCGATGACTGATATGTGCCTGAACCTGAGGTCGTCTGACCACATGTTGGATATCAGCCTCGAGTCGAAGTTCGCTATATCCCCGAGCTCTGGGAACATGCCGAGGAGGTCCTCTGGCTTGAATGAACTGTACACCCCTCCTGTCCTGTAGTCCACCTTGGAAGCGATAGTGCCTCCTGTGTGGAGTATGGATATCTTCGGGAGGCCTTTCTTTGTCTCTGCCTTCCTGCTGTACTTTATCTCGATGTCCTTCCCTTTCTCAAGCAGCTCTATCTTCTTTATCCTCTTGTTCTCTATGCCAATGTTGTATCCGTTCTCGAGCTTGACTACTGTGACATCTTTTTTCCTGTCTATGAGAATTCCTTTGTGCTCTTCATTGTCGCACACTACCTTGACCTTATCACCTGCTTTTGCTTCCATGATGATCATCCTTTTTTTGTTTTTTTATTCGACTATGACGCTTATCGTGGCGTAGCCGTAGGCGTTGTTGAGGTGGTCCCTGACCTTTATCTCTTTCTGCCCTTCCATCGCCCGCACTTTGAACTTGATTATCCTGTACTCTCCTGCAGGGATGCCTATTGTCCTGTCCTCGAAGTCGCACCCTCCGCAGGGTATTATGGTGAACTCTTCGGGTGAGTCCTTCACGTTGCTGATTATCATCCAGTTCTTCTTTATCTCCCCTGGCGCCATGCGCACGTAGTCGTCGTACACTTCGACGAGCTTTCCGTCAGCTGTCTCTCTCACCAATACCTCTTCAGGGGTCTTGTCTATCGCTGCCTGCGTTGATTGGGCAGTTCCTTTCTGGCTCACTATCGTGCGCTGCTGGCTTGTGCAGCCCATGAGAATCAGTGATATGAGAATGAGCATGGTGATGGTAGCGGTTGTTTTTTTGTCCATCTTTCTTCACATGAAGTAGCTGGGCTTGGCTTCCTTCATCTCCTTTGCCCTTGCCTTAGTGAACATCTCCTTCAGTGTCTTGTACGAGTCCTCTATCTCTTTGGTTATCGAGGGCCTCACCTTATCCAGGGCCTCTTCGAAGTCCTTCTTGCTGACGTGCTCTGATTTCATGTCTTTTCTCAGCGCGATTATCGCCGCTTCCCTGCAGAGGCTGGCTATGTCCGCTCCTGAGTATCCTTCTGTCTTCTTCGTCAGCTCCTTTATGTTCACGTCCTTTGTGAGAGGCATGTTTTTGGTGTGTATCTCGAATATCTTCTCTCTTGTCTTCTCGTCGGGCGCTCCCGCCATTATTATGCGGTCGAACCTTCCTGGCCTGAGGAGCGCCGTGTCGAGTATGTCAGGCCTGTTTGTCGCACCTATGACCACGACGTTGTGCAGCTCCTCGAGCCCGTCTATCTCTGTGAGCAGCTGGTTGACGACCCGTTCCGTCACCCTGTTGTCTCCGCTCACTCCCCTTCTCGGCGCTAGCGAGTCTATCTCGTCGAAGAACACTATCGACGGTGAGGTCTGTCTCGCCTTCTCGAAGACCTTCCTCACGGCTTTCTCGGACTCTCCTACCCACTTGGAGAGGAGTTCCGGGCCTTTTATGAGTATGAAGTTGGCCTCTGATTCGTTCGCGACCGCCTTGGCGAGGAGTGTCTTGCCTGTTCCTGGCGGGCCGTATAGCAGTATCCCTTTCGGTGGCGTGACTCCCATCCGCGTGAATACCTCTGGGTTGTTGAGCGGCCACTCCACCGCCTCCCTGAGCTCCTGTTTCAAGTCTTCGAGCCCTCCGATGTTCTCCCATTTGACGTTGGGCACCTCTACGAGGACCTCCCTCATCGCGCTAGGCCTCACGACCTTCAGCGAGTCGAAGAAGTCTTTCTGTGCTATCCTGAGCTTCTCGAGGGTCTCTTTGGGTATCGCCTCGTCCTTCTCGAGCTGCAGGTCCGGGAGGACCTTCCTCAGCACTATCATGGCTGCCTCTTTCGCGAGCGAGGACAGGTCTGCTCCGACGAAGCCGTGCGTTATGTTGGCTATGTCTTTGAGCTGGACATCCTCTGCCAGCGGCATGTTCCTCGTGTGGATCTTGAGTATGTCGAGCCTTCCTTTCTTGTCAGGGACACCTATCTCTATCTCCCTGTCGAACCTTCCAGGCCTTCTCAGCGCCGGGTCCAGCAGGTGCGGCACGTTCGATGCCGCTATGACGACGACCCTTCCCCTTGACTGGAGGCCGTCCATGAGCGCGAGTAGCTGCGCCACCACCCTCCTTTCGACCTCTCCTTTGGTCTCTTCCCTCTTTGTGGCTATCGCGTCTATCTCGTCGATGAATATGATGCTTGGTGCGCTCTTCTCCGCCTCTTCGAACTTCTTCCTGAGGTTCTCCTCGCTCTGGCCGTAGTATTTGGACATGATCTCTGGTCCGTTTATGAGGTAGAAGTTTGAGTTTGTCTCGTTCGCGACCGCTTTCGCGAGGAGTGTCTTTCCTGTGCCTGGCGGCCCGTGCAGCAGGACGCCTTTCGGCGCTTCGACTCCGAGCCTCTCGAATATCTCAGGGTGCTTGAGCGGCAGCTCTACCATCTCCCTGACTTTCTTTATCTCGTCCCTGAGCCCGCCGATGTCCTCGTACGTGACTTCAAGGGCTTTATCCTCTTCCTTGAGCTCGACCGCCTCTGGGTTGAAGACCACGTCTGTGGTGTTGGATATCAGGACTGCGCCTTTTGGCAGGGTGTCTGCAACTACGAACTTGATGTCTCCGAGGCCGAATCCCATCATGCTCTCGTCGAGTATGGAGAATATGTCTTCGAAGGGGCTCTCGCTCATCGTGCTTCTCCTGCGCTTTGTGCCGCCGAGGGATACTATGTCTCCCTTGACGACCGCCCTGCCTAGGAGCCCTTGCTGGAACAGCTCTGGGGGCGCGCGTATCATTATGCCCCTCCTTGCCGGAGCCACGACGACCTTCTTTGCGGGCTTGACCTCTGCCTTCCTGACCTTGACTATCTCTCCTATTCCTGTCTTGGCGTTCCTTCTCAGGATGCCGTCCATCCTGATTATGTTCAGGCCTATGTCGCCGGGGTATGCCCTGTCGACGATGCCGACGGTCTTCCTCTCGCCCTCTATCTCGACGATGTCTCCGCTGCGCACATTTATCTGGTGCATGAGGCTGCTGTCTATCCTGACTATGCCTTTGTTCACGTCGTCTTGGATGGCTTCCGCGACCTTGAGGTTTATCTCGCTTGGCATTTCCGTTTCTTATCCTTCTTTGTTTTCAGCTTATTGAAAATGGTGCAAGACCTCGTCTTTAAAGTCGAGGATGTAGCACCATTCGCGTGGATTGCACCATTTGCAATGCTCAAAATCGCGAAGCGATCTTGGCACGCCAAAATGCAAAGCATTTTGTGCGTTCCGCAGACTCGCCTG
>Ga0180009_10006176_pt1 | contig 12650 bp, 13 predicted proteins | sample OS_PC_MetaG_FD_123537 | JGI IMG/M metagenome (GOLD analysis project Ga0180009, IMG submission 123537) | Groundwater microbial communities from the Aspo Hard Rock Laboratory (HRL) deep subsurface site, Sweden - OS_PC_MetaG | ecosystem: Environmental > Aquatic > Deep subsurface > Groundwater...
CGCTTAATTGTATGTGTGTTTTTTAGCACATTTATTTCCGGTGTATCTAATTCTGGTAATTCTTCTGAAAATAAGCAATCAGACCCCGATAGCTCTGATTATGTTAAAGGAAGGTCAATGTTTGTTAATACCGAGTTAATGAAAATTGCTGTCCCATTAGGCTTTAGCGAAGACAACAATTATGTTCTTGGAGCAATCTATAATTTAGATTCCAAAACTTTTAGGGCTGATTTTTTATCAAAACCTGTGTTTTTTGCTTCATCAATAGATGCTACTTCTTGGGAGGATATAATAGATGAGAACAATAGTAATTTGGTTTTAATAAAATTTTATGGAAAGTTTTTAGTAAGCATTGAAATTGGTGGCGGGAATGATTTATGCATAGTAGAGTTTGAAAATGGTAAATTTTCAAAACCTGTGAGACTACCGGAGCCTATTAACAGTGTGTTTTTAATGAAACTGGCGGAACTTTCGCTCCCGATGGAAGAAAAATTTATTTTTCAAGTAATAGAGAAAAGGGTTATGGGGGATATGATATTTATGAAAGTGAGCATCTGGGAAATGACAGATGGACACAGCCAAGAAATTTAGGTGAAATTGTTAATACTGAAAAAGATGAAGAAAGCCCTTTCCTTTTGAATGATGGAGTAACACTATATTATAGCAGTGATGGACTTTCAGCATCTGCCAAATTTGATGTATTTGAAACAATTTTAGGAAATACCGGATTTTGGAAAGTCCCATATAAACTAGAACCTCCTATAAACACAGATAATGATGATATGTTCTTCCGTATTTCTCCGGATGAAAAAAGCGCTTTTTATTTATCCGGAGGGGAACAAGGTCAAGGTGTTTACAGATTAATATTTTACTAATATTTATACTTTTTATTTTATATTACATTCCCTCAAAATAGAATTTAACTAAATACCTAAAATTAGCAAGTCTCAAAAATAAATATTATCTTTAACCACAAAGGACACAAAGTTTCTCACAAAGTTCACTCCCGATAAATCGGGATTATTCACCTATTTTTCTTTGTGTTCTTTGTGCTTTCTTTGGGTTCTTTGTGGTTTCAAAAAAGACTTGCTAATTTTAGGAAATAATTAATTTTTTTCATGCGGTCTGCCCTGATTAATAAAGTTATATCTTTATAATAAAAAAGTGATTAGAAAAATAATTAATAACCAATTTTTTTTACCATCCTTGTTGATTCTGATAGCTGTTTTCATTATTTTATTAATATATATTAAATATAATATCTCCCAAACAAATACTGATGATAAAGTTATTGATGTTATAGATTTACAGGAAATTATTGAAAGAGGTGAGTTGTGTGCAACTTTGAGATGTAATTCAACAGATTATTATATTCTTGATGGCAACCCTTATGGTTTTCAATATGAAATGATCAGAGATTTTGCCGAATTTTTAAATTTATACTTGAATATTACTGTTGTAAATGATTTACATGAAAGCGTAAATTTATTAAAAAATAAGAAATGCGATATTGTTTGTGCCAACATAACAATAGTAAAAAACAGATTTGGCTCTGCTCTTACTTTTACCAAGCCCTATGCAAAAACTCATCAGGTTTTAGTTCAACATAAAAATAATCCTTCAGGACTTATTAAAAAAAAAGATGACTTTGAAGGAAAAACAATATATATCCCAAGTAAAACAATTTTTAAGAGAATAATTAAGGGGAATACCAAAGAGCTTATTAACAAGCCATATATAGTTGAAGTTCCTTATGTTGGCTCAGAATATCTTATTGATGCGGTTTCCGAAGGTATAATAAGTTATACCGTTTCTAACTATAATTTGGCAAGATACTATAATTCATATTATAAAAATTTAGATTTATCAATTCTGCTTACTCCTCAATTACCTTTAGGGTGGGCGGTAAGAACTGAATCTAAAGAACTTTTAAAAACTTTAAATTCCTGGTTTGATGAATATTTGAAAACAAAAGAATTTGAATATCTTTATTACCGGTATTTTCGACGAAATCAACCTGTAAGAAAGCAGGGCAGTGAATATTTTTCATTAAAGAAAGGTAAAATTTCATGCTACGATGAGGTTATTAAAAAGTACAGTAAAATTGTTAACCTGGATTGGCGATTAATAAGTGCATTGATTTATGAAGAGTCGCAATTTAATCACGATACAGTGTCTCCGAAAGGGGCGTATGGAATAATGCAACTTATACCTGAAACTGCAGATTTTTTGGGGGTTAATGAAGGATCAACGTCTGAAGAACATATAAAAGCCGGAGTAAAATATTTAAAGTTTATAGATAAATCATTTAAAGGGGCAATACCTGATAAGAATGAAAGAATAAAATTTGTAATAGCTTCTTATAATCTCGGGCCAGGTCATGTGTGGGATGCAATTAAACTATCCGGAAAATATAAGAAAAATCCTAAAATTTGGTTTAATAATGTAGAGTATTATTTGATTGCAAAAAGTCAATATGAATATTATACCGATGAAGTTGTAAAGCATGGTTATTGTCAGGGAAAATCAGCAGCAGAATTTGTCAGGAAAGTATTGAGCAGGTATAATCATTATAAAAATCTTTTCCCGGCTGAATAAAACTTTAGATATCAAAAATAAAATAACGCTGTAATTGTCAGGTTTCATGAGGTTGTTGGGTTGAGCGATGGCCGAGGCTAAATGCTGGCAGGCATTTAAAGCACTTAACTTTCATTTTGCTATAATGTTATTTTGTTGTACTTCGCTTGAATTTAGCACTTCTTGCCTGCTTGCATTTAGCCTTTGTTGGCAACTGGGCATTATGTCAGTCATAACTACAAATTCATAGTCAGGTTTAGCAATAAAAAGGTCGCCTTCAACTGTTTCAATTTTTTCAATTGTAGCTTTGATTGCGTGTTCTGACTTGTCAATACCAATCCATTTTCTATTATTAGTTTGGGCTGATTTTAATGTTGTTCCTGAACCGCAAAAACAATCTAATACAATACTGCCATCTTTTGAAGAAGTTTTAATTATTAAGTCTAATATGCCAGGATTTTTCTCTGTTGGATAAGTTGGGTATTGAGGGTCTTTATATTCCCAAATGTCTTGAACTCGCTTACCTTCTCGTTCATCAGCATAAATAATCTTTCTTGGATTCCCTGTTGATGACCATTCAATTAACCCTTCTTTATCCCATTGCTCTAATGTCTCTACATCAGTTCTCCAATGTCTGCCTTGTGGTGGTAGAGTGCATTTAAACGGGTGATTTGATTTTCCGTTTTCAGTCTCGCCAGGTGCGTGTATGGGAACGGTTGTATATCTTCTGCCTTGTTTGTCTTTTTTAGGAAATAATTTTTCAAAATCTTTTTCAGTATATTTTTCTCTTGGTTCATTCCAAACAGGATTAGAAGATTTTGTATAAAACAATATTAAGTCTTTCACATTCCCAAATCCAATTCGGTCAAAATTTTTAGGATTACACTTAACTCTTGTAATATCATTTCTGAAATTTTCAATGCCAAAAACTTCGTCCATCATTACTTTTACATAATGCCCAATTTTGTAGTCAATATGTAAATATATGGATCCTTGTTCAGAGAGCAATTCTTTTATTAAAATTAATCGTTCTCTTAAAAATTCGATAAAGACTTTTCCCTTAAGAGTGTCAGTATAAGCAATGTTGCCATTTTTTGAATTACTTATAGTTGTCGCTCTTCCATTTGTTATGGTAAAATTACCACCTGTGGCAAAGGGTGGGTCAATATAAACTAAATCAACTTTCCCTTTTAACTTTTTATCTATTAAAAGATAACTAAGTCCTTCAATATTGTCGCCTTGAATTAATAAATTATTTTTCATAATTTTACAGTTGATATAAAAATTCACGAAGGACTAAAGCGCTCATTATATTGTAGTTTTTATATACTCCTGTAATAGCCTTGTACATCTTGTTGTTTCCCTTGATATATAACACGCCATCTAAAATGGCAATTTTTACAGCATTCACTTTTTTAGCTTCCACTGTACTTATTGCATCATTAAATTGTGCATTTTGATGACCACCAAAATCTGTTAAAAATTTTGCTTCTCCTATAACATATTTACCATTGAAACGACCAACAAAGTCAAGTCCTTTATTGTGTTTATAACCCAACTCTTTTTTTGCAAAATCCATCATTGACTTATCACTTCCATCTAAAATAGCGTCTTTTTTATTTGAAAGAAAAGTATCTAAATCAACGAGCGAAACTCCAAGGGATTTCTTTCGTAACCATTCTTTGAACATTGGACCAATCTGGCGATTAGTTTCTTTTGGTTCACTGCAACGTTCGTAAAGTTTATTAAGACCCAACTCATATATTCTGCCACAAATGCGGTTTATAGTTCGTGGGTTCCTGTCTATTGAAGAGCTATCTCTTTTTAAATATGCTATATAACTGTCCTTAATTGGGAATAACCCAAGTTTTAGAAGTTCTCTAATAAGGACGTCATTGTTTTTGCGTTTAAATGCTTTTTCAACATCAGCCCAAACTTTTTCATTGATTTCTCTTATTCCTTCAGGTATTGTCGGATATACCTGAAACAAGTCATCAAGATAAGACCTTTGATTTGCGTATTCTATACTTAATTCAGTCCATTTACTCATAATTCATTTTTTACAAAGTTACAATCTTTTTAAGAATTTGCTCAAAATTAATAAATTTGCATTCAAAAAAGATATTAATGCCACTTATTAGAAACGACTTCAAAAACATCACTAAAGAGTTTGAGGCAGAGCTAAATCAATTCAATAAAGAATTTGATGAAATCATTCAAAGTGATGTGCATTTATTGAAATATATTTTAAAATATATTTTCAAAAATAAAGGCAAACAACTGCGTCCGCTTTTTATTATTCTTTCGTCCGGATTATGTGGAAAAATAAATGACAAAACATATAAAGTTGCTGCACTTATTGAAATACTGCACACAGCAACTCTTATTCACGATGATATTATAGATGAAGCCGAGCTCCGCAGAGGTGTTTTCTCTGTTAATGCTTTATGGAAAAATAAGGCTGCGGTTTTAGTGGGCGACTATCTGTTAGTAAGAGGACTATTAGTTGCGCTGGACAACGAATATTTTGACTTGTTAAATATTGTTGCACAGGCTATAAGAATGATGAGCGAAGGTGAGTTATTACAAATCCAAAAAGCAAGAACATGGAATATTGATGAAGATATTTATTATGAAATTATCAAAAAGAAAACAGCATCATTATTTGCTGTTAGTTTTCAGGTTGGTGCTTACTCTGCAGATGCCGATGAAGACACCCAAAAACAACTTTTTGAAACAGGAATGAAAATAGGAATGGCTTTTCAAATCAAAGATGATTTGCTTGATTTTAACGGAAAGAAAATCGGCAAAGCTAAACTAAACGACCTTAAAGAACAAAAGCTTACTTTGCCAATAATATACGCTTTTAATAATTCAACTTTTTTTGAGAAAAAAAAATATTTGAGCTATATAAAAAGCATGAAAAAAGAAAAATTAACTCAAACCATAAACTGGATAGAAAATAAAGGTGGATTTGACTATGCCGAAAACAAAATGAAAGAATATGCAAAATTAGCTTTGCAGGAATTAGAGAATTTTAGTGACAATAAGTATAAAAAAGGAATTATTGAAACAATTAATTTTTTAGTAAACCGAAGTTATTAATTTCGAAATTCCTAATGATTCCATCTGAAAGATTTGAGAAAACCTGTATTTCATGTTCGTAGAAATAATCTGAAATTAGCTAAATAATATTATTTTTTGTTTGAGGTTTCAAGTTTCAAGTTTCAAGTTTCAAATTCCAAGTTCCAAGTTCCTTTTACCTTTTACCTTTTACCTTTTAACTTTTAACTTTTAACTTATACTATCATCTTCTCTGCAACAATCTCTGCAATATCTTTAACAGGTATTTCTGATACTTTACTGAAAACTTGCTCGCATCTAGGACATGCTGTTATCAGTAAGTCGGGATTTCTTTCGGTTAGAAAATTATATGCCGCTTGGGTAATCTTTTCTCTTTGGTCGGAACGTATCCTGATATTAGATAAACTACCTCCACAACACAAACCTTTTTCTTTTCGGTATTTATTTTTTATGTTTTTTCCAATCTTATTCAATACAAAGCGAGGGGGTTGGTAAATATTCATTCCTCTGCCAAGTTCACAAGGGTCGTGGTAAATATATTTTTCGTCAGATTTTTCAAATGTTATCTTGTTGGAATCTATAAGCATTTTCAAAAATTCTGTATGATGAATTACCTGAACATCTAAATTATATTCTTCTTTGAACATTTTATAGCAAATCGGACAAGACACAACCAATAGTTCAGAGTTGAAAGAGTTAATTAGTTCTTTGTTTTTTTGGAGCATTTCCAAGGCGGCAGTTTTGTCGCCTGTAACCATCATTGGTCTTCCGCAGCAAACAGATGAATCTTTGTCAATAAAAGAATATGAAACATTACAATTTTTAAATATTTTTTCAATACTTGATTTTATACCCGGTCGTAGATGTGACATGCAACCGGCATAATACATTATATTAGTTTCTGTGGGGTTTGTATTAAGTTCCGGTTCAAGAAAACTTGTATCAGTTTCAAGTTTTGGCATCAAAGTTTTTCTGTTAATATTTCTAAGATGAGCGACATCTATGCCAACAGGGCAATAGTGATTGCATCGCATACACATTAAACAATTAAATACAGTATCTTCAAAGTTTTGTTTAAACCGAAGTTTTCGCAAATAATAAACAGCTTGTTGTCCGTGCATATTTGCATCGTTAGCCATTTGGCAATTGTCAATACAAATTCCGCAACTTGAGCATGCCTGTATTTCAAAGTTAGCAAAACCTTCAATTTTATCAGAATTTTTTATACCAAACCTGCGAAGAAAAATTAAAACCATTTCAGTAGGAATATGCATATAACGCGAGAAAGGCATTACAACGAAAAATGCTCCAAGTATTGATGAGTAAATCCACCATAATGGATATTCAATGTAGCCAACAGGTAAAAATGATGTTATGAAATTACCTGTGGTGTTGGTTAAAAAACTACCATTGCCACAAATACCTGCCGTTGAACTTTCGGCTAAGTATCTCAAAGGAAAAATGAGCCAAAGACAAACAATGGCAATTCTATCAACAAGCCGGTGCTTTGTAGTTTTTGTCAGTCCGAAAAATTTGGAATAAATCTTTTTGAAAACTGCTAATCCAACAGCAATTAAGATTATAAGCAAAAACAAGTCCATAAAAAAAGTAAAATACGCATGTGCGCCAAAACCAACTATTGTTTTGTTGAAAAACCTGAAAAACACTGGGTCGTAGGGAGCATTAAAGGGATATTTTGCATAAATTTTTGATTCTGCAGAGCCAACAACTATCATTAAAAACCAAAAAAATGCTAATGACATGTGCATTAAACCAAGGAAAAAATTAACTCTGAATATTTTTCTATGTAAAAGTCCTTCTGAAAATGCTTCGTTTATAGCTTGAAAAAACCGGATGCTCAAAACACCCATTATAAATTTTTTCCTGTCAAAAATTTCAAACTCTTCAAGCCATTTGAAATAACGCCATGCCAATATGACCACAATAAAAATTATGCCCAAAGTAAATGGTAAAACAAAAAGGTCAAAGTTCATAATGAGTCAATTTCTTTTTTTAAAATAATCATAGTATGTCTGATATTTATATCGCGGGGACAAACCATTGAGCATTTACCACAAAGCAAACATTTTTTTATCAATTCTTTAGCTTCTTTGTTCATTCCCCTCCTTAAAAAAAGAGAAACTCTTCTGAAACTCATGTCGGTAAACATTCCTGCTGAGCATGTTGAAGAACAACCTCCGCAAAAAATGCATCTGTTTATAGATGGCTCAATAAGTGAAACTCTATGAAAAACAGACCTGTCGGCAATATCAAGATTTATTTGCCTGTCTTTATGTATTGAAAAACCAAATTTCATATGTTTATATTTCATCTTTTTGACAGGATTTACAGGATTTACAGGTTTTGGTTTATAGGCTTGGCGCATTTATTTATTATTCTTCGCTGCTTGGATTATCATTCCTATTATTTCTTCGTGTTCCATCGTTTTCAAATTTTTATTTATTATCGTGTTAATCCTGTAATCCTGTCTAAATTTTCATTTGTTTAAATATTCATGAATTGCCAGGGCACATGCCGAAGCATCGTTTAGTGTATCTGTAATTGTTTTTGGTCCTGTGGCAGTTCCAACAATAAAAACTCCTTCCTGATTACTCTCGTTTTCTGATAAAACCGGTTGTTTTACTGCCAGAAATTTGTTTTCATCAATGTTAAGCTTCAGTAATTTTTCAATCGCTTGGGTCCCTTTAGAAGGAACCATACCTGCCATAAGAACAATACAGTCTAATGTTAGTTTCATTGGTTTTGATGTTAGTGTGTCTTCAACTTTTATCAGTAATTTTTGAGCTATTGTTTCATTAACTTCTGATAGCCTTGCCCTTACAAAATTTATATTATATCTCTCCTGCGCTTCTTTATATAGTTCTTCAAAATGTTTGCCATACATGCGTAAATCCATGTAGAAACAATAAACATCAGCATTAGGAAAATGTTGTTTAAGTTCTATTGCTTGTTTTACTGCTGTTACGCAACAAACCTTAGAGCAGTATATATTTCCTGCTTTGGCATCTCTGGAACCAACACAATGAATAAATCCGATTTTTTCAGGCTTTTTCTCTTCCCACTCTGCAAAATTGCTATGAAACAATTTTTCTAAATCTTCATTAGTAATAACATTTGGGAAAATACCATATCCATACTCTTCTTTTTTATGTGCATCAAATACATCAAAACCCGTTGCAACTACAATTGCATCTGCTTCATAGTGTTTGTTTTTGTTGGATATAAGACGAAATGTGTTAGATTTTTTTTCAACAAATGAAATGCTTGAATTTGTATGTATATTTACATTTGATTTTTTCAGGTTTGTTGTGATATGTTCAATAATCTTTGAACTTTCATCTAAATAAGGGAATATTTTTTTCCATTTCTTAACCTGACCGCCCAAATCATCTTCCTTTTCTATTAAATCAACAATATAACCCAATGAGGATAACTTAACAGCAGCTTGCATTCCTGCTATACCGCCTCCTATAATTATTATTTTTTTCATAAATCAATAAGTTTTCAGCACATTTGCTTTTTCAGGCTTTCCTAAGCACCCTCCATTTACATCCAAATATTTCTTTGACAAATCGTACGGAATGCCAATTTTATCAAGAAGTGGTTCGCAAGCTACCTGATGTACTTGCAAGCCTATATCCCAGGGATCATAACCTAAAACTAATCCTGCAACTTCTTCATAAGTAAAAACAGGAATACCATGCCCATTTTCCCCGTATACTTTCCCTTCCATTTCACTAATTGCGTATTGCAATTTATCGAGAAACATAGGACAACCTGGACAATTGGTTATAATCATATCCGGTTTATATTGCTCCATCGAATCAAATTTCTTTTTTGAACAAGATACAGAATATCCTCTATTTGCCTGAACTATAAATTGTCTAAATCCAAATCCACAACAATGCCTTCTTTCTGGATAATCAATTATTTCGCCTCCCCATGCTTCTATCATTCCTTGTAGCACATAGGGGTATTCAGCACCTCCTATTCCTTTTGATGGAAACATCTTGGAATAGTGGCAACCAATGTGGTCAACAACTTTTATTGGTTCTCCCGTGTTTGTATTTATTAATTTATATTTAGCTTTTGCAGCAATTTCTTTACAGAATTTATAAATAATATCGCTTGCATGAGCAAGATTTTTAGGTTTTTCAAATTCTCTGCCGGTTGCTTTCTTTAGATACTTTCTGATTTTTTCCTCAATCTCTGGAAAATGATGCCATGTATCAAGCACTTCAGTATATAATCCAAATGAAGTAATACAGGATGGAACAAGGTTCTCATAACCTGATTCTGTCATTAAAGCAAATTGCCTTGCCACAACTGTCATCACAGTGTCAAGCGGAATAATATCTCCGTGATAGCCTATTGCTGTGCAGGTTGTATGGCATGGATTTTCGTAAATATTTTTACCGAGTTCTTCTTTCATAATTCTGAGGAAAGTTGTTTCAGAACCAGGAAAGAAATTCTGCCTTACACAACTTCTTACATAAAAATAGTTATTATCTGCTATTTCTTTTTGATATTCCTTCCAGATTTTTTTTAATCCTTCTAATTTCATTCTCTGTTGTGTTTGTTACTATTGTGTGTAGATATATGATGAAAATATTCGTTATCTAATCCGTCTCCGAATTCAAGATTCATTTCAGCAGCTTTCTTTTTTGAATATTCTTCTATTTTATTAAAACGTGCAGTAGCGCCTGTTTCATCAAATATTTTTCTTATTTCTTCAAGGGCTTCTTCGGGTATTTTTCTCAATATTCCCGGTCCATCTCCTTTATAGTTTGCCCCTAATCTTTTTAAAGTTTCGCTCCAGTTCTTTTGCCTCCAGTCCCAAACTGGTCCCTGCTCAGGATGCGTATTAGTCCCGACACCTTCAAGATACAGGCAATAGCCATATTTTAAAATCCACCCGCCTATAACACGTTTTATATAAAGTTGTTGCCTCCCTTTTTCCGATTCAATAAATAATCCTGTATCTTGTGATAAAGAGCGTAATGCTTCAATTATTAATCCAGGAACATTATCTTTCGGACATCTTGTTTTGCACGACATACATTCTCCGCAATACCATATATAGTCGGATGACAATAAATTTTTTAATTGTTGTTCATTTTTATTCTGCACCAATACAGTTAATTCTCTTGGGTCATAATCATAAAAAGATGCAGCAGGACAAATAGCTGTGCAGGTTCCACAATTTATGCATGCTTTAAGACCTTCCTTTATTCTTATGTCGTCAAATAAATTTTCAACCAGACTTTTCATTTTAAAAAAATATTTTAAAGATTAAAAAAATACCTTAAAATTAATTTTTTTCAAAGGTATTTACAAAAATTAAAATATTATTGTAATTTTGTATTAATGTTTTCATAAAAAAACATTAAATATTTAATAAAATTTTAACAAGTCATGACATTAACGAAAGATAATAGGGAATTTAACTGGCTAAAGAGAGTTTCGTTGCAGTTTATATCTGAAAAGGATTTTAATATTATTGATAAGTCCTCTGTTAAGTTGAATTTTAAAAAAGGCGAAACAATTTTGAAGCAAGGCAGTCTTTCAACACATATTGTTTATCTTGAAAAAGGGATTGTTAAGTTCAATTATGAAATGAATACAAACAAAAATTTAATTCTAACTATAGTATCTGCACCAAAAATTTTAGGCGGAGCAAATCTTTTTTACAAAGACAACAATCTTTTTTCAATAGTTGCAGTGGAAGATTGTGAAACCGTTCTAATAGATGCCAATGTTATGCTTAATGTATTAATGCGTAACTCTAAATTTGCTATGATGCTATATCAATTAGCTTCAGAAATGTTTAAAAAATCTGTTCTTAATTTTATAAGCATGTCCTACAAGCACAAGGAAGGGCGAATAGCAGAGATTATTCTCTATCTTTCAAATGAAATTTATAATAGCAGAACATTTGAACTATCTTTTACAAGGAAAGAAATTGCCGAATTTGCAGGTTGTTCCGCCGAAAATGTTATAATGACATTATCAAGATGGAAAAATGAAAAAATTATTGAGACAGAAGGAAAGTTGATAAAAATAGTTGATGTTGAAAAGTTAAAAAGAATAAGTAAAATGGGTTAATCGTTATTCGTTAATAGTTTCCCGATTTATCGGGATTAATAGTTAATCGTGAAAGCCCGCTCTGTATCTCCGATTAACTATTAACGATTAACTTTTGCTCCGATGAACGATTAACTTTTGCCAAGATGTGTCAAAGTATTATTTGTAACATTGCAAAAAATTTTTGGAAATATGTCTGCTAAAAATATATTTAAAACAAAAATTAAGAAGAAATCAAATCAAAATTATGAAAAAGTAAATGAAGGCGACCCTGTTGTCATTCATGGAATAAATACCGGCTTTTTACAACATGGCACTTGGTTTGACCTTAATGAATGGAAAGTAATAAAATATGGAAAACTTTAGTAACTTTGGATTTAATTTGTTTGGTTGTAAAACAACAGCCGGGACTATTGAACAAACAGAAAATATGTTTAGGAAATTTAAATCCCCAACTCGTATATCAGAATTAGAAATCCCCCGCCTGCCTGCATCCGGAAACTTATTTTCAAACTCAGGCGGACAGGCAAATTTTGACAAAAAACACATACTTGATTTAATGATTAAAAGCAGTGTAGAGGGATTTGTTCATAAGCTTTCAAATGATGAAGTGGCGGAAATACTGGATTATATGATATAGTGACAAGGAAAAAGGGTATAAAGAAGTTTGAAGTTTGAAGTTTGAAGTTTGAAGTTTGAGACACGAATTAACACGAATTGGCACGAATAAATTAAAAATAAAAAATTAGTGTAAATTAGTGTTAATTAGTGTTTGTCCGTAATGTCTAAACATCAGTATATTTACGATTTACGATTTTAGATTTACGATTTCTTAATTTATTGAAAATCAATTATTTATTTTTTTAAATCGTAATTCGTAATTC
>Ga0180009_10006177_pt1 | contig 12650 bp, 10 predicted proteins | sample OS_PC_MetaG_FD_123537 | JGI IMG/M metagenome (GOLD analysis project Ga0180009, IMG submission 123537) | Groundwater microbial communities from the Aspo Hard Rock Laboratory (HRL) deep subsurface site, Sweden - OS_PC_MetaG | ecosystem: Environmental > Aquatic > Deep subsurface > Groundwater...
CTTCTCAACAACAATCATCATGGTAGTCACCTCGTCGTGAAAATGGTCTTAACAACAATTCTCTCGACGAGAACTACTATTTATAACATTCCATTCTAGAAAGAGGATTTCATATTAGCCTTTTTATCCAGAAAGTTTATAAACGCTTTTTAATATGTTCTGCTCATGTGCGGCATAACCGGTTTCACTTGGGAAGACAAGGACCTTCTGAGGCGCATGACAGACATCATCGCTTATAGGGGCCCTGATGACCATGGTTACTATACTGACAAGGATATATCCTTGGGCCATCGCCGCCTTTCAATAATCGACCTGAGCGCCGCAGGCCACCAGCCTATGTCTGACAAGGAAGGCGAAATCACCATTGTCTTCAACGGGGAGATATACAACTTCAGGGAGCTCCGCAAGGAGCTTGAGGGGAAGTATGATTTCGCCTCGAGCACCGATACTGAGGTTCTTATCTATGGTTACAAAGAGTGGGGGCCTGAGGGTCTGTTGAAGCGAATAAACGGCATGTTCGCGTTTGCTTTGTGGGACTCTGTCAAAAAGCTTCTTTTCCTCGCAAGAGACCGTCTAGGCAAGAAGCCGCTGTACTATTATCTTCAAGAAGACAAGATAGTCTTCGCATCCGAGATTAAGGCTTTGTTGGAATTCCCTAAGATAAAGCGCGAGCTTGATGTGGCTGCTGTCAATTCCTACCTCTCATACCGGTTCATCCCTTCAGACAAGACAATGATTAAGAGGGTCAAGAAGCTGCTTCCCGCACACTATGCGGTTTTCTCCTGTGGAAAACTGGCGATTAAGAGATACTGGGACATAGATTGGACAGTCTCAGACAAGCCAGAGGATTATTATGTCAAGAAGTTTGATTCCTTGTTCAGGTCGTGTGTCGAGAAGCGTCTGTTTTCTGATGTGCCATTGGGTGCCTTCCTATCCGGCGGCATAGATTCGAGTGCAGTGGTTGCCATGAACTCAAAGCTTAGGCCTGATCCTGTGAAGACATTCACTGTCGGCTTCAACCACGAGACTGACGAGACCAGATACGCTAAGCTTGTTGCTGAGCATCTCGGCTGCGACCACCACGAGCTGATTCTGGACTATCATGACATGACCAAGGCTCTTCCCAACATTATCTGGTACATGGATGAGCCGAGCACAGACATAACCATGGTGCCGCTCTACTTCCTGTCGAAGTTTGCGAAGCAGAAGGTGACCGTCGTGAACAGCGGTGAGGGTGCCGACGAACTATTCTCAGGTTACGCCCATTACAAGATAGGATCTCCGATTTTCAATTTTGTGCCGTCTGCTGTGAAGAACAGGATATACTATTGGTATTACTCTCCGTTCAAGCGCAGTGATATCCAGCAGTTCTTCAGGAAGGCACCTGAGGAAGACGCACTCTTGATGCAGCACCTGAGGTCAAAAGAGCCTAAGCACCTTCTGAACAAGCTGCTTAATTTCGACATAAAGCATGAACTTCCTAACTGGCAGCTTGCCCGTGTCGATAGGATGACTATGGCAAATGCGCAGGAAGCGAGGGTTCCGTTCCTTGATTATGAGATGGTTGAGTTTGCAGCCTCCCTGCCCGTAAATATGAAGGTCAAGAACATCACAAACAAGTATCTTCTGAAGCAGGCTGTGAAGAAGTGGCTCCCGAAAGAGGTAATTGATAGGAGAAAACAGGGCTTCACCACGCCTATGCACGACTGGTTCAGGGAGGACCTTCTGGGGTTGGCTGAAAGCGTGCTTTCCAAGGACAACATTGCAAAAAGGAAGTACATCAATTATGCTTACGTGCAGAAGCTTATGGAGTCAGAACGCAGGATCAAGAGGACTCTGCCTTTCAGGTACACCTCATTCAAGCTCCTGACCCTCCTTATGCTTGAGATGTGGCAGAAGATGTACTTGGATAACGATTCGAAAGCTTTAAAATTAGATGCATTTTACTGAAGAGATATGAGCAGAATAAACTCGGTTTGTGTGATAGGGTTAGGTTACGTAGGCCTTCCTCTGGCCTGTGTTTGTGCTAGCAAGGGATTTACTACTTATGGCCTTGATGTGAGCAAGGAAGTGGTTGATAAGACTAATAAGGGTATAAGTCATATTGATGATGAATGGCTGAAATCACATCTTTTGCAGGTCAAGGGTAAACTAGTTGCGACCACAGACACATCAGTAATCGGTAATTCAGATATAGTTCTTATCTGCGTTCCGACTCCGGTGGATAAGAATCATCATCCTGATTTGAAGCCTGTTGTTCTTGTTTCCGAATCAATTTCAAAGCATCTGAAGAAAGGTCATGTAATAGTTCTTGAGTCTACTGTTTTTCCAGGGACTGTTGAAGAAATTGTTCAGCCCATTCTTGAGACTTCCAGTCTTATAGCAGGAATTGATTTTGTTCTTGCGCACTGTCCTGAGAGGATAGACCCTGGCAGTAAGAAGTGGAATGTAACTAACATCCCTCGAGTGGTTGGGGCCATTCCCAAAAAGAAGACCTGTCTTGTTGCAGATTTCTACCGTTCAATTATTAGCGGCGATATTATTGAGTTGAGTTCTGTTAAGGCAGCAGAAGCAACCAAGATAATGGAGAATACGTTTAGAGATATAAATATAGCGTTCATCAATGAGATGGCCATGTCTTTTGATAATCTGGGGATAGATATCATGGAAGTGATTAAAGGCGCTTCAACAAAGCCATTTGCTTTTATGTCTCACTATCCTAGCTGTGGTGTGGGAGGACATTGCATTCCGGTTGACCCGTATTATTTGATTGAGCGCGCAAAATCTGCAGGTTTCACGCACAATTTCTTAAGTCTTGCAAGGGAGATTAATAACAGTATGCCGAAATATGCTGTAAGTCGTCTCGTTGATGCGCTGAACAGTATAGGAAAAAGTGTTAATGGAACTAAAATTACCTTGCTGGGTGTCGCTTACAAGGGAGGTGTTGGTGACGATCGTGAATCCCCTTCATATAAGATTATTGATGAGCTGAAAAAACTGGGTGCAGACTTGAGGATATTTGATCCTTATCTTCTTGGAAAGTCGAATGTGAAGACCCTTGATGAGGCACTTGAGACGAAAGCGGTTGTTTTAGCAACAAATCATCCTGAGTTTAAGGCACTCACCCCTGAACTTCTTGTCAAGAAAGGAGTAAAGGTTCTTGTCGACGGCAAGAACATGTTCGATCCTGTAGCAATGAAGAAAGCAGGCATAGAATACAGGGGAATAGGCAGGAGTTAATTCTTCTTTTTCGCAAATGATTTGTAGACTTGCAGGTATTTTTGGATTATGCTTTCCCAATCGAATTTCTGCCGTACAATTTCGCGTGTTTTTCTACCGAATGCTTCTCTCTTGTTTTTGTCGAACAGCTCAGTGATTCTGGCTGCAATCTCTTTTGGCTCACCCTTGACTATAAAGCCGTTCTTTCCATTCTGTATTATCTCCGGAACTATTCCGACGCGCGTACATATCATCGGTAACCCCGCTGCACCAGCCTCAAGTATTGTCTGGCCGAAATTTTCTGATAGTGAAGTGTAGACGAATATATCTGTAGCTCTGTAATGTTTTCTCAGCTCAGTCCCGTATTTCGGTCCTGTAAACTCCACTATGTCTGATACGTTGAGTTCTTTTGCCAGATTTTTCAGTTCGTCTAGGTACCCTCCTTTGTTAGTGCTGGATGTCTTGACTTCCCCGCCGACGATGATGAGTCTGATTTTCTGTTCTGGTTTCTTTTTTCTGAGTTCCGCGACTGCCTTTATGATCGGCTCCACATTTCTGTTCTGTGTTATCCTGCCTACGAAAAGCACGTTCAGTTCTTTATCGTTCTTTGGAAGGGGAGAGTATTCTGAGATGTCTATCCCCACCGGTATGAGGTGCAGCTTCTCTCTCTTCACGCCGTATCTCAAAGCGTCTTCGTATTCTTTTTTTGAGTTGACGACAACTGCGTCCGCCTGCAGTGCTGCCTTTTTTCCGGTCACGAAATCAAAAAGTATGTAGGGCAGTTTGGCAGGTCCTTTCAGGTATTGTTCGTATCCGAGCAGCCCTCCGTGGGTGCTTATCACAAATGGCAATCCTCGTTTTCGGGCTGCTTTGAATCCTGCCTGTGTATGGTAGCCGCGGTAATTGTGGGCGTGTATTATGTCGCACTCTTCTTTCTCAAGGAACCGCTTCAGTTCTGGCGCGACTGTGTACTGCATGATCCTGAATCTTACAGGGAATCTTATCACTGTCACTCCTGATATCTTTTCAGTTCTCTTGGACTTTTCTGCCCTGAAGTTGGTGGTCGCGATAGGGGATTCTATGCCCTTCTTCTCAAGCCTTGAGCTTATCTGGAATGCCTGGTTGGCAGGCCCTGTCACGTTCGGATAGAATGTTTCTATAGTTCTCAATACCTTGATTTTTCTCATGTTCTGACCGAAAACCCCGTCATTTAAATAGTTTCACCCCTCTCAAGCAAAACCTTTTTAAATGTTCTTTATAAAATCCTGCTGAGGGGGTAAGAATGGCGCGTCCTAAGGTCTCCATTGTCATCTGCACATACAATTCAGCAAAGTACCTTCCTACGGTACTTGATGCTATCTACTCCCAGGAGTATCCTAAGGATCTTCTGAAAATCATCATTGTTGATGACAACTCAAAGGACAGCACTGTCAAGCTTGCGAAATCCTATAAGTCTAGATTCAATGCCTTCCGTGTCATCGTGAAGGACAAGAGGCTTCCTAAGGGCGCTGCAGTTAGCACTAACATAGGGATTAAGCTCTCCAGGGGAGAGATTGTTTGTTCTATCGACTCTGATGCTATAATCTCCAAAGGATGGCTCAGAGGCGTCGTATCACAGTTCAGGGACCCTAAGGTGGGGTCGGTTGCAGGCTACATCAACACAGCCAATCCTGAGTTCCTTCCTGCCCGGCTTGTGGGCGCAGAGCTCGAGGACCGTTACGCCCGCATAAAAAAGAAGGAAGTCGACCACGTCAGCACCTGCAACACTGCCTACCGGAAGTCTGCCCTGGACAAAGTTAGTGGATTTGACCCTGAGATCTACTATGGCTATGATGTCGACCTTTCTTACAAGCTCAAGAAGGCAGGATATAAGATATTGCTGCTAAAGAATGTCGGCTGTGTGCACCACTGGAAGGAGTCTTTCAGGGGTTATCTGAGGCAGCAGTTCAATGTGGCTTATGGCAGGCTTCAGATCCTTTCCAGGCATCCTGAGAAGAAGGGTGGTGATAAGGTTTCCGGGTTCTTCCTCTTCCTGCAAGTGCCGCTTACACTGCTTTTTTTTCTGTTCCTTTTAATCCAGTTTTTTTCTTGGGCTTTTGGTTATTTTGATTATTTTTATTTCAGATACTCTTATATATCTGCTTTGGCCATTTTGGCGTTGCTTTTTTTGATGCAGCTGCCGCAGGCCCTGCGTCTGCTTGCATTCAAGAAGGATGCATCGATGCTCCTGATGCCTTTTTTCAATATAGCCAGGAACTTCATGTGGCTTGTTGCGCTTTTTGTCTACTACTTCAGGAAGATGCTCAGGATTGAAAGATGAACACCAGACCTAAAAAGAAAAACGCGAAGCATGTTGTCTTTGTAGTCCCGCCTAAATTCAAGGGCAAGCTTCCTGAGAGGGTATATGGTTGCTCTTACACTCTCTACAACACTCCTAATCTCGGCATTCTGTATGCTGCAGCAGTGCTTGAGCAGGCAGGGAACCGGGTTGAGATTATTGACGAGGAGAATCTTGAATGGACTGCTTTTATCAGCAAGGCTGTCAAGAAGGCTGCGGACTATTACATATTCCATACTGTGCTTCTGTCGACTCCTGTTGACCTCAAGGCTGCCAAGGACATCAGGAAGAGGCTGCCGGGAAAGTATATCATATTCTTCGGCCCTCACCCGACTTATGTCCCTAATGATTTCCTTTTCGACGACAAGTGTGTTGTGGCAAGGGGAGAGGCTGAATTCATCTTGCGTGACATTGTAGAAGGGAAGGGGCTGAAGGATATTCTGGGAGCGAGCTATCTGGAAAAAGGCGAGGTTGTTGATAACCCAACTTATGGTTATATCAAAGATATCGACGAGCTCCCGTTCCCTGCAAGGCATCTCGACAGGCGTTCGTACGTCAATCCCAAACTTGGCGGTAAGAAGTTCACGAACATACTCACCAGTAGGGGCTGTGCATACAGGTGCTATTACTGTGTGCCTATGTCAATCTCTTGGGCGAGGGAGCTTGAGTGGAAGAAGACCAGTCCTGGGAAGCCTCCTGTTACTAAGCGGTCTGCAAAGAATATCATAGTCGAGTTCAGGCAACTCGCAAAGCAGGGCTACAAGGAGTTCTCGATAATCGACGACATGTTCGTCTGGGACAAGGACAGGATACTTGAGATCTGCAGGGGAATAAGGCCGCTTAAGATACGCTATGGCATCCTGGCGCGGGCTGACCACATGCAGGACGAGAAAGTGGTAAAGGCTCTTGCAGGGTCAGGCTGCCAGTACGTCGATCTTGGTGTGGAGTCTTTTGACCAGAAGGTCCTGGATTACGTGAAGAAGGATCTGGATGTCAAGAAGGTCTACCGTGCAGTCAGCCTCCTCAACAAGTACAGGATAACACCCAAGATCAACATCATGTTCGGCACAGCTCCGATAGAGACCAAGAAATCGATTATGAAGACCATCGAAGAGGCGAAAGACCTGCCTGTCGATTTCTGCATGTTCTCGATAGCGACGCCGTTTCCAGGCACAGAGTTCGAGAAGCAGGCAAAGGAGCACCACTGGCTCAACAAGAAATACAACAATATCTACGAGAACCTTGACCCTGCGAAGATATCGCTGATATCCTACCCGCACCTGTCTGCGAAGGACCTTGAGGACCTGACGATAAAGGCCAACAGGACGTTCTACATCAGGCCGAAGATACTGATGAAGCAGCTGAGAAGGACCTCGTCGATAAGCGGGCTCAAGCAAGGCGCCAAGACATTTGTCAAACTCATCTCAAGGAAGAAAGGGAGTATTAAAAAAAGGAAAGGAAGATGAAGCGCAATATGATATCAGAGGCAGTGCGAAGGATGTTTTTCATAGCCCCGAAGCTGCCGAGGACAGTGCAGTTCGAGATAACCAACCAGTGCAACCTTGCCTGCAGGATGTGCCCTCGGAATGTCCTCAATGTCAAGTTCAAGCATATGGAGCTGGACCTTTTCAAGAAGCTTGTGGACAAGCTGGAAGGTGTTGAGGAAGTCATACTCACCGGCTGGGGTGAGCCGCTCTACCACCCTGATATCGTAGATATGGTCAAGTATTGCAAGAAGAGGGGGTTTGAGACGAGATTCACGACTAATGGCATACTCATGACAGAGAATATGATGGACGAGTTCATCAAGGCAGGACTTGATGAGATAGCTTTTTCAGTCGAGACTGTGAAGCCAGTGAAGGACGAGTGGGGTCACATGAACAAGAGCGCCCTCATGAACATAGAGAAGCTGATCAAAAAGAGAGGCAAGAGGGATCTTCCCAGGATAACTATACAGGCGATGCTCCAAAAAGGCAGGAAGCAGGACATACTTGACCTGGTCAGGTGGGCTGGGAAGAAGGGCGCGGAGCGTGTGAACCTTGGCAGGTTGTATACGCGCTTCAATCCAGGCCTCGAGAAGCCTTCTAAAGACGAAGAGGAAGATATCTTCTACAGTGCAGAGAAGCTCGGCAATAAGCTGGGCGTCCAGGTGGACTGCGTCCAGTACGGGCTGTTCTCAGGGCCTTCGCGTTTCTTCTACAAGCGCTTCAAGGGCTTGCTCCACAGGGGCGGGAAGTACTGCCTGAAGATATATGATTACATCTACGTCAATGTTGACGGCAGGGTCACGCCGTGCTGTCTGCTTCCGCATAATGTGATGGGAGACCTGAAAAAGCAATCGCTGAGCGCTATCTGGAATGGTAAAGTGTTCAGGAAAAGAAGAGAGAACCCGCACCCTTCTTGTAAGGGGTGTGATGTGATGAAGATAAGGAGGGTGAGCAAGTGAACAAGACTGTTTCGTTTATAATACCCACATATAACGAAAGGAAAAATGTCCCTATAATAACCAAGCAGCTTTTTGATGTTGCGAAAAAAGCCAATCTCGACCTGGAGCTCGTCATTGTCGACGACAACTCCCCTGATGGCACTGGAAAAGTTGTTGATGAGCTAGCTAAAGAATACAAAATAATCCCCGTGCATAGGAAAGGCAAGCTGGGTCTTGGTTCTGCAGTAACTACTGGTTTTAGGCATGCTAAAGGTGATATTCTTGGAGTGATTGACGCCGACTTAAGCCATCCTCCTTCAATACTGCCCAGGCTCGTCAAACCAATCATGTCCGGAAAAGCTGACATGGTTGTTGGTAGTAGGTATGTCAAAGGGGGAGGTGTCGAGGTGTGGCCTTGGCACAGGCGCCTGATAAGCATCGTGGCGACTCTTCCTGCAAGGCCTTTGACAAGGGTTAAAGACCCTATGAGCGGGCTTTTGGCATTCAGGAGAAATGTTATAGAGGGCCGAAAACTTAATGTGAAGGGTTATAAGATCGGCATGGAGATTCTTGTCAAAGGAAATATCCGTAAGGTCGTCGAGGTCCCTTTTCTTTTCAGGAACAGGAGGGTTGGCAAGAGCAAATTAGGTATGTCAGAATATTGGGATTACCTGTATAATCTCTTGAAGCTCTACTTTTACGTCCTGCGTAATGGAAGGCGTTAGAGGTCTAACTATAAATGATACTGGTTACGGGTGGAACGGGTTTTGTAGGTAGGGAAGTTGTGAAAGAATTATTGAATTCTGGTAATAAAGTCAGATGTATTGTAAGGCAGCGGAAGAGCTTACCAAAGCACACAAATCTGGATGTGGTAATATGTGACATAACAGATAAGAAATCAGTGGACAATGCTGTCAAAGGATGCAAGATAATAATCCATCTCGCAGCTGTTATCGACAGTAATGATAATGACCTTTGGAAAGTGAATGTCAAAGGCACGGCTAATCTTGTTGATTCTGCGCAGAGACTTGGAGTGGATAAGCTTGTTTTTGTTAGCACAGAGAATGTTTTGCCTAATAAGAAAGATAGTTATGCTGCCAGTAAAGCTGCTGCAGAAAAGATAGTGGAGCGGTTCAAGAAACACACAATCTTGAGACTGACTGCAGTCTACGGCAAGGGGTGCAGAGGTAACATGGCGCGATTGTTTTGTACAATAAGCAAGCGTTCTTTTGTTCCTGTTTTAGGAAGAGGCAATAACCGCATACAGCCTATATACATAAGTGATGCTGTAAGGTATGTTTTGAGTTCTATGCACCACGGGAGTGGCACATACTTGGTTGGAGGGCTTGATAGTGTATCCATGAATGAATTCATAGAATCAATCGCGGATGCTATGGGTAAGAAGGTTTTCAAGGTACATCTGCCTTTGTGGCTGGTCTACCCGTTGGTCAAAGCTTACTCTTTGCTTATAAAGGCGCCGAGAATTTCACCGATACAGATATATTATGCGCGTATTGACCGGACGTATGATATCTCAAGAACCATAAAGTTTTTAAAACATCGGCCGTTGAAATTAAAAGATAGTTTGAAGTTGGCTATACGAGGCTGACACTTTATAGGGGGTTTTTGCGGGAAATGAAAGCGGCAGATCTGAAGATACCTTTCAAGCTTTGCAAGAGCTATCTTGGTAAGGGAAAATGTATGCTTTCTGTTAGTTTCATCATCACATCAAGATGCAATTTCAGGTGCAAGTACTGTGACTCCTATAACCAGCATGATGCCGAGATGACGACTGAGCAGGTGAAAGGGATGATTGATGAGCTTTCAGAGCTGGGTGTCAAGCGGATAGGGTTTACAGGTGGAGAGCCATTGCTACGGCAGGATATCGGTGAAATACTGGATCACGCTAAAAGTGAAGGGATGAAGACGACCTTGTTCTCTAACGGTGCGCTGGTGCCACGCATGATACGCAAGTTGAAGAGCCTTGACCTGCTGCTTTTGAGTTTTGACGGTCCGCGAGAAGTCCAGGACAGTCAGAGGATGAAAGGAGCATATGATGCTGTTTTGGAGGCCATCAAAGCTGCACAGAAAGCAAGGATAAAGGTGTGGACCAACACAGTGATAACTAAAGAGAATGTCAAGCATATTCCTTTCATACTGAAGCAGGGTAAGAAATGGGGCGTTTCATCGATGTTCATGCCAGTCTTCGAGTATTCAATTACGGCTGACAAGGAAATCATAAAGAAGATGTCATCTGATCTCCCTATGTTCAGGAAGGCGATAAAAGGGTTGATCAAAGCCAAGAAGGCAGGATATCCTATAATCAATTCTGTATCTTATTTCAGGTACCTGCTTAAGTACTGGCCGCAGGACCATTTCGAGAGATGTTATGCTGGGAAGTTCTTCTGTGCAATAAACTGCGACGGGAGAGTTGCCCCTTGTCATTATCTAATCAAATCAAAGGGATGGCCTAACGGCCTTAAGGTTGGGTGGAAGAAGGCTGTCAAGAATGCGACGCTGACCCGTTGCAAGGGCTGCTACGGGAACGCTTATGTGGATTCGAACCTTTTCTTCTCATTCCATCCTGAGGTAATATACAACGCGTTCAGGATGTACCGTTTCTGAGGCAAAATGTCAGAGAAAGGAAATGCAAAATCTGGAAAGATGCTGAAAGTGCTTTTCATTAGGCCGCCCGGGAATCTGGGCATCCTGACCAAGATATCGAGCAGCGACCACCCTATAAATATTCTTTACCTTGCAGCATACTTGAGGGAGCAGGGCCATCATGTCCGTCTTTATGATATGGAAGTGCAGCCTAACTCAGCTAAGGATATCAGACACGTGTTGAAAAGGTACAGCCCTGATGTGGCCTGCATAAGCTGCATGACGCCAGTTATAGCAACAGGTCACAAGATTGCCTCGATAATAAAGAGGCACTCAAAAGGTATACTCACTGTGGTGGGGGGTGCCCACGTTACCGCGATACCTGAAGAGACTATGGATTCATTCCCTGATTTTGATGTGGGTGTTGTCGGGGAGGGTGAGCTGACCCTCGCCGAGATCTGTGAGAGGTTCTCATCACAAAGAGATTGTGGAAACACAAAAGGGATCGAGGGGACGGTTTATCGCAACGGGAAAAAAGTCGTTCTGGCTCCTCCAAGGCAGCTAATAACCGACCTTGATTCTCTTCCCTTCCCTGCGAGGGATCTGCTGGATTTTGAGGCTTATCGGGGAGGGTCCAAATCAGGGATTTCACACTCAAAATACAGGATAACCCAGATATTCACGTCAAGAGGGTGTCCTTTCATGTGCACATTCTGTGCAATACACCTCACAAGCCACAGGAGGGTTCGTTTCAGGTCAGTTGATGACATAGTTGCAGAGATTAAGGCATGCATGGATAAATATGGCATAAACCATTTCTGCATACATGATGACACTTTCAGCCTGAAGGAGTCCCGCGTAGCTGAGATATGTTCTAGGCTCAAGGAGCTGGGTGTGAGCTGGGACTGTGACACCCGCGTCGACACCATAACCGAGAAGATGATCAAGATGATGGCTGACAGCGGCTGCAAGCGTATAGCTTTTGGTGTTGAGTCTGGCTCTCCCAGGATACTCAAGCTGATAAAGAAGAACGTGACTCTTGATCAGGTGAAGAAAGCATTCAAATGGACCAAAAAACAGGGGATGATGTCTTGTGCTTATTTCATAATCGGTTCGCATCCAGACGAGAACCTCGACGATATTGAGATGACTAAGAGACTGATGAAAGAGATAAAGGCGGATATAGTCAATCTTGCCATAGGTGTGCCATACCCTGGGACAGAGCTTTTTGATGACCTGAAGCGGAGAGGATTCCTTAAGAATCTCAAGTGGGAGCATTACATGCATTACAATGCAGAGCCTGTCTGGCGGACCGAGCATTTTTCGCCTAAGGAGCTGGTAAATCTTCAGAAATCTCTTATAAAGGAGTATTATCTGAGACCTTCCTATATCATAAGCAGGCTTGTTAAGATAAGGTCTGCGAAGGAGTTGGGTTATTGGATAAGTTCAGGTATGGTTACTCTTAAGTATCTGTTCCAGAAGAAAGTATGAGCAGTTTTGTAAGTCTATAAGGTTTTGATAGGTATTTAATATGAAGATGTATGATTTGCGTTTGATAGTGAATGTTGTCCGTGCTAGGCTCGCAAGGGATTTCTATAAGCTCAATTTCATGATAACATCAAGATGTAACAGCAGGTGCAAGACCTGCAACATATGGCAGAATGACGGGTCAGTAATAGACAAGGACCTTACACTGGAAGAGATAGAGACGTCTTTCAAGAGACTCCCGAAATCCGTCTGCTGGATTAGTTTCACCGGTGGCGAGCCTTACCTTAGGGACGATTTGATTGACATTTTTCAGGCCGCGGTGGATAATATACCTCGTCTCAGCCTTATAGGTATGCCTTCTAATGGCCTGATGACTGAACGGATTGTGCCCACAGTAAAGAAGCTTCGCAAGTTCACATCGACGAAGATAATAATAGGTTTCAGCTTGGACGGGCCTCCAGAGGTCCATGATAAGATAAGGGGGGTTCCTGGAGGTTTTAAGAGGACGTGGAAGACGTATCAGGAATGCGTAAAGATTGCTCGCCGATCTAAGAATCTTGAAGTGATGATTGAGAC
>Ga0180009_10006178_pt1 | contig 12647 bp, 14 predicted proteins | sample OS_PC_MetaG_FD_123537 | JGI IMG/M metagenome (GOLD analysis project Ga0180009, IMG submission 123537) | Groundwater microbial communities from the Aspo Hard Rock Laboratory (HRL) deep subsurface site, Sweden - OS_PC_MetaG | ecosystem: Environmental > Aquatic > Deep subsurface > Groundwater...
CAGCCCAGCCAGAGAATGAAGACGCCCAGGGCGGCCAGCGGCAGGTTGTGTCCGGGAATGGCCTTGACCCGGCCATCCTTGGCGTATTTGCCTATACGCGGCCCTAACACTATCGCCCCGGACAGGGCCAGCCAGCCGCCGATCGAGTGGACGACCGTTGAACCCGCGAAATCGATGAACCCCAGGTTTTCAAGCCAGCCGCCGCCCTTGAACAGTCCGCCCCAGGCCCACGAGCCGAAGATGGGGTAGATGAAGGCGCTGACCAGCAGGCTATAAATCAAGTACGAGCTGAACTTGGTCCGTTCGGCCATGGCCCCGGAAACGATCGTCGCCGCCGTGGCCGCAAAGACGACCTGGAACATCCAGAAGGCCAGGACCCAGGGGTCGCCGCCCGGCGCCCAGTCGGACAGGAAAAAACCCGACGTCCCGATCCAGCCGGTCGAGACTCCGAACATGAGGCCGAAGCCCACGGCCCAGAAAGCCAGGGAGCCCACGGCAAAGTCCATGACATTCTTCATAATGATGTTGACGGCGTTCTTGGCCCGGGTGAAACCGGCCTCGACCAGGGCGAAACCGGCCTGCATGAAGAAGACCAGTGCCGCGGCCACCAGGGTCCAGACATAGTCGGCGTGGGTCTGGACCAGCTCGATGGCGACCCGGTTCGACTCGGCGGTGGGTGGATCAGCGGCCCAGGCGGAAACGGCCCCGCCCAAGACCAGGCCCAAGGTCACGATGCTTGCTTTTTTCATTTTAGCGTCCTCCTGCGCGTTTTCTGCTGGCTTTGTAAATAGCAAATCAGATACCAAGTTATAATATATAATATAACCAGTTAGTTATAAATATAACAATAATGTATAATGCTGTAAAACATACAATAATGTCGTTTACAAGGGATGAATCGGACAAGATTGACGGCCGGAAACGGTTGGCTGACCCAACCGGAAGCCACCGGCTATGCTTGGTTGTTCTCAGGCATGAAAAAAGAGGATTTTGTAGACACCCATAGAAATTTGTCCAATAACTGATCGCCTAATGTATGGGTGTCTATGATTTTTCATCTATGATTTTTCATTTTCAATGATTTTTCATTTGGACACCCAGTTATTGGTCATAAAATATTGGGGTGTCCCGCGCTGAGAGACAAAGGGGCCTGCCGCCAGGGGGAGACCGGCTGGCAAAACTCCCGCGGCCGAGGGGATGGATGATGGACCGGGGGCGTCCGGACGGGGCCGGGGCCCGATGGGAAGGGGAAAAGGAGTCGGCGGCCGGGGCAGGGGGCCCCGGCCGCCGCGGGATCAGATGGCGTCCGAACCGCGTTCGCCGGTGCGGATGCGGACGGCCTCTTCGACGTTATAGACGAACAGCTTGCCGTCGCCGATCTTGCCGGTCTGGGCGGACTGCTGGACGGCGTTGAGCACGGCCTCGACCTTGTCGTCATCGACGACGATCTCGATCTTGATCTTGGGCAGGAAGTCGACCACGTATTCGGCGCCGCGGTAGATCTCCTTGTGACCTTTTTGTCGCCCGAAGCCTTTGACTTCGCTGACGGTCATGCCTTCGATGCCGACGCCGGCCAGGGCGTCCTTGACTTCCTCGAGTTTGAACGGCTTGATGATGGCTTCCACTTTTTTCATGGCCTCGTGCCTCCCTCCGGGCTGTCTAACTCAGGTTGTAGGCGGTTTCGCTGTGCTGGCTCAGATCGAGGCCCTTGACCTCGTCCTCGTCGCTGACACGAAGGCCGGTCACCGCGTCCACCACCTTCAATATACCCAAGGTCATCAAAAAACAGAAGAGGATTGTAGCCGCCACGGATACGGCCTGGATTCCGAACTGGGCCGGGTTGCCGAAAAAGAGGCCGTCGGTCCCGCCGATTTCGGCCCGGGCCAGCAGACCCGTGGCCAGGGCGCCGATGGCCCCGCCCAGGCCGTGGATGCCGACCACGTCCAGGGAGTCGTCGTACCCGAAGCGGGACTTGAGCATGATGCCGCCGTAACAGGCCGCGCCCACGCCCAGGCCGATGGCCAGGGCGCCCATGGGGCCCACGAACCCGGCCGCCGGGGTGATGCCCACCAGCCCGGCCACGCAGCCGCTGGCCGCGCCCAGGGTCGTCGGCTGGCCTCGATGCCACCATTCCACCGCCAGCCAGGAAAGGGTCCCCGCGGCCGCGGCCACGTGCGTGGTGACAAAGGCGTTGGCCGCGCCGCCGCCCGCGGTCAGGGCGCTGCCGGCGTTGAACCCGAACCAGCCGAACCACAGCAGCCCCGCCCCGAGGACCGTCATGGGCAGATTGTTGGGCATGTAAGCCTCACTGCCGTAGTTTCGCCGCCGGCCCACGTACAGCACCGCGGCCAGGGCCGAGGCGCCCGAACTCATGTGGACCACCGCGCCCCCGGCGAAATCCAGGGCGCCCATGGCCCCCATCCAGCCGCCGCCCCAGACCCAATGGGCCATGGGACAATAAACCAGGGTCAGCCAGAGCGTGGTGAAAAGCAAAAAGCCGGAAAACTTGATCCGCTCGGCAAAGGCCCCGGTGATCAGGGCCGGGGTGATGACCGCGAACATGCACTGGAAGACCATGAAGGCCAGGTGGGGCACGGTCGAACCCAGACTCGCATGGGGCTCCATGCCCACCCCGCTGAGTCCCAGAAAGTCCAGACCCCCGATCAGCCCGCCCACGTCGCTGCCGAAGGACAGGGTGTAGCCCCACAGGACCCAGATCACGCTGGACAGCCCCAAACAGACAAAACTGTGCATAATCGTGCCCAGGACGTTCTTGCCCCGGACCATGCCCCCGTAAAAAAGGGCCAGCCCCGGGGTCATCAACATGACCAGGGCCGAACAGATCAGGATAAATGCCGTGTCGCCCGAATTCATGTTCCATGCTCCTTTGCATTACGTTTTGGCAAATCTATTCAGCAAAGTCCATGCCAGATACCAAATAATATAGTTCAATAAAACCAGTAAGATATAAGAATGATGCTTAAAGGGAAAATGAATCCAAACAACATATTTGTCGTAAGGGCGGTTTGGGCTTGACAAATATGTCGTTTCCGGGTTGGAAAGGGGCAGACCATTCCATGGAGTCCCCATGACCCCCGACACTTTGAAAGTCCGGACCCCCGACATCGTCGTTCAGCTTGAAAACGTATCCCTCCGGCGCGACCGGCAGACCCTGCTCCAGGATGTCGACTGGACCGTGACCCGGGGCCAGCATTGGGCGGTTCTGGGCCGCAACGGCGCGGGCAAGACCTTGCTGCTCAAGATTCTGGCCGGTTACCTCTGGCCCAGCCGGGGCGAGGTCCGAATCCTGGACGAGCGGTTCGGCGGGGTGGACCTGCGCGAACTGCGGCAGGACATCGGCTGGGTCTCATCGGCCCTGACCGAAAAGGTGCCGGGCGCGGACACGGCCCTCGAAGTGGTCGTCTCCGGGGCCTACGCCACCTTTGGCCTGTACGAACTTCCGCCCGAAGACCTGGTCAGCCGGGCCCGCCGGATCATGGGGGACATGGGTTTGGCCGGGCTGACCGGCCGGCGGTTCGCCGATCTGTCGGCCGGGGAGAAACAGCGGGTCCTTCTGGCCCGAGGCCGTCTGCCCCGGCCCCGGCTTTTGATTCTGGACGAGCCCTGCGCCGGGCTGGACCTGGCCGCCGGTGAAAAGTTTTTGGCCCAGACCGACCGCCTGGCCCGGGACCCGAAAGGCCCGACCACGATCATGGTCACCCACCGGGTCTCGGAAATCGTGCCGGCCGTGACCCACGCCCTGCTGCTCCACGGGGGCCGCATCCTGGCCGCCGGCCCGATCCGGGACGTCCTGACCGACGACCTGCTCGGCCGGACCCTGGAAATTCCCCTTCGCGTCACCCGGTCCGGCGACCGCTGGCGCGCCGAACCGGTCTGAGGTTCATTTGGACCGTCCCGGCCTTGATATTAAAACGATGCGGCCTGGTCGGCCAGGAACGTCTTCAGTCGGTCCAGGCCGAGGGGGCAGGGTATGATCGGAATCGCCATCCAGTCGGAATAGTCCAGGAATTCCTCTGGATGATCGTTCATGTACCGATCCAGATACCCGATCCCGTCCAACACAATCGCGCCGCCCGTGTGACGGGGGAAGTTTTCGTTGGCCAGGCCCTTGTCCCAGCCCTTGAAGACGTAATGGCGAAACTTGATCCATCCGGGGGTCATCCACCAGACCTTTTCCCCTCCGGCCAGTTCTTGAGCGATCCGCTCCCGTTCAGCTTCTCCGGCCAGCATGTCGACGCAGTGACTGGCCGGCACCCTTTTGACTCCGGGGCCCAGTTCCTCGATCATGGTCTTCATGGTCCGGGTCGGCTGGTCCGAGTTGACGTAACAGAACTTGCCCCCATATACGACGATGACCTTGGGGGCCATGCCTTTGGCCTTTTCGACGAGATGGAAAAGCTGTCTCTCCAGTTCGGGTGGATTTTCGTGAAGGCCCGGCGTGGTATAGAAGATGTGGCGCGCGTCGAGAAACCCGGTATCCTGGAGGTGCTTCAGTTCCAGGCTCATGGTTCCGCAGGAGACCAGGGCGATATCGGAAAAAGATACTGGCGGCATGTGAAACCTCCTCGGCCGGGACCGGCGGCAGGGTTTTCCCTGGTTTCAGTATTGTTGCGCCAGATGATAACCGGCCTGTATGGCGGAAAATATGTCCTGGACCGAAGCGGCATCGCCGATAACTTCCAGCCGGGCGACTTTCCGGATGACGGTCTCCTCCGGCCCGGGTGCGGGCTTCATGCCTGACGCGAGAATCACGGTCTCAAAGGGCTCGATCGAAATTTCGGCGCCGTCCTGTTCGATGTCCACGGTTTCGGGATGAAAGGCCTTGACCGTGGTATGGGGCATGAGGGTTACCTGGGGCATCTGCGCTATCCGCTTGAGGCTCAGGTTTCTGGTCACGGCCTCCGTCATGCCCCCGACGGGGTCGGTCCGTTTGGTGGCCACGACCTCGTAGCCTTCCCGGCCCAGCTTTTCGGCTATTTCGAGACCCGTCCTTCCGGCCCCGATGACGAGCACTCTGGGGCCGCTCACTGTTTTTTCGCCGCTGAAATACTCGACGGCCGTCATGACGTTCTGGTCGTCGAGCCCGGGAATGTCGGGAATGTTCTGCCGGGCGCCGACGGCCCAAACGAGCAGGTCGGGCTCCATTTGATCGACCAGGGCCGCATCCACGGTCCGATACAGATGGACCGCGGCCATGCTGGTGGTCGTTGCCTGGATCAATCCGTCCAGCCCTTCCTTCATGGATCGTTTGCCCGGGGCCGTCCAGGCCAGGGCGAACTGTCCGCCCAGATGGCCGGACTTTTCGGCCAGCGTGACGTGATGGCCCCGCCGGGTCAGATACCGGGCCGCGCTTAGGCCGGCGGGGCCGCCTCCGGCAACCAGGACGTTGAGAGGGGTGGAGGTGGGTTCCAAGGGAGGCCGGCCGATTTCGGGATTCAGGTTGCAGCCCAACATCTGGCCGCTTTTCAGCCGATGCAGGCATCCCTGGAGACAGTATCCGCAGGAGATGACGGCCTGGTCGTCTTCCTGCCGCCATTTTTTTATGAGGGCGGGGTCGGCCAGCAACGGCCGTCCCAAGGCGACCAGGTCGGCAAGCCCCTGGTCCATGATGTCCTGAATTCTTTCTCTCCGTCCCATGCGGCCGGCCACGATCAGGGGCAGGGACGTCCGGGCGCGCAGCCGGGTCAGGGCTTCGGTTTGAGGGGCGAAAGGCAGGCTGCCGTGGTGGAAATACCAGGGGGGGCTGAAACAGGCATGGCCCATGCCGACGTGGAGAGCGTGAACCCCCTGCCCTTCGGCGAAGTTGACAAAGGACAGCAGGTCATCGGGGCTGATGCCGAAATCCTGGGACATCTCACTGCCTGAAATTCTGACGATCAGGGGCAGGTTCGGGGCGCCCTCCAAGACGGAGGCCAGGGCTTCGGCGGCGAACCGCAGGCGGTCCCGGCCGTAAGCGTCGCCGCGCTGGTTGAGTTTTCCGTTGAGAAACTGGGAAACCAAATACCCGTGCCCGGCCTGAAATTCTAGAAGGTCGAATCCGGCCTGGACCGCCTTTTCCGCCGCTGACCGGTAGCCGGAGATGATTTCGTTGATTTCCTCGATCGTCAGGGGTTCGGAAACCGTTTCCCGGGCCAGGCAGTTGATTACCGAGGGCCCTTTGGCCTCGGTGCCGGTGACCTTGGGATGAGCGGCCGCTCCGGCGTGGTTGAGGTGCAGGCAGGCCAACCGGTTTTGGGCGTGGATGACGTCAACGATCTTTTTGAGTTCCTTCGCGCTCTCAGGGAGGTGGATCCAAGGCTGCCTGGGGTGTTCGCGTCCGTTCGAGGTCACGGAAACCGGTTCGATGATGACCACGGCGGGACCGTCCCGGGCGATCTGCTGGTAGAATAAGAGCTGGTCCTCCGTCACGGTCCCGTCGGGACTGCCGCGGCCGAGTTTGATCGGGGGAAAAACCAAGCGGTTGATCAGATTGAGTTGACCGAGGCCGAAATCGTTGAACAATCTTTCCATAACCGTCTCCTTTCCTTTGCAGCAGGGCCGCCGGCCTTCCGGCCGGTGACCAGGTCAAGCCGGACCGTGTCCCGGATTGGCCGCCTGGCAGGATGTTCGGAGCCGGAGGCGGGGATCGAAAATGACTTGGTCGATGACCATCGCTCCACTTCAACGGTGTCGGCAGCAAACCGTTTCATCAGGGACACATATCGACAGATTCCGGCCGGGCCAGGCCCATTTCCGGATGGCATCGGCCGTTTCTGCCTCCGGGAAGCATGAATCCGGTTGAAAATTTTCAGGTCTCGGAGATGGTAATGGCCCCTTCCGCGCAAACCTCGAGGCAGCTTTCGCAGCCGAGACATTCTTCTTCGTTGACCGGCACGGATTTTTCGTCTATCAGTTCGTAGACGTCCGTCGGACAGATGTCCACGCATTCACCGCATCCCACGCATTTTTCCGCATCCACTTCGGGTTTGTAAGCCATTGGGCTTCCTCCAGTCCTCCTATTTTAAAATCTTCTCCCACAGCCACGTCCACCGAAGCCCCGCCCCCGGCAGCCCCCGCCAAGTCCACGGAGCCCATGCTCGAAAAGGGTCCGTAAAAACGCCCCCAATTCAACCTCGATGTCGATCGGTCCGGTCGTGCCGGCGGCCCGGACCGATTGACAGAGGAAATCGTAGCGCCGCTTTGTTTCGGAATCACCCAGGACCTGATAGGCCTCGTTGATCTCCTTGAAGCGGTCTTCCTTTTGCCGGTCGCCGCCGTTGGCGTCGGGGTGACAGTCTTTGGCCTGGGAGCGATAGGCTTTTTTGATTTCTTCCGGAGAAGCGTCCCGGTCGACTCTGAGCACCTGGTAGTAGTCTTTAATCATGATCAACTCCCGCTCCATGATGGACGCGCGGGGATCGTTCCCCGTCGATCCCGCGGCGTCCGCTTATTGGTTTGCCCCCGGCCCCATCGCAACCGGCAATGGCCTTGAACCGGCAAATTTCCGCACATTTGCCGCACAGGCTGCACCGGTTCATGTCCACTTCGGGCACCGGTGTGTACACGGTTTCAACACCCGCCATGTCCGGCCTGATGAACAGGTGGGCGTCCGGTTCTTCCACGTCACAGTCCAGAAGCTGAACGTCGGCCTCCAGGGAAACAGCCAGGTTGGTGGCCACGGTCGTCTTCCCCGTTCCCCCTTTCCCGCTGGCTACACTGATGATCATTAGAGAATCTCCCGTTGACGGCCCGCTTATCTGCCTCATGGCCTGCCGAGCGGCTCCCTCGAGGCCAAGGGGCGCGGAATGAGTCAGAAGGTCCGGGTCTCATGCGCTTGTTTCATGCAGTCCTCTAGAGCTTCACGCAGCGCGGCGGCGGCAAGAAACGCACAGTGACGCTCGGCTTCCGGCAGTCCGCCGATACAATCCAGGAGGCGCTCGCCAGTGACGTCGATCAACTCCTCCGGGGTTTTGCCCCGGGCCAGTTCGGCGGCAAAAGACCCGCAGATGATGCTGGAACCGCATCCGTCGGTCATGAAAGTCGCCGCCTCGACCCGGCCGTTCCGGAACCTGAGAAAAATCTCCATCGTGTCCCCGCAGGTCCCGGTCACCCGGCCGCGGCCGTCCGGAGCGTCCATGGACCCTACGAACCGAGGCTCCCGCCAACGGGCGTAGGCGGCCCGGCCATAGGTCTGCAGAACGTCCTCATCGATCCGGTCCTGAAGGTCCCGGACAAAATCTTCCAGTTCGTCGTTCACCCGGTCATCCCTCCTGAAATATCGAGCTGAAAAGGCCGGCTGGCGGACTTAGACGGCATGTTTGACCGGTGCGTTTCCACATCCCAGCAGCCGTTCGATTTCATCGACCAGTTCCTTGAAAGCGATGGTGAAACCAAGCTTCTCGTCATCGAGTATCTCGACCCGGCCGTCGTCTCCGCTCGTGACCACCTCGGGCTCGATCGGCAGCCGGCCCAGTAGCCGGACGTTTTGCTTCTGAGCCGTCAAAAGGCCTCCCCGGGTCTTGAACAGGTCGATGACATGGCCGCAACAGGGGCAGGTCAGGCCGCTCATGTTTTCGACCAGGCCCAGGATGTCCATGTGCACCTGGCGGCAGAAATTGATGGACTTTCTGACGTCGGCCAGGGCAACCTCCTGAGGGGTGGTCACAATGAGGGCCTTGGCCTCGGGAATGGTCTGGGCCACGGTCAGGGGCTCGTCCCCGGTGCCCGGAGGCGAATCGATGACCAGAAAATCCAGGTCCATCCAGTCGATGTCGGAAATGAACTGCCGGATGACGCCGCCTTTCAGCGGGCCGCGCCAGATGGTCGCCGCGTCCTTGTCTCCGGTCAGGACCTCGATCGAGATGACTTCCAGGTTGTCCTGGTGCTTCACCGGACGGGCCTTGCCCGGGCCCGAGGCGAATGCCTGGCCCTTGAGTCCAAGCAGGCGGGGGATGCTGGGCCCGTGCAGGTCCACGTCCATGAGACCGACCCGCCAGCCCCGCCGGGACAGGGATACGGCCAGGTACGCGGCAATGCTGCTTTTTCCCACGCCGCCCTTGCCGCTCATCACCATGATCTTGTGCCGGATATGATGGAGCCGTTCCTTGATTTCCAGCTCCTGTTGATCCATCCTGGCCTGACGACGCGCTTCGTCAACTGTTGTTCGGTCTCTGTTCATCCCGGACCGCACTCCTTATTCCATATAAAATTGTATGGCTCTGTTCAGAGGCGTCGTTTGGACCCCTTGAACCGATGGGGCGGGCGGTCGCGAGTCGGTCGCGCTCCCGCCGGCCGGGCCGGACGCCCGGAAGAGACGGCCCCGGCCCGGCGATCTTGTCCGCCCGTCAGGGTTGGCGCCTCTCGGCCGGCCTCCTCCAGCGAATGGCCGGCCAGCCCGGCATAGCCGGTCACCCGTCCATCAGCCGACCCGGATAAGCTCAAAATACAGTAACCCAGACCGGCCCCCGTCAGGGGGCCCAAACCTTTGGGGCCCTTGCCGTCAAATCCCGGCATCACGTCATCCTTTCGAAAAACGGTCGGCTTTTCCCGTCCGGAGCCCCCATGACCTTCTTCGGATTGAACAAGCAGGGCGGGCTGCTAGCCTCGCGGCTTGCCGCAGGGGGCTTCAATGCCGCCGGCCGGTAGGATTCTGCTCTCTGGTGTCCCATCGAAAACCTCATGCTGGTGATGAGGGAGAGCAAAGGTCATGCCACGCCGAAGGCCTGAGGCAGGTATGAATATATCATATTGATTTAATGTTATAATACGGTATATGGCCGGTCAGGGGCCTGGGGGCGCCCCGGCCGGGAGCGGCTTGCGGAACGTGCAATATGCAATACTATCGACGGCGGGCCCGGCCGTCCGTGGGAGGTGAATCGATCCGGAGGGACTTGATTTTCCGCCAGAGGGTGCTCGCGTCGATGCCCAAGGCCCGGGCGGTGCGTTTTCGGTTGCCGTTGTAATAGCGCAGGGTTTCGGCGATAAAATGTTTTTCCATGGTTTTCAGGTTCATGGGACCGAAGGCCTCGGCGTGTTGCCCCGAAGCGGGGCGCAGTTCCGGGGGAAGGTGGTGGAGTTCGATGATGCCGCTCCGGCACAGAACAAAGGCCTGTTCGATGATGTTTTCCAACTCCCTGACATTGCCGGGGAAGTCGTGTTCCATCAGGCGGGCCATGGACTCGGGCGAGAGGCCGGCGATGTTTTTCCCCTGGCGGCGGTTGAATTTGGCCACGAGGTGTTCGACCAGGAGCGGGATGTCTTCCCGGCGATGTTTCAGGTCGGGCAGGATCAGGTGAATGACCCGGATGCGGTAATAGAGGTCTTCGCGGAAGCGGTCGCCCTGGACCAGTTCGGCCAGGTCCTTGTTGGTGGCGGCCACGACCCGGACGTCGACCGGGCGCGGTTTTGTGGCGCCGAGCGGTTCGATGATCCGTTCCTGCAGAACGCGCAGGAGTCTGACCTGGAGGGCCGGGGAGATGTCGCCGATTTCGTCGAGAAATATGGTTCCGCCGTCGGCCAGGGCGAAGCGGCCGGCCTTGTCTTTGCGGGCGTCGGTGAAGGCCCCGGCCCGGTAACCGAAGAGTTCGCTTTCCAGAAGGGAATCGGGCAGGGCTGCGCAGTTCACGGGTATGAAGGGCTGTTTTCGGCGGGGGGACAGGTTATGGAGGGCCCGCGCGAAGAGCTCCTTGCCGGTGCCGCTGGGGCCTTCGATCAACACGGTGCTGTCGCTGTCGGCTATCTGGGGCAGGAGTTCAAAGAGCCTCATCATTTCCGGGCTTCGCCCGATGATGTCCTCGAAGGTATAACGGCTTTCGAGCTGCTTCTGCAACTCCTCGATTTCCCGGAGGTCCTGGAAGGTTTCGACCCCGCCGATGACCCGTCCGTTTTCGTCCCGGAGGACGGCGGCCGAAAGGCGGACCGGGACCCGGTGGCCCTGATTGTTGATGATATAGGCCGTGGCATTGACCATGGACCTGCCGGTCTCGAAAGTCTGGCGAAGGGCGCAGTCCTTTTCGCAGATGTTGGCGTGAAAGATGTCATGGCAGGACTTGCCCGCGGCCTGATCTCTGGGGACGCCGGTGATGCGTTCGGCGGCCCGATTGAAGGCCGTGATGCGCCAGTCGAGGTCCACGGTAAAGACGCCTTCGTTAATCGAGTCGAGAATGACGCCCCAGGCGGGGCTGGTCTGATGTGCGGTCATGGGTCCGCTCCTTGAACCCGAATGTTGCAGTCGTCCTATACCGTGGCGCCAAAATGCGTGCGGCAAGGCTCGTTTTCCGGTTTCCGGCCCGGGGCGTATCCACAAAAACGCCTGCGGCCCAAAACCGGTTCAACTTCTCGTTTCGCGCGCCATGCATTTCAAGGCCTCGTTAGCAACCCAACGGCAAAATTCGGGTTTAAGCATGGTGTTTTGCAATGAATAATAGTCCATAACATCGTATTCTGCAAGGTATGGGAACCCCGATCCCGGAGCCGGACCCCTCAAACGGTCGTAAACCCGGCCGATTCCGATCAAAGACCCGGTTGGCACGAGGGTTGCTCCCCTATTCGGCATGAGGATCGCGATTCCGCACTGGCAGGGCCGGGTCTCCCCGGTCTTTGACGTGGCCAGGGACCTGCTCCTGGTCGATATCGAAAAAGCCGCGGAATTGCATCGGGAGAGCCGGACATTGATCAGCCAAAACCCGTTGCGCCGGGCTCGGGAGGTGGCGGACCTGGGGACGGACCTTCTCATTTGCGGCGCGATTTCGATGGTCATGGAAACCGCGTTGCTGGGCGCCGGCATCCAGGTCATCGGGTTTGTATGCGGAGACATCGAGGAGATCAGGCAGGCCTTCATGGCTGGAGACCTGGCCGGCCCCCGGTTTTTGATGCCGGGAATCTGCGCGAAAAGGCGCCGCGTTCGGTCCCGGTCCGGGACCCAGGGCCGATGATCTTTACCGGCCCCGGTTTGGCGGGAGGCCCGTCCGAAAGCGTCGGGTCGTTTGGAGTGAAACGATAACGTACAACACAGGTCATGATGGATCGTGGTGCGGTTGGGGCTCGGTTTTCGGCCCGCGGCGATCTCTCGAATCGTTGAGGCCTGGAAAGGCTGGTGTGCATGAAGATCGCCGTGACGGCTGAAAAGCCGACCCTGGACTCCCAGCTCGACCCTCGTTTTGGGCGTTGCGCCTATTTTCTGATTGTCGACCTGGATGACGGCAGTTTCGAGGCCATGGAAAACCCCAATCTGGAACTTGGAGGCGGAGTCGGCATCCAGTCCGGTCAGATGATGGCGAACAAGGGGGTGCGGACCATTATCACCGGAAACTGCGGCCCCAACGCCTACAAGGTGCTGACGGCGGGCGGAGTGGACATTATTGTCGGCTGTTCGGGAATCGTCCGCGACGTCATCGAGGATTTCAAGGCCGGCCGCTTGTCTTCCAGCAAGCAGCCCAACGTGGAAGGACATTACGATCCGTCCGCCGGAGCCGGTCGGGGCCTGGGGGGTGGCCGGGGCGGTGGCCGCGGCCGGGGCCTGGGCGGGGGCGGGCGTCGCCGTTAACCCGGATTTCTCGACAGGTTCCGTAGCGAGGTCGAGAAATCATTAGCGAAACGCGAAGTTGGAGGAGATTTTGGCCGCAGGCATATGGACGATATGTTGAGGA
>Ga0180009_10006179_pt1 | contig 12646 bp, 12 predicted proteins | sample OS_PC_MetaG_FD_123537 | JGI IMG/M metagenome (GOLD analysis project Ga0180009, IMG submission 123537) | Groundwater microbial communities from the Aspo Hard Rock Laboratory (HRL) deep subsurface site, Sweden - OS_PC_MetaG | ecosystem: Environmental > Aquatic > Deep subsurface > Groundwater...
CGCCTCCGCGACCACATCCATGTGTGCCTGTGTGTAGACCCTGCGAGGGATTGCCAAGCGAGTCAACTCCAAAGCCGGAAAACGATGATCACCTGTTTTAGGGTCCCTTCCGGCACTAACAATACCCCGTTCCATACCACGAACTCCCGAATTCAGATAAAGCTGAGCTGCGAGAGTCTGGGCTGGAAATTGATTCTGAGGAATGTGAGGGTAGAATTTCCTGGCGTCAAGAAAGACGGCATGCCCGCCCACCGGTCTGACGATAGGTACTTCCCAGTCGAGCAGTAAATCTCCAAGATAAAGCACCTGTCCCACACGGGAACGCACGTGGTCATCCTGTACCCCTTCGGCGATACCTATAGCCATAGCTTCCATGTCCCGCCCGGCAAGTCCCCCGTAAGTATGAAGACCTTCATATATTACGACTATGTTGCGAAGCGAGTCAAAAAGCTCATCGTCATTGACGGCCAGCCAGCCGCCTATGTTGACCAGGTTGTCCTTCTTGGCACTCATCCAGGCACCATCCGTGTAACTGCAAAATTCCTTCAGAATGGCGGCAATGGGTTTATCTGCGTATCCTTCCTCCCGCTGCTGAATAAAGAAAGCGTTTTCAACCATGCGCGTCGCATCAAGGTATATGCGAATTCTGAAGCGATCGCACAGTTCTCGCAACGCCTGCACATTGGCCATACTCACCGGCTGACCGCCCGCCATATTCACAGTCCCCGCCAGGCTGATATAGGCAATGTTTTCGGCCCCTTTCTGTTTGATCAAAGACTCTAACTTGTCCAGATCCACATTGCCCTTGAAGGGATGCTCATTGCCAGGGTCATGAGCTTCGTCGATTATCACATCTGCAAACGTGCCCCCAGCCAGTTCCTGGTGTATGCGGGTAGTAGTAAAGTACATGTTGCCTGGCACATATTGACCAGGCTTGATTAAGGTCTGACTGAGCAGGTGCTCGGCACCCCTGCCCTGGTGGGTAGGCACCATATATCGATAGCCATAATAGGTCCTTACCGCCTCCTCCAGATTGTAGAAGTTCCTGCTGCCTGCATAGGCCTCATCGCCCATCAGCATGCCGGCCCACTGACGGTCGCTCATGGCGTTGGTGCCGCTGTCCGTAAGCAGGTCAATATAGACATCCTTGGATCGCAACAGAAAGGTATTGCAGCCTGCTTCCTTTAAAGCTCGCGTCCGCTCTTCCAGGCTGGTTAAGCGAATCGGCTCTACCATCTTGATTTTCCAGGGTTCCGCCCAGGAACGGCGGCCGGATTGCTGGCCCATGGTCTTTAATGTGGCTGTAGTCATATTGTTTCCCCCTTAAAACACAACCCAGGCTGAGCGATTTTGAACCGCAATAGCGAGCGCATTTCCCGTAGCTTGCTGCGGGGTTAGCGAGCAAATCTAAAAATGGCTAACTTCCTTACGGTCGAAGATTCCCTGTAGTTTGCTACAGGATTCTTCAAAGGTTTATTTTTCTAATTCATATTATCTGGAAGCAAATTTATGCTTTATCCATAGGACTTTCAAGCTTTTTCTACAGATTCAACAGCGGACATGAGTGCCCTGTCCATCTCAATGCCCTTGTTCGCTTTTGATTATTATTTCAAATAGCTATCAACGAATTCCCGTGGCTTCAAAACTGTAATGCCTTGATATCCTGACACCTTTAATAAATGTTTATCTCCGCTGATAATTATTTCACTATTGCTGGCAATTGCGCATTCCATGAACTTATTGTCATCAGGATCATCACATACAGATACATCAAAACCTTCGGTGTCTATAAGTTGCCCGTGAATTGTCATAAGTTCAATAATCGGCAAGATGTCGATTGTTGGAAATTTAGCTGCCAAAGACTCAGCAACACGTTGGTATTCATTAAGGATTTCTTGCGAAAGTACAATTTGTAGTCTTGAGTTTTGCCATGCCTTGAGGATATGAAAACATTCGTATCAAGGATGATTTTCATTTCTTCTTCCCGCGAGCTTTAAATATCGCATCCTTAATATCAGACCTTTTTAATCCGGCTTGTTTCCCTTTCTTTCTGGCATCAGCAATTAGAGCATTAAATTCATCAAGGGATGGCGGAGAAATGTTTTTAAGGATAACGACATCCTTTTCGCCAACTACGACGAATTGTGCTCCAGCCTTTAAATTGAGTTGTTTCCGTATGTTTTCAGGAATAACAACTTGTCCTTTAGAGGACATTTTTGTTGTTGATACATTTGCCATAATATGCCTCCTTACAATTTATTTATCTTACTGGTAAGAATATATGGCCTTTATCTTAAAAACACAAGTCTTTTAAATCAATTACGATCATAGAAAGCGAGCCATCACCAGTGGGCAGGTTTGCTGTTTTATCCTTGATGATGGAGCAATTGTTGTGAAATGGGCTTGACAGTTTGCCATGCTTTTGAGACATGCTCCGCCTGCCATAAATCATAGTTTTTTTGCAAGCTTAACCAAAGATCAGGCGTAGTATCAAAGGCACGCGATAAGCGTAATGCCATATCCGTGCCAAAACGGCTCTGCCTTGGCTGTCACCTGAACTGATAGGTTCGGCGATGCTTAGCAAGTCATACCAAGCGATTGCGCCACTTCTTTGGGTCCCGGGATGCATGGAAGATGCAGTAGACGGTCACCTTCCCACCAGTGTACTCATAAAAGATGGCGTACGGAAATCGCCTCACCAATGCCCGACGATACTCCTCGTGGACTTTCGAGTGGAGTTCAGGCATGCGACAAATTGCTTGAATACAGGCGTCCACACAGCCGAGAAACTCTTCCCCCAGGCCAAGTCGACGATTTTCGTACCAGCAATATGCTTCATCGACGTCTTGTTGTGCTTCTGGCGCGATTATTAGTTCAGCGACCATAGCGACTTCGAACCCTCTGTTTAACTTCGTCCCATGAAAGCCCAGAAGCCGGCTTGCTCATCAAATTGGCCTTTCGACGAGCCAACTCCTCCTTTTGCCATTCATGCACAGGAACCTCTGACGGAGTAGCCGCCAGATCGTCCCATAGATCTTCCACCAGTTGCAACTTCTCTGGTGGACTCAGGTTGAATATGGAAACAGTATTTAAATTCATTATTACCTCCTGATAATAGGACAATCCCAACGTTCGAATTGATTGTTTCAGTTACCACCTGCAAGTTATATTTTCTCCGCCGAACAAATAGCTAACTGGCTCCGGTCACGCGCCAGCGTGATCGGAGTCCATGTTCAGAGACTCATTAGAATATACTCTCCAAACAAAAACATGTTAATTCTTTTACTTTATCCCATTCGATGCATGCAGGTTTATTTTTACATTCCTTACAAAGGGTTTCAATATTATCTTTGCTTATGAACGTTGTTTCCTTTTCTGTGTGTAAATCAAATAACCGCTTCAAATACTTACCTGCGACAAGTCGATGCAAGTTATCTTTTTCTTTAAGTCCTAACCATACAAAAACACCTTTGTCGCCTCTTGAACTATTGCATTTTTGGCAAGACCAAACCATATTGTCTGCGGAATCATTACCTCCTCTGTTGCGTGGAATAAGATGATCCATTTGAAGATTTTCCGTTGTATAACAAAAAACACATTCTTTAGGGAGTTCTTGTTCTTTTTGCCATTCTCGAATAGTCCCTGATATTGTAATTTTATTGTCACAAAGAGCTTTAAACCTATCAGATACAAATTTATAATTCACCTTTCCATTCATTGCTGACCTGGATATTAACTTTGCATACTCATAAAAAAGTTCTTCTCGAACAGTTTTTACATATTTAGGAGGCATACCATATAACCTTTGATAGGTGGGACTTTCTTAACCTCAACGCCAGGGCAAAGCCATGCAGAGAGGAGGGTGACATTTCTATTCACCTGATCACCCACTGGGTAACAACATCAAATTTCATCTATCTCTCGATAGAATCCCCAACGACTCGGACTTCGCTGGGCACGATCAACGAGTTGTTATGTGTTTTTTTAACTCAATGTACCTATCCATATTATAATTTCCGCTGCTATCAAATGCAGTTTTGTTGTAATAACGATTTAACTTTCTATCAATACCGATATTTTGCTTTAACAATTCATCATTTTCAATCAATTCCAACTCAGAAATTAAGTGCCACTCAGCTAAAATATCTTTATAAGTTTGATTGTTCCTATTGCTATTTTCGATTAACAAACAGTACTTTGATAGAAATTCTGTTGTTGAAATAGCATTGATAATTTCCAAAATTTTCTCCATAGTATTTGTATCTCCAGAAAGAGTATCCCAAAGTTCAGAAGCAATAAGTGTTTCATTGGGAGCAAAATATTTATTCATATTTATTATTTGTCCAAGAAATCTGGTCTTATCAAAACTGGTTACTAATTCATGTCCAACATCTACAGTTGGATCAAAAGGAAAACCCATATAAAAACGAATATGTTTCCCTGGAAATTTTCTAAATAAAGCAGCTTTACCTTCTAATATTTTCTGTTTCTCACCTTTCATTTCTCCAGAATTTGGTTTTACAGATTTTAATTCAATTGCTGTAATTGAACTTGTATCTTCAATGTAAACATCGGCAGAAAAGTCCATTGCATCAATAATAACGGTATCATAATTTGCAAATAGTAGTTGATTTTCAGAATCTAAATCAGGGACTTTTGTTGAAGTGCTTAAATCTGCTATTATTTGGGAAATACGGTCTCGCTGTGTTTGTGTAATTGGTAAATTACCTAATCTTTTTGAAGTGTATTCTCTCTTTTCTCCTTGACTAACATGATGAGCAACATTTTCAAAAAAAGTTTGTCCAAGAGTTGTGTTTAAACCATGCATCCAACTACTTAAGCTAATGAAGAAAGGAATATTAGATACATTTTCTTCAAGTTTGTCGGAAAAAGCCGAAAGAAAAGCTTCATGAAATGGAGCGTTTCTATTATTTGATGCATCTTCTGGAAAATTATCAAAACGAGTTACAAGTGTTCTTATTACTTCGATTGCGATTTTTTCTTTTATCTTATCAGTTAATGCCATTTCACTTTTCCTTCATATGAAATATTACTTCTGCATAAGCAGATCTATCTTTTTCAACACGATTTAATACAGGTCTTTTATATTCATTAACGATTTTCATGTTAGATAGTTCAGCAATTTGTGGGTATAGACCATGTTTATCATTGGCTACCAAAAATACATCATAATCTTGTTTCAAAAATTGCTTACAGTTGTTCAAAACATCAGAAATCCCTTTAATATAAGACTTTCGTGCTTCTAATCCCTGACCTTTAGATAAAGGCCCTATTTCCAAGTCTTCCTTTTTTTCAAAACCAAATAAGTCATAAGCATAAGCATGTTGTTCATGATAGTTTATTAAACCAACATATGGCGGACTTGAAAAGATACCAGCAATCTTGTTATTTTTTATTAACTTGCTAAATTTAGGATATTTCTCCTCTAATTCTTGAACAATATTTATTGATCTACTATCTCCCACTAAACATTTTTGGAAAGTATCAGTTCTAAGTTCATCAAATTGAACAACTCGTTCAATTGTGTCTTGTGCATATCTTTGCCACCAACTTAATATAGAAAATAATGGCTTACATATCTTGCCATGTTTTTTACAATAATAGGTTGTGGTTACAGGCTCTTTTAGTGTTGCTAAGTCAGCATGTGTTGTTGCACGGCACGAACGGACTGTGCGACTCAATACTAAAGCAAGGATTTTTTTTGTTTCTTGGGTTTTAATGGATTTTATTTGTTTAAAGACAAAATCAATTTCATCTCTAACGACTTGCAGAAACCATTTGTCCAGAAATGAATCCCTTTTTTTCTGTTTCAATGAAATTTTGTAATTATCTATAAGCTTATAATAAATCTGTAAAAATTCATCGGATTTTTGTTTGCCATATAATTTTTCGTTTATTTCTTTTTGTCTGACTTTATATTTAAACTCTGGTGATGGAAAAAACTTGCCATTAAATATTTTCAACTTTTCTAATAATCTATTCTCAAAATTCATATTGTTTTTTTCTTTTTGAAAATTTTTAAGATTTTGCGTAATTATATCAACTGTGTTTCTGATATCATTAATGTCATATTTACCAACTTTAATATTACTTATAAAGGCATTAAAGGCAGAAACATCAACTCCAATCGAATGTAAATTTAACTCACTTGCCTGCACAAGAGTTGTCCCGCTACCACAAAAAGGATCTAATATAATATCACCCGCATTAAAAAAGGATTTATTTTTAAAATTATCAGTATGCTGATCCAAAAAGTATTCAACGAGCTGCGGAATAAATTTTCCTTTATATGAATGCAATCTATGAACATGTTTTGTGGTTTCAGATTCTTTATATTCAGAAAAGGACAAATTCCAGTTTAGATCATTTCCTAACTGCTTTTTCCATCGGTCTTCTTTGGTATCATGATGCAAATTATAATATTCTTCTAAATCATACCTATTGACAAAAACACCTCCATTTTCACCGTTTTTAGGTATTCTTCCATATTGAACTAAATATGATATATTTGATGGAGTAACATTTTTACCTATGTATTTAGATGCCCAAATACTTGCTTCTTTTATTGTCATCAAATCTTGCATTTTTAGCTTTTCCTTAATTATGAAATTTTATTTCTATCTTTACACTAACCCATAAGCGGTTGCAATGAAGCGCAACGTAATTGCAATCTGACTTAATGCAATTGTTGGGGCAACCGCTACTTTACCCATTCCTTTATCAGCTTGGCAAATTCGACATCGTACCATTTTTGTTTCCATTCTTGGAGATACCGAATATCAGAAGATGATGGTTCTGGTTTTGAACGGTCTATTCTTACCAAAGACGGCATAAGCACAGAGTCTCCAATAAGTATGGCTTCGCCGGACTCAAGTGTTGGAAGAGAATCTGTTAAGGGACAAAGGGTGTCAGGTAACAGCCGCTTAACGTAGTTCTGATCGGCTGGATTGGTTAACCTCATCGCTATGAAATTGTTGCATTGGGAAAAAATTGTTTCGGATATTTCAGACGGTCGCTGGGTGACCAGCGCCAATGTGACACCATACTTGCGCCCCTCTTTAGCGATACGCTCAATTGCTAAACGTGATGCCGTATATTTTGCCCCCATAGCTTTTGGCACGTATTTATGGGCTTCCTCATAAACCAGCAACAGTGGAGTTCGTGGTAACGTGCAGCTCATGGTGCGCTTATAATAATAACCGTAGTCAAAGAGGATTCGCGACATAAGGGATACGGTGATACTGAGAACTTCAAAGGGAATGCCGCTTAGATCTACTATTGAAACATTTGCTTTTTTGTTACTGCAATAACCAAGAATTCCACGAATCGTATCCTCGAAGCTCATTTTTTCTGCATCAGAGCCGAGCAAAAAAGATAACCTTTCATCAGAAAGTTTCCAGCGGATGCGTGATATGAACTTATCTAACGACCCGTCGTTATAACTCCCTTTGCTGAAATTTTGCGATTTAGGTTCTTCAAAAACAAATTCTTCAGTGAAATAATAATCAAACCTGTCTTCATCTGATGTGAATTCCTTTTCGGCATCCTTAATCGCATAATAGGTTGGTTTTTTGTAGTTGCGGGTCTCTCGACTGAGATTAACAAGACAGTTCAGCACCTCTTTCAGCGAAAAACGTACTGGAGAGTCAAAAAGGGCATTCTGATTGCCGCTATGTTTCTGCTTATTTCGAGTGATAATTCGACGCAGCAAACTTGCCTGATTGTAGGCTTGATTTTCTCCTGACTCAATTAGAAGTTCCTCAAGCTCTTCGCCATTCATCAACCAATAAGGCAGGAGAAGGTTTTCAATAGATAGATGGTTGGCGGTTGGAAATGCCTGGGCGTACTCGCCATGCAAATCAAAAATTATAATATGCGAATTGTTGAGTCCATCATAACGGCCTTCTTTTGCCTCAATGGCTTTGCGAAGCACTGTAGATAGGGAGCATGATTTGCCGCAACCTGTCGAACCGACAACGGCAATATGCTTGTTGAAGAATCGATCACCATCAACCGGAACTCGGACATCTTTATCTTGAGAAAGTGACGAAAAATCAAAAGACTTTTTATCCTCAACCTGCGCATATATGCGCTGGATTGTTTCGCGCGAAGCGGGGGCTACGCCAATAGGAGGTATCGCTATATTATTGCCGCCGCGCGAGAATTTTCCATCTGCATCAATGAAACCAATTGGGAGACCTTCGATCACATACTTACGTTCAGGATCTTCTTCGGTCTTCTGTATGGCGAAGCTCTGTACAATGGCAATAATAGCGCAATCGTCTGAATCTGATATTTGCAAATAAGCTCCAACAGAAAGCTTTTCCCCTGCAATCTTAAAATTTTCAATATTAGATATTTCAACGTAAACTTTGTTGGGATAAACTCCAGTTACTACCGCATTGATGGCGTTTTCGGGATTTTCCATTATATGCACCTTAATTTATCATTTGAATTACATGTTCAGCATTATCGATCTGAATCCGGCAATGTTTTCCAGAAACCTTGAGCGAGACAGGATGGTTAATAAAGAACTGAAAAATCTCCTTTACTTTGACTTTCTGGAGAATAGCAGTAGTTTCGCTCTCTGGTAATATCTTCAACATGAAGGCACAGTTGTTGATGCAGTTTTCTGTAAACTCATCAAGACGGAATCGATCACCGTCAAAGTGGGTCCCGTCAAAAAAGCTTATTCCACTATCGAAGAGATCTTGTTTTAGTTGTTTTAGTCTGTCGTCAGTAAGATTGTAAAATACGATATATGGCTGGGGGGATTTGCCTTTACGGTAGAATTTGCGGGCAATACGGTTGGCGCTTTGTATTAAATCAACCTGATTGGTTGCTGAGTCGCATTCTATCAAGAACAGTCTCTCAAAATTGTCAATGTTCGGTGCGGAAAATGTAAAGTACTTTTTCTTGATGAGTTTGGCATATTTATCTGCTCCTATGTACTTTGCGTACGCTGCATGGAAAACTGTGACCTCAGTGTCTCCTAAGAAATGTTTCAGATCAGATAGGCACGCGTGCCGTTTGTTTTTTGGCAACAGACTCCGGTCGAATAGCTTGGACCGGAAAATCGAATGGTACAAGATGGCTTCTTCGTTATTCCGTAATGAAAACGCAGACTTTATCAAGTCAAGTGTTTGCCCAAACTGAGTCTCATAGTCTTCCGAAAATCTAATGGTGAGATCTTCAATAAACTGTTTCCTAATCGAATCCGAGTAAAGTTTTTTGGTATTAGCGCTAATAATAGAGTCTAGTTCTGATAGGGTTAAATGCCAGTCCTGGGGCTTCCTGTCTCTGAAGTAGCAGTATAAACAAAATTTTTTCGTGGAGTACACTGAGAACGAGTCCAATAATTTCTCGACTGGTTTACGAATTTTACTGGGAGTATAGTCTTGCGTCTCTTTATGCTTGACCTGTAGAACGTAATCCTCATAGTCAATGTCTTGCCTGTTCTCGAAGCCAATGCTTGTTTGAGGGTTATTTATAACCTCTATCAAAGTCTTGTCAAACTGATAAAGAAATCCTTTGATAGCATAATAACCACCGTCATCGGTTCTCGTCTTATGTTTATTTTTCGCAGATTTAGTCATTTCATCATTAGCCCCAACGCCCACCATCACTGATGAGCAGGAAAAAAATCATTCGGTCAAAGCACGTACTGCTCAAAAATGCGATTTGGCAAAAGTGCCTCGACCCTGCGAATTAAGTGAATGGTGATGTTGGATATTCAAGCTACCCGAAAAAGTCTTTTATAAACCTTTCAACTTTATTTGCGCTCACGCGAAAATATTGCATATCTTCTGCAGTAATATCTTTTGCATGGGCGTCTATACGCAGTTTATTGATAACTTTTAGATAATTAATAATTTCATTTTTGTCTGGACCAAGCACATGCTGAAAACATTGCCAGTGTTTGCTAATAAACTTTTGCAAATCTGAAAAAAATCCCAGACCTATTACCATCGAACAATGAAGTATAGGCAAGGCTACTATTTTTACTAGCACGGGGTTCTCCTAAGATTTTCAAAACAGCTGTCTTAGCAACTGATACGCCCATATGTGACTTCATCTGTATTCTACACATAGATCTCAAATTTAGCTCTAATTTGTTCCGTCTTTCCGATATTTCAGCTCGCATCTCTTCTTGCCGTCTGGTGAATGCAATGGTTAGCCCTTTTTCTCCAAATATTTGATCATCTTTGTAAGGTTTTTCTTGAGAATAGGATCAACTATTAATTCATCTTGCGGGTCAATATCTAAAATATTTTTCCCCACTAAGTCTCTAAGTTGTGGCCTGTAGTAACGCAAATATCTCATAGATGGGTAATATCTTTCTGAATATATGTATTCTATTTCTTTTGAAAGTTCGTCGTCCTCGTCTGCTTCTTGAGTCTTTTCCATTTCCTTTATTTTTGTTTCGTATTCTTGCTCAAGCTTTATCATTTTAATTTCAAATATTAGCTTTTCTGAACCGCTTATTAGTTTTTCAAAATACTTAAGCTCTCTGATACCTTCATTAATATAGCTATTAGATAAAATCTTAATGTTTTCATCTTCCGGCTCTCCTCCGAAGAGCTTGAGTACTTCTTTTTTTCGATACTTTTTCTTTCTGTTTTTCTTAATATCACCAATTTTGTCTACCGAAATAACAATTGATATAATTAACAATATTAGGCAGATAAGTATAATTATAGGGCGCAGTATGTTAATTAAAAATCCACCATAAAAGAATTTATCCCAAAACCTTGGTTCCAAGTTTTGTTCCCATGTTTTTACAGGGATGATATTTTCAATACTAACGACTTTACCGATAGGTTTTATTTCAGGAAGAGTCTCTTTATTGTGCAAGACTAGAATTTCTATTGAGAAATATTTCCCCTTTTCTAATATCACCTTTTCAAGCTCTACGACATTATCGTCCATGACGTGTGGGGAAAGGTTACTCTTTAAATACTCTGAATTTGAGGTAATGATTCTTGCGTCATTGATGATTTTGCCATTGTCTACTCTAAAACCCCAATTAATATTTTTATCGTAATAGGATTGCAATATGTCAACTTCGCCATTGTTCGAAATTTGAATAGTAAAAATACGGAGGTTTAAATTTTTTTTCTGAATATTTTCATTTTCAAAAAAAATAGTTAAATCCTCAAGAGGCTTGTGTACATCTAGCACATTTGATTCATTAATTATTTCAAATAATATACTGGGCTTAGGGGTATGAAAATATGAGTATAAACCGATAGCACCAAAAGCCATGGTTAAGATGGTGCCAAGGATCCCCCAATAAATTTTATTTTCAATTTGTTCTAACAGACTTTTTCCCATAGCGATTTCATCACCTTTAATAATTTTATGGGGCTAACCCATAAACCTCGCAGTTAGCGCGGTTTGTATTGTATTAATAGGCGTTTAATGATGAAGCATGATCCAATGGTCAAAAAGGAGATATCATCATGCTTCATCGTTATATCAACCAGTTTGTTGAATATTGTCAACTGGCAGATTTCTCAGTACGTTCCATCCAGGCTTTAACCGCCCGGCTAAATGAATTCGAAACCTACCTGAAATCTCAAAAAATCCAGTCTGTTAAAAAGATTGCTTACCTACGTCTGGTAGATTTTGTAGCCGACTATAAAGCCCCCTCAATACATGTAAGAAAATCTCGTGTCTGGACGCTCAGACAATTTTACCACTTTCTGACACTCCATCGGCATGTGCCGCAAAATATCGCTCTCAAACTCCCATATCCGAAAATTGAAAAGACAGTACCGCAGTTTCTGACAATTGATGAATACAATCGCCTGATCCGCCACTTCAGCCGAAAGGCTCAGGATATTTTGGAACTGAGAAACCTCATTATCATCATGCTTTTGGGCATACTTGGGCTGCGAACATCGACCCTGATCGCTATAAATATTGAAGATATCGATTTAACCTGCGGGCTGATATGGATCAGGGAAAAGGGCCGACGCCGGCGCAATCTGATTTTGCCTCACAGTCTTTGTAAAATTATCCACAAGTATTTGCAACTACGACAGCGTAAAAAAGGGCCGTTTCTCATATCCAAGCGTAAAAAACGCATTTCACAGCGAACCTTGCAAGATATCTTCCGCACCGCCGCCGATCAAAACGGCATCGATAAAAAGCTCCACGCCCGGCTCTTTCGGCATACGGCAGCAACCCATCTTAACAAGGTGGCCGGTGTCGAGATAACGCAGCATGTGCTTGGCCACAGCCGGAGGGCGAATACGTTAAAATACGCACACCTGAATCCCGATAAATATGCTGTTTATATGAAACAACACCCTTTTATGCAAAAGGAGGCACTATGATTGCCCTTATAGACCACTATCAAAAAGAACTTTTAAAGGTTAACGGCTTTGCTGAATCAACCGTTGAAACATATACAATCAGCATCAAAGCCTTTTGCAGTTTTGCTAAAAATGAACTTAAAACCAATCCGGTTAACATCAGCGGTCCACAACTGCTAAAATGGATCTTGTATCTTAAAAATACCGGTATCGGACACAGCCGAATCGAAAACCATCATTATGCGCTAAAAAGCTTTTTTGCGTTCGTGAAAAAAACCGGCATAATCAATACCAATCCCGCCGAA
>Ga0180009_10006180_pt1 | contig 12644 bp, 11 predicted proteins | sample OS_PC_MetaG_FD_123537 | JGI IMG/M metagenome (GOLD analysis project Ga0180009, IMG submission 123537) | Groundwater microbial communities from the Aspo Hard Rock Laboratory (HRL) deep subsurface site, Sweden - OS_PC_MetaG | ecosystem: Environmental > Aquatic > Deep subsurface > Groundwater...
AATCCCCTGAGAAAAACGAACGGGTATTCCTTTTTCCATAAGAAGCACGCCGCTGTTTTTCAAAACTTTTAAAACCCCCTCCCCTCATCCCTCCTGTCGTCCTTATGGCGGAATTTCAGAAAAAGCCCGGAAAACTTCTTTACTCTTCTTCTAAGATATGATATATATTTCTATATTTTTTTAGACCCTTGGGGGAAAAGATGGAAAAAGGGAGGCTCGCTTATTTCGAGGAGCTTCTAACCAATCGTTTAGAAGGTTTGCTCAATGAGGCGGAAAAGACTGTCACCGGCATGACCAATGATAAAAATACTTTTCCCGACCCCACAGACCGAGCTAACTTAGAGACGGACCGCAATTTTTTATTGCGCATCCGCGACCGCGAGAGAAAGCTGATTCTGAAGATCAAAGAGGCTTTGGCCAGGATCGAGGACGGAACCTTTGGCATCTGCGAAGAATGCGGGGAAGAAATTTCCGAAGAAAGGTTGAAAGCCCGCCCCGTGACCCCGCTATGCATCGAATGCAAGACGAAAGCTGAAGCCGAAGAGAAGAAAAAAATCTCTCTCGGCTAAGAAAGGGACCAAGGCAATGAAAGTAAAATGGTATGGCCATTCAGCTTTTTTGCTTACCTCTGACCAAGGGTTTAAAATCATCACCGATCCCTACGAACCTGGGGGTTTCGGGGGGGCCATCGGCTATGGCCAAATTCCGGATGAGGCCGAGGTGGTTCTGGTAAGTCACGATCATGCCGATCATAATTACGTAAAAGGCCTTCCGGGGAAACCAATGGTGGTGCAAGGCTCAGGCACCCACCGGGTAAAAGATTTAGAGGTAAGAGGGATTGCCACGCACCACGATGAAGGACAGGGTTCCCAAAGGGGAGGAAATACCACTTTCTGTTTTTCTCTCGACGGTCTTCAGGTATGCCACTTAGGCGACCTTGGACACGTACCCACCGAACAACAGGTTAAACAAATCGGCCCGGTGGACTTACTTCTTATGCCCATCGGGGGCGTTTACACCATAGACCCCCCCCAGGCTACCTTGACGGCTCAGCAATTGCGTCCCCGGGTGATCATCCCCATGCATTTCAAAACTCCCCGCTGCGGTCTTCCCCTAGCCACAGTGGAAGAGTTTACCAAAGGAAAGTCATCGGTTAAAAATCTTGGGACCAGTGAATTGGAGATCAAGAGAGAAAATCTACCCCCAACATCCGAGATTATCGTTTTGCAGCCAGCCCTTTAAAAGCGGAGGTTTGGTCTGATGAAGCGCAATCACCCCCTGCGGTATCTCCTTTTTTGCCTTTGTACCCTCTCCCTCCCATTGCTTTTTAACCCCCTGAACGCCGATGAAGCGCAGCTGGTCCGGGTGCGTAAAGGGGATACCATCAGCTACCTCTCTTTCAAGATATACGGAATGTACGATCTCCGAATCGTCGAACTCCTGCGGCGAGAAAACCCCCAGCTTAAAGATATCAATTTAATCTACGCCGGCCAGCAGCTCCGCTTTCCGAAACCTGTGGCCGTGAAAAAATGGTTAAGTGAAAAAACCCTGAAGCCCGGAGAACCAAGCCCGCCCCCGATTCCGAAGGAAACCCGCCCAGCCAAAGAGGAGCCCGCCAAAGAAGAGATCCTGCCCGGGATGCAAGTCCGAGCGAATAAAGGAGTTGTCACCTATCTGGATGGACAAGTGCAAGTGAAAAAAAGCGAGAATCCCCAGTGGTCTCCAGCTCGACCCAACTATATTTTATATGAAAAAGACCAGATCAAGGTTTTGGCCAAATCGCGCGCCGAGCTGATTTTAGATAACCAAAGCGTCATGAGGCTTTCGGAAAACACCCTCTTAACCCTCCACAAGCTGGAGGAAGAAAAGGCTTCCCAAAAGGAAACGACCTGGGCGGACCTTTCCTGGGGAAAATTATGGACCCGGGCCGCCAAGTTTTTCAACCCGGGTTCACGCCTGGAAGTAAGAACACCCACCGCCATCGCGGGGGTCCAGGGAACCATATACCAGGTGAGCGTAACCAAGGAGCAGTCTACAAAAATCCAGGTCTTCGAGGGAGCAGTGCATGTTTATAACCCGTTTCCAGCATCCAAACCTCCCCAGGCCGGCCGGGCAACTCCCTTGGGCGAGCCGCAGGAAGTAAAGGGTCCCGAAGAAGTTCCCGGGCCGACTGCCGTTTCCCGTGAAGAATGGACCCAGATTGTCTTACGCCAGTTCCAACAGATTACCGTAACCGACCGCGACATTTCCCGCCCCACCTCTTTCGATATCAGCAAAGAACGGCAAAGCGAGTGGATTCGATGGAACGAAGAAAGAGACTTGGATTTCCAGCCACCGGCAAGGCCCCGTTGATGGCCGGGGAAACTTTTTTATGAGTCCAACTTTCCGAACCCCAGCGAAGAAAATCAGGATTTTGGATATTCTTCTGGGGCTGGGCCTAACCGTCTTTGTTGCCTTTGTTTTTTTTATCCCTTTTAAATTTTTCGAAACCGCCCATGGTAAGCTTTATGACCTTATGGCGACTCCCTTCTCTAACCAGTTTCCCGGCGTAGAAAAGCACGCCCATGAAGTCGCTTCCATTCTCCAAAGCCACTTTATTTCCCGTCCGACCTGGGCTTCTTTCGGGGAGTTTGGGCTGATTTGGGGGATCGGGCTTCTGCTCACTTTTTTGTTACCGAAGGTTCGGCCGACTTATCAGCTGGTCACGAGTCTAATCTCTCTCTTGGCGCTAAGTGGGCTGATGATCGCGGCCATTTTTCAGGGAACGTGGATAAAAATCTTTTTTCCTGGCCTGCTGGTAATCCTCCAGTACATTTCAGTTACGGCTCGCCGGGCTCCCATGGTCCAAAAAGAAGCCACCCTGGCCGCCGATTTAACGGGTATCGTCCATGACGAAGATGAACTGCCCGGGGTAGCCGACCGGGCAACCCGTCCGGAGGCCGCCGGCTCCGTTCAAAAGATCGGCAGGTATGAGATCTTAGGAGAGCTTGGGCATGGGGCGATGGGAGTGGTGTACAAAGGAAGAGATCCGATTATTGATCGCTTGGTGGCGATCAAGACCATTCGTTTCGACCGGTTCTATGAAGAACAAGAAATTCAAAATCTGAAGGAACGGTTTTTTAAAGAAGCCCAAGCTGCCGGACAGCTTATCCATCCCAACATCGTCACGGTCTTTGACGTGGGCGAAGATAAAGGACTCTCTTTCATGGCCATGGAATACATCGCAGGGGAGAGTCTCTCCCAATTTACGGCCAGAGACCGCCTCCTGCCCCCGGAAAAAGTTATGACGATAATCATCGAAGCAGCCGAAGCCCTGGATTTTGCCCACTGCCGGGGGATCGTCCATCGCGATGTAAAACCTGCCAATATTATGCTCACCCCCACGGGGCAAGTAAAGGTAATGGACTTCGGCATTGCTAAACTCCCTACTTCCACGCTCACCCAAACGGGGTCCATATTGGGCACTCCTTCTTACATGTCACCGGAACAGATCAACGGTCTGGACCTTGACGGACGATCTGACCTTTTTTCCCTGGGCAGCGTTTTTTATGAACTTCTCACCGGGACGAAGCCCTTTAAAGGGGAGACGCTCTCTGCTTTATCGAACCAAATTACTCAGGGAACCCCCCTGCCGGTTTCACGGACGAATCCAGACATTCCCCCTTCTTGCGATGAAATCCTGCTCCAAGTTTTGGCCAAGGCACCACAAAATCGTTTCCAGAGCGGAAAAGATATGGCCGAAGCCTTGAAAAAGATCGTTCAAAAAAACAGAAAAAATCCAGCATAACCCTAACGGAAAAAACAAAAAGGTCGATGTAGACCATTTTGGACAATATTTTTTCGGGCTTGTCCGGTCAACGGGTGCCGGGTGTCCGAGCGTTAGACAAAATTCAGTTACCGGGCCTCTGTTTTCCTCCGGCGCAATATGATTCGTAAAGGGGTCCCGGCAAATCCGTATTTTGCTCTTAATTGCCTCATCAGATACCGCTGGTAAGGTTCACTGACTCCCTGAGGTTCATTCGTGAAAAGAACGAAAGTTGGGGGGGCTGTGGCCACCTGCGAGATATAATAAAGCTTCACGGTCCGGCTGCCCGCAAGCGGAGGGGGGTTACTGCGCACTGTCTCCTGAAGCCATTGGTTAAGTCCGGCCGTGGCAATACGTTTACGGTGTTCGCTGATAACCGCATCGATGGTGGCGAATATTTTGGATACGCGCTGGCCGGTCAAGGCAGAAATGAAGAGGATGGGTACGTAATCAAGGGTCTTAATCTCTTTGCGGATTCTCTTCTTATATTGTTCCTGAGTAGAAGTATCTTTTACTACCAAATCCCATTTGTTAACGACCAGAATCAGAGCCCGGCCGTTTTCCTCGGCGAATTCAGCAATGCGGGCATCTTGATCGGTCAGCCCTTCGAAGCCATCCAGGAGGAGCATAGCCACGTCGCAGCGTTCCAGACTCCGCAGGGCTCTGATCGTCATGTATTTTTCCAAGCGTTTGGATACCCTGCTTTTGCGGCGGATTCCGGCGGTGTCGATAAAGATGTATTTTCGTCCCTCGCGCTTAAGAGGGGTGTCGATCGCGTCCCGGGTCGTGCCCGGCGTAGAATCAACGACGGCGCGGGGCCGCCCTATGAGTTTGTTTAAGAGTGAAGATTTCCCGACGTTGGGCCGGCCCACAAGAGCTACCCGGATTTCTCCTTCCTCTCTTTCCTCTTCGAGAGGGGCGGAGGGAAGTATTTTCAAAACCCCGTCCATCAAGTCGGCCACGCCTCTTCCATGTTCGGCCGAGACGGAATACAATGCAGGTACTCCCAATTGATAAAAATCTATAACGTTCTCCTCCTGCCGCTCTCCATCGATCTTGTTGACCACGTAGAAGACGGGTTTCGCTACTTTTCTTAGGTAATGGGCAACATCAATATCCGCAGGATTCAACCCCTCTTTTCCGTCCATTAGAAACAAGACCAGGTCAGCTTCTTGAATCGCCACTTCGGCTTGCTCACGGACTTGTTTTTGAATGGGCTGTTTAGCCGCCGGTTCAAAACCGCCGGTGTCGATCAGAATGAAAGGGTGATCCTCATAGAGGGCCTCGGCGTAGTTCCGATCACGGGTCACGCCAGGTTCATCTTCGACAATGGCCTTACGCCTTTTGACCAAACGATTAAAGAGGGTGGATTTCCCCACGTTGGGCCGGCCAATGATAACAACAACAGGTTTCATAATTCAGCAGGTGCAAATTCCCCCTTTTCGGAGATGGATACGCGATGAAAATTCAAAATCTCGGCAATCAACCTTCCCTTCGATCGACACCAACAACACAGAGAAGGTATTCCGCTTCAAAGGGGGCCATATATAAGGTTTCAGGCCCTCTCTCGCAGGGCTCTGCGCAGTATCTTGCCCGTGGGGCCTTTGGGCAGAGCCTCCATAAATTCAACGGCCCTCAGCTTTTTGTAAGCTGCCAACCTCTCCTTGACATAATCCATGATTTCTTGCTCGGTGGCGGTTTCTCCGGGCTTTAGAACTATGTAGGCCTTGGGAATTTCTCCCAGCCTCTCATCGGGAACAGCTACCACTGACGCTTCCAGCACTTTGGGATTTTCATAGAGCAAATTCTCTATTTCGATAGGATAGATATTGTAGCCCCCGCATATAATCATGTCTTTCTTGCGGTCAAAGATGTAAACGTACCCGTCCTCGTCGATCATCCCGATATCTCCGGTGTGCAACCAACCATCTTTTATGGCTTCGGCGGTCCCTTCCGGGTTCTTCCAGTATCCCTTCATTACGCAATGACCCCGGCAGCATATCTCTCCATGGGTATTGGGGGGGAGAGTATGATCGTCGTCATCTACAATTTTCACTTCTATCTGCGGCAAAGGATAGCCAACACTCTTGAACTTTCTCGGCAAATCCAATCGATCCATGGTTATGACCGGTGAACTCTCTACCTGGCCATAGGCCTGAATGGTTGTGCAATTATACTTTTCTTCAAATCTCTTCCTTAAATCCAAGGGCGTCATGCTCCCGGTGGTGATACAGACCTCCAGAGAGCTAAGGTCATACTGCGGCTCATCAGACAAGTTCAAGAACGTGGCATAAACTGTAGGCACTGCAAAGGTATAATTAATCTTGTGCCGGGCGATGATCATCGCCGCCTGCTCGGCCACGAATCGCTCCATTACATGCAGGGTAGCGCCCCGGCCAAAAAGCACGAATTGGCCTGCAGCCAGGGAAAGCAGATGGGATAGGGGAAGCAGGCAGATTCCCACCCAATTTTCATTGGCCCCCAGGCCCTCGGCGTAATATTCGGCATTCATATACAGATTGCGATGGGTCAGCATGGCTCCTTTGGGGTTTCCGGTGGTGCCAGAGGTGTAAAGAATGGTGGCGGTATCATCGAGGCTAAGATCGATGCTGAAGAAATTTTCTGAAAATAGTCCGATCCATTTTTCAAAAGAGAGAGCATCGGCGGCGTGGTCCTCCAAACCTACGGCAATGACTTTTTCCAAAGCGGGCAGTTTATTCCTCACTTGCCTCACTGTGTCTAAACATGGGGCCATTGTGATAAGAACCTTCGCTTCCGAGTTAGACAGGAGGTATTCAATCTCTCTGGCCTTGAAGAGGATGTTCATTGGGACAACCACCCCGCCCACCTTCAGGATGCCATAAAAAGAAATGATGAATTCGAGGCAGTTGGGGAGCCACATTGAAACCCGGTCCCCTTTCTCAACCCCTAGGGACACAAACGCATTGGCCACCTTGTTGGCCTCGGCATTCAGAAGAGAATAAGAATACCCCTTTTCCCCGAATACGACCGCAGTTTTATCTGGCCGGCGAATGGCTTGGTATTCCAAAGAAATGGCGGCCAAATTCATAAGATCACCCCCCAGATGTTTTTCAGCACCATCTTTAAAATCCTCTGCGTCCTTCATAATACCCGGCTTTTTTTCACGCTTGCCGTATAATCATAAACACCCTTGCCGGTTTTGATTCCCAAATGTCCTCCAAGGACTAGTTTTTTCAGTAAAGGGCAGGGCCGATATCGGTCGCCTATTTCCCGATGTAAATACTCCAAGATGAATAATATGGTGTCCAATCCCACGAAGTCGGCCAATTCCAGGGGGCCCATGGGATGCCGTAAATTCAAGCGTACGCCCGTATCGATGTCCTCTGCTTTGCTGACTCCTTCCATAAGGACATAGAAAGCCTCGTTGATGAATAGAGGAAACATCCGGTTCAGGCAAAATCCTGGGAAATCTTTAGCTATAAAGAATTCCTTACCCAATTTCTTAGAGAGCTCCTCCACCAACTGGACGGTTGCATCAGAGGTTTCCAGACCGCGAATAATTTCAACGCCCCTCATTACCGGGACCGGGCTGGCAAAATGCATCCCGATGACCTTATCAGGTCTGCGGGTGGCGGTGGAAATCTCGGTGATACTCAAGGAAGAGGTATTGGTCGCCAAGATACTTGGAGGCGGACATATTTCATCCAACTCTTTAAATAGCTTCTTCTTCAATCCCAGGTTTTCCGGAGCGGCTTCGATAATAATATCAGCATCTCTCCCGGCCTCCTCCAAAGAGAGGGTTCCTTTGATTTTCCCCAAGGCCGCTTCCATTTGCGCCCGGGTTATCTTCCCTTTTTCCAAAAGGAGGTTTAAACTTTTTTTAATGGAGCTAAAACCGCGCTCGAGAAATTTATCCTCCACGTCTCTCATGACTACATTGAATCCCGCCTGCGCCGCCACCTGGGCTATGCCACTCCCCATAAGGCCCGCACCGATCACCCCAATTCTCTTTATCTCTGCCATGGCTTTCAACTCTTTTCTGGTTTTAGGAATGAATGGGTTACAGGAACGTAATATGGTGGCCTCGATCAAACGCAGCGCCTGCCTACGGAACACACGGAAAGGCAATGATCACACGCCGGAATCATACCACAGACCAAGGATTGATACAAAACTCGCATCTCCGCGCTCCAGAGAAGTTTTTTCCTCTCTTCTAAATTTTCTGCCACCAGGATTTTGTGGAAAATGTCCCTTCCAAAGCATTTAAGGCAATGGAAACGACCGACTGGGCATTGGGCAAAATATCCTGAGGTTTGTGTCCTTTTGGAGCCCCCTCAAATCTTTCGATGGGCGAGATTCCTATTAGATCGACCCCCGATGCTTTGGCCAACCTTTTAAGCCTTTCTGTCAGCCTGCTATCCACAATTTTTTCCTCTCATCCAACTCTTCGTCATTTTAACAATTTAGGTCAGATGTTCCTCGTTTATAATGGGAATCCGCCAGCGGCGGTCATCGATTTCTGGATAGTCTTCCCGATAATGGGAACCACGACTTTCAGTTCGCCTCAGTGCTCCCCGGATAACCAGCCGGGAGGTCGTGATCAAGTTGATCATCTCTATAGCTTCCATGACATCCCTGGGTCCTTGACAGCCCATTGATGTTTGGGCCTCTTTCGCCAGAGATTCTACTTTCTTCCGGGCCTTTTCGAGTTGCTCGCCGTTTCGTATTATCCCGACCTGGGTAAACATAATCTGGGCTAAACGCTTCTTGAATGCCTGGGGTGATTGTGAGGGATCAAGGCTTTTCTCTCTCCAATGGGCCAGTTGTTTTTCTGCTTTTTGGATCATGCCGGTCTCGAGCGGAAATCCCTTGGCAAGTACGGCATATTGGGTTGCCTGCCTGCCAGCCAAGGCTCCAAAGACTACGCATTCGGAGAGCGCGTTACCACCCATACGATTGGCACCGTGTAGCCCTCCGGTTACCTCACCGGCGGCGAAGAGCCCAGGAAGGTTGGTTCGACAGGTCTCATCAATGGTCACCCCACCCATGAAATGGTGACACACAGGGGCAATTTTGAGCGGGCGTTCCAGGCCCGGATATTTCTCCTGGAGGATCTTTTTATAGTGACGCAATTGTCGGTTTTGATCCCAGTCCTTTTCCGGGACTCCGGTGAGATCGATCTCCAGGCAAGGCCCAAACCCTCGACTTGCCGAGATCTCTCGAAACATGGCCTGGGAGAGGGAATCCCGTGCCTTCACCGCGGCTGGGCGCTCTTTGATTCGACATTTGACTAATATATTCTCCCCTAAGGCATTGCGAATGGGAGCGCTGTCGGCCAAGAAGGGTGGAACGATAAACCGAAAGATGCCTCCTTCCACCAGACCTAAGGGATAGAATTGGACAAATTCCATATCCCGCAGTAGGGCACCGGCCCTCGCAGCTAAGGCCAAACCATCCCCTGTCGTCCGTGGAGAATTGTCGTGTAATGGATACAAAGCACCTGCTCCGCCTGTGGCCAGGATAACGGCTCTGGCAGAAATAATGAGTAGGGTGTCTTGGCTGGTGTTATAGGCCAGCACCCCGCATACGGTATTGTCGACTTTGAGCAGATCGAGAGCCAGAGTGTGACTCATTAACATAATTCCCCATTCGGTCGCTGCTTTTTGCAAGGCGGCGATCATTTTCAGGCCATAAAATGGAGCCTCGCCTAAAACATAAAAATAGGGATCTTCAAGAAGGAGGGGAACGTCGTATTCCTCCAAACCCCGCACCCGGTCGAAAGCCTGTTCCACCAAAATTTTCAACAGTTTTTGGTCGTTTAGAAACTTCCCCGCTACCATGCTCTGGGCAAAATGCTCTTCCCGGCTGGTAACGGTGTTGGCCACCCTAAATGCCCCAAAGCTTAGCGAGGTACATGAGGGTCCCTTCGTGGAGGTTTTATTAAGGAGTAAGACCTCGGCTCCAGCCCGTCGAGCTTCCAGAGCCGCTACCAATCCAGCCCCTCCGCCACCGATCACGACCACTTCTGCCGTAAATTTCTCAGTCCTCATTGCCTCCCCCATTCTGGATAAGTTGAATTCAAATGGAGAATCAGACCCTTTTCCTTCAAGGAGAAATATTCTCGACATCAAAACTCCATTTGCAGAGGAATCAAGGCCAAGGCACTACACCTGGGCGGAGAGGACAAAGACACCAAGGCAGTCCCAATAATTCATGGAAGTAAAATAACTATGGCCAAGTCGAAAAAAATCTTATTTTATTCCTTAAAGGATCCCCGCGCAGGTGAAACCTCCGTCTACGAAGATCGTCGTTCCTGTTATGTAGTCGGAATCTGCAGAAGCTAAAAACACTGCGGCCCCCGCCACATCTTCGGGGCGGCCATACCGCATAAGAGGGATCCTTTCCTGGCGGGCCCGGATCTCAGCTTCAGTTAAAGTTATTCTGGCCAGTTCAGTCATGATAAAGCCTGGAGCGATGCAATTGACGTTGATGTTATTGGGGGCCAACTCGATGGCTATGACCCTTGTCCAGGAAATGATCCCTCCCTTGGAGGCCGTATAGGCGGAGGACCTTCTGATCCCCAGTTGCGCCGCCACTGAGGCAATGTTGATTATCTTCCCCTTCCCCTTCTGGACCATCTCCCCGGCCACGGCTTGGGCACAGATAAAATAGCCGGTCAAGTCCAAGTCCAGAGTTGACTTCCAGCCATCCAGATTCATTTCCAAAAATGGGGCATACTTTGTCGTCGCGGCATTGTTCACCAAAATATCGACTTTCCCAAAGCGATCTAAGGTGATTTTAACCATCTCTTTAACCTGAACCGGGTCCGATACATCGCAAAGCAGGGGAATCGCTCTTTGCCCAATCGCTTTTACTTCGGCAGCTTTGGATTCAGCTCCCGGAAAATCGATATCCGGAATGACCACGGATACCCCTTCCCGGGCAAAGGCCGAAACAATCGCCCCCCCAATACCCTTTGCCCCTCCGGTCACAATGCCTGCTTTACCCTCCAGTCTCATGACCGAACTCCCTTGGACTACCAGCTGGTCTTTTAATTATGGAGAAGCCGGGATGTTTTAATAAGGCGAAATATTATCGTTCCCCTTAAGAAAACCCTGCTGCGCAGGGTTAACTCGAAGAAGAACCACTCGCGCCGTAATGTTTCATGAACGATTCGAAGGATGGGATCGAGGGCATCTGGAATGATTCCAGGGGGTAGGGCTCGACTGGGTATTTCCCGAAATGGCGAACGGCAGCCACCGCCGCATGCACGTGCTCGGGAGGGGTGTTGATCGAGAGGTCATTAAAAAAAATAACGAAGCGGCCCACTCTGGCCCCTGTCTGGACATACCGGCGACAGCGGTCAACGATCTTTTCGATGGGGCCTTCTTGTAGCAGAAGGGTGTCCAGCCCCAGCATCAGCGGGATATTTTTTTCGATAGCAAACTCCACATAGGGTTCAGGGCCCGTTATGGCCACATCGGGGTCCAGGCACATTAGAAGTCCAGGGCTCACGGCGGCCATCAACTCTAACATCCTTCGGAACTTTTGCGGGTATCGAATAAGGTAACTGTACCCCCAGTATCCCATGCTGGTCACGTTCCCGATCTTCTCATTCATCCGGGTTACGTAGGGCATTACGAATTCTTCCAGGATCTCCACCGTAACAATGGGAGGAGAGCCCGCGGCATCGGCTCCATTCCCGGACGCTCCGGGCTGGCCGATGGCTTCCCGTTGCGCCAGGACCCAGGGGATGAGAACTTCATCGGTCAGGAAGGTCAGGAGGCGATGGGCAAATTTCGGAGCGTAAAGAATATCCATGAGCAAGGGTTCGATCCCGCGGATATTCACGGCCAGCGAGAAGGGGGAGCAGAACCGGATGCGCACCGGAAGCCCTAAATCGTAGCATCGCTGCATGACCTCCAGGACAAAAGGGATCCGGCCGGATTTTTTGAAATCAGGCGGGGAGAGACGGTCCAGGTCAGAGTGCTCCCGGATCAGGGGGTGCTGGCGGTCAATATCCGGCATACGGTTTTGGGCCCAGTTCATCCGCTGCCCCAGGGCCTCGGCTTCAATGTTATAGATGTCGTAGTAAAATCCCGGCATATCCAGGCCATAGTACTGGAACACAGCGAGATTCATCTCAACGAATTTTTTGGCGTTCGTGTAAGCTTCCCGCATATCCCCGCCACAGAGCTTGACCACGTGCTCGTTTATCTGGGCCAGGATGGGGACGACATTCGCTTTCCCGGTGAGAGCTCGAAAATAACGGTCGATCCGCTGACGCGTTTCTGGAAAAACGATCATGGAAGCTTTCATAAGGGTTGAAGGTAAGAGAAACTCGCTAATCTTCCTCCTTCCGGAGGGGGCACCTTTCCGAACCATACGCCTCACAACAACCCCGGGTGAGTCCGTCGATGACCATCTTACCGGCCTTGTACTGGCTGCCCTCTTCGGCGATGCCAGCGATGACCTTGGCCAGTTGCTTCTTATATTCAAAATCGGTCTCCCGTTCGATTACCATCTTCTGGGTAGCCGGGCCGCCACCGCCGAAGTAGTCCGCTGGAATTGTCACCCCCTGGACCAGGAATTCGATCAGCCGGATGATCCGCATCCGATCCTCTACCGGAAGCTCAGCTTTCGTGCGCAGGTATTTCCTGACTAGTGGCCCAATTTCCGGGTTGTTTAAATTTTTTTCTGACGGTAAGGTGGCCACGATCCCCCCGGCTAGGTCAATGGCCAGTTTGCCCAGTTCATGAGGAATGCTAGTGACATGAAGTTTCGTCACATTGGCCAGAAGCTTGTCGGGTTGGTACCAACCCGATGCTTTCTTCACCCCTTGCACCGCCGCAGCCAC
>Ga0180009_10006181_pt1 | contig 12644 bp, 10 predicted proteins | sample OS_PC_MetaG_FD_123537 | JGI IMG/M metagenome (GOLD analysis project Ga0180009, IMG submission 123537) | Groundwater microbial communities from the Aspo Hard Rock Laboratory (HRL) deep subsurface site, Sweden - OS_PC_MetaG | ecosystem: Environmental > Aquatic > Deep subsurface > Groundwater...
AGGAACCAACAATAAAATCAAAACTCTCAGTAAGCAAGCGTATGGATTTCGTGACAAGGAATATTTCAAACTCAAAATCAAAGCAATTCACCGGTCAAAGTATGTATTAGCCGGTTGAACCTCCATTTTTACCGCCCAGTGACAAAGGAATGATGTGTTCTCTATTTAACTTTCTTGAAACGCCATTAATATAGATGCAAAAATCATCGATCATATTTCAACTAGACCCTTATACCCTGAATATCAATTTTCTGGGCTGCTTTTTCAAAAAGCTAATGGTGAAAACCTCTTCAACTCTTCTTGCAGCAACTTACTCTTCTTATAAAACAAATTCAAGGGAATCAATAACTGCGTTTCTCTTAGTATTCCCGTTTGATCATGATAGATTTTTTTAAAAGAACTTACATAAACAGCATCTACAGTCACTAGCGCAACCAGCAGCAAGTCAAGTTGGCAAATAATTGTTTCTTCTGAAATGTTCAAGTTGAAATACAGGGCTTATAGAAGCAATATTTGGAGAGGAAACTACGAAGTACCCAACAAGCAACTGTCAACAGAACTGGCTTTCCAATGTCGTTAAAATGTCAATTGACTGGCAACCTATCGACAGCAAACCTAATGAAATGTCGATTGATGTTGATTGAAAAAAGGGGGGTATTTTGGTGTTCAATCATGCAAGTAATTGAAATAAATGGTAGCCCCACCAGGACTCGAACCTGGATCTTAGGTTCCGGAAACCTTTCAGGAGTAAATTGTTTGATTTATATCAAGTAATACCTTTTACTATCAAGTGCTATTGAGTCCTTGATAGCAGCCTGTTGACGTCGGATTTGGATTAGATGATTTGATTTTGTGCCGCATGGTGAGATATCTTTTTATATCGCTGATGGACACCTATATGGACACCAAGGTTTTTACTGGAACATCTTGCCTCGAAAATATCGTCTTAAAAATATTTGCCAAAATCCGTATATTCCTTTCAAGGTTCGAATTCTGGTATCACTGACAATTATTTATTATTTCAAGAGTGAGAATGGTTAAATTGACTGAAAATATCGGGGCATAATGGTTAGTTTAGATCGAAATCAATTGAATACGTTACTATTTGTATTATAAATACTTACATTGCACTGGATTTTGACTGCTGATACATATATTGGTGCTGATGAGTTGTTAATCGGAGTATGAACGGGTATCATTTTGTAACGCTATTGGAAAAAGCGGACTGTTGCTTACGGTGAAATATGCATTATTATGTCATAAACAAATAATTGATTAAAATGAGGTTTTCCTTAAACAAGATTTTTTGATAAGCGGAACCAGACATGCTGCAAATACTCATAGTTGACGACGAAGCCAACATTCGTAAAACACTTTCATATTGCCTGACGGGAGAAGGGAATGCCGTTATTGCGGTCAGTAATCCTTCTGACGCCATTAGCGAAGTAAAGCGAAGGTGTTTCGATCTGGCCTTTCTGGATCTCAAACTAGGCGAAGAAAACGGGATGGATCTAATTCCTGTTTTTCAATCGGATTCCCCGTGGACAAAGATCGTCGTTATAACCGCTCACGCTTCCATCGAAAGTGCGGTAGAGGCGATGAAAAGAGGAGCAACCGATTATATTTCCAAACCTTTTTCACCGAATCAGGTCAGGCTGATTACACAAAAAATTGAGAAGCTCAAAGACCTGGAAACGGAAATCACCGCCCTCAGGGAGGACGCCAGACGATCAGGTCCCGAAAACCGTTTGGAAAGCAACAACCCCGGAATGCAGCGAATTATAGAGAAGTTGAAAAAAGCCGCAGCGTCAGAGGCTATTATCCTGTTTCGTGGTGAAAGTGGAACCGGAAAATCGGTTTTCGCCCAAACGGTTCATCAATGGAGTCCGAGAGCCAAAAAACCATTAGTAGTGGTCGCTTGTCCGTCGATTCCCGCTGATCTGCTTGAAAGTGAACTTTTTGGACATACAAAAGGAGCGTTTACGGGAGCGACACGGGACAACCCGGGCCGGATAGCCATGTGCGAAGGCGGTACGCTCTTTCTTGATGAGATTGGAGATATTGCTCCTTCAACGCAGGCAAAGCTCCTTCGTTTTATCCAGGACAAAGAGTACGAACGGTTGGGAGACTCGATCTCCCGTGTGGCGGATGTTCGTATTATAGCCGCGACCAACGCAAATCTGGAAGAACGTGTCAAAAACGGACAGTTTCGGGAGGATCTGTTTTACAGGCTCAATGTTATCAGTTTAACCGTTCCAGCCTTGCGAGAAAGAAAAGAAGACATTCTTCCTCTGGCGCATTCTTTCCTGACTCATTTTAGCGGGGTTAATCACAAGTCATTTCTTGGCATCACCAAAGATGCCGAAGTCTGTCTTGAAAAACAACAATGGCCGGGGAATATCAGGCAACTTCGCAATAACATCGAACGCGCGGTCATATTGGGGAACGGACAGTATCTGGATTGGTCGGATTTATCAGAATCACCTGATCAACACAATGATACCCCTTCAATTGGTGATAAAGTGTCTTTGTCGACGATAGAAGAACTTCATATCAGAAGGGTGCTGGCATCCACCACCTCTCTTCAGGAAGCGGCCGATATCCTGGGGATAGACCAGGCAACCCTATGGAGAAGACGCAAAACATACGGCATTTAGCATCTTCGTCCTCTCTGCCTTGCAGATTGCAAGGCTCCTTTCACTCTCTCCTTTCAAATTTCAAGGCATTCCTTTAAGATTGCTCCTGTAATATATTGAAATACTAATAAATACATATTGGCACAGTCATTGCCATTGGGATTGATATACTCTTCATTCAATTTCTGAGGGAACCTTATGACTATAAAAAAGAAAATATTAATCGGTTACAGTGTTTCCTTTGTGCTGATGGGGCTGGTGGTTGTATGGGCGGTCATGAATCTGGTGTCTCTCGGCAAAGCGACTGAAGCTATCCTGAGCGAAAACTACCGCAGTATCCTTGCCGCGGAAAACATGGTTGACGCGTTGGAACGACAGGATAGCAGTATATTGCTCTTGTTTATAGGCGACATCGAAAAGGGAATTACTCAATTCAGGAATAATGAAGCCGGTTTTTTGGAATGGCTGACCCGCGCGAAAGATAATGTAACGATTGAGGGTGAGGCAGACCTGATTCGATTGATAGATACAGGTTATACAGCATATCGGAACCTGTTCTCTTCGTTAATCGATCATGGAGGGTCACAGCAATCAATCAGTCCATCGTTGTATAGTGAATCGATTTATCCGGCCTTCATCAAAGTACGTGAAGCATGTATCAGCCTGCGTCATCTCAACGAGGAGACAATGTACTCCGCGAGTGTCAAAGCCGGTCAGGTAGCGAAAAGAGCCATTTTTTCAACCGTCGTCGTAGCCGCTTTGGCGTTATTGATAGCCCTGATATTCAGTTTCGCTTTATCAGAGCGGATTGTCCGGCCCATTCGAAGTTTTATGGAAGCGTCCCGAAAAATTTCTTCGGGGGATTATACCGTGCAAGTGTCGGAAGAGGCCAGTGATGAATTGGGAAGTCTGGCTGTCGAATTCAACCAGATGGTCAGGCAACTGGATCATTTTGACAGAATGAACATCGAACAGATCATTTCCGAAAAAAACAAAGGAGAAGCGATTCTCTCCAGTATTGAGGATGGGTTAATTGTTTTTGATACCCGGTTAAAAGTAACCGGAATCAATCCTTCAGCTCGCCTGGCATTGGGACTGGTTACGACAGAAACAAATTCACTGCAGTGTACTGACATTATACCGGATCAAACGGTTTGCGATCTGATTGCCAAAACAGTGGAGACCGGACATCACCCGGATATCCCGGAAGAACAGCAGATTATCGTATTATCCGGCGGTGATCGTGACCGGCATTACCTTTTTTCAATCACGGCTATTCGTGGCAGAGACAACCATCTAAGCGGTATTGTTCTTTTACTGCGGGATGTTACCCGCCTGAAGGAGGTTGAGCAGCTCAAAAGCGAGTTCATTATGGCAGCCTCGCATGAACTGAGAACCCCTTTAACCAGTTTAGGGATGAGTGTGGATATGCTGCTCGAAAACATTCCCGACTCTCTTCTGGAAAAAGATCGCGAACTGTTGAGGGCAGCTCATGAAGAGGTACACCGAATGAAATCGATGGTGAACGACCTGTTGGATCTATCAAAAATTGAAGCCGGTCGGATCGAGTTGGAATTCGAATCAGTGCATGTTCCGACCATTTTTGATCACGTTCATGCCGTATTCAAAAGCCAGGTGAATGTTAAAGAAGTGAAGCTGACATCGAAGACAGTTGCCAATTGTCCGAATGTCAGGGCTGATGCCAATAAATTCACCTGGGTGTTAACCAATCTCATCTCCAATGCATTGAGATATGTGGATAAGGGAGGACACATTCATCTGATGGCCAAAAAGGTTGGCCCCCATGTGCACCTGTCCGTCAGTGATGATGGTCCGGGAATACCACTCGAATATCAGTCTCGAATCTTTGAGAAATTCATCCAGGTAAAAGGTCAGGAAACCGGAGGGTCGGGTCTTGGACTTGCAATTTGCAAGGAAATTGTTCGTGCCCATGGAGGCGCGATCTGGGTGGAATCAACTTTCGGACAGGGCAGCGTTTTTACCTTTACCTTGCCAATCTGTCAGTAGGAGATATCCATGGAACAAAGATCCGTTTTAGTTGTTGATGATGAAAAAAACATTCGCTTTACGGTGGAAGCATCCTTGAAAACCCAGGGACTGGAGATTCAGACCGCAGTGAACGGCGAAGATGCCCTGCAGAAACTCAAGGAGAAGCGCTATGATATCGTTTTGCTGGATTTAAAAATGCCGGGAATTGATGGACTGGAGGTCTTGCAATTGATTTCAGATCACTGGCCCAAAACCCGTGTCGCAATCATTTCAGCTCATGGAACCATTGATACGGCGGTTCAAGCCATGAAGCTCGGAGCGGTCGATTTTATCCAAAAACCATTTAGTCCCGGAGAAATTCGTACCCTGGTATCACAGGTGCTGGATCGGGAAAAGCTGGACGAGGAAGATGCCGTCGATTATGGCTCTCTGATCGAACTAACAAAACGATTTATTTCCGATCGCTGTTTCAAAAAAGCGATCATAACTGTTCGAAAAGCCATTGGGATCGATCCCAGCCAACCCGAAGCATATAACATGTATGGTGCTTTGCTGGAAATGACCGATGATTGGTTGGAGGCCCTGAAATTTTACAGGGCAGCCCTTGACATTAATCCAACTTACAAACCTGCGCGGATGAATCTGGATCGGGTCACCTCCTGGAATAAGTTTGGTCGAATCGATATGGGCCCGAATAAAGAACAGGCCAAACCTGCAGAAAAGACTGAAAGGGAGGAAAATGGCGCATAAGTGTTATTATATTATTATCGTGGGCTGTGGACGTGTCGGCTTTCATCTTGCCAATCGTTTCAGTCGCGATGGTCATTCAGTTGTAGTTATTGATAAAAATGCGATCACATTTAATGACTTATCATCGGAATTTAGCGGATTCAAAATCGAAGGGGATACAACACAGATGGCCATTCTGCAACAGGCAAAAATAGAAAAAGCAGATATCCTCATTGCCACCACCCATGAAGACAATGTCAATCTGATGGTTGCACAAATCGCAAAAAAGATTTTTAATGTCAGACACGTAATAGCCCGAGTTTTTGATCCAAAGAGAGAAGAGATCTATACACAATTGGGAATCGAAACTATCTGTCCCACATCTATTGCCGTGGAGAGGTTTGTATTGGCCGTCAAAAATGCGGAAGTCATTTGAGAAAGGAAAACTGATGAAATTAATTCTAATTGGAAGTGGAAACATGCTGTTTTTCCTTTTCCGAAATTTTACTGCCAAGGGATACCATGTCACCATTATTAATCGTAGCCAGTCAGAATGTATTCGATTGGCGAGGTTACTGCCCACCAAACCCATTTGTGGGGACGGTAGTGACGCATCCATACTGCAGGAAGCGGGTGCGTTGGAAGCGGACGCATTGCTTGCGATCACCCCCAACGACCAGGATAACCTGGTTATTTGTCAATTGGCGATCTTAAAATTCGGAATTCCGAAGGTTGTGGCCTTAGCCAATGACCCGGAAAACGAACACGCCTTTGAGACATTAGGAATCTCAGCCTTTTCCACTACCAAGATTATCAGTAGTTTAATTGAACAAAAAGCCATAGTGGATCAAATCGTTACACTGCAGTCTGTCGGAGAGGGTCGAGTGAATGTTACTGAAATTGTGATAGATGAATCATTCCCATTTTCAGGAAGGAAGCTAAAGGAAATCAATCTCCCTGACAACTCCCTGGTTGCCGTTTTGATTCGCAACAACCAGCCTATCGTACCCCGTGGTGAAACAGAGATCAATTTCGCAGACAGGGTTGTGTTGATATCGTTGCCTGAAAACCATGGAGCCGTTATCAAGTTGTTTTCCGGAGAAAAATAGGAGAAAAAACCGTGCGTTTAATAAACCACCTCAAAGAACGTTATGCTGTGATCCTTTCAGCGATTGGCCTGATGCTGTTGCTGTGCAGCGGACTGCTGGTCACACCGCTTTTGGCGCTTTTCGTCTGGCCGGACCAAATGGTTCATGCTCCTGAATTTGCAATGCCAGCGGTTATTCTTGCGATGATTGGCATGATGCTTTGGCGATTCTTTCGAATCCGGTCCTTTACACCGCTTTCGGTTCAGGAAGGGGGTCTTATCGTGCTGACAAGCTGGTTGATTGTCATCGTGTTTTCAGCGTGGCCCTTGATGACCATTCTGCATCTTCCCTTTTCCCGCGCCCTTTTTGAATCGGTCAGCGGTTGGACGACAACGGGTCTCTCTGTGGTGGATGTGGAGGTTGCGGGCCCCTTAATCCTATTGTGGCGTAGTATCATACAACTGGCAGGTGGGGCCGGTTTAGCCATCATGATGATGTCAGCACTGATTGGTCCAACCGGCATAGGCATTTCCAAAGCAGAGGGCCGGGGCGACCAGCTTGTGCCACAAATCAGGCAGTCCGCACGTCTTGTCCTGATCATTTACGGCACTTACGCCGTATCCGGGGTGGTTGCCTACTATTTGGCCGGGATGTCTCTATTTGACGCCATCAATCACTCGTTTGCCGCTGTCTCCACCGGAGGGTTTTCAACACATACGCAAAGCATCGGTTACTGGGATTCTCCTCTTATCGAAGCCATCACTCTTCCCCTCATGTTTTTGGGTAACCTGAGTTTTGTAACCGCCTGGTTTCTGTTTAGAGGAAAACTTCTGGATGTTTCCATGAACGGTGAAATTCGCCTGCAGGCAGTCTTGGTCCCCCTGTCGATGGTTCTGTTTTTTCTTATGACAACACAGACTCTGTACCCTCACCTGGGAAAATCGATCAGAGTCGCCATTTTTGAAGTTATGACGGCTATCACAACCACCGGTTTCTCAACAGTCAGTTACTCGCAGTGGAATTCGTTCGGGATCAATCTCCTGGTGATTCTGATGCTGATCGGTGGCGGTGTCTGTTCTACTGCCGGCGGGATTAAGCAATTTCGCATCTATTTGTTGGGAAAGCTCGTTTTTTGGGAATTTAAACGTTATATCTCCTCACCGAATGCCATCCTGGTTCGACCGATATGGGAAGGTGGACGCCGTGTATTTGTTGATGATGATCAGATCCGCCAATTAACCGTATTTGTCTCACTGTATCTTGCCACTTTTGCCACCGGGGTTCTTCTGTTATGCGCCCATGGTTTTTCCCTGGAGTCATCGCTTTTTGAATTCGCGTCCGCCATGGGAACGGTGGGTCTTTCAGTGGGAATAACCTCTGCTCAAATGCCGGACAGTGTGCTTTGGGCAGAAATCGTTGCCATGTTTCTGGGACGATTGGAAATTACCATGGTTTTTGTGAGTGTGTTTAAACTTAAAAGAGATGCCGGTTTGATGGTGGATGTCATGAAAAAAAAACGTAAGCAGACTTAAATATGAAACCTGCAATTTCTCTCTCAACCTTAAGAATTAGACTCCTGAAGTTTCATCCGACCACCCTGATTCTTGGAAGTTTCATTCTGATGATTTTGTTCGGAACGTTGATGCTGAAGCTCCCGATTTCGACGCAGGCAGGGGAGATTTCCTGGATCGACGCGATTTTCACCGCGACGTCTGCGGTCTGTGTAACCGGACTGACTGTTGTGGATACGGGGAGTTATTTTTCGTTTTTTGGGCAATGCGTTATTCTTTTTCTGATTCAAATCGGCGGAATAGGTGTGATGACGATCTCAGTCTCGCTATTTCGCTGGATGGGCAGGGTCATCACCTTTCATCAGCGAATGGCTATGCAGGATCTTTTCGCTCATACACCCCGTGGCGATATTTTCAAGCTGGTGAAAAGTGTTTTTTACGTCACTGTTGGAGCAGAGCTGATCGGAACGATTCTGTTGACGATCCATTGGAGTCATGAATACCCATTTTGGGAAGCATTGTTCAAGGGAGTGTTTCATTCGGTTTCCGCCTTTTGTAATGCAGGCTTTGCACTCTTTTCAGATAGTATGATGGGGTACAGCAACAACCTGCTCCTAAACCTTACTGTTTGCGGTCTAATTGTCATCGGCGGAATCGGGTTTCCGGTGCTTTACGACCTTCAATTCCGGACGTTAAACCGAAAAGAGAGAAACGTCCGGTTATCTGTCCAGACAAAAACAGTTCTAATCACAACGGCGGTATTGATTGTGTCAGGGGCTTTGATGTTTGCCCGCCTGGAACATCAAACCATGAAAAGCCAGTCCATTATACATCATGTTTTGATATCTGTGTTTCAATCAATCACCACCAGAACGGCCGGATTCAATACGGTGGATATCAGTTCGCTGGGGGATGCAACACTGACCATGATGATTTTTTTTATGTTTTTTGGTGCCTCTCCAGGTTCCTGTGGAGGAGGAGTCAAAACAACAACCCTCGCTTTATTAACGGCATTTACCGTCAGCCGTATCAGGAGGAAGCGACGGGTGAATCTTTTCAAGAAAAGTCTGCCTCAGGATACCGTGATGAGAAGTATTTCGCTTGTTTTGATCTCATCAGTCCTAATAGGAGTCGTACTGTTTATGCTTCTCGTAGGCGACTCAACCACCGGGCACACAATAACAAACGCCCATGGTTCTTTTCTGGCGTATTTATTCGAAACAGTATCCGCTTTCGGAACTGTAGGACTTTCTTTGGGAATAACACCGGATTTAAACCTCTGGGGAAAAGCATGGATCGTAGGTATGATGCTCATCGGCCGAGTGGGGGTGCTGACGTTCGCTTATGTTTTGGTAGGGTCCGGAACAGTTAATGGGTTAGAGTATTCGGAAGAAAATCTCATGATCGGTTAAAAGGATTCAATTATGAAACGATTCGCTGTAATAGGTTTGGGAAATTTCGGATTTTATGCGGCTAAAGCACTGTTTGAGGATGGGAACGAGGTGGTTGCCATCGATACAGACAAGGCGAAGGTGCAGGCTGTTGATCCGCATGCTTCGGAAGCGGTTATTATGGATGCGACAGATAAAGAGTCTTTAAAGGCATTAGGATTGGAGACGACTGACGGCGTGATTGTTTCCACCGGAACAAAAATCAGCACCAGTACGCTGATTTGCCTTTTCCTCCAGGAAATAGGTGTTAAAAAGATACTGGTGAAAGCGCTGGACAATGACCACGCCAAAATTCTAAAGAAGGTTGGGGCAACCGAAGTCATTCATCCCGAAAGAGATATGGCCATTCGGGTTTCAAGGAGACTCTCCAGGCCCAATATTCTGGATTTTATCCCTCTGGCCGAGGAATTTGACATCATCCAGGTGGAACCGCCCGGAGAATTCATTGGCAAAAGCCTGAGCGAACTCAATCTCAGGGCTCAGTATGGGGTCCATATCATCGCAATCAAGGAAATTGATTCGGAAGAATTTATCCTTATTCCCGGATCTTCCTTCGTAATTAAACGGGGCAACATCCTGGTCATGCTGGGCAAGGAAAAGGATATCAAAAAGATTAAGGCTTTAAAATAGGGTTGTAAAAACAACATTGTCCACTCGACTTCTAACATAATAACAGCTATTTTTGACAAAATCGCTTTGCCCTGGTTAATGGTAAATGAATCCAGCATAGTAAAGATTTTTGATTGACAGAATCATGTTTATTATTTCGTAATCCATGACAAACACACCATAATCTGAGGTTGACTGTATTGTTTATTCGTAACAACCGTAAACGAAGTATGAATCCTGAGTTCTAACAGAAGTTATTGAATAAAGCCAAATACTTTTACCAGCAGCGATTATTTTACGGGTTTCTCCTTATGACTTTCCCATTTCTTGCCTTAATTATCGGGTTGGCGCTTCTGGTTTGGAGTGCTGATCGCTTTGTGGATGGCTCGGCTTCCACCGCCCGTTATTTTGGGATGTCACCTCTGCTGATCGGCATGGTGATTGTCGGATTCGGAACATCGGCACCTGAAATGATGGTATCCGCCATATCGGCTTATCAGGGAAATCCAGGCATCGCTATTGGGAACGCTTACGGATCAAACATCACCAACATCGCCCTCATTCTTGGAATCACCGCGCTCATCAATCCGATACACTTTCAGTCCAAGATCTTGAGAAAGGAATTGCCAATTCTTACACTTGTGACTGTATTGGCGGGATGGCAGATATTTGATAATCAAATTACCCGCCTGGAAGCGGTAATACTGTTGCTCGTATTTTTTGTTCTGATGGCCTGGACGGTCTGGGGGGGATTAAAAGCGAAAACCGATTCCTTTGGAAGTGAAGTAGAGAAGGATCTGGACAGCAGGGAGTTACCCATCAGCAAAGCCGTATTTAAGCTTATCACTGGGCTTATTCTCCTCATTGTCAGTTCCCGTTTGCTTGTCTGGGGTGCCGTTAAAATCGCTCATGATTTCGGAGTCAGTGACCTGATCATCGGTCTTACGATAGTAGCGATCGGAACCTCGCTTCCCGAACTTGCCTCTTCCGTGATCGCCGCCCGCAAAGGGGAGCACGAGATCGCTCTCGGAAACGTGCTCGGGTCCAATCTTTTCAATACGCTGGCGGTCGTTGGCATAGCCGGTTCCATTGCCCCTGTCTCGGTGGAACCGGAAGTTATAACCAGAGATTTGCTTGTCATGGCAGGCTTAACGGTCTCTCTCTTTGTCATCGGGTATGGATTTAAAGGTCCGGGAATCGTCAACAGATTCGAAGGATCGGCCCTGCTTGCTTGTTACTTTGGTTATGTAGGATATTTGGTATACGGGGTGCTGGTTCAATAAAATGACTCGGGTAATGCCACCTATTGGAAGTCATAATTAATTCACTCGCTTTATTATTTCCATGAATTATCTTTCTGCTTGTATTTCGGGTATCGATTGCTGTGCCGTGGTTTCAATCGGAAGTCCCTGTCTTTTCCATTCAGGAAACCCGGCTTCAAAACGATGAGCGCTAAATCCATTTTTCCTCAAACGTGAAACCGCCTCAAACGCTAACACACAATGAGGCCCTCGACAGTAGGCGACGATCTCTTTTTCGTTCCCCAGCTTTTTCAGATTCTTTTCCAAATCCGCCAAAGGTATGTTGATCGCGTGTGGAAGATGTCCCGCTTCATACTCTTCGGGCGGTCTGACATCTAAGACCGTCACTTCCTTGTTTCTGGCTTTTAATAACAGATCTGACGCGGAAACAGGTTCCAATTCATCTCTCACGTTTAAGTAAGTTTTCACTAAACGGTCGATCTCCGCCAGATTTCTTTCCGCCACTTTTCTTAAAACATCCAAAAGATCCACAACCATCTCGTCGGACAGCCGGTAATAAACCTGCTGTGCTTCTTTTCTTGAAATGACCAGCCCGGCCTGGTGGAGTTGCCTTAAATGCTGGGATGTATTCGCGACAGAAAACCCCGATACTCTGGCAAGAGACTCCACTTTCCGTTCTCCTTGAGCCAGGTACTCCAACAACTCCAGTCGTGGACCGCTGCCAAGACATTTTCCAATGCGGGCAAACTGATCAAATAGTAAATGTTTAAAATTATCCTTTGACATAAGGCTCCTGTTATTTTAGTATTCTATTTATCTATTGAATAACTATTTACTTGTAGACTATCATTCTCAACCGACAAGGTCAAGTCATCAACAAAAGGATTCATGATGCACGCCATTTTAGGCAATGAAGCGACTATTCGCTTGAGCGTTTTTATAGGGATGTTTGCTGTGATAGCCCTTTGGGAAGTTGTTGCGCCCCGGAGAAAACTTCTGGAATCAAAACGAAACCGATGGCTTGGAAATCTGTCCATTGTCGTTGTCAATACATTGATTCTCCGTCTGCTTTTTCCTGTTATGGCGGTGGGACTTGCCATTATTGCCCGGGACAAAGGATGGGGACTGTTCAACAATCTTCAGCTTCACTGGTGGTTTAATCTGGTTTTGTCAGTGGTTTTCTTCGACATGATGATATATTTGCAGCATGTGATGTTTCACTCGGTTCCCTTGCTTTGGCGGTTGCACCGCATGCATCACGCTGATCTGGATTATGACGTGACCACCGGTTCAAGATTTCACCCTGTGGAAATCATCCTCTCCATGCTCATTAAAATGGCCCTGGTGC
>Ga0180009_10006182_pt1 | contig 12643 bp, 16 predicted proteins | sample OS_PC_MetaG_FD_123537 | JGI IMG/M metagenome (GOLD analysis project Ga0180009, IMG submission 123537) | Groundwater microbial communities from the Aspo Hard Rock Laboratory (HRL) deep subsurface site, Sweden - OS_PC_MetaG | ecosystem: Environmental > Aquatic > Deep subsurface > Groundwater...
ATGTTTTATATATGGCGAACACAATCGTTGATAGGACGCTGAAAACGGCGAAAATAAAGGGTTTTATTAAAAACAAACAAAAGCATAAATTTATATCTTGACAAAATACAAAAGTATTGTATAGTAAAGAAAATAGGTCAGAAGTTAAATTTTGAGCCTGCGAGCGAATAAACGGCAAATATGATGATAAAAACAGCATACGGCCAGAACAAGTCAAATTCACAGGATAAGTCAGGCACGACCATACCAAGGGTAGCTCGAAAACGCAGGCCAGGCGGAGGCCGAAAAAGTAAGGTCGAAAACATCTCAGCGGCGGACGTGAAGAAATTAGCCGCAATAGGATGTACGCAACAAAACATAGCAGACTTTTATGGTGTGCATAAATCACAAATAAGCAGGAATTTCGCAACCGCATATAGAGAGGGCACAGAAAGTTGTAAATTAACTTTACGGAAATGGCAGATGAAGGCCGCGAGTAAGGGTAGTGTGGATATGCTTAAATGGCTTGGTAAGCAGATGCTTGGTCAGAAAGAGCCTAAACAGGAAATAGCAATTAACGAGATACCGCCAATTCAGGTTTTTCTTAACGATAAAGGTAAATAATGTATAGAGACCCCGAAAAACAACGAATAGCCAAAATTTATGGAACCGATTAAGCTGGCATACAACGCTAAGCAGACAGAGGCAAGAGAGATATTGGCCGAGCCGGAAGTCGATGAATTACTATTTGGCGGTGCAAAAGGCGGTTCAAAATCGGTTTTCGGCTGCCAATGGTTATTTGAGGAGTGCCGTAATATAGCCGAGAAGTATTTCTCTGGTGTTAATACCCCAAAAGAGCCGGTTCAGATAGCTTGGATGGGTAGGAAAGTTGCAAAGACATTCAAGGAAACTACATTTGAAACGTGGAAGAGATTTATCCCCAAAGAATACTACACCTTTAAGGGCGACCCGATTGAAATAGTTATACTTGGCAGGGTGAAGATAATTACCGGCGGTCTTGATAGCCACGAGGATGTGGAGAAGTTCAATTCTATGGAGTTAATGAGGGCTTTTCTCGACCAGGCAGAGGAAACGAGCAGGGAAGATGTCGCCTCGTTGCGAAGTACGTTTCGTTATCATGTCAGGGGCGAATTGATTAAAGGCAAGATACTTTTCACCGCTAATCCCCGTCAATGCTGGCTTAAAGAGGAGTTTATACAGAATCCACAGTCCAATCAAAGATTTTTAAAGTCATTATATACCGACAATCCATATATCGACCAATCGGATTATGAGCAGAGGTTAAGAACGGCTTTTTCGTTCAGGCCATCGCTTCTTAAAGCTTATTTGGAGGGCGACTGGAATGCAGTTGAAGACCCGGAGCAGATTATCAAGGCTGAATGGTTAAATCAGGTCAAGACAAGACCTTACAGGGCTTGGCGCAAGAAAGTATATTTAGTATGTGATTGTGCAAGGTTCGGCGATGATAATACCGTAATATGTTTAATGGAAAATGCCGAGATTAAAAAAAAGACTACAATGCCCTATTGCGATGCTACTCAAATTGAGAATGTATTAAATATAATGTCGATAGAGAATAGCAATTGTGCTATTGTGATTGAGACGGTAGGCGCGGATATAGGGGCTGCGGTATCTGATTATTTAAAGAAAGCGGGCAGGACTGTAATAGAGTTTCAGCCTGCTGGTGCAGCGAGTGAGAGAGTTGAAGAGAAGTTCGGCAATTTAAGAGCTGAAGCGTGGCATATAGCCGCTGAAAAGTTAAGTACAGGTATTTTAGAGACTGAAATACACATAGCCACACACAATCTTGACGACAGGACTATAACTCAATTATGTGCGGTGAGGTATAAATTCAAGGGTAATAAGTTATATGTCGAGGAGAAGGCGGAGATTAAAAAGGCTTCGAGATTGGGTTGCTCTCCAGACGATGCAGATGTGTATATAATGGCTTTATGGGCTTATAGTAAAGTGCCTATGGCTGGTAAGCCTTTACCGGGCAGTGGTTTAACACTGGACGAGATAACCGAATTACAGGACAATTACAGATAGAAAGGATTTATAATGAAATTATGCAAAGAGTGTAAATTTTACGACAGTAATGCCTGTCATTTAACTTTAAGGCCGAACTGGCCTGTTAGGGTCAGGCCTGATGGCGAGGCTTGTTCGGCGTTCATTGAGAAGAAAAAGATTAAAAAGGGTAGAAAATGATTAAAGAAATGAATGAGATGGTATATATTCGTTTTTCGGCTTTGGTTCTAATAGCGATATTGCCGTTTTGGGCGGGTTTATTTTGGGGGTTGATGTGTAATGGCGCCCTGCATTTTAATTGGTGGGGCTGGTATAAGAAGGTGAAAAATAACTGGTTGAATGAATGGCGAGCGGCGAAAAGAAGAGCGGAAATGTATGAGCGATAGCGATTTAAAACAGGACAAGAACGATCTTTACGAGTGGATGAACGATGGCTGGAGTGCGTTTTCGTCGGCGGCCTTGTATGATATGGAGCGTTATTTGGGATGTGCCGATGCGGACGATGCTGAACGTGCCGACAGGCAGGGGCGGTCTTATTTGCCTTTGAATAAGACAAAGCGTCAGATTAACTTTCTTCACGGCCACGAGATTAAGAACCGCCACATCTTGAAAATTGGCCCGATAGGTCGGGAGGATGACAAGGCTTGTCAGCAGCATACAGGTCTGATAATGCACGAAATGACGGCTTTTGGCGGTTATGACTATTTGAGTGAGGCTTTTAAGTATGGCAATCTGGTTAGCGGGTCGAATTTACTTGAAATCTGGAAGGACAGGGCGGGTGATATACAATTTGGCCGGCTCGGATTTAATGAATTTCTACTTGCCCCTGACTTTAAAAAGGGCGATTTGAGCGATTGCGATGATATTCTTATAGGCAAATGGCTGACGCCCGATAAGATTAAACTTCTTTTGCCGCAAAGCGCCGATAAGATAAGTGCTGAGAAAATAGTTAAGACGAGTAGTCGCTGGCAATATTTAAATCCCCCCGTTTTGAGTAATGACGACCGGAGATTATATGAGGAATGGTGGCATAAAGAGACTAAATTCACTGAAATGGTGATAAGTCGCAATACAGGACAGGAGATTGAGTTTGATAAATTTGCCCGGCAGTTTGCAAATGGCGATAGTCGTCTGGCGAACAGGTTAATAAAAGAGATAAAGCTGCCCGGTGGTATGCCTGCGGCGGAGAGATACTCGAAGCCTTATAATAAGGTGAGTTTAAGAGTTTTCGCTGATGATGAGCCTGTATTTAATGGTCCGAATCCTTTAGGCACAGACGATTACAATTTCGTATGGCTGCACGGTGAGTTCACACCGGAGATAGACCGTTCAGAGTTGAAATTACAGAGTTTTGCAAGGCTCTTAAAAGAATCTTCTCTGCTTAACGACCGGCGAATGAATCAGGCTATGGACGTACTTGAAACCCAGATAATGAGTGGAAGGATTATGCGGGACAAGTACCTGAAGAATCCTAAAGACGCTTATAAGAGTGGACAGGCTGTTTTCCTGCACGTTAGTGATAATGCCCCTGATAGTCTGCCTTTGGAGCAGATATTCAAACAGATACAATCGACGGAGATTTCAGCCAGTTTATTTAAGATTATGGAGATAATGGAGAAAAATGAGGATACTATTGGCGGTTTGAATTCGGATGCTTTGGGTGCGAACGACGACGCCAATATGCCGGGGATACTCTCGATGTTCAGAACGGGGCAGGCATTAACCGGTCAACAGGGTATATTTAGTTCATACAGGCGGGCCAAAAAGCAGTTAGGGCATAAGTTAGTTAAAATCAATCAAGCCAACTATCCACCTCAAAAGGTACAGCGTCTTATAGGTGAAATGCCCGTAAAGGGGTTTTATGAGCCTGATTTTGTCAAATATGATTGTACACCGACAGAGGGTATTCTAACCGAAACGCAGGAGAGTCTGTTTTATCTTGAATTGAAGGAGTTAAGGGACAGGTATCCTGACGCTGCGCAAATGATACCTATATCAGCTTTGATAGAGGCTTCACCGATGCAGTTCAAGGATAGGTTAACTAAAATGATTAAGCAGGCCGAGCAGAAAGCGGCTCAAATGCAGGAAATGGCTATGCAGGATAAGCGGAAAAAGGACAAGCTTCTTGAAGCTCATACCGCTACGAAAGTTGCGCAGGCGCAGGAGTCTATTACCCAGGCTCAAGAGAACAGGGCGGGTGCAGCTCTTGACAGGGCAAAGACCATTTCAGAGACGAACAAACTGGATGTTCAGCCCCAACTTGAACTTTTAGACAGGATTTTAAGACTTGAGGAAATAGTTTTAAAGAGCAGGCAGATAAGCAAAAACGAGCGGAAAAGGAGAAAGAAATGAGCATACCTGAAGAATTAAAAGGCCATCTCGATTATGCCCTTAAAAATGCTGCGGAGTATTATAACTGTAAAGTTGAAGACCTTGAATGTAAGATTAAGAAAAATGGCGATGTGTCGATAATACAAGTGGGGATGAAAAAATGTGATATAGATGAAAAATTTGAAAGACAGTTTTTAAAAAATAGACCGTTTATGGTTGAAAAAATTTGTGGACAGGCAAAAAAATGCTAACTATATCCGAAAGAATAAGGGTCGGTAATACAAAATATATGTTGTGGCTGTGCCTTGCAGAAAAGAAAAGATATATAGAAAAAAACGTGGAAAGAAAAAATGACGCCAAAACAAGATGAACAGCTTGTGGAGATTGGCAAGTTATTACTTGCGCTCTTTCCGAGTATGCACGGGAATGTATGGTTCAGATTTAACTTGAACCCTGACAAGAAATATGTTAATATGAATTACGGTAATGAAGAATCTGTTATTTTAACGAAAAGACTGAAAAATAATGAACAGTAATGAACTGAAACAAAAAATTGACAAAAAATGCAAGGCGGAAAGCCTGCCGGTAATTATACAAACACCGGAAGGGAAAAAGTACGAAATAGATTTTTGCGGGAAACGAAACCTTAATACCGGACATAAATTTTTAGAGTGTTTCTGGATAGTGCTCAAAAACAAAACAGGTCGGGAGGAAAATAGCCAAACCTAAAAGATAGGAAAGGAAATGATTATGGATAAACAAATAGAACAAATATCTAATAAATTGAATAGCCCGTTAGAAGCAAGTGATTCTACACTCGCTATTATTAGATGGGGATTTCGAGATATGCAACTTCATCATAAATATTGGGATGATTGTTTAAAATGGTTGTTTGGTACTGTAAAAATACCGATTAGTAAGCGGAGACTAATCAAAAAACTTATAAGCACCCATAAGGAATTTAATAAAGAAAAAAAACTCCTTATACAGGAAGTTCTTAACCAGCTTGATATGGATGTTTTTTTTCGTGAATTAGCAAGATTGTATATAGCGGAAGGAAATTGGACGAATATTGTATTGTATAATTACAGAAAAGTTACGGGAAATAAATAAAGAATAGAAAAAGACATAATAACTAAATAAATACTGAGGCTCAACTGAAAAACAGACCCTCGTTTTAATCCTGATTGTCGGGATTAGCGGGGGTTTTTTATTGGAACTCTTAAAAAGAGAATTAGCGATATATCGAGATTCGCTAACTCGGAAAAGGAATTGGCTATGGAAAAAGAAACAGACGTAAAACCAGATGTCCTAACGGACGAAGAAATCGCTGCTGCACAAGCAGCCGAACAATCCCCAGTCGTCGAGGGGGCGGGCGAGATAGAGGCTCAGGTCGCTGCTGAGCAGGAAAAAGGAGCGGTTCCTTATGACAGATTTAAAGAAGTAATTGACAAGACGACGTCGCTCGAAGAGCAACTTGCACGGGAAAAAGCTGATAATGCACAGAGAATAACTCTTATGCAGCAACAGATTCTCGCCAGTCAGGGACAATCTAAACAGCAACCTGTTCAGGATATTTATTCTGAAATGGGACTGGCCGATGACGAACCTGTTTATTTAACGGTTGCCCAGCAGAGACAACTTGATGCGAGGCGTCAACAGGAAATTCAGATTACACTTCAGACACAGGCTTTTCTGGCGCAGAGTCCTGATTTTCACGAATTAGTCGGCAGGATAAATCCTAATGGACAGGTGGAGACGGGTGAAGCGCTTAAAAAAGTTATAAGTACGAGACCGAATCTTAAAGGTCTGGAGTATATAGCGCTTCAAAATCCGGTCGCTGCATCAGTTGCTTATGAACTTGCCAAACAGCAAAAAAGGATTGACGAGCTTGAGGCTGTGTCAGGCGCATCTGCTGAATTTCTTAAACAACAGGAAATAAATATGAAAACCGGCGCTGTATCTGCACAGGCGGCAGGTGGCGGGGCGAGGATTAGTAGTGATGACAAAACAGCATCTCTCGACCCTAATGGCCCCGAAATTGCCAGGCTCAAAGCGGATATGCAAGCTGGTCGGTATGACGAACAAACTTAACAAGAAAGGAAATATAATATGACTACAACTGCAAAAAATGTAAATACGACTACGAGATTTGACCATCCCGTAAATGTCGTATTCCAAAAAGAATTTCTCACAACATTAAAGCCCGCACTTTTATATACATTACTTGCCAGAAAGGTGAGTATGCCTAAAAATGCAGGCGCTACAGTCAAGTGGAGAAGGGTACAGGACTTGCTCGCACAGACAACTCCTTTGAGTGAAATTGGCGACCCTACCCCGCTTTTAATGCAGAAGACGGATATTAGCGCTACTGTTCAGCCTTATGGTGCGGTAACGATTATATCCAAATGGCTGAAGATGACGGGTTATGGTTCCGAACAGCAGGATGCCGTTGATAAACTTACCGATTCAAAAGACCTGACATTCGATACACTCAACAAGAATGTCCTTGCAGGCGCTGCATCGAGTACGACTTGCTCGCACGGTACTGGTACAGCGACGCAGTTGAATGCAACAGATATTGACGCTGTTATCCAGACGCTTCTTAATAACGATTGCAAACCGCCTTATTCGGTAGTAACAGCCGGTACAGGTCAGGGTACTACTCCGATTGAGAATGCTTTCCCTGTTATTCTGCACGTTAAGGCGTGGACTACGTTAAGGGCGGTAAGCGGGTTTATACCGAGCGCCAATTATCCCAAGCAGACGGTATTGCTTCCGGGCGAAGTAGGTTCTGTCGGTATGGCAAGGTTCTGCCTGACGAGTAATGGATATTATGACGGCAGTACGTATTATTATGCAACATTTCTTTCGGAAGGCGCTTACGGCAATGTTGAAATAGCCGGTAGTAAAGAACCTATTATCCGCAAGGAAGTCGGCACTATAAATCCTGTTGCGCACCTTGGCTGGTATATGACGCACGTCGCCAAGATTCTTGACGAAATCAGATTACATAATCTGAAATTTACAATCTAAAAAAATGAAAGGAAAATACTTATGCAATCGAAAGTAATAAAAATAACAGGTGATAACGGCCTTGTTTACATTCCACTGGGTTTTATACCCGACTGGGTGGAGATGATTTACAGAGGCACGGCAAGTGGAAACGCCGTTGTTTACAAATGGAACAGACTACTTGGTGATTTAAGTACTGTGATTGACGGCTGGTCTTTTGATGGCGCTACTGATGCCGAAATAGCTACTGGAAGCGGTATTGCAACTTACGACAGTGCATCCGAGGGGCCGACAATAACAACTTGGACAACGGCTGTAAGTACAGCGGCCACCGCAAGGACGGTAACTGCGCACGGTACCTATGTCAGACCATCCTCGGCTTCGGCTACCGACAGGAGCGCTATTTTTGAATGCGTTACTGCCGGAACCGGCGCTGCAACCGAGCCGACGTGGCCTGCCGATATAGGCGGCCAGGTAACAGATGGCTCTACTGTCTGGGAGAGAGTTAATGTTGCGACTTTAAGAGTCGGTTATCAGGGCATTAGAATTGCCACAACGGTAGTCGCAGATGGTTATGAGGCTTATATTAAGGCCGACCAGGTCGATGAAATTATTGATTTGGGCGATGTTGACGGCTGGACGAGCGGAGTTATGGGCGCTTAAGTCTAAAAATAAATCTAAAAAATAGAATATAAAGGAAAATAATTATGGGACTATTGGAAATTAAAAAACTGAGCGATGACGAACTCAAAGATACTGCGAAGAAGTTTAAAATTGAGAACTATAAAACTATGCCGAGATACGACCTTGAAAAAGCCGTCGATATGGCTTTAATCAAATGGGAATTGGAATCCCAGGCAAGGGTGAAAGCCGAATTGAAAGTAACAGCCGATATACAGTTAAAGGCTGCGGGTATTGGCGCAAAGAAGAAATTTACTTCTCCTGAAGCGGAAGCTATTGAGAAAAGCAAAAAAGTTTATGCTCTTTTCAATAATATTGAGAACCCGGGCAATACTGAACATTTCAACAAGGGATGTGTCTATGATTTTACTCTTTACGACGGCAAGGTGCATATTCTCCCGCAATGGCTGATAGACGACCTTACAAGGACGATTTCAGCTACGAAGCCGGAATATATTACCTCTCCGCACCCGATAAGTAAGGAACCTATATCGAGACGAAGTGGGGTAAAACGCAAGTTTGTTTTTCAAATTCTGGACGATGCGCCGAAGGATAGTAAGTTTGGCGTTGTTCTGGACGAGAAAGTTCTCAAAAAGTTTAATCTCGTCGGAGACGATATTTTGAGTGAGTCTAAAATACAAGTGGAAGTTTAACGAAAGGACAATGTTATGAACAAAATAATCAGGGCTTGGGTTATTCTGATGATATTATTTACATCAGCGGCCTTTGCCGAAAAAATAGAAGTAAATTTCAGGAATTGTCAACCGACGACGAAACTTGTCGGGTTGCTTGAGAACAGATTCGGACTCTACGATACCGATATTGCCAATTTACAATCAGGCGATAATCTCGGTACGGGTAATGTTTATTATGTCGATAGCGGGGTCGGGTCGGACACTTACGATGGTACAGAACCGGAATGGGCTTTAGCTACACTCGACGCTGCTATGGCAAAATGTACCGCTAATAACGGGGATAGAATTTACATTATACAATCGCACGGCGAGAATGAGGCTGTCGCTGCCGGTACTAACTTTGATGTTGCAGGAGTAATCATTGTGGGTCTTGGCGAAGGCGATGATATGCCTGAAATTTCATTAACGGCAGTAGGTTCTACAATCCAGTTTGCAGCCGCCGATGTAACGCTAAAGCACGTTCGTATTTTAGGCAATTTCACAAATGGCGTTACCAAGGCAGTGAATGTTCTTGATGCAGGCGATGGTTATAGAATTATCGACTGTGAATTTAAGGAAACAAGCAACACCAAAGAGCTGCTTATAATGGTTAATGTCGCTGCTGATGCTGACAGGGGCTTGATATATGGATGTAGATTTTTAGGTGAAGCGGGCGGAACAGACAGCAGCGCTGTATTTTTCGCCGGTGGTTCTGATAAGACCATTATCGCTAATAATGATTTTATAGGCGACTGGTCTGGTTATGTAATTGATGGAACTACTGCGGCTTCAACTGAAATAATGGTTTATGGAAACTACGTTTATAACGCCGATACAACCGCAGGAAAAACACTCGCATTCCACGCTTCTACCACAGGTGGTTTGATTTCTAATCAGTGCTATGGAAATGGTACATCATTTGCGTTGGTCGGAGATGCTATGTTTGTGTCTCCTGATAACGTTTGTATGAGTACTGAAAACGTAGAAACCAGAAATTACGAATCTATGTTCGGCGCTTATACCGGAGACGGCGGCACAGATGCGGGCGATAGCATATATGCTGATATGGCTTTTATGGAACGAAGTATTGCCAAGACTGCTACTGCCGCTACGGATGATTTATTCCTTGTGGCGAATGCACCGATTGAGATTACGGGATTTTACGGGGTAGTTATTACCGCCATAGGCGCAACGTCATCGACTTGTGAGATTGAATGTGATGTTACTGCGGGAACTGCTTATGACCTTGATTTTTCAACTGCCGTAGATTTGGCTTCCGCCACGGAGGGTGCGAGTATTATGTTCGTTTCCGATAACTCCGAGACTGAAACTGCCGAATCGGTACTTATTCTCGACAGTGGATTTTCCGCCAATGGTTTCGGCAGGTGGTTCTGCCAACCGGGTATGATTGAGCAGAAGATGAGTGCGCAGGATAATACCGGCGCGATTATCTGGTATATGACTTATCGACCTATGATTGCGACTTCAGGTGTAACTGCTACGGTAACAGCGCAATAAGATTATGGGAGCGCTAAACCCGCTCCCAGTTTTTATGAAGAAAGAGAGATTAACTGTAAAGACCTTTCTATTGGTAGGGTCGCTTATAATTGCGCTTTGCGCAATTATTGCTATCTGGTTTATAGGGTTAATGGCGGTAATTAAATGGTTCTTCTGAAAAAGATTGAGACTTATGTTTTTCTGGCCTGTCTGGTTCTCTGCACAACGGTCATCTCGTTTTCTGCGTGGGACAGGTTAATGACTATAAGATATTTCGTATGGTCGTTATTTGCGCTCGGATTATTTGTTTCAATTTCCCTGCGGGCTGATTTTGGTGCATTGAGAAGTCCTGCGATATGGCTGCTGGCGGGATATGCTCTAATGGTCTGCGCTTCGGGTTTTTTCGCTGTTAACCGATATGAATGGTTATACGAGATGTTGCGTGTATTCGTAATGCTTGTATTTCTATTCATTGTAATTACGCTTGCCGATGACAGGGTATATCCAGTTATGACGTTTCTTGCGCTGGGACTGTCTCTTTTCGGCCTTGTGAAGATTTGTACTGCCGAAATAAACGGGTTTGGTATAAACGGGCTGGGCGGTAATCAGAACCAGTGGGCGCATCTGCTCGTTTTACTTGTGCCGTTCTGCTGGAAACATAAGGTCGTAGTTTTTCTGCTCTTGCTTAATATCCTGTTCACAAGGAACAGAGGGGCTTTTGCGGCGTTCGGTCTTATGGCGATTATTCTATCTGAAGGCAAAATGAGGTATGCTGTTATGGGGGTTGTGGTTTCAGTAATTGTGTTCTTTTTGATTTTCAATCGAGCGCTTCTTTTATCACCCCAGAGATTTGGCGTCTGGAAGGCTACCTTGGCTATGTTCGCTGCTGAACCTCTTGGTATAGGCGCAGGCAACTGGCGACTTATAATACCGAAGTATAGACAGTATTTTATCGAACCGAATATATTTAACCCTCTTTTTTACAACAGACCTCATAACGATTATCTATTAGTCTTATCAGAGATGGGTATAGGCGGTTTTCTGTGCTATATTGGTTTTCTAATTTATCTGTTGTTTAAATCTTTTAAGAACAAAGTTTTATTTGCCGGTATAGTTGGTTTTATGGTTATTTCCTTTCTCTCGTTTCCTATGGAACGGGCAGCGATTTCGTTTGTTTTCTTATTAACGGCGGGTCTTGCCTTAAATGGGAAATTCAAACCGTTGAAATTTCAACTGTGGCCGATTGCGATATGTATTCTGATTTTTGCAAGCGGTGATTTCTGGTTAAGATATAAAGGAAGCTGTCAGGCGCTGGCGAGCAGGGCTTCAAAAGATATTTCGGATATGAGAATATCGAAATTTGCCTGTATAGATGAGACTACTACCCCGTTGTATTTATTCAGGGGATTGAGAAGATATGAACTCAAGGATTACGCGGGCGCGTTCGGCGATTTTGAAACTGCCAGTAAAATGGCTCCGAACCATCCTTACGTTTTGGCGGTATTCGGCTCGACTTTAATGAATATAGGCAGGCCGAACGAGGCGAGGCCGTATATTGAAAAATCACTTTCGGTAACTCCCGAATTAGAATTAGCTCAAACTGTAATGGAGCGTTTAAAATGATGAAAAGACTGCTGTTATTTGTTGTTCTATTTATGTTTTGTCCTGTTGCAGCCGCTTCAAGGGACAGGGGTGATTTTATTCCCGCTTCGGTTGCTCATTATAAATTTGAAGATAACACCGACAGCAATACAGTCATTGACTCCAAAAGCTATTCAAACGGCACATCTATCCGCAATACATCTTTAATGCACGTTGCCGGTCAAGTCGGCGGGGCGTTGGAATTTAATGGGACGGCGGATTATGTCGATACAGGACAGACTTTTGAGAGTACGTTTCAGGATAGTTTTACGGTAAGTTTATGGTGTAAGCCTGACGATGGCGTTAAGGATATTGTACAATACTTAGTAGCAGTTGATGACACTGGCGTATTTTCTGATTTTTATATTTATATATCAATTTTTGGCAAACTCACTTCAACTTATGAGTCGGATAGAACTGCGATGCTTGTAGATGTCCCTTGTTTTGTAAATGGCGAAAATGATTGGAAAATGATAACAGTATCGGCCATAAACTTATCTGATACAACGGGACGAATTGACCTTTATATAGATGGCAAATTAGCAAAAACGGGGGCTGTATATAATGATATAATCTTTGCTGATTATTTTACAACACTTTCTCCTTATATTGGACACTTAAATACCCAAACAGGAAGCACTAAATTTTTCGCCGGTTCTCTCGATGATTTTATGATTTTCAATAAGGCATTAACAGCAGATGAAATAGAGGCGTTATACGAATCGGTAAAAGGCGTAAGGCGAGACAGATAAATTTTTAAACAGGAGTTTATAAAA
>Ga0180009_10006183_pt1 | contig 12642 bp, 13 predicted proteins | sample OS_PC_MetaG_FD_123537 | JGI IMG/M metagenome (GOLD analysis project Ga0180009, IMG submission 123537) | Groundwater microbial communities from the Aspo Hard Rock Laboratory (HRL) deep subsurface site, Sweden - OS_PC_MetaG | ecosystem: Environmental > Aquatic > Deep subsurface > Groundwater...
CCTTCATTCCCCTCTTAAATTATGTACTTTTACACCTGCGGCCGCATGTCCGATTTTACATACCGTAAGCATTTACCCCTTCAGTACACGTTCCACCCACTTTCCACCTTCCGGGTGGAATAGCTATGACTGTGAAAGACGGCACCACAGTCTTGGTCTGAAAGTCCGTTACGGTATTTTGTTGACAACGGAGGAATGTCGCAAATGTCCTTGATTTACAAAAAAATTGCTATAAGCTGTTAAAAGTGCTATAGTGTAATACTGCCTAAAATATAAGGCAGTTTTTTATTAATTAGAAAGGAAAATATGCCAAGAAGAGAAGCTCACCTCAATACGTTTAGTGAATGGTCTGCGGTTGGTTTTGACACAGCAATGAACCCAAAGGTTGAAAAAGAATATCAGGTGACAGTTGGTGAAGGGCTTTGTATAATGCATTTATTGGCTGGTGAACAAGTACCTGAAGGTCTTTTGAAACATATACTTGAAACACATGCAATATCCAAGTGGGTATTAGAACAGTTAATCGTTGGTTGGAATAAACTGGTACAAATGACACCTGTTAGTGTTAATACTGATATCGGTATATCACTAATAAAGATGAATGTGGGAATGTTGAGCGTGCAGCTATCTAGAACATCTGAAAGAGTTTATGATGAAGTAAAGCAAGCTTTAATGTTTTCTGCAGGACAAAATCTTTTGATTGCAAGGACACTAGAACAAAGTTAAAACGGGTTGGTGACAGGATGGAGTTAAAATTAAAAATTAATTAAAAATTAACCTTCCATGTTAAATACGTTCAAACCTTGTCTTTTATAACTACATCGGAATTCCACCAATTCCACCCGGAGGGTGTTTTAGGTTTACACCCCCTCTTTTCCTCTTGTAACTAACCTCCCGCTGGCTGGACTACTACTCATAAGAAGCATACCACCTGTTCACTTTCCGCCTTCCGGGTGGAATAGCTATGACTGTGAAAGACGGCACCACAGTCTTGACCTTAAAAGTCCGTCACAGTATTTCGTCGACAATGTAGGAATGTCGGGGCTCACCTCGTCGAAGCCCTATCGAAGACAATTCCGATTATGAAGGGCATATAACCTCTTTACGGATGTGACAGCACTCCTTTATGGATATAGGTTTTGATGAGCGATTGGTACGGGATGTTGAGCTCGTTGGCTTTCTCCTTCAGTCGATTGAGAAGATACTCGGGAATACGAATTGAGATCGGCCGGCTCGTCGGCTTCAGGTTCGGAAAGCTCACCGGCACAAAGTCAGACGGCTCAAAATACTCTGATAAGTCCAGCTTGTACCAAAATTCCCGCTCTTCGTCTTCATTCTTAAACTTTGGTACATTAAGTTTCTTTTTCATACAAGTGCACCTCCTTTCTATTAATATTTCGTGCTGATATTATTCGCACGCTTTGTTTCCTATAGGTAAATACTATGTACAATAATAGTTTTAGTTTTGTTTTCCCAAGCAAGATGAATCGCTCCTCTTTGGTCGAATGGAAAACATCTTTATATATCACTTTCTTTGTATCAAAGAAGGCCTCTTCCGATTCTTTTGTTTCCACACCGTGCTTCTTCGATTTTTCTCTATTGCCTTCATCCCACTCAAATTGAATAGCCTCATCCGTTTTCATGTATATACTAGCTTATACAAACTTCCACCGTATGTCAAGCTCCAAACCCCCTACTGAGAGTGAATAAGTTAAGATACATTTGCGACATTGGCTAAATGGACCATTACGCCAGGGCATATCCCATTTTTAGTAGAATACATGGGTTCAGGAGGTGGAAGTGTCACTTTCCACCTTCCGGATGGAATAGCTATGACTGTGAAAGACGGCACCACAGTCTTGGTCTTAAAAGTCCGTTACGGTATTTTTTATTGACAACGGAGGAATGTCGCAAATGTCCTTGATTTATACAAAAATTGACTTCGGGCAAAAAAAGTTATATAGTCACATTCCTTATTGAAAGGAGATATTCTATGACACCGAGATTTGAATTTGCTGATGGACATTCTATTGGAACTGGTGGACCGGTCTTTGTAAATCCAGCAGGTGGAGAGAATGATGGTAAAGATGATGATACAGATGTTTTTCTTCCTGAAGGCACACCAATGAGAGCTATAGAAGAAATTACAGATGCTGCTGAACAACTGAGAGTTGTGTCTTTAAAAGAAGGAGAACTTTCATCTGATCTTATAGTAAATGGAGCAGAGCAACGATCAGTTGTTATTCCATTAGGACACAATGTTGTAGTACACAGCAGTTAATTACTTTACTGTCACGCTTTTGGCGAGGTTTCGTGGTTTATCCGGATCCAACCCTTTTTTTATTGCAATTCCAAAAATTAACATTCCATGTTAAATACGTTCAAACCTTGTCTTTTATCACTATATCTTTTTCCTCATTGACGGTCAGATGCTTGATTCTTTCTAGATTTTGCGCGTAATCGGCCTGATGGTTCACAAAGGATAGGTTTCTGTACCACCTCCACCTCTAGCGTGGACTGCTACTTAGGCGAACGCCTTAAAGAGGATGTCCTTAAGCAGCGATTGGTAGGGTATGTCCCGTTGGTGAGCCCTGCGCTTGGCTTTGTCGATGAGCGATACCGGCAGTCTGATGGTCACCGGCCGGCTTGTGAGCTTGAGGTTGGGAAAGCTTACGCGTTCAGCTTTGGCATAGTCTATGTATTCTGTAGAATCAGCTTTCTGCCAAAATTCCCGTTCTTCTTTTTCCGATCGAAATACCGGTATTTTTTTAAGCTTTTTGTTCATATTTTCCCCTCTCCTTTCTATTGGCCGGTCTGGCCGAAATTATCCTCACCGTATCCTTCCTTAAAGTAAAAACGACAAATAAGATTTTCTTTTCCGTCGTTTTTCCTATGACAATAAACCGATTCTCCTTTTGTGAATGTTTTATGTCGCGGACAATAATTACCCGCTCATCCAAAAAAACCTCTTCTGCTTCGTTTGGTATGATGCCGTGCTTCTGATAACTCTTGTCCAGATTCCCCCTATCCCATTCAAAATTCGCAAAACTATCAAGCCTAAGCATTGTACATATCATATATGTACATCATGGAACTGTCAAGTCTCTTTTCCTCCGGTATATCCGTCTTATTTAAATATAAAGAACCCCTCCCTGCGCTATCGCTACAGGCGGGGAACTCCACGAACGCTTAGACATTCAACAAAGCTGAAACGAGCTTAAGTCGAAGCTCAACCCATTCCTATCTTATCCTTCCTATCTGACCAAACGAAATTATGTACTTTTACACATGCGGCCGCATGTCAAAAAATACATTATTTTCTCATCAGGAGTGCCCCGTCACCAATTGGTATAAAATTTTTCTTAATGTACTCTTGATCCCCCACGGTTAATGCCGCCAGCCTACCCGAGTGGCCCTGATAAATGTATTTCGTCTCGGTTTTCTCCAAAGCCGCCGCTAATGGTGGCAGGGGCCTACTTAAAAACTGCGCCCACTGCCCGAACGGCAAACTGCTCACATAGTACGGGTCCTCATAATAGAGCGTTGCACCCTCAAGGTCAAAAACGTAACTGTTTTTCGGAATCATCGTCCAGAGTGTTTGCATTTCGGCAAGTTTCCCTTTATTGCTCCACGCCAGCTTGGGAACCGTTACATCACGAATCGTCTGATGCAAAAACATAAATCCGCCCAACATCAAAACAGCAAAAATATACAATCCTGCTCTAGATTTTTTTATTTTCTCAAATACCATAAACACCCCGTCTGCTACATACCACGAAACAAACACCGCAACCGGAATAAGATATTGAGGATGCCTCATTGGATAAAAATAGATGAAAGATAATACATGGGTAATAAATATGCTCGATATAAGCACTTCCGACCATATGTACTGTTTTTTCCCAATGAGGTATGGCGTCAATAATCTCCATATCCCCACCCCTAGCCCTATGATCCATAACGCATGATTGGCAAGAAGTCCTGTCGATATTCCCGTCTGCCCGTAATATATCTGGTTTGGATAAAAGAAAAGATCCGGCATCATTCCAAATGCTTTACCTAAGTTACCTACTTCAAACGGAAGTTTTGTAATTGAATACATGCCCGTGTTGAATCCGCCCCACGCCATCATCCACACTACAAATGTTCCTAAGGGAAACACTAATCCCAATACAAACGGCATTGCCTTACGGGATAGAAGAACCACGATGCCCGCTATCGCCACCTGCAAACCAACTTTCTGCAAAATCAAAAGCGATATTCCGTAGAGAATTCCGGACCAAAAAAGTTCAGTCTTCCTTTCATCATTTCGCATCCATCGTATCTGAAAGAAAAGCCCGAACATTGCAATAGCAAAGGCCAGCGTATCCGGCCGAATTTCAATAAATTTATCAAACGGCATGGGAAGAAAAGCTAATACAAGAGGCGCTACAATCGCTATCCAGCTCTTCCTCATTTCCCAAAACAATAACCCTGCCCCCGTGCATAAACCCACAAAGCTCACGAACGCCAAAATTCGTCCTGCCAGTAGCGGGCCCGTCCCGGAAAAAAACCCGTAAAGAGGCGATAAAATCCATATAAATCCGGGCGTTGCATAATAAAAGAAGTCCACATATGGCCGTTTCCCGACAAAAATATTATGCGCCCAATGCAGGTATGCAAACTCATCTACATCAAAGTACCGCGTTAGTCCGAGCCGCAGGTGCCACCACAGGAACACGCCCAAAAGCACACAGGAAAGGCCCAAAAGCAGTATGAGCACATGCTTTTTGTCAAAAAAACGATCCATATAATCATTAAATCACGTCAGTTCTACATTTTACAATATTGATGATAAACCTATTATATGCAATTATATGAGATATCTTAACACTCTATCGAAAATCCATGAAACGGACAGCGAAACCTATCCATCGCAAGCCCTTCGTCTGGGGCATCGTTCTCGTCCTCGTTTTCCTGGCGATCCATCTTGCAGTTGCCCGTGACTACGGACTTACCTGGGACTTTCATTACCATTTTTTTGGAGGTGCCAAATTCCTTGGGTACAATTGGAATGAAATTGAGCCCCGGCCGCTCCCCTACACAGGCCTCGACCCCAGGACGACGCTTGACCTTCCCTACGGGCCCATTATGTCCATTCCGCCCGTTGCCTCATTCCTTCTTTTTTCCAAGGCTCTCCACCTTCTTCCGCAAGACACAGCCTACAACCTGCCCATCATTCTCTGGGGTGTAGCGGGCATCGGAGTATTGTATGTCTTCATGTATCAGGCATTTTCGCCGGGCGTTGCCATCGTTGCCGCTCTCTTTCTGGCCCTCACGCCGCGGTATTTCGCCGACCTTCATAACAATATGAAAGACATCCCCAGCGCCGTTGTATTTGCACTCAACATGTGGCTCGTGTGGCGGCTTGTTCGCTTCCGGCGCCTCAAAGATCTCATTTTGGCAGCAGTCGGATTTGCAATAGCGTTTAATGTTAAAGTCAACAGCATCTTCATCCCTGTTATATTCGCCGTGTGGCTCATGGTTCAGAAAACTCAGAAAGTCAGAATCTTTTGGTACTTTCTCCTTGCTCCCCTTGCTGCCCTCCTCCTCTGGTCTCTCTTCTGGCCCGATCCTATAGGCCAACTCATGCACATGATCACGACATTCGGCGTCGGCACGGACAACATTGAAGTTCTCCTCAATGGCCATTGGTACTGCTCTGGCAAAAACGTTCCATGGTACTACCCGTATTGGTATTTAGCGATCACGACACCGCTTGTTTTATTGGTTTTTTTCCTAATTGGACTTATTCGTCTTATCAGACATATAAGACCTATTGGCCTTCTCTTGCTCCTCTGGTTCTTTCTCCCCCTCACCCGCTACCTTATCCCCAAAATCGGCGTCATAGACGGCATCCGGCACTTTGAAGAAGTCCTCTTCCCCCTCTCGGCCCTCGCCGCAATCGGAGCAGACCACCTTATCCGTTGGATCAAGAACCGCAGATGCATACCAAATGCGCTTCATCAAGGTATTCTGACGACGTTTTTACTTTTTACTTTTTACTTTTTACTATTTACTATTTACTCCTATCACCCATATCAAATCACCTATTACAATGAGCTCGTCGGCGGGATCAAAGGCGCCTTCGGCAAGTATGATCTTGACTATTGGGGGTCAAGTCAAAAACAGGCGGTCCTGTGGCTGAACGGGCATGCCCCCAAAAACAGCGTTGTCAATATCGTCATGGCGGCGGACGTCGCCGGAACCTATCTTCGCCCCGATCTTCTTTCCCGCCTCAACACAACGGGAATCAGCGAAGCGGACTTCACGGTTGTCCTCAACCGTCAGTCATTTTTCTACCGCTACCATATCACCGATTACATTAGAATGTATGAGCCGGCCTACACTGTAGAAACGCAAGGCGTACCGCTTGTGTGGATTTATGACAATAAACGGAAAAAGGAAACGTTGCAGGAACCCTGGTGGGGCGGTGAGGACCCGTGCATTGCCAAATACTGGGTCATACCCCCATCTAGCGGATCACCCGCTCAATGACCACAGAATTGTTTCTGTATACCGGTACTAAAAATGTGTATGGACGTTGTGCGATGCCAGATGATCCGTCGGCATAGACAAAGTCCGTGCGCCACGCATCAACGAGTTTCCGAGCGTCTTGTTCCGGCATTGTACGGGAGAGAAATGCTGACGTGAGTGATACATCCCGCTGGAAATCCGCTTCGTTTTGATAATTCGGCGGATACCCGATTACCGTCCGCACCCGGACAAATGCCGGCAGTACGTTTGACATATACATATCGGTGATGATAATGCTATCCGGCTTGCTGTTTGTTCGTAAATACGATATCGCCGCCTGTTCATCCGGAGATATGTACGCATTTCTATAGTATGGCCATAATGCTGATACCACCCGATACGCAGCAAGTGACGTATAGACGGCAAAATACGCCACGATAAGACCACCCCCTATAGTACGTACTGCCGCGGCAAGCCGGGGGTTACGTTTCCTGATCAACACGAACATGTCGTGTACTCCATAAGCGGCAAGCATTGATAACGGTAGCCACTGCTGTGCCTGAATGATCCGGTACGTCGCAAGATGCAGCGATGTGGCAAACGGTGCCAACAACAATCCGGAAAACGCCCAGATGCGTACGAACCAATCCACGACGGATACGGATTTTCTCATCAGTCCTACCAACGCTAATGGCAGCAATATGCCAAGTTGCTGTGGATACCGCAGCCAAAATTGTCCTTGCGGCCCGTTAAAGTATGCCACTTCCCACTCCCAAACGCTCCATGGATACCCTTTGGCTGTTTCCTGCCGTAACAGAAGGACCGCGGCAACACCTGCCGAAAGATACACGATCGACCGCAGTATCTCCCCTCTCTCCCACTTTTTCTGTACGATACGCCGTGTTATCTGCCAACAACCCATAGCGGCGCCGTAGGCGACACCGACCACAAACACAGGCATAGGGTAGATTATGCCGGCGATGAAACTTAAAATTGCGGCGAGAATTGTTCTCCACCATACCAGGCGTTTGGTCAGATCAGTGATGAGGAGCAAGGAAAGGACCGTCAGCCCCCCGCTGATGGTTGCATGCGGAGGGAGCATGCCAATTCGACGCACTGCTTCCCCTGTTTCCCATACCCAATGGTTAAAACCCTGTACGAACAGGTTGCCATTGTTCCAAAATGGCCAGGGCTGAACAAGAAGATAGAGAAAAAATGCGGTTCGTGCGACAGCAGACGGTATATGACGTTTCATAAATGCCATGGCTGTCCAAATCAAAAGCCCCGCCCCGATCATCCGGGAAATCAGATATACCTGATACGCCGTCAGCCCCGTGATCAGGGAAATTTTCCCCAACAGAAAATACAGATAATGGATGATTGATCCCGCATGGGGAGTGATGAGGTATGGCATAGAGACCAACCACCCCGGACCGGTTCCTTCCGTGATGACCGCGAGGTAATAATATTTGCTGTGAAACGTCGTCAAAAGGTACGGATAGATATACCCCGATGGCGCATGCATCCGAAGAATTGCATCCTGCAAAAAAGCGAGCGCGAACATGCCGATTCCAAAAGCGATGAAATACCAACGAGAACGCTGTGTCATGCCTGTTCTATTATGCTCTACCGACGTAACACATGGCAATACGCGGCTTCTATTCGTGACATTGCAATGTGTCGTATTCTATGAGATACTACACTCTGTTTTGATTCTTAGTGTGTGGATTCCCATTGTCGTATAAGATGAAACGTCCCAAAGTTATTGTATTCATGCCGGCGTATAATGTCGCATCCACACTCGAACGTACCGTACGGGATATGCCCCCGGGTATCGCAGACGAAATACTCCTTATCGATGACGGTTGTACTGATGACACAGCGTGCCTTGGTAAACAATTAGGGCTGACGGTCATCCGTAATGGCCGAAACCGGGGATATGGATATAGCCAGCGTATCGGTCAGATAAAGGCGCTCGAAAAAGGAGCTGATGTGGTCGTCATGCTCCATCCGGATTACCAATATGACCCCCGGCGTCTCAAGGAGCTTATAACCCCGATTATTCGTGGAGAAGCAGATCTTGTATTTGGCAGTAGGATGCGATCGCGCAAGGAAACCCTCGAAAACGGCATGCCGTACAGTAAATATATCCTCAACAGAATCTATATGTATACCCAAAATTACCTTCTCCATGCGCATCTTTCGGAATATTTCAGCGGATACCGGGCTTTTTCTCAAAAACTGTTAACCACACTACCCCTCTATGCGTTCTCCGATAATTTCGTCTACGACCAAGAACTCATGATTTCCGCACTTGCCTATGGATTTACCGTGGCAGAAATCCCTGTTCCCGTCCGGTATTTCCGAGAAGCGTCTTCCATGCGTTTTCTGAAGGGTGTTGAGTTCCTGCATCAGTCAAATATCGCATTAACCCGGTACCTCCTTTATGCGTACCATATCTACCGAAGCCCGATGTTTATCTATCGGAGTTCTCCACGCTTGACATCATCCCAAAGCGGATTGGACAAGTAGTGGTGCATGTGTATACTATAGACACCGTATGAAATCATTGTATCCTGCATACCATTTCATCCCAACCGGTCACATCATCCGCTGCCAGGTTTGCAACCATCCCCGGCTCCGCCTCATTCTCGATCTCGGATATCAACCGTTGTCAGATACGCTCCTTTCAAAAACCATGCTCTTTATGCCCGAGAAGACGTATCCGCTCCGTATGATGTGGTGCCCCAAATGTACGGTCGTGCAACTCGATTATTGCGTAGATGGTAAGGAAGTCTACCATCCGGACTACCCCTACAGGCCGGGTATCACACAAGAACTGGTCACGTATCAGGAAGGCATGAGCCGCTCGCTTAAAGAAAAGTACCGATTAACACCAAGCAGCTTGGTCGTCGACATCGGATCAAATGACGGCACATTGCTCAAGGGTTTTCAAAAGCTTGGGATTCGGGTGCTCGGTGTGGAACCTACGAACATCGCAAAAATTGCCAGAGCAAATGGCATTCCCACCATACGGGAATTTTTTACCGTCAACATTGCCCATACGATCAGGAAACGATACGGACCCGCGTCGCTCATCGTGACCACCAATACGTTTGCCCATATGCAGACCATCGGGGAATTTATCGCCGGAGCGCATGCGTTGCTTACCCCAGACGGCGTATTTGTCAATGAAACGCATTATCTTCTCGATATTGTGAAAGGCGGACAATTTGACAGCATGTACCATGAACATCTCCGGACCTATACGCTCCGGGCACTTATAAAACTTTTCAAACCGTACGATTTTACTATCACTGACGTCGAACGGGGAGAGCGCTACGGCGGCAATATCCGTATGCACGCAACCAAAGGTAAAAAAAGACATGTCCACGCATCGGTGGCAGCACTCCTTGCACTCGAAAAAAAGGCAGGCCTCGGCACGTATGCAACGTTTGAACAATTTGCCTCCCGGGTGAAACGGGCACGTGTTGCGTTCATGGATTTTCTCATCGCCGCAAAAAAGAAAGGCAAGCTTGTAGTCGGCGATGCTTGTCCCGCAAGAAGCGTCACGCTCCTTAACTGCTTCGGTGTAGACAAAGAACTCCTTCCTTACATCACCGAACAACCCACATCTCTCAAACTCAATAAATATTTGCCCGGCAAACATATTCCCATCGTTAACAATGAACGTCTCATTCGGGAACAACCGGACTATGTCGTCCTTCTGGCGTGGCACCTTGCAAATCCCATTATGAAACGCCTCAAGGCCCGGGGACTTACGTCAGATTTTATCATTCCGCTGCCGGATTTCCATATCATCGAAAATAAAGACGTGTCATGATTCGCTTGGGCATTATCGGTTCCGGATTCGGTCTTTACGGATTAGTCCCCGCATTTTATCCGGTCAAAGGATGCACGATAACTTGCGTTACTGCCAACCACCCCGACCGAATACGGAAGTATTGTACACCACGAAAAATCACCCGCATCTATAACAATTGGCAACATATGCTCAAAAACGAACGATTGGATGCAGTCGCCATAGCCGTCACACCGAAGGCACAATATGACATCGCATCCGTCATACTCAAAAACAGCATACCGGTATTCGCCGAAAAACCGCTTGCCGATACGTATGCCCATGCACAAACACTCGCATCGCTTGCCCAACAACACCACGTGACCACGGCCATGGATTTTCTGTTTCCGGAAATTCCCCAATGGCAAAAAGTGAAAGCGTTCATAGACAACAAAGCGTATGGAAACCTTGTCCACCTATCGGTCAATTGGGATTTCATGAGTTACGATATCGCCCACGGGATCACATCCTGGAAAACCGATCCTGTTCAGGGCGGTGGTGCCGTATCGTTCTATTTTTCCCACACGCTTTACTACCTCGAACTGTTCGGCGGCCGCATACAGGACATCCAAAGCGAACTGACATACGCAAAACGGCGCCCCGGCGGCGAAACGGGTGTCGATTGTATCTTCCGGTACCGCAGTGGCATCACGGGAACTGCCCATCTTTCCTGCAACGCCCCGAGGGTGACCCGGCATCAACTCGTGTTTCTGTGCGAAACAGCAACGATTGAACTCATCAATAATCTGGGATTTGTCGATAATTTCCGGGTGATCATCCATAGAAGAAATACCGCAAAAACGCTGTTCTTCCCATCCCCGAAGACCGAAGAAGATCAACGGGTGCTGGCGGTGAGAAGCATCGCATCACGGTTTATCGCGGCGTGTGCACAACGAAAGCCGATGTTCCCGTCTCTCGCTGAAGGACTGCGGGTCCAGGAGTTGATCCGGGAAATCCGGCGTGACAAAAGACTGCTCAAAGCCTCTGATCGACGGAGTCAGTAAACTAGTTAAGCCACTGCTGATGACGCAGATACCATGCAGTGGTTTTTCTAAGCCCCTCGGTAACTGACATAGACGGCTTCCAATGGAGAACCCGTGCAATCTTTTTGGAAATACCGACATTGTTCATTGTCTCCGTCACGGCATTTTCCTTTGGTACCAAAAGTGACGAGGGTTTTTTTAGAAGTATAATCAACTGTTTCGCAATCGAGCGCACCGACATTACTTTTCCCGTACCGATGTTAAACACTTCTCCGCAGACATCGCCTTGGGGTGCCGTCAGAAGCCTCTGCACCACATAAGCAACGTCCGTAACCGCAATAAAATCCCTCCGTGATCTGCCGCCGTTATTGAGCGTAATGGGTTTCTCTGCCACAAGACGCTTGATAAAAAGCGGAATCATCTTATCCGGCATCTGGTATGGACCATACATGTTAAACGGACGAACGATGACGACAGGAAAGTGATAACTTTCGAAATATGCCGACGCCAAACGGTCTCCTGCCATCTTGGATGCGGCGTACGGCGTTACCGGATTAAGCGGATGCGACTCGTCCATCGGACGTCCCGGGATACGATTCCCATATACCTCACAACTAGAAAACTGGATAAAGCGCCTGACCCCATACTTCCTGCTGCTCTCCAGAAAATATGCCGTCCCCATGACATTGGTTTCATACACAGCGACGGGGTCGGCAAGCGATTCACGGGCATGAGTACGTGCAGCAAGATGGATAACATACATAGATCCCCGCACAGCACGGTCGATACTCTTTCGGTCCAGAAGATCTCCGGGGTGGAAGAGAATGCGATTCCCGAGCTGCATGACCGGGTGCTTGTTTAATATGGTATCAGGATATGGTCGGTCAAAAATCGCGATCCGATAGGACGTATGCCGATATAGATATTCGACAATGTTTGTACCAACAAATCCAAGTCCGCCGGTAATCAGTACGGTGTTCATACGTATTTATTCTAATCTTTTCACCCGCACATGCAATAGACCGTCACTATAGACAGCATGCCTCAAAACACAACTATGCTCCACTTCCTCCACATCACGGCACACACAAATACTGTCGCAAGAGTCACGAGCGCCCCGTACAGGAAAATTCTCGGATTGTAGCGCATTATAATACTATGTTTTCCTTTAGGTACATACATCGTTCGGAAAGCAAGATTTCCTGTATACAAAGGCACCTTTTCCCCATCCAAATATGCCTCCCACCCCGGATACATCACCTCGGAACTTACGACGTATCC
>Ga0180009_10006184_pt1 | contig 12641 bp, 19 predicted proteins | sample OS_PC_MetaG_FD_123537 | JGI IMG/M metagenome (GOLD analysis project Ga0180009, IMG submission 123537) | Groundwater microbial communities from the Aspo Hard Rock Laboratory (HRL) deep subsurface site, Sweden - OS_PC_MetaG | ecosystem: Environmental > Aquatic > Deep subsurface > Groundwater...
ATGAATCGATTTGACCTATGGACTCAGAGTACATTCGGGCAAGAGAATCCCAGTTAAACTTTTATAAAGACATTGCACTTTACAGCAAGACAAGCAAGGGATTCGTTCTTTATAAACCGGCCGGAATGACGCTCGGTGAAATGCGCCTTAGCGAAGCAAGGCATCCTGAGAAACTGTATATTCTTCAAAAGGATAAGCTCAAAGGGATTCAAGAAGCCCAGAAGGGATTCAATAAAAAATTAAAAGAACATATCCAATCCGGCAGCTGGGATCAGATTAAAGTGACCTTGGTTACGATTATGGATGAAACCCTGACGGAACCTCGCAGTGGAAGTCTTGAAGGTGTCTCAGAAACCATCGATATTCTTGTAAGTGATTATTCCAGAGAATCTGATGTCATCGAGAATTTACTGAAAGTATCCTCCAAAGACTACACCACCGTATTACATTCCATTAATGTGATGGCATTTGCACTCGGCTTTGCCGCTCATGCCGGCTTTGATATGTATGATATGAAAATTTTCGGGTTAGCGGCCCTGCTGCATGACGTCGGCAAAACAAAAATAAATCCCGAGATTCTGCAAGCTTCAAGAAAATTAACCGTGCCGGAATTCGAAAAGATGAAAAAGCACACTACGATTGGTTTTAATATCCTGGATAAATGTCAATTCAGTGACAAGCGGATCAAATTTGCCGCCTTGGACCACCATGAAAAGCTGGATGGCAAGGGTTATCCGAACGGCAAAAGCAACTTGCCGGAGTTTGCCCAGGTATTGGGTCTGATTGATTGTTATGAAGCCTTGACCAACGACGACCGCCCCTACAGAAACGCCATGGACCCGCTCAAAGCGTTAAAGCTGATTAAAGAAGATGTTTTCGCAAGCAAGTTCAACGTAAGCATATTTGAAAAGTTTGCCTATAGCTTGCTTTAAAATCGAGCTAACCCGGATATTTCACGCGCCTGATGGGTTATAAGGAAAGCCGTTCGGCTCGTTCGACCTTGAGACTCTCGATAAAAGATCAATTAAAACGGCATATTCCGATTTTTTATCCGGTATGCCACAATTCCATTATTCCATGATGCGAGGAAAAACCGGAGTTTTAAAAATAAATACTATTATTTCATTAAGTTGTAGATTTGCCGAAGCGTTTAAGCCCTTCGGGAGCATTCCATGCGCTTGACGAACTGGCATGTCATCACCGGTGCGCCCTGCTCGGGCAAAAGCGCCGTCATATGCGCTCTGGAACGACTCGGTTACCAGGTGGTTCATGAAGTCGCCCGGGCATTTATCGACGAAGAATTGCAAAAGGGAAAACATATCGACCAGATAAAAGCCGATATCGTATCGTTTGAACGTCATATTCTATCTACAAAGCTTGCCATTGAAAAATCCCTTCCGGATGATGCGCTTATTTTTCTTGATCGGGGCGTCCCGGACAGTATAGGGTATTATCTTTCGGAAGGACTGCCTCCGGACGAACCGATACAAAAGAGCCAGCTTATCCGGTATAAAAATATTTTTTTCTTCGAAAGACTCAAGTTTGAAAAAGACCCGGTGCGGTCGGAAGATGATAAGATCGCATCCAGACTGGGTCACCTCTTGAAAACAAGCTATCATATGCTGGGTTATGATGTTATCCACGTTCCGGCCTTGTCCGTACAGGAACGCATCGATTTTGTTTTAAACCGTCTTTAACACCAACTTTTATCTAAATTACCACAAAGCAGCCTGCTGCCTGTAAAAGTGAATTAATGCAATATTCGGGTTAGTTTGATATGTTATTTTAATACTTTAAAATGAACGCCTCAGTTGCATGAAATTTCCGGGCTAACACCTGCTGTTGCTTATTTTTTATTATGGGCGCCCCCGGCCTCCCCCTGGTTTTTTAGGATCATACCCGCCGTGAAATTTCCCGCCCGGAGCATCTTGACTTTTCTTTGCCAGCCCCGGTCGGGAGTCGAACAGTTTATCGCACACCGGACAGCGCAGGTCTTCGGGTTCGGCCCTGCCTGACGATTCAAGCAACGGCCATCCCATACCATGGGAGCAGGATGGGCAGGGATCACCGGGTTTGAGTTTCTTTTTCATTCATTCACCAAAAACACAAGGGGTTTCATTCTTCACACAATTTCAGCGAGATGGCCTGTTCAACAACGCAGGAACAACATTTGATGGTGATTATGGGTAACAATGATGCCCGAAAATCCATTTTTAATCAAGGATCAAGGTTTGCCCCCTATGCACCTGAACTATCCCGGGGAGAGGACTTTCAGGGAAACAGTGCCCGGTGCCAAGAAAAAAGGGGACGTCTGGATTGTTTCACTGGCAAATTCCATGTCGCTTGACGAGGCTGATGAGATACTGTCTATCATGGCCGACGGCGCCCCGGGTCGGAAGTATCGGAAATATTGACCCTGGCTCCGGATGTGGTCATTGTGGCGACCGGTTCCCGGCCGGGTTTGTCGCTTGCCGCAAAAAAAAGTGCGGAATATCGCCACTATTCCGCACTTTTCATTACCAACCGCCGCTATGGTTTGGGTTGCTGTCAGCGGCGATGCATAAGACTTTCTCTTTGATTACGTTTTGGACAGGATTTCGCAATTTCTGGCGAAGCGCTTCTGATCCGCCTTACGATTGGCCTTGTGGGGACGCCTTTTTTTCTTACGAATCATTTTTCTCTGGAATGTTTTGGACGTCATTAAATGCTTTCTCCTTTGCGATCAATGAAACACCGGTTGTCGATCCCGCTATTCCCGTTAAAATTAAAGATAACTAATTGTTTTTAAATAATTTATAAAAAAATTCTCATCCGTTTGCATGCAATATTCGGGAAAGCGGTTAATCACTTATATATCATACCAGAAGAAGGGACACAATTGGTATTTAAGGGACATCCTCTCTCCCTTGACAATTTTAATTTTATAGAGAAGGAACTCAAGATGATGGAGTGACCTGTGTAAATATACCAATACCCGTCCCCAAAGTTCCCGAAAATCTATCGGGTAAGCTGAAATGCTATCCATATGCCAAGTATTCCACCAGCACCGCTTCCAAGCAGCGAGGCCAGTGAAAATCCATCAGTGCCCAGTAAACCATGCAAATACCCTGCAAAGGAGCCGATAATCATTCCAAACATAATCATTACTTTTCGTGACATATTTGTTGCCAGGATAAATGCACACCATCATGTGCTTCTACGTAATTCCAAATCTTCTCAGACCGAATTTATGCAAAGGGATATCAGAGATATCAGGGACGTCCGCCTTTCCTCGATTTATAATATTTCTTTGACGCGCCCGACTTCGCCACTTTCCAGACGCACCTTAATGCCATGAGGATGGGTCGGTGATTTGGTCAGGACATCTTTAATTATCCCTTCCGTAGTCCTTCCTGATCGCTGGTCTTTTTTCAGGACGATCAGAACTCGCAGCCCCGGTTTTATATTCACACGATTTGCAGCGTTCATGCTTTTACCCAAATTGCCTGGCGGGCGCATAGATTTTTATACCTAAATTGAGCGAAAGCCAAGGGTGCCCTTTTTTCATCCTGTAAGTCCACCAGATCCCACTACTCGATGACCTGTCTGGTTCTTAGCTCGCTCCGAAGAAGCTCGACACGCCGGCGATTTGCACCAAAATCTGAATAGCCGATGCGAGACGCCGAACGAATCGAGATGATCCCATTCGATGAATTGAAGTATAGTTCAAGATCATCAATAAATCGGAAGATCCGACTCTTGCATTCCACATGGATGTAGTTATCGGTTGCCGTGACAATGACCCACCTGGGCATTGATACTATTTCATCCTGGATAAGGGGCCAACTTACGTTAGGATCCCCTTTTAGACGAAACGGCTCAATTGCATGCTGTTCGTCTTTTGCTTCTGACGATACACAATTTGGGCTTTTGGGACAGCCCCTAAGTCCGGACGGACCAATACCGATCGCCTCGGGTCGTTTTCCAGAGCACCCATTGACCATAAACAGAATCAGTGCCAATTTTAAACCTATTTCAACAAACCTGTACATCTACACAAACGCCTTTTTCCCTGAGGATGCCCCAGATAGTATGCCGTCCCCAAAGTTTGCCTCGCCCAAAAATTTAACGCTGCAATATTCGGGCTAAATTTCTTTTTTGTTAAAAACGACCAGCATTAACGTGGTTATCAGAATGATGAAAAAAAAGACATTCAGAATCGGGTGAAAAGGTCCCATGTTGTTAAAACTGCTTTGACCGATGATCGCATCGGCGTAGGCCTGCACCATGTAAAGTTTCGGGTATAAAATTCTCCACAGGGCAGGGGGCGAGGCTGCAGCCGAAGGAACCGCTGTCTTTAAAATTTCGCTGTTTAAGATCTGATGACCACCGTCGGAAATATAGCCGACGAATAAAATCCCCACAGTAAAAACCGCGCTGATGAAATCCGGCAGATAAAGAGACAAAAAGCACACCAAAACCGCAATAAAGAGAAGATTGATCGAACATACCAGCGATGCGGTTAAATACCCGGGAATGGCGGCGCCGGTTTTTACCCACACCGTCAGAAAAATCGTTGCGTGAAGAATAAACATGAAAACCAGGCACAAAAACCATGTGCCGGCGATCCTGCCGAGAATGTATTGCCGCCTGAAAACCGGCCTGGAAAGAAACAATACCAGGCTTCCGTCTTCGTGGTCTCTGCTGAAAATTTTCATCGATAGCAGGATGACGATCAGGAACATGCCGGACGCTATGACCTGGAAAACAATTTTTGAAACATGCCACGCAACCGTAATGTTGTCCAACTGTTTCCCGTTGACGACATATTGGCCGCTGTAACATCCGCGAATCATCAGCACGAACAGAATGGAAAGCCCCAGCAGAACATAAAAGCTTTTGTGCCGCATCTGGTCGCGAATGGTGTAGCCGGTAATTTTTAAAAAACTATTCATTTTCCTATTTGTGTGTATTTTATGAAAACATCCTCCAACGTCTCGTCGTCCTCTAATATTGAACGAATCGAATCCTTGACGAGGATTTTTCCGTTGTTCATTATTGCCAGCGTCTGGCATGTCTTTTCCACTTCCGAAAGGAGATGGGAATTCAAGAACATGGTAACACCGTTGTCGCGCAGGCTCTCAAGAATTTTTCTCACATCCCGGATACCGATCGGATCGAGGCCTGTCACCGGTTCATCGAGTATCAACAATTTGGGCTGTCCGAGTAGAGCGGCTGCGAGGCCGATTCGCTGTTTCATGCCCTTGGAATAAGCGGCCGATTTTTCTTTTTCCCTGCCTTTCATGGAAACCACCTCCAAAAGCCGGTCCACTTCCATTAGCGCATCTTTTCCGGCCAATCCAATCAAAGCAGCGTGCCGCCGCAAATATTCAAGCCCGGAAAGATGCGAGGGGATCATGTGATGTTCGGCCAGATATCCGACCCGTTTGCGTGCTTCGGGGTTGGAAACGGGTATTTGGTTGATCGTGATGCTGCCCGAAGTCGGTTTGATAAAGTCGAGGAGCATGCGGACGACCGTTGTTTTGCCGGCGCCGTTCGGACCGAGCAAAGCGAAATGTTCGCCCTTCTCGATGCGATACGTTATGTTGTCGACCGCCGTAAATGTACCGAATTTTTTGGTGACGGAATTAAGTGCAATCATAATAAAATCGTGTTACGATTTTATGAAACGCGGCTACGCCGCTCTGTTTGGCGAAAGGCTAAAATTCCTATCCCCGTAGCACAAGCTACGGGGTATTTCGGAATTTTTGCCACAGCCCTTCGGGCTGCGGCACCGCACTTTCGCATTAAAGAAGTTACCGCTATTATTTGCCTTAACCTATTTGCTTTATAATTAAAAATAAGTTTGCTGAAAGATTTTCATGAAATATTCTTGTTAGCACGAGTTGTTCATGTTTTACAACGGAATAACACGACGGCAAATGTCCGTTTCATTGCTTATCCGCCCGGCACCCGCTGTATCCGGAGGTGCCGACAACAGAAAAGGTTTGTGGGGTGCTTGATAGGTGGTGAGTGCAGACCACTTTTACGATCTTTGTATGTCCGCAGGCGGGAAAAGCTCTTGAGGTATTGATCCAGCATTATGAAAACTCCTGGTTTTAAAAATGCTGTCTGTTGTTTTGCTTTAATCAATTATCAAAGATTTTTCAAGCCTCAATAATTAATAATTAACGGGCTGTTGCCCAAAGCGATTTTTCACAATTTTTATGAGTTTGCCGTATTTTTCTAATATATAATCCCTTGAAATTATAACGACCGAATTGTTTCTTTTGATTGGTTATACGCTGTTTTGTCTGATATTTGGATTTGGGCAACAGCCCGTCAAGACACGACACCATTTACTCCCTTTACCAACCAATGCGAATTGGAGGCTTTGGGGACAAATCACCCCCTGCTCAACGCCTCTAATTCCTCCCAACGTTCATACAGCTGCTCAACTTTCTTTTGGGCCTCTTGGTGTTCGGCATATCTTCGCGCCAATCGATCGGCGTCGCACATGATTCCAGGATCATGAAGCTGTCGCTGCAAGTTATCCGCAATACCTTCCGCCTTTTCTATCTGTTTTTCAATCCGGTTCAATTCCTTACGCTCTTCGTAGGCCAGCTTCCGGGGTTTCTTGTTCGGAGGGCTTTGTGAGGTTTCACCGGACTGGGATGTGGCGGGCAGCCGGTCTTTTTTGTATTGAAGCCATTGGTCATAATCTGCGAAATATTCCGCGCCGCCATCTCCATCCAAGTAAAGCAATAGATCACAAAGACGCTCCATGAGAAACCGATCGTGCGTAATGAGGACGATGGCACCGGGAAACTCTTCCAGACTCTCTTCGAGCACTTCAAGCGTGGGGATGTCCAGATCGTTGGCGGGCTCGTCTAATAGTAGAATATCCGCCGGTTGCAACATCAAATCGGCGATAAGCACGCGGGCCTTTTCTCCACCGGAAAGTCCGGAAACAGGCATGTCCAGCTGATCTTTTTGAAAGAGGAATCGCTTGGCCCAGGCGGTCACATGCAAAGCCCGCCCCTGGTATATGACCGTGTCTCCTTCCGGAGACAGGGCTTGCCGCAAGCTCTGACTCCCCTCCGACAGCTCCCTCTTTTGATCAAACGTCAAGACCTGCAAACCCTCCGCCACTTTTACAGAACCGGCATCAGGAGCCAAATTACCATTTAAAATCTGTATGAGAGTACTCTTTCCTGTTCCGTTTTTCCCCATGACCCCAATGCGAATTCCGGGAGTGAGTTTCAAGCTAAGGTTGCCAAAAAGGAGCTTTCCTCCCAGGGTCTTTCTCAGATTTTGCGCATCCAGAAGTTTTTTTGTTTTGCGATGGGTGGTATCAAAGGCGATGTCAACGCTCCTTTTTTGGGCGTTACGGCCCTTCACCGTTTCAAGATCTTCCTGCAGCTGGTAAGCCTTGTCGATCCGGTATCGCGCCTTCGTGGTTCTCGCTTTGGGACCGCGACGGAGCCATTCTATCTCACGGCGGACTTTGTTGGAAAGGACGGTTTCAAGTTTCGCCAGTTCATGGATATACTTCTCCCGCTTTTCAACAAATGCGCTGTAATTGCCCTCCACTTTGAAAAACCCCTCCGGATATCCTTGGTTTAACTCAACAATCCGGTTAGTCGTATTTTCCAGAAAGAACCGATCGTGGCTCACCAGGACAAAAGCGAAGGGGGCATCTTTGAGAAGTTTCTCCAACCATAGAATCCCCTCCAGGTCCAAATGGTTGGTGGGTTCATCCATGAGGAGCAACTCCGGTTTTTGAAACAGAGCTTGACCAATGGCCAGCCTTTTGCGCCACCCGCCGGAGAGTGTTTTTACCTTTTGTTTCGTGTTATCCACTCCAATGAGGCTCATAATTTCCTGACGTCGCTTACTGACTTGCCATGCCTCAAGCTCTTTGGGAATGGCGTGGAACAAGGTTTCCTCTATGGTTTTCTCCGGACCGAGAACGTCGTCTTGCGGCAGGTAAATCATGTGTATATTTCTTTTTCGCGAAATATCTCCGGAATCGGCAGGCTCCATATCAGCGAGGATTTTCAAGAACGTGGATTTCCCAGCACCATTGGGACCGATCAATCCCAGGCGCTCGTGGTCGAAAACCTGTAGAGAAATATCAGTAAACAGGGGTTGCGCCCCATAGGATTTGCTCGTAAAATGCGTGCTTATCAGTAAACTTGGAGTCATCTTTTTATTTGTTTTCCGGGGGACATCAGAGTCAGGCCTCAACGGGCTGTTTCTTTCAAGCACTCATTTCATCAAGGACCGCCAAAACAACCGTTGAAGTATGGGCAATGGCAGGGCCTCCGGCCATCAGAATAGAGACTCCCGTTGCTTCCAGGATTTCGGCTCGAGACGCTCCCATTTCAACAGCAGCCTTAACATGTGCTCGAATACAAACCTCGCAGCGTTGGGCCACTGAAACCGCTACCATCATCAGTCTCTTTGTTTTTGCACTCAGGACACCGTCTTTGCTTACCTCGTCACGAACCTCAAAGCGTTCGCAACATCGGGCAGTTGCTCTTTCAAGAGTTCCAGCCCTTCTTTCAGAGCATATTTTTTTCCCATGGATCCTCCTTCCTTAGGCCTGTTCTTTCTTCTTTTTTAAGTTTGTCAGCATTTCCTTCATGAGTTGAATCATACCACCTGAGCCAGTCGCCATAAAAAGCTTTAGACTCTCCTTATACAGTTCTTCAGCTTGATCAAGATCCTGCCGGATGCGGCAGATATCTCCCAAAAATCCGTATGCAGTTGCCAGGCCCTTTTTGTTATCCAGCTTTTTTTCCATTTCCAGGTTCTTCTTAAACATTTCCTCGGCTTGGTCCAGATCCCGGCGGGTATAATAAATTTCGCCGAGTTTGGCATAAGCAGTTGCCATACCCTGGTCACGGCCGAGTTCCTGATTGATTTTAAGACTATTTTTAAACATATTTTCGGCCTGTTCCATATCTTCCCGCATTTGGTAAATAGTGCCCAGGTATCCGTAATCCGACGCCATGGCCTCTTTATTGGCCAGCTCTTTTTCTATTTCCAGGCTCTTTTTAAACATGTCTTCGGCTTTATCCAGCACTCCAATCGTCAGGTAAATAATGCCGAGGTTGCCGTAAGCGGTCGCCATGCCCTCTTTGTTACCCGCCCTTTCTTCTGTTTCCAGGCTCTTTTTGTACTTGGTTTCGGCTATTTCCAGTTCCATACGGGATTGGGGAGAAGTCTGTCGCATTTTGATTATTCCTTTCCGGATTTAAGGTTCAGCACCTCCATGTAAGCGTCCAGTATCAGTAATAAAATAGATATATAATCCTTCTCGGACGGTCAAGTAAATTTATGGCTTCTCGCCACTGGTTACTCGTCGCGCCCGACCTGACCGCTCTCCAGGCGGACCTTAATACCATGAGGGTGGGTCTGGGCTTTGGTCAGGATATCTTTGACGATGCCGCTGGTTAATTTTCCTGAGCGCTGGTCCTTTTTCAGCACGATCAGAACTCGCAGGCCGGGTTTTATATTCACAATATTTGTACCATTCATGCTCTTACCCAAATTGCCCGGCAAGCGCATAGAGTTTTATAATATTATCTACGGCCCCGAAATCTCTATAAAATTTATGAACAAAGGAACTCAAGATGATGGATGACCTGTGTCAATATACCAACACCCGTTCCCAAGCTCCGCTCTTGCCTTGAATTCACCATATCATGATAGCATGAGGTTAATCGGCAGCGCCCAGAGCCTTTCCCCAAGCTTCACCGCATCATCACCGTTGTGGCATAAAATCGCTGCTTTACAATGCGGGGTTACCTTTAGAAAGGCATTCAGACCCGCAAAATCTCTTTCCTGCCACCTGGAGGCTGATTTGAGTTCCAACGCTATGCATGAGCGCCCCGCCTCTATAACGAAGTCTACCTCGTTTCGACCCTGGACGCTCCAGAAATACAAGGCAGCATCTTGCCATCTGGAATTCAGAATTGAGAGCAGGTTTTGGGCTACATAAGTCTCGAATAAAGCTCCGAACAGCGGATCATTTTTAATGGATGCCGACCTATCCAGCCCGGCCAGATGACATGCCAGACCCGTATCGCTTAAATACAGTTTATGCGACTTGATAAGACGGCTTGAGCGGTTTCCAAGGTATGGCGGGATTCGTGTGATTAGAAAAGAGGCCTCAAACAAAGAAATGTAACGCGAGGTGGTAGCGGCGTTCAGTTTGGCATCACGCCCCAACTGGCTCGGAGACAGCAGTTGCCCCGTACGCAAGGAAGTCAGGCGAAGCAATGCCCGCAGAGCTAAAAGATTACCTACCTGACTCAATTCCCTTACATCCCTTTCAAGGTAAGTTTGCTCATAACCCCTGAACCATATGGCCGGTTCTTTGACCTGCTTAAGGCAGACCGTCGGCATACCGCCAAGCGTGACTTCTTCGGGGCGGATGGAGTTTAGGGGCTCTTTAAAGCGAATATCCTGAGTCTTAAAAAAGTTCTTTACGAAGGGCTCCGGCGTTGTTTGCCTGCCAATTTCACGGCGGTTAAAGGGATGAATCGCAAGATATACCGATCGTCCTGCGAGACTTTCGGTAATGCTTTTCAGAATTGAAAAGTTGGCTGAACCGGAAAGTAAAAATTGGCCTGGAATTCGCTCTTTGTCTACTGCGCGCTTAATAGCACCAAATATCTCAGGGCACTTTTGGGCCTCGTCTATCGTGATCGGTTTACTGCGGTTTACAAATCCATCCGGATCTCTTTTGGCCGCCTCGAGTTGTGAAAAATCATCAAAGCTGACATAGATGCGATCGTCGAGATCAGGTTGTGATCCCAGGAAGGTGGTCTTGCCCGTCTGCCTCATTCCGGTCACAACCACTACGGGCATATTTTCAAGGGCTGTTCCGACGGCATCAGCGATGTCTCGCGGGCAATATTCTGTCATAATGTTGCATACTATAGTGTCAAAATGCCTATGTCAAGTGATTAAATATGACAGACATATCCCGGATTTTTCGCGCGTCTGAGGCGTTCATTTGCCCCGGTAACGGGATTTATGACCTGCAATTTTGCACCCAAAATGGTATGTTTACGGCTCAAAAATGGCTGTTTTTAGAACTCTCTGCAGGGGGTCTTCAAACGCTCAATTTAGGTAACATCTATGGTTTTATTTTAGTGGAGAGATAGTCTCGCGCCAGGCAGATGTTAACCCCCATGATGGTTTGTCCGAAATATTTTCCGAAATGGGTTATATCACCTGTAATGAAATAGCCGGCCTTTGCGCCAATTGCAGCCATGATGACCGGTCGGTCTTTATCCGGCAAATCTATCGGGCAGGCGATCGTTGGGTCAACTTCAGCGACGGTTTGGACAATTGATAGGTATTCATCAAGCTTCTGCAGTTGTTCCGCTGTAGAAAGGTTTCTTTTTGCTTCTTCAATGACATATTCAGAGGCCAGCAATATACAGGATCCTTTTTGGGCCAACTCCCACAAGCGATTTAAGCCAGGGCTCCCATAGGCAACAGAGAAAAGAATATTGGCGTCCAAAAATATGCGATCAAGACTCATTTCTTTTTCGGCTTAGTGTGGGGGATTGTTTCAGGATCAAGACCCATTTCACGGATTTTTTTAATCGCTTCTGCATACTCTTTAAGGGTAGTTGTGTTGTTTAGCAAGAATTCAGCTTTCCGTTCGGGTGAATATATCTCCACCGGCAGAGTCACCACCGGACGTAACATAACACCATCAGACATGGGCTCAATAATAAGTTGAGAGCCTTCTTTCAAACCGTATCTTTTCCGAAGGCCCGCGGGAATAACCACGGTGCCTCTTTTGCCGAGTTTTATGGTATCACTTATCATAAGTCATCACCTCCGAATATCAGAATATCTGAAACTATGACATGTGTCAATAAGCATCCTGCTCCCCGGCTTTTAGCCTTAGCCCGAACATTTCATGAAATATCCGGGTACTTATTTATGGATGTCCCCGAAGTATCCCGCTGCGAGCGGCGTCAAGGGCGGAACCGTCCCGCCAAAGCGGGACTGCGAACCCTTGGCAACACAGGTCAAAGATCCCGCGCTACCAGAGTTTCTTCTTTTTGTTTTCAGAAGTGATGATATCCAATATATATTTTGACTTTAGCGGTCACCTGTCATAATGGGTGAGTCAGAAGGTCAAGATCCTTCGGTTTTTATCGCTATTAGAAGAGCAAGGTCCCATTTTGCCACGGCCCTATGCCGATCTTTTATACGACGGCATCCACGAGCTTCGCATCAAGCTTTCCGGTGATCAAATTCGGATTTTGTACTTCTTCTGTTATCATAAATTTATTGTTCTTTATTATGCCTTTGTTAAGACGTCCGGCCGGGTGCCGGATAAATTCATCCGTAAGGTCATCGCTTACCGGGACGATTTTTTAGAGCAGGCCTCTCCGGATCGACTGGAGGAGATTGTCGGTGCTGACATTTAGATCGCTTTTAGACTCAAAACTTTGTGATGAAGAATTCAAGTGCCTTTTCGATCAGGAATGTAGCATTTGCAAATTTACAGTCCGTATTATCGAGAAGATACACCTGGAAAAGATCTCCCTTGACGAATTGGCAAACAAACTCGGGATCAAAAACCAGGAAATTCAAGAACTGGAGGATGCGGAACATTGCAACCC
>Ga0180009_10006185_pt1 | contig 12638 bp, 9 predicted proteins | sample OS_PC_MetaG_FD_123537 | JGI IMG/M metagenome (GOLD analysis project Ga0180009, IMG submission 123537) | Groundwater microbial communities from the Aspo Hard Rock Laboratory (HRL) deep subsurface site, Sweden - OS_PC_MetaG | ecosystem: Environmental > Aquatic > Deep subsurface > Groundwater...
ATCTGATTAAAAATGCCGCAGTAGCAGTATGTCGCCAGTTTTAAAGCGCCCTCTTCCGGTGTCCACTTGCCTTTTTGAACGCGTTTCATCACATGCTTGACAAATTTAGGTGAAATCATGTGGTGACCGCACATGGTGGTAATGGACAGGGTGGTTTCATCCGGCAGATTCTCTTTTTTACCCCACACGCCCAGCGAATAATTGATGGAGTGAGGGACAACCTCGGCTTCCTTACAGGCCGGGATTACTTCGGATAAGACCCCGGCTATAACGACCGACATCCCCAGGTCCTTGGCCTTGATCTGTTTTAAAAATTCAACAACCTGCCCTCTTTTGGTAAAAACGCCCCGGATCCGTGATTTGTCAGACAGGTTATTCTTGATCTCCTCAACGGAACACAAGACCGTGGGTCCGGTCTTGACGTCGCCCCAGTTTTCCGACCCGACCGCTTCGGCCACGGCAATGAATTCGAGGGCCTTGGGCTTGATGTTTTTATCGTTTACCCCTTTGGTCTGATACATGAACCAGACAAAGTCTTTTTTCTGTGATTCAATGTCACCCGATCGGTGTAGTGAGTGTGTCATTTTGTTCTCCTGTTTCTATGCTGTCGACAACGGTTTGCCCAACCCCGGATTTACCTTTCCCCGATGGGGTTGCGGGATTCCCAGTTCATCCAGGCATTCCAGCGCCTTGCAGTGCCCGTTCTGGTCCACCCGGCTGATAAGACCCAGGGAAAATACCGTATCGATTTCATGTTGAACCTTCATCAGTGCTTTCAGGACATCTTTTATCTTCTCTTCTTCACAGCGACCCTCGACAATAACCGAAAGCAGCCGATAATCTAAGCATTCATCAATCAACTTTCCGGTGCTAAGATCGGGCATCAGGGCTGCCAGGGGAGTCTCTTCCTGGGGCGCCAGTTTAAAGCCGGCTTTGGCACAGGCCATTGCCACCTTTTCAGCATCCCGCAGGAACACCCCCGTTCCGGGACGTCCCATGTCGATGGACAGACCGACCTCGCCTTTTTTAACACGCCCGGAAACATCGTTGGTCTTAACCTCTTCGGTTCCCCGGCCGGTAACGCCGGTTACCCCGTGCGTTTCAACCGGATCGCTCAAGACATGCTGGAATTGTTTGTAAAACCCGGTAAGATCTTGGGTTTCAATGGCATCCTCGGGGCAGATCTTCATTCTGAAACAGACATAACACTCGGTGCATAATTCAGGATCGATCTGACACTTTTTATCCTTGAAATGAATGGCGTCAACCGTGCATACGGTTTGGCAGCTCCGACAGCCGCTACATTTTTCCTGATTGATGACTGGCATCTAATTTCTCCTCTCTTTCACACTGTAACAAAAAATGGTCCTTACCTTCAATTACGATTGATCTTCCGCTATCGCCGCGCCACCGTATACAGCGGTGTCAGGCTTTCCAGCAATTCTACCGACCGATGGGGATTATAAATGCCGCAGGCGCAGGGTTTTGCCAGAACGAGGCTGCCGTCCCAAGAACTGATTTTTCCGCTGTTTATTCTGCGAATCACGTCCCGAACCAGGATCGGCGACACCATTCCATGACCGCACATGGTTGTAAACTGCCGGATATCCGCCGGCGGCAGGCGGTCCGTACCACCGTGAACCCCTAATGAAATATTAATCGTATGGGGATCCAAACCGATCTCCAATGCGATTTCCCGCACGCGCTCGACCAGGCCGCTGACAACAATGGAAATCCCTTCATCCGCGGCCTTAAAGCGCTTGAGGGCCTCCTTTATCCTCTCTCTGTTGTTAAAAACAGAGAATACCCGGATACCCTCCTTGATGCTGTCCAGCACCTCCTCGGGCCGAACCCCGCTGTACAGGTTGCGCCGAAGGGTCGTGGTGATCATATTGACCGGTCCGGCCTGATAGACAATTTCCACCAGGCGGCGTACCTTTGGGGCACACCCTTTGTAATTAAACCCCCGGGCCGGATAAATAAAAAGGGCGTAATCCCTTTCCAACGAATCGATGGTTCCTTCTCGGTGTAAGCTGTGTGTCATTGTATTTCCCTAGAATCTATCTCAAAAAAATTTTTGAGATAGGTTCTAATCAGTGGCCCTTCCCAAGCCCATGTTAATTTTTGCGTTGGGTTGCCAGGTAAACCCTTCTGCCGCGATGATATCCAATACTTCCTGGGGAATCGTCAATCCGGGTTCCAACATCGTAAATACATCCAGGGTAAAAACGCTATCCACCTCATTGGCAACCGCTTTAATGGTTCTGAGCACATCCGGCAGGCGCTCTCGTGTGATCTGCAGTTCAATAATCGCGCTGAGGACCCTTTCTTTCAGCATCTCGACTTTCAGATCACCGGTGGCCGGATCGGCGATCATGGAGTGAATCGGATTTTGCGGTTCAATCTCGGTAATACCGCTGCGCGCAAGGGCACGCGTGATTCGCTGAATGTCCTCTAATCCCATACCCAATGTAGGACGTCCCACTTCAATGGCGACGCCGACTTCCCCCGGGCCGCAGCGTTCGGTCACATCATTGGTCTTTGACTCCTCGGTGCCGCGTCCTTCAATGCCGGTAACGGCATGGGTGGCGCAGGGGTCGCTGAAATATTTCCGCAGCGCCCGTGGGTACTGGTAAACCTGCGGCGATTCATGGATGGCATCCACCGGGCAGATCTCCACCCGCAGGCAGTTTCCGCACTCATAACAGACATCCTGTTCCACCACACTTTTCATATCTTCAAAAGAAATCGCACCGGTGGGACAGTAGGGCTGGCAGCGGCCGCACCCCACACAAACCTCTTTATAGATAATCATAACAATTTAACCCTTTAGTTAAGTAAATATCCGACCCCTGAAGGGCCGGAGTTAGGCTAAGCCCGGAGGGGGTGATTTTTGCAAAATTCAAAATTCGAATATCGAAATTCGAAACAAATTCAAATATCAAATGTCCCAATGACAAAAATAAAATTATAATCGCGATGTCCGATATACCTTTTGTTTGGATCATTTGAATTTTGGTCATTCGGTATTGTTTCGAATTTCGGGATTCGTGCTTCGCATTTAAATTTTATAAAGTAGCGCCACCAAACTCTAACCTGACCCTGAAGACCAAATTTTCTATACAGGAATAAATAACACCCGTCTTTTGGGTCTGAAACATCGTATCGAAACCTGCCGAAACGCCCGGGACTTTGGTTTCAGCAGGTCCTCGTCATTTTTGTCAATCTCCACATCCGCGTTCATGGCGGCGTGCAAAACACCGGCCCCGGAAATGTCGCCCACCAGCGCACCGCCGACAATCCGCCCATTTTTCAGGAAAAGTTCGCGATAAATTCCTTCTCCGGGACGTGAATACGTAACCACTTCCGCTCCCACCACCGGTGCTCCCAGAACAACCAGGGACAGGCCGTCTAAATTCATGCTGTTGACGCGTGTCAGAGAGTTTAATTGGATCGGATCCGTCGCATAAATGTTTCTCCCAACGAGTTTCCCCTGGGTGATCGCCTGGGGCCATGTCCATGGCGTAAAGTTTCCATCTCTCTGAACAGTCACGGCATCGCCGGCCGCAAAAATATGTTGATCGTATGTTTGCAAAGAGGGGGTAACCGCCAGTTCCCCGTTTAACAGCAAACCGGAATCCTTCAGGAATTGCACGTCCGGGACCGAGCCGGCCGCCACCAGCAGCGTCCCGCAGGAAATCCCTTTGCCGCCGACCTGAACCGCCTTCAGTTCCCCATCCTGCGCCTGGATGTCTTCAACCGAATGCCCGGTGATCAGCCGGATATTTTTCCGCTCAAGATGGGTTTTGACCAAAGCGGCTGCCCGAGGTGATAATGCCTGGGGCAGCAACTGATCTTCTTTTTCAACCAGCGTTACCGAAAGCTCCGGGCGTGCCATGTGCGCCGCTGTTTTCACCCCCACCAGACCACCGCCGAGGATAACGATTTGGGAATGATCCGGCAACCATTTTTGAACCACCCGGGCGGATGTAAGATTCCGTATGGGAAAAATCCCGCTGCAGGAACTTCGGGCGCAAATGCCGGGAATAAACGGACGGCCGCCTGGAGCCAGAATCAGCCGCTCATAGGCGGTCTTTTTCCCGTTTTCGAGAATAACCCTCTGGTTGAATCGATCAAGGGACGCCACCCGGAGACCCGGCCGCACGACAAGCTTTGGATCATTTTCCGGTTTCCAGAAAAACAGTTTACTTTGCGCAAGGGTCCGCACCATGAATTGGGGCAACAGCGTTCGAAAATACCCGACTTCCGCTTCGGCATCGATGAGGGTAACCGATTTTTGAGGCCAATGCTGCCGGCAGCTGAAAGCGGCCTGCATGCCGGCAACCCCTCCGCCGATTATCACACAATCCATTCAGCCGCTCCTGTTTGATCGACCCGAAAGGACAACAGCATTATTTCGTAAACCATTCCAATAGCTCCTGGGCTTCAGCCGGATGATCAAATCCGGTCAATCGTCCGCCGTTAGTTGCCAGCAAGTCGGCCAGCCGGTCACGCACACTGCTGCTCCCCCAAAAGGGAATCGGATCGGCAAGGGCCACGTTGCACCCCAGCAAGGCCAACCCCAATGCAACAGGGAGATCACGACAGTCCCTGCTGCCGGTGAAGAGGATGCCTTTCAGGCGGTCCGGTTTTCCGGCAAGTGCCGGATTTTCGAGAAACTGCAAAGGTCCCAGATAGGGATCCAGTATAGAAACCGGGACACTCGTTTTCTTTGATGTCAGACCGTTTTTCATCATCCAGACTGCCGCGTCCCCCCAGCCGGCAACCTGAAGGCCGGCGCCCCGCAAGGCCGTGGCAAGCTCCACCGGCAAATACCCCAGGGGGTAATGCAAACTGTCCGATCCACCCAGCAGCGCAAACCGGTTTTTTAGCTTATTTTTGGTTGATCCCTTCCGTTCCGTAACTGCCGCCGAGACCGCGCCCTCACCGATCAGATCGGAGTCAAAGGTGATTTCCGGCCGGGGGGCATGGCTGTGAAATTGGCGTGCCGATCTCAGGATTTTAGCTGCGTCGGATTTGTCTTCTGCCGCTGCAACCGGCATGTTCATCTTAGCGGCGGTCTCGATTACCCCCGGGTCTGCATTGGCGCCGGCAACAAGGAAATGAATCGTAAGGGAGCTCAACAGCAACTCCGCTTCAGCTGAACTACAGGCAATGGGCAGGTAACCTTTGCCGGCGGGAATCCAGCCACCCAAAGAAACGAGCCGAACCGGTGCTCCTGACTTGCGGGCTACTGCCGACTCAAGGGCTTCAACCAGTTTACGCGACGGCTGTCCGGCAATGGCAATATTGACATGACCGCCGGACAACACGCCGTAGCCGGCCTGGATCGTGCGGTTTTTCCCCTTGTCCTCATGACCCTTCTGCCCTAAAAGCCTGACAGCCAGGAGACTCAGCACCAGCGTTTGTTCGAGAAGGAACCCGAAGGTCGCTCCCGGCCGCTGCAACAGGGCGGCACTTTTAAATATTTCAGCTGTGGAAAGAGATTTACCCGTAATTCCCTTGATTGCTTTTGCCGCAGATTTCTTTAACGCAGCCGCAAAAGACACCGTCGGCGTTGCGCCTGCATGCGTCATATCGTTTAGAATTGTCAGTGTGCCCTGGAGACAGATTCGTAACAGCATCGCCGCCACCATTGCGTCGCGATCCATACCGCACAGCCCGCGGTCAGGCCCGCGACCAAAGGGATCGATCCGGCAGGGTCCTTGGAGGCAGCCAAATGGGCAGCTCAGTCCCAGTCGCAGAAAACCATCCTGGGGCTGCAACTTTTCATAACGGTCCCAGTTAAGCGTAATCCCATTTTTGGCTGCCAGGCGAAGCAACTCCTGACTGATCGGATCAACCGTTTTCAGATGAACTGTTTCCATAAAAAATGTAACTCCTGACGTTTATTAAAAAATTATATATTAATTTACTTCACCAAATCCAGCAGCAAAACCTTGCCGTCTTTTTTAAAGGCAGTGCTCTCCTGAATTATTTTTACCCGTTTCTGATGGAGCAGCGCTTCAAACTCATCCAAATTTACGAGTTCAAGTGCCTGCGTCGGGCATACATCCACGCAGGTCGGATTTTCCATATACAGACAGCGATCACACTTTAAGGCGATCCCCCGCTGCGGCCAGGGATAGATTGCCCCATAGGGACAGAAAAGGGTACAGGTCCAGCATCCAATGCAACGGTTTTCATGGATTACCACCATTTGAGTTTCCGGGTCCCGCACCAGCGCACCGGTCAGACAGGCGTCAAGACACGGCGCCTGCCGGCAGTGGCGGCACTGAAGCGATACCGGCACCTGGTTACATCCCTCAACCCTTACCCGCGCCTGGGGCAGTGGCGTTTCCTGCGCCGACTGCAAAAGGTATTTACTATTGCTGCCCCTTTCAGTCGCACAATACAGCTCACAGGTTTTACACCCGGTACAGCGGTCCAAATGGACACCGATAACTTTCACAAAAGTCCCTCCTCGGGTTATATGTATAAAATGAAAAACCCCACAGACATACATCGGCAAACGCTGTTGGGTCGCTGCAGGGTACAAATAATTTTTAGATTCAACCTTAACCCGTCGCTTTCCTGGTCGGGCCCTGATTTCTGAAAGGATTAACTCATGTTGTAAAGTTGTTCAAGCACCGTGTCCAAATCCTCTTCCATGGCCTGAATCGCTTTATCAGCGTTCCGCTCCTCAAATGCGGCCACGATCTTTTTATGAACATCCATCATCGGTTCAATCCGTTTTGGATTTTGCTCATAATAACGGCATCTCATACTGCGCCACAGCGGTTGATTGGTTACACTGAGCAGCCGATCCATGATTGCCACAATCAGATTGTTTTTAGTGGCTTGTGCAATGGAAAGATGAAAGTCTTTCCCTTGTTTGGTATAGGCGTCATAATCACCCTCAAGTCCTTTTTCATGCTTTTTATTCCACGCCTCCCGGATACGCTGGATATCTGCATCCGTCGCCAGCTTGATGGCCTGGTGGATGACCCCCGACTCAATTGCTTTTCGGGCCTGAATAATTTCATAGGGACTGTCGCTTTGTTCTAAAATGGTTTGCACTTGCGACGACAGGTGGTCACTGATCAGCGGCTTGGAAACATAGGTTCCATCCCCCGGACGGGTTTCAAGGATACCGACGATTTGCAGTGCACTGATGGCCTCTCTCACCGAAGGCCGGCTGACGCCCATTTGTTCGGCAATGATGCGTTCCGGCGGCAGTTTACTGCTGACGGGGTACTGCCCGGTTCTGATCAACTGTAGAATCTGCTCGGCAATGATTGAACTCTTGCTCTTAAACTTAACCTGGGTAATTTTTTCGAATTGCCTCATCAGTCGTCCTTTTTGGTCTGACCAGTATTACAGGTTACATCTATTATTATTCAATATACTGATTTGTCAAGTAAAAAAAATTCCCAGGGCTTTTTATGCCTTGGTATAAAATATAAGCACATCGTGGGCCGGATTGCACCTGAATCACTACAATAAGTTGGAAGGGAGACGCCCTTATCCCTTGACCGGTCCATTACAATGGTTAGATTATAAAAAAATAAATCATATTGACAAACACGATTTAAATAAATATTTAAATAAATTTAATTACAGCCGCATGGCAATCCCCCATCTGGTCGGTTTGTATGTCAAAGACTCCATTTGCGGGGGTTTTTTTGTCCCTAAAATACCGAAACGGGATTTATCAAAATATTCTATTGTTTTTAAAGGAAAAAGTGTCATGAAAAGTGAGATTTTAAAAGTCAGGAACATCGGGATCAGCGCTCATATCGATGCTGGAAAAACAACGCTTACCGAAAGAATCCTTTTTTATACCAAGCGGATTCATGCCATTCATGATGTGAAGGGCAAAGACGGCATCGGGGCCACCATGGATTCCATGGAACTGGAAAAGGAACGTGGGATTACGATCGCCTCGGCCGCGACATACTGTGAGTGGTGCGAACATGAAATCAATATCATCGACACCCCCGGTCATGTCGATTTCACCATCGAGGTCGAACGCTCTCTGCGGGTGCTGGACGGCGCGATACTGGTGCTCTGTTCGGTTGGGGGCGTTCAATCCCAGTCCATTACCGTAGACCAGCAGATGAAGCGCTACAAGGTCCCCTGTATTGCCTTTGTCAACAAATGCGACCGCATCGGCGCCAACCCGTCCCGGGTCATCAACCAACTCAGGGAAAAACTGGGCCACAACGCCGTTGCCATGCAGATCCCCATCGGCCTCGAAGCCGACCTCCGGGGGGTGGTGGACCTGGTCAGAATGAAAGCCGTCTATTTTGACGGTGAAAATGGTGAAACCGTTCGGATGGAAGAGATTCCCGAAAATCTTCTGGCGGAAGCCGCCCGCCAAAGAGAAATACTGATCGATTCCGCCGCCATGTTCTCGGATGAGCTGACCGAGGCGGCTCTTGAAGACAGCGTCACCGAGGAACTGTTGACCGCGGCGATTCGAAAGGCGACCCTGACCCGGGAACTCACGCCGGTTTTTTTAGGCTCTGCTTACAAGAATAAAGGTGTGCAGCCGCTGCTGGACGCAGTCACCGATTTGCTGCCCTGCCCGGCCGATGTTGAAAACCTGGCGCTCGATATGGACAACCAGGAAACACCCGTCCGGCTGGTGCCCGACATTGCCAAACCCGTGGTGGCCCTGGCGTTTAAACTTGAAGACGGCCAGTACGGTCAGCTGACGTATATCCGGGTTTACCAGGGCAACCTGTCCAAAGGCGGCACCATTATCAACGTCCGCACTCAGAAAAAAGTGAAAATCGGCCGCCTGGCCCGGATGCATGCCGACCAGATGGAAGAGATCAGCAGGATTTCAGCCGGCTTTATCGGCGCTCTTTTCGGCATCGACTGCGCCTCCGGCGACACCTTCGTGAGTCCCGGTCTCAGTCTGACCATGACATCCATGTATGTCCCCATGCCGGTCATCTCCCTGGCAATTGTCCCTGAAGACCACAAGGCTGAAATCAACATGTCCAAAGCGCTCAATCGATTTACCAAGGAAGACCCGACCTTCAAGGCCTATGTCGATGAAGAAACCAATGAGACCATCATCTCGGGCATGGGGGAACTGCACCTGGAGGTCTATGTCGAACGTATGCGCCGCGAATACAAGGCCGGAGTCACCACCGGCGCGCCGCGCGTGGCCTATCGTGAAACCATCACCCAGATGGCCGAGTTCAACTATATCCATAAAAAGCAGACCGGCGGTTCAGGTCAGTACGGCCGCGTGGCCGGCTACATGGAGCCGACCAGTGAAGAAGATTTTATCTTTGAAAGCAAGGTGACGGGCGGATCCATCCCCACCCAGTTTATCCCGGCCTGCGAAAAAGGATTCCGCAACTGCCTGGCCAAAGGGCCCAAACTGGCATTTCCGGTTACCGGTATCAAGGTTGTCATCAACGACGGGGCGTCCCACGCTGTGGACTCGTCCGACATGGCTTTTCAGGCAGCCGCCCGCGGCGCCTTTCTGGAAGGATATGCCAGGGCCAAACCGGTCATTCAGGAGCCCATTATGAAGGTCGTGGTGGAAACCCCTACGGAATTCCAAGGGCCGGTCATGGGCTCACTGAATCAGCGCCGCGGCATCATCGTCGGTTCCCAGGACGAGGGCGTCATGTGCGTGATTGAAACGCAGGTCCCCCTGGCTGAAATGTTCGGTTATTCCACCGTTCTCCGGTCGCTGACCCAGGGCAAGGCCCAATTCACCATGGAATTTTTCAACTATAAAACGGTACCGGTTTCAATAACAGAGGAAATCATCCGAAAGGCACAAGAAGAAAAAAAGAATGTTGCCTGAAAACACCCATGTTGAAACCATTGACGCGTCAGCTTCGGCAAATGTGATATATCTGAAAGAAAGGAGTTTCTTTATGCTGAAAAAGGACCTGATCCTCCGGAACCCGTTGCGGCTCCTGGGGAATGAACGCGAGACCATCCTGTCCCCGGGCGGCTTCGGCGCCATCCTGGCGCGTGCCGGCGTGGGCAAGACGTCTCTGATGGTGCAGCTCGCCCTGAATTCCCTGTTGAGCAGCCGGAACGTTCTGCATATCAGCATGAATGATCCGGTTAAAAAAGTCAGCCTCTGGTATGAAGAGGTTTTCCGGCATATTGCTGAAAAATACCAGCTGGCTCAGATGGATCAGCTCTGGGAAGCGATCCTGCCACACCGGTTTATCATGACGTTTAAAGTTGAAGTATTCAGCGTACCCAAACTGGAAGAGCGTCTCACCGACCTGACCGAGCAGGGTATATTTTTCCCCAACATGATCATCATCGACGGACTACCCTTCACGGAGAGCGCCCGTGAAATGCTGCAGAATTTAAAACAATTGGCCTTAAAACATGCCCTGCATGTCTGGTTTTCCGTTCGCACCCATCGCCATGAAACCGTTGAAACAGACGCCGACGGCGTCCCCTCTGCGTTTCAGAATGTCGCCGACTTATTTGAAGTGTTGATCGGCCTGCAGCCCGAAGGCGAAGAAATTCATGTCCGGGTCTTGAAAGGCGGCAGTTCGGACAGAGACCACAGGGGGCTGCAGCTGGATCCGGCCACCATGCTGATCATGGACATCGCCGACAAGGCGGCTGCAGTCTGAAAATTCGAATATCGAAGCACGAAATTCGAAACAATAATTTCCGAAAATTATTTCAGGTTCATAATGAACTCACCGATGGCGCGGTGAACCCGCTCGGCCCCCGGCCCCAGCAGGATGCCGTGGCGGTTGAAATTAAACAGGATGTACTGCTTATCGCCAGACCCCAGCAGTTCAAACGCGCGGCGGGACCCTTTGTGGTCCACGACCGGGTCCTGGCGTGACTGCATCACCAGCGCCGCAGATGTGATTTCCCGCAGTCTGGGCTCCAGCGCTTCCATCAGGCGTTCCAGCTCCCTGATACCCGCTACCGGGTTCCGCACATAATTGATATGCGGATTTTCAGGTCGGTTTTCAACAAACTCTTTTTTGGCGCCGTCCCAATGCACCTTTTTCATGATCCGGTTCCATACATCCACCGCCGGAACGAATTTGGAAGAAAAATCCTGAAGCCGCAGCGGCGGCGAAACCGCAAAGACCCCCGCGATATCCTTTATCCTGGCGGCGAGGTCCAGCGCCAGACCGGCGCCGGTTGAAAACCCGCCCACGATGACCCGTCGGCAGTGGTTTCGGATGATGCTATAGCCCTGATCCACCGATTTAACCCAGTCCTTATAGGTTCGCGTCGCCAGGTCCTCGGGCGATGTGCCGTGCCCTTTGAGACGCGGCGCAAAAACCCAGAGCCCCTGCCGCCCCAGGTATTCCGCCAATTCTTTCACCTCCAGCGGTGATGCCATGTATCCGTGTATAACCAGTACACCGATATCCCGGGACCTCCCTCGGATCAGATACGGCCGACCGCTCTCCAGCGGTTTGGATTCCTCCGCCATGAAAAAGGTTTTATAATCCGTCTTGTATTCACTTTCAGCCAGCTTCAGCAGATGCGTGTCGATCTGCCGGCGGATCCAGAATTTCGGCGTCCACGACAGCCGTTTGAGCCGGCGCTGCAGCTGTGTCAGCGGCTCCACCTCGTTGGCAATGACTTCCACCGGGTTGTCAATGCGAATGCGATGAAAGTTCAGTGGCGATGTAAAGTTAGATTTGTTTTTTACCAGACTGTTCCGCTGCCGGCCTAAAACCCCTTTTTCAAGGGACAGGGACAGAAAATCCCTGAACTTGTGAAAGCAATCATCCGCCAGCAGATGGACCTGATCGTGCTGGAAGGCCTGGTGGAAATACACGCGGAAATCCTTCAGATCCAGGGTTGCCGCCAGATATGCCCGCTGCCGCAGGTCGTAGCTGTCGATCTTACGGGCCGGCATCAGCCGCAGAATCGAGCTGAATAGATGATCATGATTGACGGTGGTCAGACTGTAAATATCGGACATATACCGCTGCATCACCCGGACGGATACCTTCCGCATCAATTGCCGGGACGGGATGGGATCGTCAAAATTGATCGCGCCCCTGGTCGCAATGTCCCGGCCTATTTTGGCCTCGTCCAGATAGGGTGCGATGTCAATGGGCCTGCCGAAGCGGACATCGATGTCAACTCCGGACAAAAACATGGTCCCCTCGGTCATCAGCTCTTCCTTCAGACGTTCCGGCAGATTTTCAACCAGCTGGGCCGCCAGGTCGCTGAGGGTGTTTTCCTTGGCCCGGATCGGATAGTAGGTGATGTTCACCGGAACGATATGCGTGCTGGCTTGCGAAACCGCCTCCATGGAATCGATCCTGAAAAGGTCCAGAAGCCTTCCGGCCTCTTCAGGCGCTGCGTTCCGGATTTCTCTCAAGCGCCTGCGGTAAAACTCCGTTCGCAGCGCCAGCGTGGCCGCACCGGTGTGGGGAGGATGCTTTGCGCCGGCGGCCGTGATCATGAAGTGTCCTTTTTCAACGGTTTTTTTACTTTTGACCATCCGGCCTTCGGGAAAAATGATCCAGGCGGACTCACCGGTCAGCAGGGTCTTTACGATCAGGCGGTCCCGGTCGGGGTTCTTAGTGGAAACCCCCCCTACCGAATCGAGAAAGCTTCCGAAAGCACCCTTGAACAGACTGAAGTCGGCTAGC
>Ga0180009_10006186_pt1 | contig 12636 bp, 10 predicted proteins | sample OS_PC_MetaG_FD_123537 | JGI IMG/M metagenome (GOLD analysis project Ga0180009, IMG submission 123537) | Groundwater microbial communities from the Aspo Hard Rock Laboratory (HRL) deep subsurface site, Sweden - OS_PC_MetaG | ecosystem: Environmental > Aquatic > Deep subsurface > Groundwater...
ATCCCTGGATCTTCCCCGCCAGGCCATGAACCGGCTGGTGGAGCAGGCCCTCCTGTGCCAGAAGGCCCGGGAGATGGGCTTTTCCGTCTCCAGCGAGGATCTGACCAGGACCATCGCGGCCCAGTTCAGACCCAACGGCCAGTTCGACCAGCGCAGCTACGAGCGCTTCCTTTCCTCCAACCACTGGCAGGCCGAGGAGTACGAATCCTTCCTGGGAAAATCCCTGCTGGCGGACAAGATGAAAAACTTCATCCAGGCGGGCGTGAAGGTTCCCGAAAACGAGACCCGGCTTTTCTACGACTTTTTGCGCAGGAAGGTCTCCATCGCCTACGCGGCCTTCGAGCCCTCCTCCTACACCGGGGTCACGGCCACGCCCCAGGAGGTGGAGGACCATTTCCAGGCCCGCCGGGAGGACTACCGCACCGAAGCCATGGTCAAGGCCGACTACGTGTTCATCCCCTTCGAGGGAGCTGCTGACGAGTCCGCCGTGCCCCAGGAGGACGTGGATGTCTACTACTCCCAGAACCCCGAGGAATTCTCCCAGGAAAAGACCGTGGAGGCCAGCCACATCCTGATCCGGCTTTCCCCGGACGCCTCGGAGGACCAGGTGGAAGAGGCCCGGAACAAGGCCCAGAACCTGGCTGACCGGGCCCGGGCCGGGGAAGACTTCGCCGGGCTGGCCAAGGAGTTTTCCGAGGGGCCCTCCGCCCCCCGGGGCGGCTCCCTGGGGGCCTTCGGAAAAAAACAGATGGTCCCGGCCTTTGCCGATGCGGCCTTTTCCATGGAACCCGGCGCCATCAGCGACCCCGTACGCACGGATTTCGGGTTCCACGTCATCCTTCTGACCAAGGTGAACGAGGCCCGGACCCGCTCCCTGGAGGAGGCAGCCCCGGAGATCCGGAAAAAACTCGTTGCCGAGGCGGCCAAATCCGCGGCCTATGACCGGATCAACGAGGTTTTCGATGCCTCCCTGGGGGCGTCCAGCCTGGCGGATGCCGCCACCGCGGCGGGAACCCAGGTAAAGACCGCCGACTACTTCGGGTCCCGGGGCCCTGCCGGCCTGCCGGGAGCCAGGAAGGTGGCCGACGCGGCCAGCGGCCTCCTGACCGGCGAGTACACGGACCTGCTGGAGCTTCCCACGGGCTATGCCCTCTTCCAGGTGACCGGGGAGAAGGAATCCCGCATTCCGGAGCTTTCCGAGGTCCGGGACCAGGTGGAAAAGGACGCCACCTACGAGAAACGCAAGAAGGCGGCCCGGGCGGACGCAGCAGCCCTCCTGACCGAGGCCTCCTCCGGGGGGGACTTCTCCCATCTGGCTGAAAAGATGGGTGTTTCCGCCAAGACCACCGAACCATTCGAGCGCGGAGGCCAGATTCCGGGCCTGGGGTTCGCCCCGGATATCATCGAGGCGGCCTTTGACCTGACCCCGGCCGATCCCCGGCCCGGGGAGCCCGTGGAGAGCGGGGGATTGTTCTACGTCATCCAGTGGATGTCCCAGGAAAGCCCGGACCCCGCCGGGTTCGAGACGGAAAAGGACGAAATCCTGTCCAAGCTCCTGGAGCGGAAAAAGGAACAGGCCGTGAGCGGCTGGCTGGACGCCCTGAAAAACCAGGCTGTCATCGAGGTGAACCAGGACCTTCTACCCCGGACCTGACCGGGTGAACCGCCGCTGCCGAGGAAACTCCATGGCGAAAAAAGAGGAAAAAAAATTCCTGGTCAAGAAGTGCCCTTACTGCTCCACGCCCCTGAAGACGGAGGACAAGGTTTGCTTCTCCTGCAAGCACAGGGTGGGGCCGCCCGACAAGACGGGCACGGCCACCATCCCCGGCCGCTGGAAATCCTACGTGTCCCTGGCCGGGGCCCTGGTGGTGGTGTACGCATACTTCCGGTACGTGTTTTTCGGATGAGCCGGGTTTCCCCTTTCGGCCCCTCATGAAAACGAACCGGCGAACGTTTTTGAAGGCCGCGGCGGCGGGCCTGGCTTCGAGCCTCGTCCCGGGGCTGGGCCAGGCGGACCAGAATCCGATCCTGGGATCGGCCCACGTGCGGGAGGCCCGGTTCTGGGAGCGCCTCGACGACGGCCGGGTCCGGTGCGGCACCTGCCCCCACGGCTGCGTGCTGGCCGATGGCGAGCGGTCCCATTGCCGGGCCAAGGCCAACTTCTCCGGCCGCCTGTACACCCTTTCCTACGGCAACCCCTGCACGGTCCACGTGGACCCGGTGGAAAAGAAACCGGCCCTCCATTTCCTCCCCGGCACCCGGGCCTTCTCCCTGGCCGTGGCGGGCTGCAATTTCCGCTGCCTGAACTGCCAGAACTGGGAGGTCTCCCAGACCTCCCCGGACCGCACCCGGAACCTGGACCTGCCGCCCGAAGCCGTGGTGGCCTCGGCCAAGAAGTACGGCTGCGCCAGCATCGCCTACACCTATTCCGAGCCCGTCAGCTTCTACGAGTACATGCGCGACACCGCCGAGCGGGCCGCCGGGGAGGGGCTGAAGAACATCTGGGTGTCCAACGCGTATATCAACCCCCGGGCCGTGGAGGAACTCTGCAACCACATCCATGCGGCCAGCCTGAACCTGAAATCCTTTTCCGACGACACGTACCGGGTCTTGAACGGCGGCCGGCTGGCCCCGGTCCTGGACACCTTGAAGATCGTCCACAGCCGGGGGGTGTGGCTGGAAATCATCCACCTGGTGGTGCCCACCTACACGGACGATCTCGGCCAGATCCGGGCCATGGCCCGGTGGATCGCCGAAAACCTGGACCGTGAGGTTCCCTTCCACCTCCTGCGGTTCACCCCCCGCTACCAGCTTTTGCACCTGCCCCCCACGCCCGAGGACTTCCTGGTCCAGGCCCGGACGGCGGCCAGGGAGGAGGGGCTTAAGCACGTTTACATGGGCAACGTCCCCGGAGGCACGGACGTCATCGTCTGCCCGGATTGCGGCAGGGTGGTGGTCAGCCGGAGGGGATATCTTCTCCTGGAAAACCGCCTGGTCCATGGAGCCTGCCCGGACTGCGGGGCCGCCGTGGCCGGGCGATGGGAATGACTCTGGGGACCGGATGGAACTTTTTTTCATGATCAGACGCATGGGGTGGCTGGCGGCGGCGGTTCTTCTCTTGGCCTGGGCCGCAGCCCCATCCCCGGGGTTGGCGGGGGGCGTCCGGGAACCGGCGGTGGCCGGGATCTTCTACTCCAGCGATCCAGGGGAACTCGAGGAGATCATCCGGGAATACCTGGAAAAGGCCCCCCGGCCGTACCTCAACGGGCCGGTGAAGGCCCTGATTTCGCCCCACGCGGGCTACCGGTTCTCCGGCTTCGTGGCCGCAGCCGGGTACCGCCGGGTACCCCGGGACGTGAAAAGGGTCCTCATCCTGGCCCCCAGCCACCACGCAGCCTTCGTAGGGGTTTCCATCCCGGACGTGGACGCCTACCGCACGCCCCTGGGCCTGGTGCCCCTGGACCCCGAGGCCAAGCGCCTGGCGGGCCTCCCCGGCTTCGGCTACGTGCCGGAGGCCCACGCGGCCGAGCACTCCCTGGAGGTCCAGCTCCCCTTTCTCCAGAAGGCCCTTGGCGATTTCACCCTCATTCCCCTGGTCCTGGGCCAGGTGGATCCCGAGGAACTGGCCCGGACGCTTTTGCCCCTGGCCGATCAGGGCGTCTTCTTTATAGCCTCCTCGGACCTGTCCCACTACCACGACTACAAGGAGGCCCATAAGCTCGACGCCGTCTGTACAATGGCCATGAGCCGGTTTATGTTCCATTACATGGACCTGTGCGAGGCCTGCGGGAAAACGCCCGTGACCGTCCTCATGCATATCGCCCGGGAAAAGGGGTGGACGGGGCGGGTCCTGGACGCCGCCAACACGGCGGACACCTGGGGCCCCATGGCCCAGGTGGTGGGTTACGCCTCCATCGCCTACGTGGAAGACCAAGGAGAAGACCCCATGCGCGAAGCCAAAACGCCGGAAAAGGACCGTCAGGCCCTCCTCACCCTGGCCCGGAGCGCCATCCGGGCCAAGCTCTTCCCCGATGCCCAGGTGATCCGGCCCGAGCCGGTGCCGGAAAGTCTGGGCGAAAACCGGGGTTGCTTCGTCACCCTCCATGTGGACGGCCAGTTGAAGGGGTGCATCGGCACCATCGAGCCCCTCCAGTCCCTGGTGGAGGGGGTGGAGTTCAACGCAGTGAACGCCGCCTTTCAGGACCCCCGGTTCTCGCCCCTCTCGGTGGAGGAATTCCCCAACATCAAGATCGAGATCAGCGTGCTTACGGTGCCCCGGCCCCTGCCCTTCACGGACGGTGCGGACCTGAAGGAAAAGCTCAAACCCGGGGTCCACGGGGTGATCCTGTCCCGGGGCATGCGCCGGTCCACCTTCCTGCCCCAGGTGTGGGAGCAGGTCCCGGACACGGACACCTTCCTCACCATGCTGTGCCGCAAGGGCAGCATGGCCGCCAACTGCTGGCAGGACCCCGAAACCCGGGTCCTGGTGTACGAGGCCGAGTATTTCGAAGAAGAATAGCCCCCGCCACCGCGCGGGCTCCTGATCCTGAAAAAGCCCCCCGCCCGCCCTGGGCGCGGGGGCTTTTTTTCAGAAACCGCTCCGGCCCGGCCTCCGGTCCCGCCCTCTTTTCATCATCCGCTGGTAATCCGGCCACTTTTTTGAGAGGGTGTCCGTCTCTTCCGGAAATTCGTCCGCGAAAACCGGACAAAGGGCCTGTCCTGACCCCGGATCTCTTCAAAACCCCTTGGCACGGTTTTTTCAATGGATAGGATTCGACGGACGAGCCCTGTTTCTGTCAAGGGCTTTCCCTCCTCGGAAAAGGACAACGTAATATGGCAAATCCGGAAGACTCCAACTTCACCCCCAGGGGAAAAAAACCGGGGAGGCCGACCTCTTCCGCCCGGCAACCGCTCCCCCGGACCCCCCGCAAAAAGCCCGATTCCTGCTGGCGGTCTCTGCCCATGCCGGAAGAATTGAGCCTCTGGAACTGCTCCGGCCGGTTCGGGATCGTCACGCCTCCGGCTGCCGCCGTCTTTGAATAACCTGGGGGATGAAAAGACCAACTTCTAGAAAAAACCTGATTCATCCGGCCGCCCCGGCAAAAAAGACCGCCATTTCCCCCGGGGGGCCATCTGGGTTCCGAAGCGACCGGGCTGTTTTCCGGCCCGCCTCCATCGAAAAACAAGCCATGCCGTCCGGGATCCCGGCAACCGCCCTATCCCCGGTCCAGGATCACCCGGCGGATATCCGGGTCCGGGTCCAGGTGGCGCATGGCGTGGGCCCCCACCCCGGGCAGCCCGGTTTCCAGGGACGGGCCCTGGATGCGGGAGAGGTAGCTTTCCACGGTGCCGGCCCGGACATGGCGCTGGATGCGGTCGAACAGGGCCACGCTGGAAACCACGGCCTTTTGGAGCAGTTTCGGGAAACTGGTATGCCCCGGGCGTCCCGTGACCGGGTGGAAATAGTCCAGGTCCCCGGCCAGGAGGCGGGGGGCGTTCTTTTTCACCTTTGGATAGAAAAGGGCCAGGTGGGAGCCGGCCGGAACCCCGGCGGCCCGGTTCAGGCGCCACAAAAACCCCCCCAGGGACCGGGAGAAAAAGGCCCGTTGCAAAAGGGAGTGGCAGGCGAACACGGCGGCCAGGTTCCGTCGGTTTCCGCATCCGGGGCCGAAGAAGATCCCCGCGAGGTTGTAAAAACTCTCCGCGTCCATCTCCTTGCCGTCCCACAGGGAGAAGTGGTACCGGGGCCGGAACCGGGGCCGGACCTGGAGAAGGGCCAGATCCATCCAGGTTTCCAGGCTCCGGTGCCGATCCAGGAAGCCCTCCCGGTGCTCATCGCCCTCCACATGTCCCCGCCCGGACCGGTACATGACCCAGGGATGGAACACGGCATCGGCCATGACATGGCAAAGGGCCCCCAGGACCAGGGCCCACTCCCCGGGGGAAAGGTCCCCGTCCCGGGCCCGGATCACCCTCTTCACCGCCAGGAAGCTGTCTTCCCCGTCGGCCCCGTGGAGCGCCGAGGCCAGGCAGATGCAATGCTTCCGGTTGAAAAGGCCGTACAGGGGGGTGTCCGGGAGCACGGACCCCAACAAGTAGAGCCGGGGGTGGGTAGCCACCGCCCGGGCAAGGGGCCCGGCAGCCATCTTCCTGGCGGCCCGCTTGGCCACGAAAAAATGAACCAGTTCCTTGGGCATGGGTCTGCCTTCCCGGGGGCTGTTTCCGGGCGGAAATTCTTTTGGGAAATCGTTTTGAAATTCGAACCCGGCAACTTTCGCAGATTCCCCGTGCCCGGTCAACGGGAGGAATCGGAAGGCCGAAAGCGCTGTTTTGCCGTCCTTTCGTTCCAGGATACGGACCCGGGGGCCAAAAAGGTGTTTTTCCCGGCCCTTCCATGAGGTATGCTGGCCCTCACGGGGAAAACCGGGAATCGGGGTTTTCGAACAGACACGGAACTGTCTTCAAGGGGGGGAGCCATGACCATCAAGGGGGGGCCCAAGGGCCATTCGGAAAGGATCGCCGGGATCATCGAGGATTGCCTGGCGGAACTGCCCATCTTCGATCGCCTCACCAATGACGAGATGCACGAAATCGCCCGGCACATGCACTTCCTGGAGGTGACGGCGGGCGAGCTGGTGTTCGAGGAGGGGGAGCGGGGCGGCTACGTGTGCTTCGTGGTGGATGGGGAGCTTTCCGTCATCAAGGACGCCAGAAGCGGGGAGCAGGCCCGCATCGCCACCCTGTCCCGGGGGGACTCCATCGGCGAGATGGCCGTGGTGGACAGCTTCCCCCGCTCGGCCACGGTCATCGCGGACACGGACGCCCAGCTGGTGACTCTGGACCGCGAGGACTTCCTGAGCGTCCTGACCCAGCATCCCCAGCTCGGCATCAAGATGTTGAAGGGCATTGCCCGGTTGCTGTCCATGAACCTGCGCCGGACCTCCAACAACCTGGTGGACTATATGCTGCCCATGATCTGAGTTCGGGTCCGGATGCGGCAAAAAGGCCCCGGACTGTCCGGACCCGCCCCGCGAAAGGCGGGGTCCGGGGATCGCCGGGGTCCCGGTTTCCGGCTCCCGGGCGGTTTCCTCCGAGCCCATCAGGAGGCCCCGGCCAGGGCCTCCCCTTTTTCCATGGGTTTCCCCGCCTTTTTCGGGCATCTGGCCCGGATCGTGCAAAAAGCCGCCGTGGCCGGGGCTGGGGCAGAAAGGCTGCCCACGCTCCTTTTTTCGTTGATGGTAAATAGCTCTTGTCAGGCCCGGGTGCCAGCCGGTATAGGTGGCCCGAACCCCGGACAAGTCCGCTCCGCCCCTGCGGCGTCGGCCAGGGAAAACCGCGATGTTCGCCCGAAATCCCTTTGAGTTTCCCATGAACAAGATCTCGCAGGACGACCGCGCCCCCGGGGCGGATTTCAGAAGCCAGGCCCGGGAGCTGGTGGCCAACCGGGAGACCCTGCGCCGCATCTTCATCATGCGGGAGGACGACAGCGCCCGGGAAACCCTGGTGAAGTATATGGAGCAGATCCTGTTCGGACTCCAGGATTTCCTCCAGCGCCACGTGGGCATCACCGAGGAGGTGCCGTTAAAGGAGCTGTCCGAGCGGTTCATGGACACCACCATCGGCCGGCACCCGGAAAAAAAGCTCGCCCAGGTCATCACCGACCTCATCAACGGCATCGCCCCCTACGCGGTGAACGTGGCATCCCCCTACTTCGTGGGCCACATGACGTCGGCCATCCCCTTCTTCATGGTCCACCTCTCCACCATCGTGGCCGCCCTGAACCAGAACGTGGTGAAGATCGAGACCTCCAAGGTGGTCTCCATCGTGGAGAAGCAGGTCCTGGCCAAGATCCACCGCCTCATCTACGGATTTCCCGAGGATTTCTACAAGGAGCACATCCAGAGCGGGTACACCAGCCTGGGAGGCTTTGTGGAGGACGGCACCCTGGCCAACCTTTCTGCCTTGTGGGTGGCCCGCAACCGGCTCCTGGGGCCCAAAGAGGGCTTTGCCGGGGTGGAGCAGGAGGGCATCGCCCGGGCCTTTGCCGCCCACGGGGTGGACCGCCTGGTCGTCCTCATCTCCCAGCTCGGCCACTACAGCCTGCGGAAATCCGCCGGGGTCCTGGGCCTGGGCAGCGACAACGTTTTGGCTATAGGGGTGGATGAACACAACCGCATGGACATAGGGGAACTGACCTCCACCCTGGGTCATTTGGCCAAAACCGAACCCCGGACCCGGGTGCTGGCCGTGGTGGGCATCTCCGGAGCCACGGAGACCGGCACCGTGGACCCCCTCGGGAAAATCGCGGACATCTGCCAGGAGCAGGGCATCCATTTCCACGTGGACGCGGCCTGGGGCGGGCCCACCCTGTTCTCGGAAAAGTACGCCCGCCTGCTTTCGGGCATCGAGCGGGCCGACAGCGTGACCATAGACGGCCACAAGCAGTTCTACATGCCCATGACCTGCGGCATGGTCTACTTCAAGGACCCCGAGGCCATGGACGCCATCGCCTACAATGCCCGGTACGTGGCCCGGCCCGGCTCCGTGGACCTGGGCATCCGGTCACTCGCCGGCTCCCGGCCGTCCACGTCGCTCATCCTGGACAGCGCCTTGAAGATCATGGGGGCCCAGGGCTACGCGCTTTTGATTGAGCACGGCATCGAGACTGCGGCCAGCCTGGCCGAGGAGATCGAGCTGAGGGAGAATTTCCAGCTCATGACCCGGCCCGAGCTGAACATCCTCACCTACCGCTACTGCCCGCCGGAAATCCAAAAACACCTGGCCACGGCCGGCCCGGAGGAGGCTCTGGTCATCAACCAGGCGTTGAACGAGGCCAACATCGCCCTCCAGCGCCGCCAGCGCGAGGCGGGCAAGAGCTTCGTGTCCCGGACCACCCTCCGGTTCCCGGACGGGCGGAACGGCCTCACCGTGGTGCTTAGGGTGGTCATCATGAACCCCATGACCCACATGGGCATCCTGCGGGAAATCCTGGACGAACAGGAATCCATCGCCGCCCGCCAACTCCCCGAGAGCTTCCGTATCGAGCCCTGACAGGCTGTCCCCCCCTTTGAAAAAAGGGGTTATGAGGCCCCTCGCTGGACCTCCAAAGCCGGATCAGCCCCGGCGGCCAGCCCCCTCAGGACTCCGTGCCCGGAAAGTGGAACACGTACTCCCCCCCGCAGCTTCCCGTGTGGTGCATGAGGCACCGGTCCACCCCCGGGCCCGTGAAGGGCACGCCCAGGAGTTCGAACCACCGGTCGATGCGCCGCATGACCCCGCAGCGGTAATCCTCCGCCACCCCCAGCCGCCGGACGCCCTTGTAGGCGAAGCACTGGCCGTCCTCCCATTTCCAGGTCATGCGGTTGGGCGGGACAAAGGCGTGGGTGAACCGCATGAACCGCGGCATGATGAGGTCAAAGGCCCCGTTGATGAAGGCTTCCAGCTCCGCCATGGTTTCGATGCGCTCTTTTTCGAATCCCAGGGCCTTGCGCATGCGGGGGATTTCGAACAGGGCCAGGGAATCCACGGCCGACAGGTTCAGGCGGTTGGTGGCCTCCAGCCCCAGGTCCTTCAGGCAATGGTAAAACCACATCCCATCGTGGGTCATCCACCCCAGGTTCAAAAGCTCCTTCAGATCCTCCTTGCCGATGCTTTCCAAGGTGCTCATGACATCCTCCTTTCCACCCGCTTCCTTTGGCCGGAAGAGCGGCCTCCGCTTACCTGGCAGGATTTTCACGAAGTTCCCACGGCCCGCCAGGCGGCTTGGCCCAGGGTTTCGGCCGCGGCGGCGGGGCCGTCCGGAACCAGGCCCTCCAGCCACAGCCGCACCAGCTCCTGGCACGGCCCCAGGACCAGGGACAAAAACAGTCCCGGGGCCAGATCCCGCAGGGAGCCCCCTTGGACCCGCCGGGCCTTCCACGCCAGGATGCGCCCGGCCCATTCCACATTGCCGGCCCGGATGGCCGGGTCCTGGTTCCCCATGAAGCCCGCATGGCGCATGGAGGCCAGGAACCGTGCCCATTCCGGGTTTTCCTCCACCCAGGCCAGATGGGCCGTCACCAGCCCCAGGACCCCCTCCCGGGCTCCGGGATCGCCGGAAAACACGGCCCCGGTCCTTTCCTGGTAGGAGGCCAGGCCCGCGAGGTACACGGCGGCGGCCACGCCCTCCTTGCCGCCGAAATGGTGGTAGATGCTGCCGTTGGCCGCCCCGGACCGGCGGGAGATGTCTTTCATGGACGCCCCCTCATACCCGGCCTCGTCAAAGCAGGCCAGGGCCGCCTTCACGATCCTTCCCCTGGTTTCCCGTGTGCCCGCGTAGGGCTCTCGTTTTGTTTTCATAAATTGGATTATAAATCTGGATTAAGATTCCAGTCAAGAGGAAAAACCGGGAATCCGGCGGAGAAGGTGCCGCCGAGTTTGTTGCAGGCAACCCTTTTGGTTCATCCGGTTTTTGTGTAACTGGTTGCCAAGGTAGGCTTTACAGGGAAGCGGTTGAAGCAGACCCCCCTGCCCCCCTTTGAAAAAGGGGGGCAGGGGGGATTTTTTTCCTTTCAGGGTGTTATTGTCTCTCTCCCGGTTTTTCGGGAACCTGGCTAACGTCCGGGCAAGGACTTGAAGCAGGAGGAGACGCACGTTGCCTGTCATCGGGTTTTTCCGGCGGGTGCGGCATCCTCGCCCTGACTCCGGGCAAAGGGCGGATGAGCAAAAAAAGAGAAAAAACCAAACAAAAAAAGAAATCCCCCCTTTCCCCCCTTTTTCAAAGGGGGGAACCGCTTTCAAAGGAAGGGGCCGCCCCGCCAGAAGACTTCCCAGCTGTCCCAGTTCCTATTTTCCCGCCGCCTTTTTCCAGAGCCCGGCGAAATACCCCCTCCCTTTTTCCTTGCCCCTGGGGACCATGGTGACGGCCTTTTCCGGGCATACCGCAGCGCAGAGGCCGCAGCCGTAGCATTTGGACAGGTCCACGGACAGGGCCGGGCCGGACGGGGTCCGGGTCAGGGTCCGGGCGAAGAAGTGACAGGCCGAGACGCAGGGTCCCGAGGCGTTGCAGGTGTCCGGGTCGGTTTGGGCCACAAAAGCTCCCTTGCGGATGATCGAGGACCTGCCCCCCAGGGCCTGGTTGGCCATGAAGGGCGCGCAGGTGGCGGACGAGCAGTGGCATATCCCGGCCTCGCCGCCCATTATCATGTAGATGTTGGACACCAGCCCCAGGTCCCGGCACTCGTCCTCCAGGGCCAGGAGATCCTCCTTGGAAATGCGTTCGTAGGTGTCGAGTTCCCCGAACTTTTCCCCGCACCGGGCGATCTGAATGTCCACGTTCAGGGGGCTTTGGCGGCAGAAGGAGAGGTCGCCGTTGGGGAGGTCCCGGGCGTCGGGGCCCAGGGTTTCGGCCGTGTGGAGACGGCAGGCGCACGGGCCCCGGGCGATGGCGAAGTCGTCCGGCATCTCCCGGATGAAGCTTTTGACCTCCTCGTGGGTCACCACGGTGGTGCCCATGGTCATGGACGCCAGCCGGTCCATGACCCGGTGGACCAGGGCCAGGGGGTACTTCCTCTCATACTGGAGAAACTTCAGGATGGACTCGATGACAGCAGGCTCCCGGGGTGCGTAGGCCCCGATGAGCAGGCCCCGGACGGGGCGTTTCTGGGTTTTTCTTCTTTCCTCGTGGCTGCGCTCCCATGGCCTGGACATGACGTTCTCCCGGACAAGGTTGCCGGTGGGGGGTGGGACAACCTACCAGGGGAGCGCGCGGAAGGGCAAGGCGTTTTCCGGCGGGGCCTCCAGGGATCGGGCCGGGTCCCCCCCTTGGAAAATGGGGGGCAGGGGGCTTTTTTTCGCAGTCCAACAAACGGGAAGGCTCCCGGCAACCGCCCTATCCCGTGGCCCTTTCCGCGTAAATGTTGTCCGAACCGTACAGGACGTGGTCCCCGAAGCCCCGGGTGACGATGGAGATGTAGCGGTTCTCCGCGATGACCCTCAGGTCCGAAAAGGTGTCCGAGGCCATGATAGACATGAGCAGGGCCCTGGAGCGCAGGGTCTTGACGTATTCCTGGTCAAATCCCCCCAGGTCCAGGAGCAGGGGGTCGCCCAGCTTTTCCATGACCGTCCAGGCCGCGAAGTCCCGGCGTTCGCTGTTTTCCCTCGTGTCGGACCGCCGGGCCGAGCGGGTGGCCACGGACAGGAGCACACTGGGCGCGGTGATGCGCTCCACCGCCGCCACCCGCACCAGGGGGTTGTCCACGGTGAGGGCGAGCCTGGCGAGTTCCTGGTCGGTTTTCGCCTCCCGGACCAGGGCCGCGCCCCGGGGCTCGTCCAGCCGGGCCAGGCAGGCCAGGACCGCCGTGTCGAACACAGCCAGAAACTCCACGGCGCTCATGCCGTTTTTCGGGATATTCAGCCCGGCCCCGTATCTTCCCCCGGCCACGGCCCCGGGGAAGTACCGGAGGGCTTCCCGGACAAAGGGCTTGCCCGAAAGCTTCCTGGCCGCGGCCAGGCGCACCGAGGGAAAGACGTTGTTCCGGGCCACGTGCCCCAGAAGGGCCGGGTCCGAAAGCATGGATGCGGCCGCCAGGCGCACCCGGACGTCCGGGTCGCTCTCGCAGACCACCATGAGGGCGGTTTCGGTCTCGATGCGCCCCG
>Ga0180009_10006187_pt1 | contig 12636 bp, 10 predicted proteins | sample OS_PC_MetaG_FD_123537 | JGI IMG/M metagenome (GOLD analysis project Ga0180009, IMG submission 123537) | Groundwater microbial communities from the Aspo Hard Rock Laboratory (HRL) deep subsurface site, Sweden - OS_PC_MetaG | ecosystem: Environmental > Aquatic > Deep subsurface > Groundwater...
CAGGGCTCTTTTGATGTTTGAGGTAAGGGCGCAAACTACTACCGTATTGATTTTGCTCGCGTTAAACAAATTATTCTGGATAACGATATGAGGATGACGATAGCCTGGCTCAGAGCCGGAGGGCTCTCCAAGGTCAACCCAATAGATTTCACCTTGTTCGATTACCACGGCTCTTGCTCCATGATTTTGCCGTGTTTGGATTTCATGGATGAAGAAATTTTTCGTTCTTTCTCATCCGGGTGGTCACCATATACATCATTGAGCTGGGCAAGCAGGGTTTTATTTTCTTGTTTTTTCAAATAATCCTTCACCGCGAGGGTAAACAGCCGGCTGCGGGAAACATGCAGTTCGTTCGCAAGCTTGTTGACCTTGTCGAATAATTTTTCATCCAGGGAGATGGCTGTCTTGACTCCGGGCATAATTTACCTCATGCATTGTGTGATTATATTATGTAATAAGTTTATACCGTTGTCAATACTTGTTGGAGGAGCAGGGGTTTGACGCTGAGTTGAGCCGCCGAGGTACGAGGTCGTCTTCAATGTTTTGTTAGACACTCTTACAAATTTACTGGATATCCTCTCCCACAAACAGCACAGAGCTATACGGAGGCCACGATCCTTCGACTCCGTACGCCAGCACGAATTGGATAGTAAGTTTCTTAATCTCCTGAACACCTTGATATCGAAAAAATGCATTAATCTGCCATGTTACGGCCTCAGAATTATGTAAAACAGGGTGCTCATTTGTACTTGGTGCAATCCATAGTTGTCCCCAAAGCGGCCGGGACTCATCAATGGGACAATTTAAGCATACATCACGGCCCTTGATCTCAGTTTCATCTATCACATCGAAATGGCTCAGGTGTCTGAAAGTCGTAACGCATAACAATACTTGGTCATTAAGAGAGCGAATCTTCTCGCCTGAAGTACGGCCTCCGGGCGTGTTTACAATACCTGAACCATGAAATGAGAGTTTTGCCTGAGTCAGTAACTCTGGGTTATCAATCCGTTCACCTTCAGAGTACTGCACACGAAACTGATTGTCCCCAATCGGACTAGCCTTGCCGCTTTTAATTTCCGATATTTCCGCAAGACGCGGACCCAAGTAAACGCTGCCATCTTTCGAAAGCTTGAACCAAAAAATGGGCCTCCAAGAGTTCCTATAACGGACAACAATACGAATGCGGTCTCCTAGGCTAGGTAAGAATATCGGACATTCGATTGTGTTCATTATCATGGGTTCTTCAGGTCTAACATTGTATTTAGACAGAAGGAGGCAACAAGGCGATAGGCAGAAAGCAACATGAGGATACCTGATGGCCACAGAAAACTAAACGATAAATAGGAGTATCGCTTTCTTCTGAAGCCAAAAAACTTCTAAGTCATCATGCAGGCAGCATAGAGAACCTGTCAGCTGCAACCGCCTATGACATAGGCTTCCGGCAAAATATCATTGCGGCGGCAGGCAAAGAGCGATATACAAATGGGGATCAATTTTCCCCCTGCTTAACCAGATCATTAAATCCTAAACCTTGCAGCCAGATACCCGATGAGCGCATCCAATTCCGATTCCGCTGCCGTCTACGACGAAAGCAAGATCAAGACCCTCAGTTCCCTGGAGCATATCCGTTTGCGGCCCGGCATGTATATCGGCCGGCTCGGCAATGGCAGCCATCCGGACGACGGCATCTACATCCTTCTTAAAGAGGTGGTGGACAATGCGGTGGACGAGTTCATCATGGGGGTGGGCAAGCGGATCAACGTGGATATCGGGGCCGACGGCGTGGTCAAGGTGCGGGATTTCGGGCGCGGCATCCCCCTGGGCAAACTGGTTGAGTGCGTCAGCGTGATCAACACCGGGGCCAAGTACAACACCGATGTGTTTCAATTTTCCGTGGGCCTCAACGGGGTGGGCACCAAGGCGGTCAACGCCCTGTCCGACCGTTTCGAGGTGACCTCCTTCCGCGACGGCAAGTTTGCCAGGGCCACCTTTGCGCATGGGGAGCTGGTCGGGGAAGAGCAGGGCGACACCAGCGAAAAAAACGGTACCCTGGTCACCTTTCATCCGGACCCCAATGCCTTTGAAGGGTATTACTACATGCGGGATTTCGTGCGCAAGCGGTTCTGGCGCTATGCCTACCTCAACGCCGGGCTCAAGATTTACTATGAGGGCGAGTGCTTCCATTCGGCCAACGGGCTTTTGGACCTGCTGGACAAGGAGATCGCCGAAACCCAGCTTTACGCCCCGATTCATTTCAAGGATTCCACCCTGGAATTCGCTTTTTCCCATACCGAGGGGTATGGCGAGACCCATTTCTCCTTTGTCAACGGCACCTACACCAACGAGGGCGGCACCCATCTCTCCGCCTTTCGCGAGGGGATATTGAAAGGAGTCAACGACTTTTCCGGCAAAAAGTTTTCCGGCGAGGATGTGCGGGAAGGGGTGGTGGGGGCCATTGCGGTCAAGGTGAAGGACCCGATCTTCGAGTCGCAGACCAAGAACAAGCTGGGCAACACCGATGTTCGGGGGGATATCGTCAGCAAGGTCAAGGACTTTGTCTGCGATTTCTTCTACAAGAACACCGAGCTGGCCGAGATCATCATCGACAAGATCCAGCAGAGCGCCAAGATCAGGAAGGAGCTCCAGCATGTGCGCAAGGAGGCCAAGGCCAAGGCCAAGAAGGTGGCGCTCAAGATCCCCCAGCTCAAGGACTGCAAATACCATCCGACCCCGGAAAAGCCCTCCAGCCCGGAGCGCGAGAACATGCTTTTTCTCACCGAGGGCCAATCCGCCTCCGGCTCCATCGTTTCCTCCCGCGACCCCATGACCCAGGCGGTTTTTTCCCTCAAGGGCAAGCCGATGAACGTCTACGGCCAGCCCCTGACCCTGCTCTACAAGAACGACGAGATGTACAACATGATGCGCACCCTGGACATCGAGGATTCGGTGGAAACCCTGCGCTACGACAAGGTTATTCTCGCTACGGATGCCGATGTGGATGGGCTGCACATCAGAAACCTGCTGCTCACCTATTTTTTGCAATTCTTCGAGGCCCTGGTCAAGCGGGGGCATGTCTATATCCTGGAGACCCCCATCTTCCGGGTGCGCAACAAGGAAGAAACCATCTACTGCTATTCGGACAAGGAGCGGGAGGCGGCGGAAAAGAAGCTGGGCGGCAGGGGGAAAAAAGCGGTGGAAATCACCCGCTTCAAGGGGTTGGGTGAGATCTCCCCCAAGGAGTTCAAGCAGTTTATCGGCCCGGACATGCGGCTCCAGCAGGTGAATATCGACACCCTGAGCGAGGTGCCCAGGCTGCTCTCCTTTTACATGGGTAAGAATACGCCCGAGCGCAAAGAATACATCATGGATCATCTGGTGGTCGTGTAATCATGGAAACCTCCCATTACGGCGAGCTGCACAAGCTCTTTGACACCAATTTTCTCGACTACACCTCCTACGTCATCCGGGAGCGGGCCATCCCCGATGTGGCCGACGGCCTGAAACCCGTGCAGCGCCGTATTCTTCAGACCCTGTTCAATATGGACGACGGCCGATTCCATAAGGTGGCCAATGTGGTGGGCGACTGCATGAAGCTCCACCCCCACGGCGACGCCTCGATCTTTTCCGCCCTGGTCAACCTGGCCAACAAGGGCTATCTCATCGACCGGCAGGGCAACTTCGGCAACATCTTCACCGGCGATCAGGCCTCCGCGGCCCGGTACATCGAGTGCCGCCTCTCCCCCCTGGCCCGGGAAACCCTCTTCAACAAGGATCTCACCGAATTCACCGACTCCTACGACGGCCGGATGCAGGAGCCCGTTGCCCTGCCGGCCAAGATTCCCCTTCTGCTGATGCAGGGGGCCGAAGGCATCGCCGTGGGCATGGCCACCAAGATCATGCCCCATAATTTCTGCGAGCTGCTGGAAGCCCAGAAGAATATCCTGCGGGACGAGCCGTTTACCTTGTATCCGGATTTTCTTCTCGGCGGGGCCATCGATGTTTCGGGCTATGAGGACGGTAACGGTCGTATCCGTTGCCGGGCTCGCATCGAGGAGAAGAACGAGAAAACCATCACCATCAAGGATATCCCCTACGGCACCACCACCCAGTCGCTGATCGAGAGCGTGGAAAAGGCGGCCCGGGCCAACAAGCTCAAGATTTTAAGCATCAACGATTACACCGCAGAAGAGGTGGAGATAGAGATCAAGCTGGTGCGCGGCATCTACGCGGCGGACACCATCAAGGCCCTCTACGCCTTCACCGACTGCGAGGTGCCGATCAGCCCCAACCTCACCGTGATCGTGAATAACAATCCGGCCGTGCTCACGGTGAGCGAGGTGCTGCGCCACAACACCGAAAAGCTGGTCCGTGATCTCAAAAAAGAGCTGAGCATTGAGCATGGGAGGCTCAAGGAAAAGCTTCATGCCCACCTGCTGGAGCAGATCTTCATCGAAGAGCGGCTCTATAAAGAGATCGAGGAGTGCAAAACCTACAAGGCCGTGGTCGAGACCATTGGTGAGGCGCTGCTGCCGTATAGGGACAAGCTGGTCCGGGAAGTGACCACCGAGGACATCGAGCGGCTGCTGGAAATCCGTATCAAGCGCATCTCCCGCTACGACCTGGATAAGAAGAAGAAGGACATCAAGGAGGTCCGGGACAACATCAAGGCGGTGGAGAATTACCTGCTGGATATGATCGGGTACACCATCACCTATCTGGACGATCTGCTGAACCGCTACGGTCATCTCTACCCGCGCCGCACCGAGATCGCCACCTTCGGCGAGGTTGAAGTGCGCAAGGTGGCGCTCTCCAACCTGACCATGGGCTATGACCGGGAAACCGGCTTTCTGGGCCATCAGGTCAAGGCGAGACCTGAGGATTGTTTCCCATGTTCCGAATACGACAAGCTGCTGCTCATTTTTCAAAACGGCATGTACAAGGTGATCAACGTGATCGACAAGCTCTTTGTCGGCCATGATGTGCTCTGGTGCGGCAAGGTCGAGGAAAAAAAGGTTTTCAACATCCTCTACCGCGAGGGCAGCCAGAATCTCTGCTATATCAAGCGGTTTAACAGCCCGAAGTTCATCCTGGAAAAGGAATACCGCCTCTTCCCTGAGCACAAGAATTCCGCCATCCTCTTTTTGAGCACCGGCGACGGGGGCAGGGTGCGGGTGCATCTCGCCCCGTCCAAGCGGGCACGCCATAATTTTGTTGATTGCAGTTTCAACGAGGTGCTGATCAAGGGGGCGTCCGCCCTTGGCAAACGGGTTTCCGACCGGCCGGTGCGGCGGATCGCCGAACTGCCCGCCGAAAAAGAGCCTGCAGGAGTGCCGGAGGTGCAACCGACCCTTTTTCCGGCCAAGGAGGGGGAGCCCCAGACGACCAGTCAGCCGACAGAGGTTTCAGGGCCAGGGCAGGCGGAAAGCAACGCCCCGGAGACCGAGGCGGAATAACTTCGCTGTACGGGGGGGCTGTCTCGGGATTTTCGAGGCCTGCCGCACCGCCGGTGGTGCTGGCAAACGCCGGTTCGTGCTCAACAAAGATCCTCTTTTCCTATCTTTTCCTTGTTTTTCAAGATGTTGCCACTCTTTGAACCCAAATATTTGCCGAAGAAGAAAAAGGAACGTGTGAGCCTTTTTTTTGTCCGGCATAAAAAAAATCCGGGGCTAAAACCACTGGAAATCGTTGGGTAATCCTCGGTGGTTAGGTATTGTTTTAAATGCTACAATAGCACTATTTGTTGTGTTTTTATTTTCTTTCTATACTATAGAAAGTAGGTTGTGGCGCCTGCGTGGTCTGCGGTCGTGATGTTTTGCTTGCCTTTGCAGGATGCGTCTGGTATGTTCGCCTACCTCTTCGGGACAGGAAGAGGGGGAACAACGGCAAAGGTCAGGGAAGAGCGTTTGCTCTCTTGTTATCTGTTTGCACAGGTGGAGGACTGTATGGGCTGCCTTGCATTAAACCGTCCCCCGGACGTAACCCCAGAGCAGGACAATGTTGTGGTTGTAAAAAAGAAAGTAGTTGCAGCGAAACACGATGAAAACCCGATGTATTTCGGCAAGAAGCCCGTGGATTCCGGGATGGTGCGGATGGTTTCCGGGTTGACCCTGGTCATGCTTTTTCTTCTTGTCGCCCTCCTGATCCAGCCTTCCTCGGTGTTTATCCGCTTTCCCCAGCGGTTTCTGTCCGTTCCCACCATCGAAGTCCATTCCGCCCAGGATCTGCTGACTCAGCTCAAGGCCAATAACTTGTGGGAAGTGGAGCCATTTTCCGAGATTCCCGCCGTTATAGTCAGCAAATTCCCAGGGGACATGCCAACCCTTGATGCGGCCACCCAGAAAAAGGCGTTTTTGCATGTTCTCCTTCCTGCGGCAATGATTGCCCTGTCCGAGGTTGAGGAAGAGCGTGCCGATCTGGAGAAGATTCTGGCAAAATTCCCCTCCCTGCCCAAACGCTTGGATTTCGATATGCATGCGGAAGAGTATACCCGGCTTGTGGGGTTGAGCCAGAATGAGGTTTTTTTTCTTCGGAACCTCTGCCGCAAATACCGGGCCTATGAGGTAGCCGATCTGCGCCGCCGTATCAGTCCGATCCCGGTGAGCCTGATCATGGCCCAGGGCGCCCTCGAATCCTCGTGGGGAGGCTCCCGGTTTTCCCTTGAGAGAAACAACCTGTTCGGTGTCTTGGCCTGGAATAATCCCGATCATCTGGCTGACGGCCGCGAAGATGGCAAGCCTTATTCCGGCGTGGCGTATGCTTCCCTGCTCGATTCCGTTCGTTCCTATATCCTGATGCTCAACCGGGTTCCCGCATACAAGGAATTGCGGCAGATCAGGGAAGAAACCATGGATTCCCTTGCCCTGGCCAATGGGTTGCACCTGTATTCCAACAGGGGAACCGAGTACATTGCCGATTTGACCCTGCTTATCAAAAGCAACGACCTGCAGGTATACGATCAGTGCATTCTTGCCGGCAAGGGCGGCGGGGTGGGCAGGGTACGGCTGGCAAGCCTGGAATATCCTCGCTGAAGACCCTGTCGGGCTGCGGCATCTTCAATCTGAACAATACACGATCCCAGTCGGGCAATCGTTTCTTCTCCACTTCCATCATGAGCAGGGTGTTGGAATACTCTTTTTTCAACATCCTGTTCGATGACAACCGCAATCTTCCCCTGCTGGCTTAAGATTGCGGCTATCCTGTCCGCGTATCTGCCTGCTCTTGCCCACAGTAGGGTACGATGATTCCCAAGCAGGAACCGGCCGTGCCTCCGTATTTTTTCCGTATTGTGCTCCCGTCAATCCTTGGGCTATTATAGTGCAACGAATCAATCGGCCGGCTCTGGAGATCACCGTGGCAATGCCCCCTGAAACGAAAACAGATTGCGAATTTTCAGACTCCTGCGACTTCTTTGTCACGATCATGGCGAGTGTGCCGCAATTTTCCGCCAATATCCGGGGGAAATACTGTCATGCCGATTTCCGCGATTGCGCCAGATATGCCTATGCCAAACAGCATGGCCAGGGGTGCGTGCCAGAGGATCTCTTCCCCAACGCCTCGTATTTCTGACTCTCCTCCACGGATTCTTCCTTTGCCTTCCGCCATTGGCCCATTGCCTTTTGCCGAGATGATATGCTAGCATTATTGCATGCTCCACGTCCAGGTTTTGGCGGCTATCCAAGGCAAAAGAGGCACGACGATGTTCAAGGAAGAGCGAACGGCTCCACAGTTTGACTGGTCACATCTCGGCGATATCGAATGGGGACGTCCCAATCTTGGCCCGCAAACCGCGGTCGCTGTCTACCGGCTGATGCAGTTCACCCTGCGCGATGCGATCATCTCCCACACCGATGTGGCAACGGCCAACCGTATTTTTTATGACGCTGGCCTGAGTGCGGGAAAGGCGATCCATGAACATCTGCTCAGTAACACCCGGGATTTTGACCGGTTCATTGCCGAGCTCCAGGAAACATTGAGAAAGCTTGCCATCGGTATTCTGCGGGTTGAGAGTTCCGACATGCGCACGCACCGGTTTGTGCTCACCGTGGCCGAAGACCTTGATTGCTCCGGTCTGCCCATGAGCGATGAATTGGTCTGCACCTTTGATGAAGGCTTTATCGCCGGGCTCTTTTCCGCCCACTTCGGCAAGCAGTTCACGGCAAGGGAGACGGATTGCTGGTGTACCGGCGATAGGGTCTGCCGCTTCGAGGTCGTGCTTGCTGATGCCTGATCTGAAAAATTACGCAGGATATCCCCATGGAGCACAATGATATCGAACGGCTGGACAGGATCAGCGCTCATCTCCATGCCCTGCTGCATAATGAACAACCTGGTCTCCTCGATTTGACAGGGCACAAGGAGGATGAGATCCGGCAGGTGGGCCAGTTTGTCAACTCCCTCTCCGAGGCCCTCTCCGCCTTGACAAATGCCGCCCACCTTCTCTCCATCGGCGACATGGATGTGCAGATCGTTGCCAAACTCCCGGCCTGCCATCACCTCAAAAACCTGCAGGCGACCCTCCGTCATTTGACCTGGCAGACAGGGCAGATTGCCAAGGGGGATTTTTCCCAGCGGGTGGAATTTTTAGGCGAGTTCTCCTACTCCTTCAACTGGATGGTGGAGCAGCTTGATGCCTATCGGCAAAGGATCCTCGGCCAGAACCGCGAGCTGGAACGGCTGGCCACCACAGATCCGCTGACCGGGGTATATAACCGCCGCTATTTCATGGATTTCGCCACCAAGGAATTTTTGCGTTCGCAACGCTACTCCCATGTCTTTTCTGCAATCCAGATGGACATCGATCATTTCAAGAAAATAAACGATACCCATGGCCACGCGGTCGGCGACGAAGTGATCAAGGCCTTTACCGTCATGTGTCAGGAGGTTCTTCGGGAAAGTGACATGTTGGGCCGGGTAGGCGGGGAGGAATTTTCCATTATCCTGCCAGAAACCGACAGGGCAGGGGCGCTGATCGTGGCGGAACGGATTCGCCGGGCCATCGCCGATCTCAAGGTGTATGCGGACGACCATGTCGTTCGTTTTACGGTCAGTATCGGCCTCACCAGCCTCCGGCAGGACGATGCCGGCATCGAGGCCGTACTGAGAAGGGCTGATGAAGCGCTGTATCTTGCCAAGAACGGCGGGCGCAACAAGGTGCTGTCTGGCTGATATCCGTTACGCGGCTCGGATTTTTTTCCAGATCGGCAACGAGGGGCTGAGCCTTTCGAAGCGGCGATCCCCATCGATGGCATCGCTGTTTTTGTGGTTGGCGATGAGGAGGGCCCCGGTCTTCATGGAGTCTTCGATGAGCTTTTCAAAACGGAGCTGTTGGGCGCGCCCGGAAAATGGCCGGTAGTAGTAGATCACCTCGTACTCGTTGTATCCCGCATAGGCCCAGATATCCGCCTGGGCAACACGATCCTCGCCGATGAGCTTGGCTGCAATCGGGAAGGAATATTCATCCTTTTCAATACCGTAGACCTCAAAACCGAACTGTTCGGCAATGAGCAGCACGTTGCCGATCCCGCAACCCACATCCAGAAAGCGGGGCATGGGTGGAGGCGGCTCTTCCCGGTCGAGTCCGAGGAAACCGCCGGCAAAGCGGAGCTGGGCAAAGATCTGTCTGGTGTCCATGGCCACGAAAGGATACTCGCAGTCGGTATCGTTGCGTGTTTCCCTGGCGGCGTCACGGCTGTAAAATCCGACAAACCGGTTGATGACGTTATAAAAGATATCGTTTTCTTCGTTTTCCATGTGTCTTTTGGATAAAGATGGTTGGGGGGAGATCAGCAGCAGAGCGTTGTATACCACGGATTGATGAGGAATTCCCGGCAAAGTTGATTGTTTGCGCCGGTTATCCTTGGTTCTGCCCTGCTCCCTGCAGCCTACTCAGGTGGGCCAGGGCGCTGACCGCGGCTTGCGCGAGAAACTGGGCACCCGTGGCCAGGACCGCCTCGTCAAAATCGAAGCGGGGGCTGTGGGCCGGAGCATCGTGCTGCCTGGCGTGTTTTGCGCCAAAACGCACCAGGCAGCCGGGAATCCTTTGCAGAAAGAAGGAGAAATCCTCCCCCCCCAGGCTGGGCAGGGTTTGGTCCTTGACCTTGTCCCGGCCCACGATTCCGGCGGCTACCTCCAGGGCGATGCTGGCGGCGGCCGGGTCGTTGATCACCGGCGGATAGCCATCCACAAAGGTAAAGGAGGTTGTCACCCGGTGGAGCTGCTCCATGGCAAGGGTCATGCGTTTCAGGCTGTCTCGGCAGGCCACGCGGGTTTCCGGGTTGGTGGTCCGAAGGGTGCCGGCGAGCACCACCTCCGAGGCGATCACGTTGGCTGCTGTGCCTCCGTGGATGGTCCCCACGGTGATGACGGCAGGGGAGCAGGGATGGGTTTCGCGGGCAACGATACTCTGGAGGCTGGTGATGAGCTGGCCTGCTGCCACGATGCAGTCGGAGGTTTCCTGGGGCTTGGCGCCATGCCCGCCCGGGCCGCGGATCGCTATGCTGAACTCATCGGTAAAGGCGGAGATCACCCCGGGCTGCACGACGATTTCATTCAGTCCATACAAACGGTCGATATGCCCGGCAAAGATCATGGATACGCCGTCGATGGCGCCCTCGTTGATCATGCCCTGCGCGCCCCCGTCACCTTCCTCGGCAGGCTGGAAGATGAGAACCACCCGGCCCGGCAGTTCTGCCTCTTTTTTCTTCAATAGCGCTGCCGCCCCGAGCAGCATGGCCACATGGCCGTCGTGGCCGCAGGCATGCATCACCCCTGGTGTTTCCGAAGCAAAAGGCAGGCCGGTCTGCTCGGCGATGGGAAGAGCGTCCATGTCCGCCCGCAGGGCAACGCAGGGGGTATTTGGCGTACTGCTTCCCAGGCTGGCAACGATGCCGGTACGATTCACCTGTTCCCGGCAGGGGATGCCTAATTTTTCCAGTTGCTCGGCAATACAGCGCGCCGTGGCGAACTCGGCAAAGGCAAGCTCGGGATGCCGGTGAAGATGGCGGCGGATATCCCGCATCCAGATGGTCATCTGTTCATCTGGTATCGGCATTGTGTTCATGCGCAGGTTCCCTGAGTATTGTGCGTTTGGGGATACCAGGCTTGACCTGCAGGGCGTTGCATGGTATTTTTTCCCGCCGATTGCCTGGATAATCCGGATCGTGTTCCGTAATCCCAGGCCGTGATTCATCATAATTCGAACCGGACAGCAGTACATCATTAAAATTCATCTTTTTGATGCCGATGACCACAGACTCACGCCCTGTGCAGACAGACGGGCAGGGGGCCGAAAATGGCCGGCCCTGCCCCAGCAATGCGGACGATTTTTTTCACCGGGCCTTGGACCTGCACCGGCAGGGAGAGGTAGACCGGGCAAAGTCCCTGTACCGCCAGACCATTTCCCTGTGTCCGGAACATGTGGATGGTTGCTTCTATCTGGCTCTGCTCCATCGCACCATGGGAGAGCTGGAAGAGGCCGTCCACTGGTTTGGTCAGGCCCATGGATTGCTGCCGCATGAGGCGACAATCGCCTATGAACTCGGCATAACCTGTTATTCCCTGGGGCAGCACCGGATGGCAATCGAGCATTTTGACAAGGTTCTCGCCCTGGACGACACGCATTGGCAGGCGGCCTATAATCTGGGCACTGCCCATCTTGCGCAAGGCAACATGAGCGAGGCGATTCACGCCTATTATCAGGCTGCGCAGCTCAATCCCCAGGATGGTGATATCCATTTCAACCTCGGCCTGGCCTGCAAAAGGGCGGGCCGGTTGGATGAGGCCATGCAGTCCTATCTCTGCGCCATGGAAATTGCCCCCGAGGACGCGGAGGTGCATTACAACCTGGCCCTGGTCTACAAGGAACTGGGGTGCAAGGACGAGGCCATCGCCTCCCTGGAGATCGCCGTTGCCCTGCGTCCGGAATACGGCGCGGCCCACGGCAATATGGGGGTTCTCTACCTTGATCAGGACAAGGTTCCCGAGGCCATTGCCTGCTACCGCAAGCTCATCGAGCTGGATCATAACACGGCCTCGGCCCGGCATATCCTCGCAGCCCTTACCGGCGAAACAACCGCAGTGGCCCCATCTTCTTATATTGCCGATCTGTTCGACAGCTTTTCCGGCCATTTTGAAGAGCGGTTGCTCGTTGATCTGGAATACCGGACCCCGTGGGAACTCAAAAGCCTGCTCCTCGCCGCTCCCGATGGCCCGAAACATTTTGCTCGGCTTCTGGATCTGGGCTGCGGCACCGGTCTGGTCGGGCAGATTTTTCAGGAGATCAGCGATCACCGGGTGGGCGTGGACCTTTCCGCCAAGATGGTGGAGGAGGCTGCGGCCAAGAAGGTATACGATCAACTGGCGGTTGGAGAAATCGTCACCTTTCTGGAGCAGAATCAAGAGCCGTTCGATCTGGTTGTCGCGGCGGATGTCCTGATCTATGTGGGCGAACTGGACCGGATTTTCGCCACCCTGGCCACAGGGCTTGCCAAAAACGGCAGATTTCTTTTCTCCACCGAGCTGATGGAAGAAGGGAAGGGGTACCGGTTGCGTCCGTCCGGGCGCTATGCCCATTCCTTTTCCTACATCAAGGCCACGGCAGCCCGTCATGGTTTTCGCATCCTCAGCACCCAGTCCGCC
>Ga0180009_10006188_pt1 | contig 12634 bp, 11 predicted proteins | sample OS_PC_MetaG_FD_123537 | JGI IMG/M metagenome (GOLD analysis project Ga0180009, IMG submission 123537) | Groundwater microbial communities from the Aspo Hard Rock Laboratory (HRL) deep subsurface site, Sweden - OS_PC_MetaG | ecosystem: Environmental > Aquatic > Deep subsurface > Groundwater...
CATGAGCCGGCTTGTATCAAGGATCGACGGCAGGGTCAAAGCGATCGGGCCTGGACGGGGAGCGGCCGATCCTCTACAAGATGCACGTGCGCCATCCGCTCCAAGCCTCGCTGGTCCTGCTCGCCGTCCTGCTCGCGTTGGCCGACGCGTGGGCGGACAAGGGCGTCGGCGTCGCGGCTGGCGTGGCTCTGCCGCTGGCGCCGCTCGATCAACCAGGCGTGGCGGGCGGCCTGTCCACGGTGCTGACCGACTTCGAGTCGGAGCGCGTGCCGGGCGGCCTGCTGCACCTGCGCGGCGAGGTGCAGGGGATCTGGTCGCCCGACGCCGGCATCGGGGCGGTGATGCCCCAGCTCACGGCGGACCTCGGCCTGGAGCTGGGACGGGTCGAGCTGTTCCTCAGCGGCGGGCTGCAGATCTTCGGCGTCACCTGGCGCGAGGGCTACACCTTCTTCACCACTCTGGGCCTGGTGGGCGGGGGCGGGCTGCAGCTGCGGCTCCACGCCCGGATCTCGCTCGAGCTGCGCGCCGTCGTCTCGTGGCTGCCCTCCTTCGCCGCCGCGTCGATGGAGCAGCCCGACCCGGCGCCGGGCCGACCGACGCTGCTGTTCCTCACCGGGCTGGCGGGCGTCGTGCTCCGGCTGTGACGTCGCGATGATCAGGGCTCCGGCCCGACCACGGAGCAGTCGTGGAGCCACAGGTTCGCCCCGCCCCCTCGCGCAGCACGCCCCAGATCGTGGCCTCGATCGTCACCACCGCCCCGTGGCCGAGGGGCGCCACCGGCGGTCCCGATCACCGAATGAGCCCGAGTGCCACAGACCTGCGCGTAGCGCCCGACACACCGGCCTGATCCGCCAGCTCGTCCCACCGCGAGACGGCACCGCGTACCTCGTCGATGATCTCCTGGGCAAATGCCGCCTCGATCCCGGCCGGGCCGGCGAGCCGGAGCATCTGCTTCGGAGTCGGGTTCCCACCCTCGCCAGCGACGGTGGTGGTGTGCTCGCCGCCTGGGCCTGTCGCGAAGGTCAGGTCGTAGGCGGGAGCGAGGGCCCAGCTGCCTGTCTCGATCTCGATGATGTACGCGAAGTTCTTGACGTGGTCGTCGCGGTTGTGGGCCAAGACGTTGAACGCCATCAGGCGGTAGGCCCGGAGCACCTCCCGGTGGTCACGCGTCAGGATGCTGGTCGCCTTCAGCAGCTCGGCGTAGTCGCAACCCGGGACACGGAAGTCGGCGTGGATCAGGTTGCCGAGGGTGTGGATGTGAAAGCGGCGGTTGCCCGCAGCGCGGTCGAACCGCTTCGCGGCGAAGAAACGGTCACCCTCCGACGTGGCGAAGATCCGCGTCTGCGGCAGCTCCAGGCCGGCAGCCCTTGCCATCAACGAGTAGGCATACTCCACGGCGCCGGCGTCGAGCTCGTCCGTCTCGGCGGGGAACTTCACGATCCAGTGCTCGAAGCCTTCCGGCAGATCGTCCTCGCCCGAGATGACCTCGCCAGTGGAAGGGGCGTACCCCACGAGCAGCTTCGGACGGGCACCGCCCGGGCTGCCGCCAGCGCGCAGCAGCAGCGGCAGGACGTCGCTGGCCCGGCCAGCGTGGACCTCCCGTGCCTGCCGGGCGAGGTCGTGCAGGTCGAAACAGGCCGCGTCCAGGGCCTCCCGCTCGGCTGGTGGGTGATAGGTCAGCGCGCCCATCGTCTGCGTACCCAGGTAGGCCAGGCGATCCAACGGCGATACCGCGGCCGGATCGATTCCCAGCTGACGAAAATGACGATCCATCAGGAGCAGGCCCCAGCCGTCGGGCAGGGAGTCGTCGAACAGGCCCGGAAGGGGACCGAACTCGCGGTCGGTGTGCTCGATCAGGCCGTGTCTGGCGGGGAGCGTGAAGGGGGAGAGCTCGATCCCCCGCGCTAGCCAGTCCACGTCGTACTCGAAGTAGACCCGGTGCTCCCGCTCGGCCAGCGTCCCCACCGGCATCTGCTCGTCCGGCCCGGCGGTGAACCGGACCTCCAGCTTCCTGATGGACCGGCTGGCCATGTTCAGATCCTCCCTCGCCTTGGCGGGGGTTTGCTGTCCCGAGCCTCGAGCTCCGCCAGCGATTTGGCCGCGGGTAGCTCAAGTAGCTCGACGAACTCCGACAGTCGCCCGAGAGCGTGGGCCAGCAGGAGCAGGTTCCTGAGGGACACTTCGCCTGTGTCCTCGAAGCGCTGGAGAGACCGCGCACTCACGCCGGAGCGCGCGGCGAGGGTGGCGCGCTTGAAGCCGATCTGGAGGCGGAGCTGTTTCAGGCGTCGGCCCAGCAGCTGCTGTGCCTCGGCGGGTGATTGCAGGTGTGGGATGGTTTTCGGCATTGGTTCGCTGTCTCAGCTTGTGCCATTATTGACAACTTATGGCCCATTGTCTTGTAGATTTCAGTATAAAAGACCAAATGTGGCTTTTTCCTGTCCGGGATCGGCGACTCCACTATGGGCCAGTGAGACCGTCAACGCGCCTGGTGGTGGATCAGCACCACCGCGTCCAGGTCGAAGCCCTTGCTGGTCTGACCCATCTTGGAGACGCCAGCGTCGGTGATGCGCAGGTAGCGGGCCTGCTTCAGCCCCAGATCCGCCAGGTCGAAGGCGTCGCCGCCGGCCAGCGATGGATCGGTTGCCGGCAGACAGGCAGCCGGGCTGGCCAGCACCGGCCGCACGCCGGCACAGCCGGGGTAGGGCCAGGTCTGCTTGGCCGGGTCGCCCTGGGTCACCGACAGATCGCAGGGGAACTCGACGAAGCTCGCGGCCGCGCTGTCGGTCGCGCTGACCGCCACGCGGGCCGGCTCGGCGAAGGGGTTGAAGGGCGACATCAGAAACGGGTTCTCGAACACGATGAAGTCCGGCCCCGGTCCGTCGACGATCTCGCTCGGCCCGAAGTCCACCACGATCTGCCCCCCCGCGCCAAGCGAGAGCACGTCGTCGGTTGAGCCGCCCGCCGCCCCGCTGGGCCCGCCCTGGATCACATTGGGGAGCTTGGCCTGCCCGTCGCCGGCCCCCGCCCCGTAGCTCACCTGCACCACGTTGCCGATGCCCACCACCTCGGGCAGCCCCGCCTCGGGGCAGGGCCGCAGGTCGGGGGTCAGGTCGACGGTCGGCGCGGCGTCGGGTGCTGCCGCCTCGACCGGACCCGCGTCAGCCACGGCGGCTCCGCGCAGGATGGTGAGCAGCTTGCCGTCGGAGATACGCACCAGGGCCACCGCGTGGGCGCCGTTCAGGGTGACCCAGGCCAGGGCGCCGTCGGTCTCCTCGGTGACGACCATGTCGTAGGGCATGGAGCCCACCGGCAGCACGGCGAAGGGCAGATCGGTCTTGCCCGTGGCCAGGTCCACCCGCTGCAGGTTGTTGGACAGCGTGTTGACCACATAGGCCATGCCGCCGTGGACCACCACCCGGTTGTTGGACAGACCGGTCTTGGCGAAGTCGTGCTCGACGGAGAAGGGCTGGCCGGCGAGATCCACGCGGTAGAGGGAGTTCGCGATGCTCATCAGCACCAGCAGCCTGCCGTCGGGGGCGGCGGCCGCGTCGATCGGTCCCTCCACCAGCTTCTGTTGTACCCCCACCACCCCGCACCTGGGCGATGCCATGGCCGTCCAGTCCTCGCCGATGCACAGCTCATCGCTGTTGAAGCTGAGCACGCCCGCCTTGCTACCCGGCAGCGGCCTGACCGTGGTCATCCCGTTGTCGCCCGCGGCTGTCGGGAACAGGGCGATTGGGTTGTCGGCGCCCCGCACGACCCTGCGCTGCTCGAGGTCGACGCTGAACAGGTCGCCCCGCGTGCCGCTGCCGATCAGCGCCATCTTCCCCGCCGGGTCGATCGCGATCGATCCGTAGCCGCCGATGCGCGCGTCGGCCGCGCTGCGCCCGAGGGGGATGTTGCCCGCCAGTCGGGGTGCGGAGCCGCCGGGGTCGCCGAGGTCGATGATGTCGACGCCGCCGTCGCTGGCCGCGGTCACCAGACCGTCCTGGTCCACGCGGTAGGTGCCGCCGTTGACGACGTAGCCCCTCTCGCCGTGCACGGCGGCGGCCTGGGGGTTGAGCTGGGTGGTGCGAATGGTCGCGACGACCAGGCGATCGGCGCGGCGGATCAGCGTAACGAGGCCGGGGTCCCAGGCTGGCTTGCCCCCCTCGTAGTGAAACCCGGTGCTCGCCACCACCACGTGGCGGCTGCCCGCGGCGATGGCCTGGGGCGCATAGAACGACGCGCTCGGCGACGGGCCGAGATCGGCGGGTGCCGCGCCGTCGGGACAGGCCGTCAGGTAGTGGAGCAAGGCCAGCAGGCAGACACCGGCGCTCCGGGGTGAAGCAGCGCAATTGCGTTCCTCGCGCCCCTGCGGGGCGCTCCGGGGTGAAGCAGCGCAATTCATCTCATCCTCCAAGTTCACAGCCGCCCGGCCAGGGAGACCAGAAACCGCGCAGGGTCCAGCGGAAAGCCCACGGTGTCCAGCGCGTCGCGCTTGTCGAGCAGGTTTCGGCCCTCTGCGGACAGCGTCAGCCAGCGCCAACTCACCGCGGCCCCCGCCGCGAGCAGCACCCTCCCCTCCTCCTCGGTGGTGTCGAACCGACCAAGCACCATCCCGCTCTCCACCGTCGCGCCGGTCCACAGCTCCAGTCCCCACGAGCGCCCCTTGCGAGCCAGCTCCCAGCCGAGCCTCGTCACCAGGCGGTGCGCCGGGTGGCCGGGCAGGCTCATCGCTGGCTCGCCGAACCCGGTGCGGGTGTAGGTGTAGGCCGCGCGCACCAGAAACCCAAGGCCGGGCCGCAGATCGACGGAGGCCTCCAGCCCCGACGCCGTCGCGCCGGGGTAGTTGTCCGCCCGCACCAGAAAGCTCGAGACCGGGGCGAACAGGATCAGGTTGTGGATCCAGCGGCGGAAGTAGGCCACCTCCAGCGACATCCACCGCAGCCGCCAGCGCAGCCCGGCGTCCAGATCCAGGGCATCCTCGGGCTCGAGCTCGGCGTTGCCGCCGAAGCCGTCGAGCCGGATGTACATCTCCTGGAAGCTGGGGTAGCGAAAGCTGCGGCCCACATTGGAGGCCAGCTCGACGCCGCGCAGCCAGGCGCTGTCGGTCCAGCGCAGGGGTCGCAGCACCAGCCCGACCCTGGGCACGACGGTGGCGCCGAAGCCGGTGGCGCTGGCCAGCCGCACCGCCGGCACCAGCACGAGGTGGCGGCGCAGCAGCCAGGTTTGACTCGAGAGCCACAGGTCTGCCTCCATTCTCCTGGGCTCGCCGACGTCGGGGTCGCGGAACATGGTGCCGCGAAGCGCGAGGCCGCCGTGGAGCTGACCCTCCGGCCCCAGCGGCAGTGACAGCCGCCCTCCGCCTCCCAGCGTGATGCACTGGTTGTGGGACTCCACCACCGGCGGGGTCGGCTCGTCGAAGCGAAAACGGGAGTAGCGCTGGTACAGGTCGAGCTCGAGCCGCCCGCCTGACAGCAGCGTGTCCTGCCGTTGCAGCTTGAGCGCGGTCAGGTTGCGCAGCTCCCACTGCCGCGCGGTGGCGCTGGGTCGCTGCATCATCCCCGGCGCCCCGCGCTCCGCCAGCGAGAAGTTGTCCGTCAGCCCGATCTGCCAGCGCTCCGACAGCAGGTGGTCGACCTTGACCAGCATCTGTCCCACCCGGGAGTCGTTGTTGGCCCGGGTGCCCGCGACGCCGTTCTCGTCGACGAAGGAGAAGTCACCGTCGCTCTGCCGGTAGGAGGCGCTGGCCAGGTAGCGCAGCCTGCCGCCCAGCAGCGCGGCGGAGCGCGAGGCCCGGGCGGCCAGGGAGTTCCACGAGCCGTAGCCCACCGCGGCCTGTGTCCGGGCGCGGCCACGCAGCGTCGGAGTCTTGAGGATCAGCACGCCGCCCATGGCGTCGGTGCCGAAGCGGGTCGAGCCCCCTCCTCGCCGGATCTCGACCTGCTCCAGGTGGCCCGGGTCCAGCAGCGACAGATCCAGCCCGCCCGATCCAGGAGAGCTGAGCGGCACGCCGTCGAGCACGACCAGCACCTGGTGGCCGTCGGCGCCGCGCATCGAGAGCCCCTGACGGCCGCCCGTTCCGCTCTCGCGTACGCGCAGCCCGGGGACACGATCCAGCAGCTCGGCCAGCCCGGTTCCGGGGGCGGGCGCGCGGATGCGCAGCACGGTGGAGAACCCGGCGGGGTCGTCCTCGGGGCGGCTCTCGTCGACGCTGTCGGTTTGCACCACGGTCTGGTAGCCGTCCCCGGCGGGGGGCTCGTCCGAGCGTCCCGTCGAGGGGGCCGCCAGCGTGAGCAGGCACGCGCTTCTGACCGCCCAGCGGCGCACGGGCCTACTTCTGCTCCACGATCACAACCTCGCTGTTGGAGCTGCCCTGCAGCAGCAGGGCCAGGCGCGCACCGGACGCGGCCAGCCGGCTGACGCTGGCTCCGCTTCCGGTGACCAGCTCGACAGGTTGCCCGGCGCTGATCTGGTTGCCCGATACCGTGATGGGGATGCGGCTCACCGCCTTGAACATCCAGCTGTCGTTCATAGTGGCCACAACCAGATCGTCCCCCAGGGCCACCGCGTCGCCGGCGCTCCCGTCGAGCACCAGCTGTCCGTCGGATGGCGTCAGCGTCGTCCCCCCCGCGATGGCTGCCTTGACCTTGGCCAGCGTGAACCCGTAGATCTTGCTGCCGCCCGTGAAGTAGCCTCCGGCGAAGACCACCTGCGAGCCCAGGGCCATGAAGCCGCTCATCGCCCCCATCTCCTTGATCAACCGGCGCGCGGCCTTGCCTCCCTGGTGCAGGTAGACACCCTGCCCCTCCTGGGCCGTTCCTACGCCGGCGCCGTTGATCAGCAGCGTCGTGTCGTCGAGAAAGATGGCGTCGAAGTTGCCGCTGGCCTTGTCCACCAGCTTTGGCGTCTTGATGCCCTTGTCACCCCAGAACAGCTCGCCCTCGAAGGTGCTGCTCTGTGTGTAGCCCACCGCGACGACAGCGGCAGGGGAGAGAGCGACATACTCGCTCGGAAACAGGGTGCCGCTCAGGGTCGGGGTGAAGCTGAGGACGGCGCTGTAGGCGCCCGGCTTGCCGGTGACGGGATCGATGGTGGCCTGCTGGACCGAGCCGATGGGGGGGGTTCCGTCCATACCGAACACGTAGATCTCGTCACCTCGAAGGGCGAAGGCGCCGCTCCCCGCCGGCAGATCGAAGCGGCGCGTGACGCAGTACGCCCCGTCCAGCGCGAGCGGCTTGAGGTCGAGGGCAGGGTCGCAGGCAGACGGTCCATCCGGCGCCTGGTCGACTCCCAGGTCCACGCCCGGCTCCTGGTCCACCGAGCCGATGTCCGGCGCCCCGTCCAAAGGCGACCTGTCATCATCGCTGCATGCTCCGTGAGCGACTGCGAACAGAACTACCAGAATCATTCGAGACATGTGCCCTCCTGGCCCGGTGTCCGCGGGCGTGTTGGCCGTGTCGGACAATGGTGGGGGGCAGTGCAGCTGGCTCCCCGCGTCCTGTCCTCGAAGACACGGAAGGATCGACCCTACCCCGCGTGGTCGGTCTCCTGGCTTGCGGCCGTTATCCCCCTCGTCTTCCCAGGATCGCTTCGATCCCAGTGACATGGTGGGGGGCATGACCGCTCACAGTGGCGGGCCCGCGCCGGAATCTCACCGGCTTCCCGTGAACCACGCAGGGCAGCTGCAGTGATACTGCGCCGGCTGGTGGATTGTCAATGGTGGGAATATCGACCGGCCCCTCTCGTAGAACGCCAAGGGCACAATCACGGCCCGTGGTGTAGACTTGGAACGCGCGCTGTCATCAAGACCGCGAAGGAGGAGCCCGGTGCCACCGGCGGCACGCCAGCAGTTCGGCGACTACCTCCTGCTCCAGCTGCTCGGCGCGGGCGGGATGGGCTCGGTCTATCTCGCGCGTCACGTCTCATCCCAGCAGCAGGTCGCGATCAAAGTCATCGCCCCCCACCTGGCCCAGTCGGAGCACGTGGCCAAACGCTTCGAGGCCGAGGCGCGCGCGGTGATACGCATCAAGCACCCCAACGTGATCCGCATCTTCGACTACGGTCGCCTGCCCGATGGAACGCTGTACCACGTGATGGAGGTGCTCGACGGCATCGAGCTCAACGAGCTGATGGGCAAGAACCGCAGGTTCTCGCCGGCCCAGGCGCTGCCCTACCTGCGACAGATCTGCATGGGGCTGCAGGCGGCCCACGACTGCTCGGTGGTGCACCGGGATCTGAAGCCGGAGAACATCTTCGTCGAGCGTGGTGAGCCGCTGTCGATCAAGGTGCTGGACTTTGGCATCGCCAAGCTGCTGGAACCCGACGAGTTCCTCAATCTGACCGCCACGGGCGTCGCCATCGGAACGCCAATGTTCATCGCGCCGGAGCAGGCGATGGGGGCCAAGGAGCAGATCTGCCCCCAGACCGACCTCTACAGCCTCGGAGTCATCCTCTACAACATGCTGTGCGGCCACCTGCCCTTTCGCGCCGAGGGTATCGGCGCCCTGCTGGCGATGCACATCGAGGCCCCGGCGCCTCCGCTGTCCCCTGACGTGCCGGAGCCGGTGGCCCGTGTGGTGCTCAAGTGCCTGGAGAAGGAGCCGGCCCTGCGCCACACCTCCGCCACCGCCCTTGCCACGGCGTTCGAGCGGGCAGTGCGGCAGAGCGCGGGCCGCGCCTCGGGGGAGGCCCGCCGTTCACCCACCCCAGGACTGCACTTCGAGCCCCGCAGCACCGTGCCGGACGAGGCGGCGGACACTCAATACGAGGTGCCGGACGCGCAATACGACGGGCGTGACACCATCATCGATCCTCGCTTCCAGGGAGGTATGCCCGAGGCTCCGACCCAGATCGAGGCCCGGGCCGACGTCGGCGCGGGCGCCACAGCCAACAGCGGTCCGACCCTCAGGGACCAGGTGCCCCCCTCGGTGCTGCTGGGCCAGCCTGCGCCCGGCAGCAGCGGGCGGCCCATGTCCCACTGGCTGGCCATGGTGGGCGCCATCGTCGGTGTGGTGCTGATCGTCCTGCTGCTGGTGCTGGCCGTCAGCATGATCGGCACCTGAGCCGGCCGGTTGCCCCGGCCCCCCTGTCCCCGTACACTGTCAGGACCAAAAGGAGAGGCCGAATGAGGAGCATACCGGTGGGGCTGGAGCGGGTGATCTACACCGCGGCAACGGACGAGGAGTTCTGCGAGGCCTTGTTCCAGGACCGCGACTCCGCCGTGCGCGTACGCGGACTGTCATTGCAACCGTCGGAGCGGGCGATGCTGCTCGGCATCCCCAGGGAGCAGCTGCTGGCGACGATCCAGGGCGTGGACACATCGCCGCAGAACGTGCGCCGCCGCGTGTTCCTCGGCGCGGTGGCCGGCGGGGCGATGGTGGTCGCCGCCAGCGCCTGCGGCGACGACGAGTCGGTGAAGGGGATCCGTCCCGACGGCGAGGTCGACCTGCCGGCGGCCACGGGCATCCGTCCCGACGCCTGGCCCGACGGGACGCCGCCCTCCGACTCGGCCGCCCCCGACTCGGCCGCCCCGGACACCGCCCCGGCGGACACCGTCGTGGTGTCCGACATGGCCTCGTTCGGCATCCGCCCCCACGACTGAGAGGCACGAGACGACGATGGCCGATATCACCCTGATCAACCTCAACATGCTCTACCTGCGCCACATGGACGGCGTGGAGCGGGAGCGCCACCTGCCGCTGGGCCCGCTCTACCTCACCGCCGCCCTGGAACAGGCAGAGCTGGAGGCGGACTTCCGCGACTACCAGCAGCACGAGGCCGACGACATCTTCTCCGCCCAGGCCATCGCGGACTTCTGCGCCGAGCCGGCGCCGATCATCGGTCTCAGCTGCATGGCAAACCTGCTCCCCTTCACCATCCTCGCCGCCCGCGAACTCCGAGAGCGCTACCCCGATCGGTTGATCGTGCTGGGCGGCGTGGGGGGCAAGAGCGTCGAGCTGGAGATCCTGCGCGCCTTCCCCTGGATCGACATCGTGGCCCATGGCGAGGGGGAGAAGACGATCGTCGAGCTGGTGCAGGCCCACCGCGCCGGCCGGTCGCCGGGCGAGGTCGCCGGCCTGGCGGTGCGAAACGGCGGCGAGCCGGTGCTCAACCCTTCCCAGCAGCGCTTCACCGACCTGGATCAGCTGCCCCCGCCAGCCTTCCACCGAATCGACCTCGGGGCCTACGAGGGCTACGGCATGGTCACCTCCCGTGGCTGTCCTTACCCCTGCACCTTCTGCTCGGTGGCCCCGGTGTGGAACCACGAGTCCTACTCCCGCAGCTTCGACGGGCTGATCGACGAGATGCGCCTGCTGCACGATCAGGCCGGGGTGGACCTGTTCCTGTTCCAGGACGAGTTCTTCGTCTCCTCCAAGCGGCAGGTGATCGGATTCTGCGACGCCCTGGCCCGCTCCGGGCTCAAGGTGCACTGGAAGGCGTTCGGACGCATCAACCTCACCGACGAGGAGACGATGGACGCCATGGTCGAGTCCGGTTGCGTCGAGCTGCGCTACGGCATCGAGAGCGGCTCGGCCAGCGTGCTCCTGCGCACGCTCAAGGGCTTCACCCCCGAGCAGTCGGTGGAGGTGGTCTCGCAGGCGGTCAAGCGCTTCCCACGGGTCGACTCCTTCTTCGTCTGGGGCTTCCCCTTCGAGACGATGGACGACTTCTACCAAACGCTGTTCCAGATGATCTCGTTCCGCCTGATGGGCTCACGCATCCTGCCCAGCCTGCTGTGCTATCTGCCACAGACGCGGATCTACGAGGAGTACCGCGGCGACCCCAGGTTCGAGTTCTGCCCCGACCTGCTGCCGGAGTACATGCTCACCGGGCACGAGGTCTGCCACCCCTCGGGCATCGAGATCGACGACGATCACCGCTGGGTGTTCGACTTCATCGCCCTGCACCCCACCATCTTCCCCGGCTTCTACCACTACGACGTGGAGGGGAACGTCCGGCCCAAGCTGGAGGTGCTGCGCGAGCACGGCTTCTACGCCCACGAGACCGCGGAGGACGGCACCGAGTCGTGCGGCGCCCACTCCCCGAGGCAGCCCGACCCGCGGCGCGACATCCTCACGCGCCCGGACTGACTCACGCGCCCTGACTGACAACGCCGCCCGTCGGGAGACTACATCTCCCAGGCGAAGGCGTCGGGCTCCGAGGCCAGGATTCGCGCCAGCGCGCTCTCTTCCAGCAGGTCCTGCATGCGCTGGCCGCCAAAACGCTCGATGATCTTGTCGTCCCAGTCGTCGGCGATCAGGGCCACGTCGCGGATGGTCGCCACCAGCTCCTCCGGGTCGAGGGTGTCGCCGCCCAGGATCGAGTGGAGGAACAGCACCAGGTTGTCCTCCTTGACATGGGCGAACGCGCCGAAGCGCAGCACCGCGTTGAGCTGGAGCAGCTGCATCGCCAGCGGCCCGGCCATCTTGACGCCCTTGACCAGCTGGGCCACGCACCTGACGATGGCCCGCTCCTCGCCCCAGGGCACGATGTTGATCATCACGTAGCTCGAGCCCTGCTTCACGACGTACAGCTTGTCCTCGACCTTGCGGTAGGCCTTGTTTGTCCCCAGGGTGGTCTCGATCACCTCGGCGGTCTTCTTCTCTGCGGCATTCATGGTCGGCTCCTTGACCCAGGTGCGGTCTATTTGTCTGCTCCACCCACCCCACCGGACTACAATTATCTATGCCACCCGCCCCACCGGACTACAATTACCACAGACGGGCGAGAGGCCGAAAGGGCCAACCCATGTGGCTGGATACCTACCACAGTCTCGAGGGCAAGGTGGCGATCGTGACCGGCGCTGCCCGGGGCATCGGACGGGAGATCGCCCGGGGCTATGCCGAGGCCGGCGCGCGGCTCGTGCTGGCAGATCTGGACCTGCCGGCGGCCGAGGCCGTCGCGTGCGAGCTGAGGGAACGAGGCACCGAGGCGCTGTCCCTGGCGGTGGATGTCTCCGACTCCGCCCAGGTCGACCGGATGGTGGAGCGGACCGTGGAGCAGTTCGGCCGCCTGGACATCGGCGTCAACAACGCGGGGATCTGCGTGCTCCAGGGGCTGACCGAGACCAGCGACGAGCAGTGGCGCCGCGTGATGTCGGTGAACCTCGACGGCGTGTTCTACTGCAGCCGCGCCGAGGCCAGGCAGATGATCGCGCTCGACATCCAGGGCTCGATCATCAACATGGCCTCGATGAGCGGGCTGATCGTCAACCACCCCCAGCACCAGAGCGCCTACAACGCCTCCAAGGCCGCCGTGATCCACTTCACCCGCTCGATCGCTGCGGAGCTGGCTCCCCACTCGATCCGGGCCAACGCCGTGAGCCCGGGCTACGTGGACACCGACGAGAAGGGGGAGTATGCCCACCTGCATCCCACCATCGAGCGCGACACCCCGATGGGCCGGCTGGGCCGCCCCGAGGAGATGCGAGGCGTCTTTCTCTTCCTGGCCTCGGAGGCCTCCTCCTACATGACGGGGAGCAACCTGGTGATCGACGGGGGGTTCACCGCCTGGTGACGATTGCGAGGTCTAGTGCTCGATCCCGAAATTCCGTACCCAGTCTCGCCGGCCCTGACAACCGCTGGCTGCGTTGCTCGGGCTCGAAATACCACAAGTATGACTTCGCCCTCGCGTCTTGCCAGCGGCCGCC
>Ga0180009_10006189_pt1 | contig 12634 bp, 9 predicted proteins | sample OS_PC_MetaG_FD_123537 | JGI IMG/M metagenome (GOLD analysis project Ga0180009, IMG submission 123537) | Groundwater microbial communities from the Aspo Hard Rock Laboratory (HRL) deep subsurface site, Sweden - OS_PC_MetaG | ecosystem: Environmental > Aquatic > Deep subsurface > Groundwater...
ATATATTTAATACATACCGTACTGTCCGGATTTGGCCATTTTTCAAAAGGAACAGGAATCCTGAATTTGAGTCATGCCAGTGCTCACCCTGTGTTTTGATGGCATTTGGGTTTTGTCGCAATGAAGAAAAAATACCAGGTTATTACAGTCATTCTTATAAGCCTTTTTCTTATCGGATTTTTCCTGAGCATTTATGTCACGGTTGAAGAGAAGGTACCAGACAATGCGGTTGTGGTGATCACCCTGGAAGACAAGCTTTATCATTCCATCCACTTTGACTATGCATGCGTTGCAGGTAAAACAGCGAAAACCACAAGCTTGAGAGAAGCACTGTCAAAAGGGTACAAACCAGATTCTCATTGTCAGGACCTCGGCTATTTTCGGGGAAACAGGCGATTTCTCTTTCACCATCTACTGTCCAAACTCGGAATAGAGGTGAGCAGTCGATGGGACAAATACGGAAATTGGTTATGGTAGTACCCTGTCCCCCATGTTTTTCTGGCGCATTCTGTGCCCCGCTTTCCTTAATGTATTCGTAGCCGTTCACGGGTTCAGGGTTTAAAGGTTCAGGGTTGACGTATCAACGGTTGCGATTTGCATTAAACCTTGAACCTCTCGTATGTGACTCCGCAAGGCCAGCGTCACTTTTTTGATCAAACTGGCAACTTCGGTGGCCAGAGGCGGCGCTGAACCTTGAACCTTTGAACCCATGGACTAATTTGTAAAGAGGAAGGCATGCCATGCCTAACTTGTATGTAGTAACCAATGACGGGCAAATATTTAATTTTCCCATCGCTAAGGACACAGTAAGTATTGGGCGCAGTAATGATAATGACTTGATCCTTGCTGACAACGCCGTATCTCGCTATCACACTGAAATCCAAAAAAGAAAAAATGACTATATCCTGGCCGATCTCGGCAGTTACAACGGAACAAAATTAAATGGAAAATCAATACAAAAAGTCTTCCTGAAACACGGTGATAAGATACAAATTGGATCAAGCAAACTGACATTTCTTATAAATGGAAACTCCCTGGACCAGGCCGAGGACTCCGTCGTCCTAACCGTTGAAAGTGATTCAGCCGTGGATAGGCAGATTGTAAGGAGTAGCCCCCTTGAACGCCATGGGCAATCCCAAGAACTTCTGGTTTCTTCGGAGGACAAAAATGAGGAAAAACGAGGAAAATCTGATTTTGCTCTAAAAAAAGAAAGGTTTAATTCGCAGGAATACCTGGCTGAACTGGCGAGAAACAATAAAGTGCTCTTTGTTCTCTACGAGATTAGTCGGCATCTGAATCAGATCCATGACTTCAATGAACTTTTGAGAAAAATCATGGATCTCATCTTTATGGTCATTGATGCGGATTACGGGTTTTTAGTTCTTGCCGGTGGTCCGAATGGAGACAATCTCATCCCTGTTGTCGTCAAGCATAAGACGGAGCACGGGAAATCTAAACGAGAAATAAAGGCGAGCCGCACTCTTATTGACAAAGTCATCAATGGCAAGGTAGCCCTTCTTACATCCAATGCCATGACTGATTCCCGGCTGGACGGGGCCAAAAGCGCGATGATACAGCAGATCAGGTCTGCCATATGCGTGCCCCTTTGGCGAGAGGATAAGATTATCGGTGTAATACAATTAGACAGTATACGAATCGATAATCAGTTCAATCAGGACGATCTGGAACTCCTTAAAGCCATAGGCAGTCAGGCTGCCATGGTCATTGAGCAGTCCGCTCTAAACGAACGAATCCGTGAAGAAGAGCGAATGCGAAACAGACTGCAGCGCTTCCACTCTCCCCAGGTCATTGAAATGATCCTTAAAGGAGGGGAAGAGACAATAGATGATATCATGGAGTCCAAGGAACTGATAGCGACCATTCTTTTCGCAGACATTGTTGGTTTTACGCGCCTTTCAGAAACAATGCCACCCCGTGAAATCAATATTATTTTAAACCGGTATTTTTCGCGTATGACTGATATTGTCTTTAGCCATGGGGGCACCCTGGATAAATATATCGGTGATGGGCTCATGGCTGTTTTCGGGGCGCCAATGGAAAAGGAAGACGATGCTGAAAGAGCTGTTCGCACAGCCCTTGAAATAAGGCGACAGTTAACAGCCATGATGAAAACAACGAGCGCTGACAGAAGATTCGATATACGTGTTGGCCTGAACACCGGTCGTGTCGTAGCCGGGAATATCGGGTCTCCAAAAAGGATGGAATACACGGTGATCGGGGATCCAGTCAACGTTGCCTCACGACTGGAGTCCATCGCCAAACCAAACCAGATCATTATAGGTGAGGAAACCTTTGGTTTGGTAAAGAACAAATTCAAGATCCAGGAGATTGGAACCAGGAAGGTCAAAGGGAAAAGTTCAGGGATTATGGTCTATGAAGTGCTGGAATAGGAGTCATACGTTGCAAATCAGTAGGGACGCGAGGAGGCTCTTACCCATTTTTTTTACGGATAAAAGAGGCAATATTGCTTTTTAACAGGTTATAATCCTCTGAAAGTTTATTGAATTTTTCCTTTTTATCCACAGCATAGCGCTCCAGCTTTTTCATCCTATACTTAAGTTCAGTAACGTCTGAGCTTGTGACAATGCATTCCACAACCTGCCCGGAAAGGCCCTTTACCGGTTCTATATTGGCAAGCACATAACAGGGCTTTCCTTCATTGGTCTCGTATTTCCATTCTTTAGACTTAACGGACTCTCCCTTAAACACTCGAACAATGGTATCTTTGAAATCACGCCGGTAGCCCTTAGATACCAGAGTCAAAGGGCTGTTTCCTAACATTCCGGATGATAGATGGCCAAAACTATCTTCACACGCCTTGTTCCAACTGGATATATTACCCGCAGTGTCGATCTTGAATACCGGAAAGGCCGAGTGGTCATTGCTGCCATACGTGCGATTTGAACTGGTTTCGTCAGTTTCCTGGCGCTTACTAATATCCTGGATGGTCTGTATAGCACCTCTCACCCCGCCATTTTCATCAAGGATCGGAGCCGTGTTAACAATTGCCCGCAAACCCCCTTTAAGATTGGGAAGCAGGGTCTCGACAGCAAAACTCCCGCTTTCTGTCCTCGATATCATGGATTCACCGTATTCTCTGGGTAGAGCCTCCGGATTATCCAGCAGTTTATCGGCCAGGCATCCCTGTTCATCCAAAAAAAACCCGTCCCATACCCTATTGCCAAGAATTTCCTGAGGCGCAATGCCTGTAAGCTCCTGGCAAGCGCGGTTCCACTGGATAACACGGTGACTATTATCCAACACAAAAGTGGGCACTGGCGATCTTTCCAGAATATCCTCGGTATATCTTCTCGAATCCTTCAAGACCTTCGACTTCTCTTCCTCCCGTATTTGAGCATCATTTCTTCCCTTCTCAAACAAAAAGGCAAACAGGAGAGTTGCCAGGAGGCCCATGAGATAGAACCCCAAAGAATAAACAGGGGAAACTTCCGGGGGGATAACATTAATGAATTGGTGTCCGCCTCGAAAGAGATATACTGCAAAGCCGCTTTCCATAAACACCACGCAGGCCCAGATTGTTCCCCACATGTAGCCGGTCACATAGATAGCCAGGAGAATAATAACCGCGTTCCAGACCCAGGATAAAAGTATCAGCCCGTCGGCGGACATTCCTCCGGTATTCCATCGGATGACAAATAAGAAGGCCCACAGGACTAATACGGCAAAATTACCCGTCAATGCAGGGTTCTTTGTTATCCTCAGGAGGAGAATTGCCGCGACTCCAAGGACACCCGCAGCCAGGCCTGTCTTAAAAAGAAAAAAGGCCCCAACATAATAATAAAAAAGCCCCAACAACGGGGCCGCGATTACAAAAACCAGTTCAAACAGGTTGAGGACCTTAATCCTCCTTATTTTTTCCGGAGCCTCCGCCTTTACGCCGCTGGCAAGAAAATTATTGAATAATCCCAACTGCAATACCTTTGTTTAAATAATTATGGCAGAATTTTTCCGTCAATGTTTACTGACCCGGCGATAGACGTAGAACCGTCACTAAAAAGAGCGAAAGCCCCCCTGGCGGATCCTACTCTTACCCAAACCGCATCCACATCGGTAATATCTGGGGAACGTCTAATCTCGAAGTCCAGATTGTGCCTCACCGGAATGACGATCTTAAGTGCATTCTTAGTGTTGGTGATTTCCTGTTTGTTAGGTGGGTCATTATTAAAGATCTGTATAATATCTCCAAGGTTGGGAGGGTAAAATGTATCATTTTCGAGATAATACGCTATTTCAGCGTTAATGATCTGTTTCACCATCACTACCGCCTCAGACCCATAAGTACGCTGCCGATAAATAGTATAAAGCGGTATGGCAGTGGCGGCAAGGATCCCTAGGATGGCGATGACTACTATCACCTCAATAAGTGTAAAGCCCCTGTTCCTCTTCATCAAGCTCCCCCTCCCACAAATGGGATGTGCTCAATCCCTTTGGGAGAAAGAATTATATTCATTTCACCCTTTTTTAGATTGGACAGGGACAGCCTGTAACCGGCATCTATATCGCTTTCATAGGTAAGCTGGTCCAAATAGAAGAGTTCATTCTGTCTGAGTGAAAGATAGTTGGGAATAAGATCGGAGAGTGTTATGGGGTATTTACTTTCTTCGTAGTGCGCATAACGCTTTAATGCCCCATCCACCATGAAAAGAAGGACCCTCCCCTTTTTCGCAAATTCAGCAGTCTGCTGGGGAGCAGGCTGCCCTCCAAACATAATTACACCCCACATCACAAGAATCAAGACAGAGGAAAGTACCACAAAGTACTGAAAGGGGCCCCATTTTTTCTTTCGTTTCCCGCTTTTCTTAAGGGCTTTTTCATGCCTGTCTGTCAGGCCGGCGCCGCTGTCTGAAACAGACTGAAGCATCGCGCATTGAAAACAGTTGTAAACCCCCGGCTTGACCTCCTCAGCGCAATTATGGCAAATTGGCGCGCTACAGTTAACGCAGATGTGTTCTGCTATTCGATCTGGATGATGTTTACACTGCATCTGACGTAGATAACCTCATAAAAAAGTCACTTTGAAACTTCCCCCAGCCAGCAAAAGCCCTTCTCCGGCCCGATTAAGATGCGCTTGGCTGTTTAGCTTATGAAATCCCAAAAAACTTCATCTCTGCCGGGGGCTCAATTTTCCCGCGAAAGCCAATCTATAAATAATAGAAAAAAAGGGCTGTTTAGTCAAGAAATATCTGGGAGGCCTGGGTTAGGTTGGATTCTACGGTTTAAGATCGTTTCTACAGTGAGGGCAGACCACCCAGTCCGCTTCTACGATCCGTCCACAAGAGGTGCAGGTAGGCACCAGTGGGTTCTTGCAAAAGGGGCAATCCCTGAAATCCACGCTCACTGCCTTGCCGCAGTGAGAACAAATGGTGGTCATTTCTTCTTTCTGGAAGACGGCCTTCAGAACTTCTTCGATCGTAGTAATCCCCTTTCGGATCGTTTCAAGTCCACTGAAGCCCAATGTTGTCATACCGGTCACCAGGGCCGCGTCTCGAATGTTATCAACACTGGCTCCTGATTGGATAAGTTCTCTAATTTTATACCCCATGATCATGATTTCTTCAATAGATGTACGCCCCTTATAACCTGTATTATTGCATGCGGCACACCCGGTCCCCCGGTAGAATTTAAAAGGGAGTTCGTTTTGGGTCATACTGATTCGGGAAAGTTCCTCAGACATTGGGATATATTCTTCTTTGCATCTGGGGCAGATTACCCGGACCAGCCGCTGGGCAATTACGCCTACAACAGAAGAAGCGATCAGATAAGGAGGCATTCCAATATCCACGAGCCTTGTAACTGCAGATGGGGCATCATTGGTGTGGAGGGTCGATAGCACCAGGTGACCGGTCAGAGACGCCTGAAGCGCGATCTCGGCTGTATCCCGGTCTCTGATTTCGCCCACCATAACAACATTTGGATCCTGCCTTAGTATTGAACGTAGGATGAAAGGAAAGGTTAATCCCACTTTTTCGTTTATCTGAACCTGGTTAATGCCAGTCATTTCATACTCAATCGGATCTTCAACCGTTATTATATTCACTGCATCGGATCTTACCTCTCGCATACAGGCGTAAAGGGTTGAGGTCTTTCCGCTCCCTGTTGGCCCGGTAATAAGGATCATGCCCTGTGGTCGTTTGATAAAACCACGCAAGATTTTTGTGTTTTCTTCGCTGAACCCGAGCATATCCATGGAAAGAGAAGCCGTCTGTCTGTTCAAGATCCGTATGACTGCCTTTTCACCATAGAAGGTAGGGAGTGTCGAGACGCGCAGGTCTACTGGAGACTCTTTGGTCCTAACCCGAATCCTTCCGTCCTGGGGAAGCCTTTTTTCGGCAATGTCCATGCCACTCAAGACCTTAATACGTGAAATGATGACGGGTTGTGTCCATTTCGGGAGTTTTATTGCGTCTTGCAGGACACCATCAATACGATTCCGTATTCTAACATAGTGCTCCTGGGCCTCAATATGGATATCACTAGCTCCTTTTTTTATGGCATTCTTGATGACCAGGTCCACCATCTTGACAAACGGCGAGTCCTGGAGGTTACTTATTGCCTCCTGTTCAGCATCATCAATTTCTTCCTCTTCAGGGTAGAACTCAAGAAAATCCTCCTTGGCAAGTTCCGCGCCAACATCGCTGATGGACGTGTCCGGATGGTAGTATTTTTGAAGTCGTTCATGTATTTGTGTGGCTGTCGAGATCGCAGGATGAATATTCAGTCCTGTTACAAATTGGAGTTCCTTCATCATGTTGAGGTCAAGAGGATCAGCCATGGAAACATGAAGGACATTCTCTTTCTTGTCTATTGGGATGCAGTAAAACTTTTTACAAATATGCTCAGGGATCGTTTCAACAACGTTATCGTTGATGGGATAATCCGTGAGGTCCATGAAAGGAATCTTGAGCTGCATGGCCAATGCAAAAGCGATTTCTTCCTCTGAAATAAGATGCCTGTCCATCAAAATCTGGCCCAGTCTTTTCCCCGTGCCTTTCTGGGCTTCCAGGGCATCTTTGAGTTTTTCGCGCGTCAAGAGGCCGGTCTCCACCAGCAATTCACCAAGTCTTCGCCTGTCGACAAGGTTTTTCTTCTCAGCTATGTTCGGTATGCGCTGGGATTTATTCTCTGTCATTCAGGTGCTCCTACTTCCCTGTTTTTCCTTTCAGGCGCGCTTTCCATGTGGTATTAGAAATTATCATCTTATTTTTCCCCTTTCAAGGAAAAATGTGTTTGCAGTAATTCTATTTTTACTTCGTGATAATTTTTCCTGGTCTTAATCCATGCTGTGATCTGCGGGGGCCTCTTCCCTTCCTGTAAAACCAGGACTTGCATTGCTGCAAGGCCTTCAGCAATTCTAATTATGGCTTTCATCTGGCAGGGCCTAAGGGTCATAATGAGAATTGCCGCAAGGCCTTGTTTCTTTTTGACAATATGCAGGCATTTTGATATTATCATAGAATCATAAAACCTTATTGTTCCTATCGACAAAAAAACCTCCTTGTCTGATGGTTCGATCGGGTACAAAAGGACGTAGCTGAAGCCATTGTATGAAACTCACCGTTAATAGAGCAGACCTTTTGATCACTGCGCTCATCGCCGTTTTTTATATATTTCTCTCCTTCAGGGCCTTCCCGTTGTTAGAGAGCGTGGAGAGAATTGTCTACAGCGTTGAGATGCGGTTGGATTTACCCAGATCAATGGGGGAAAACAAAATTGCAATAGTCAATATTGATGAGAAGAGCTTAAACCAGCTCGGTCCCTGGCCCTGGCCAAGGTCTTTGATTGCCGAGATGATTCGCATTTTGAAAGCCAATGGCGCAAAGCTGATCGGACTGGATCTTGTTTTCAGCCAAAAGGAACAAAACCAGGGACTAAAGGAGGTCAAAGGACTTTACGAGGCTATCTCTCAGCAGCAGGAGACCACCGGTGAAAAAGCCTCTTATGTCTGGGTCCTTGAAAAATTAAAAAAAATTGAAGAGAACCTTGATAATGACAAAAAACTTTCACAGACGGTTAAGGAATCAGGAAATATTATACTCCCGGTTGTGGGGAAATTCGGGCAATACGACACTGAACTTGTAATCCCAAGCGACTCTTTTCTTGACGAAAATTCCTTGAAAGCCACCGGTGTTGGGAGGAAACTTGAGCAATATGTATCTGTAAATGAGCTCACAACCCCCTTTCTTGAACTGTCAGAGAATTCTCGGGGTATCGGGCACATCAACTTGCCTCCCGATGAAGTGATGGCAGGGCAGGTTCATCTTCCCTTTATCAATTATAGAGGGCATATCATACCTTCAATGCCGATTCGCCTTGCCCTCGATTACCTGAACAAATACCCGAAACAGGTGGTTGTACAGAACGAAGCAATCAAGTTAGACAAGCAGATCATTCCTACGACAAAGGGCGAGATTTTTGTTAAATTTAAGGGTGGGAGAAAGTCCTTCCCCTATTACTCCTTCGTTGACATCCTGAAGGTGAAAAAAGTTCCTGCCGTGTTTGATGGGAAAATAGTGCTTATTGGATTTACAGCGGAAGATGGAGGTGTTTCCATCAATACCCCGGTAGACCCCAAGATGCCGCGGGTCGAACTGACAGCCAATATTATAGAAGGTTTTATAAACGGAAGGTACCTTAAACGGCCTGAAGCCATGCCCTATATAGAGGCACTTTTGATCCTGGTGCTTGGCCTTTTGTCGTGTTTTTTCTTCCCCAAACTGGATTACTTCTCCAGGACCGCTGTGCTGGGGGCAACGCTTTTTGGCGTTTTTATAACCGGGCTGATCTTTTTTATGAGTCTGAATATATGGTTCAAGGTTGTCTATATCTGTTTTTCTCTCATGACCATTTATGTGGTATTCCTGGTAAAAGAAACCGTGATCAGCCAGAAAACTTTCGCGCTCTCGTCAAAGGAAGGCTTTGAAACAAACAGGATGCTTGGCCTGAGCCTGCAGAGTCAGGGCCTGTTGGACCTGGCGTTTGAAAAACTCAGGAAATGCCCCCTTGATGATGACATGAAAGACGTCCTTTATAACCTGGGTCTTGATTTCGAACGCAAGCGGATGATTAACAAGGCCATTACCGTATACGAATATATTGTTCAAGAGGGGGAGATTTTCCGGGATCTGGATGCACGGATACCCAAATTGAGAAAATTCGCCGGGGATCTGCCTCTTGGAAAACATAAGAGGAAAGATGAGGGAAAACTAGTAATATCAGACGATCTTGATACGAAACCCACGGTTGGACGATATGAGATCCTTGAGGAATTGGGCCAGGGTGCTATGGGAGTTGTCTATAAGGGAAAGGACCCCAAGATCAATCGCCTGGTGGCCATTAAGACTATCCGTTTCTCCGACGATTTTGAAGAGCAGCAGGCAAAAGAGGTGAAGGAACGCTTTTTCAAGGAAGCTGAATTGGCCGGAAGACTATCGCATCCCTCGATTATATCTATTCACGATGTGGGAGAGGATTACGATTTGACTTATATGGCCATGGAGCTTCTGGAGGGAGAAGATCTTGAACATTTTTGTGGGAAAAACTCCCTCCTGCCCTTACGGAAAGTCCTGGACATCATTGCTGAAACGGCCGACGCCCTGGATTATGCATACACGCAGGGCGTAATCCACAGAGACATTAAACCTGGGAACATCATGCTTTTAAAAAACGGGCATATTAAGGTAACGGATTTTGGCATTGCCAAGGCGGTCTCTTCCTCTCAGACCAGAACGGGGATTATCCTTGGAACACCCAACTACATGTCTCCGGAACAGATTAATGGCATGGAAATCGATGGTCGCTCGGATATTTTTTCCCTTGGTATAGTGTTTTTTCAGCTCTTGACCGGCCAGCTCCCCTTTGGAGGTAAAACCCTAACAGAGCTTTTTTATCAAATCACTCAAGCAAAACATCCCTCTCCGCGGCAAATAAACCCAAAGGTGATAAGACCCTGCGAGCAACTAATTGATAAGGCTCTGGCAAAAGATCCGGATCAACGGTTTCAAAGGGCCAGCAATTTTGCCAAGTATTTAAAAATTTTAGGCGAAAAAATTGATGAGGCCAGAGCAAAAAAGTAATTTGCTTTTTCCTCTTGAACGGACAACTGACATCGATTAATAGCTGTTCAGTGCAAAAAAAATTGTACCCGGAAACATGAACTTTCTCGTTCCGGATACAATTTTTATAATAGCTGACAGTGACGGAAAAGAAACCCGTCACTTATAATGAAAGCTTAGAGGAACTTCCCTACATCATTCCCCCCATACCACCCATGCCACCCATGCCGCCTCCAGGAGGCATTCCGTGCATGTCTTCCTTTTCTCTTGGTTTTTCCGCAACCATAGCTTCGGTGGTTAACAGCAGAGACGCAACCGACACGGCATTCTGCAGGGCAAATCTCGTGACCTTGGTTGGATCAGCAATGCCAGCCTTCAAAAGGTCTTCATATTCGCCCTTTTCCGCGTTGTAGCCAAAGGCGCCTTTTCCCGCTTTGACCTTTTCTACCACCACAGACCCTTCAGCCCCGGCATTATTTACAATCTGGCGAATCGGTTCCTCAAGTGCCCTCATCACAAGATTAACTCCGGATTGTTCCTCGCCTTCCAGTTTTAACTTAGAAAGCGCTGGAAGTGTCCGTAAGAAGGCAACTCCGCCTCCGGGGACAATCCCCTCCTCCACAGCAGCCCTTGTGGCATTCAGGGCATCTTCCACTCTGGCCTTCTTCTCTTTCATTTCGATCTCTGTGGCCGCACCCACATTGATCACCGCCACGCCACCGATCAATTTGGCCAGTCTTTCCTGAAGTTTCTCGCTATCATAGTCGGATGTGGTTTCGTCGATCTGTGCCCGGATCTGTTTGACCCTGCCCTCCAGATCACTCCGCTTTCCTCCGCCATCCACGATCGTTGTATTGTCCTTATCAATTGTGATTGTTTTGGCCGTACCAAGATCGTTCAAGGTAATGTTTTCCAACTTCAGACCCAGGTCCTCTGATATCACCTTGCCGCCGCTTAGGATGCCAATGTCCTCTAACATGGCCTTTCTCCGGTCACCAAATCCAGGGGCCTTTACTGCCGCACACTGCAGGGTCCCTCTCAACCTGTTGACTACTAATGTGGCAAGGGCCTCGCCTTCCACGTCTTCGGCAACAATCAGGAGTGGTTTTCCCATCTTGGCAATCTGCTCCAGGATAGGAACCAGGTCCTTCATGGTGCTTATCTTTTTCTCATGAAGCAAAATATAAGGTTCTGTCAAATTGCATATCATCTTTTCCGCGTTTGTGACAAAGTAAGGAGAGAGGTAGCCGCGATCAAACTGCATACCTTCAACCACTTCCAGGGTGGTATCCATGCTTTTTGCTTCCTCCACCGTAATGACACCTTCTTTGCCAACCTTGTTCATGGCCTCGGCAATGATGTTCCCGATGGTTGCGTCATTGTTGGCTGATATGGTTCCCACCTGGGCGATCTCTTCCTGGTCCTTGGTAGGTTTGGATATCTTTTTCAGCTCGGCCACTGCGACCTCTGTGGCCTTCTCAATTCCCCTTTTAATGGCCATGGGATTGACTCCGGCCGCAACCAGCTTTGAGCCGTCCCTGTAAATTGCCTGTGCCAGGACCGTGGCTGTGGTTGTACCGTCTCCGGCTACGTCAGATGTTTTGGATGCAACCTCCTTGACCATCTGAGCACCCATATTTTCAAATTTATCTTCCAGCTCAATTTCCTTGGCTACTGTAACACCGTCTTTTGTGATAGTGGGTGCGCCAAAGGATTTATCCAGAATGACATTCCTGCCCTTTGGTCCCAAGGTGACCTTTACTGCATTGGCAAGGGTATTGACACCTCTGAGTAATGATTCCCTGGCCTTTGTATCGTACCTAATCTCTTTTGACATGTTTATAATCCTCCCTCATTTTTTGATTGTGGCTAATTAAGAAGCCCCAGAATACGTTTATTCTACGATTGCGATGATATCATCTTCTCTCATGATGAGGTGTTCGTCACCCTCTATGTTGATCTCTGTTCCTGCATATTTTCCAAACAAGATCTTATCGCCTTTCTTGACTTCAAGGGGCTGCAGGTTCCCATTCTCCAGTATTTTGCCTTTGCCAACGGCCACGACTTTACCCTCTACTGGTTTTTCCTTTGCCGTATCAGGGATAATAATACCACCCTTTGTTTTCTCTTCTTCTTTCACCCTTTTTACAATTACACGGTCATGCAATGGTCTTACTTTCATCTTAACTATCTCCTTCCATTATGAATAATTTATGGTTCAACTCCATTTGATTTCTGAAAATACCTCTTCTCACCTCCTTTGGATTACATATATCTCCATCCTCTTTTCTGGGGATGTTAATTATTAGATTCAGATAAAGAAAACCCCCCTTTTTACCCGGCTTTAAAAAAAGAGGGATAAAAACGTAACAGATGAAAAATAAGGACAACCTGTCAAATGTCAAGGGGCGTTAAAAAAAATGTTAAAAGATCTTAGTAGTTCTGATTGAGACTCCTGCCTAAGGCTGCAATGAGATTTGCCGGCGCACATTTTACGGGCATTGCAAATCGAGATCTATTCATATTATAAAGTTAATTAA
>Ga0180009_10006190_pt1 | contig 12634 bp, 10 predicted proteins | sample OS_PC_MetaG_FD_123537 | JGI IMG/M metagenome (GOLD analysis project Ga0180009, IMG submission 123537) | Groundwater microbial communities from the Aspo Hard Rock Laboratory (HRL) deep subsurface site, Sweden - OS_PC_MetaG | ecosystem: Environmental > Aquatic > Deep subsurface > Groundwater...
AGGGGAAGGGGAGGCCTGAGAGGTTGTGGTGTGGGCACTTAGGGTTTGGGCAGAAGGGAGGGGCCCATGATTCGGGGTTGGAATTGGAGCTGTCCATGTCCGGCCCGGGGCAAGGCCCGGGCCGGGAACAATCTCGACGGCACAACCGATTTTCCAAGGTGGGCGGCTTTTCCCTGAAACCGGAGATCATCCGGTGCGTAGTGGGGGAAGATGGAGTCCATCCGCTCCCCCAGCCGCATCGCATCCGGAGGTCGATCATGTTCAGGAACATAACCCGGACCGCCTGCCCCGCCGCCCTGCTCCTCGTCCTGGTGATTCCGGTCGCCGCTTCGGCGGGCGATCCGGTCGATGGGGTCAAGGATAAGATCATGATCGTCAAGGGCGAGGACGAGTCGACGACCCTGGCCTGGACGGACGGGGTCCTGACGATCACCACGGAGGACGGGGACCGCACCGGGGTGACGGTGGTGGATCTGGAAGAGGTCGGCGCCCTGGTGGAGGGCGCGGTCGGGGACCTGGCCGAGGTCCTGGCGAGCCTTCAGCTCGACCTCCACATGGGGCAGGACAACCGGCTGAACTTCTCCTACGAGGACCAGACGATCGAGGTGGACGTCGACGAGATCATGGTCGAGGTCCGCAGGGCCCTGCAAGCGGGCCTCACCGGGCTCGAGACCGAACACTGGGTCGACCACAGGGACCGCGGCGAATCGGAAAAGACCGCCGCGGAACTGCGGGGCGAGCTCGCCGAACTGAGGCGCGAAATGAAGGAATTGAGAAGGGAACTCCGGGACATCAAGGAGCGTTGACACGGCTTCAGGGATCCGTCCCGGGTCCCCGGCATCTTCAACCCCCTCCGGTTCCCTCCCCGGTCTACCCCCTTGGCCGGATGGGTGCCGAGGGGGTTGTACTTTCGGGGATCACTTGCCGGGCAGGAGATCCAGGATCTCCCGGTCCTCCGGGAACCGGTCCAGGGCTTTCTTGCTGAAGACCAGCTTGCCGTCGATGACGACCTCGAAAACCCCGCCGCTCGAAGGGATCAGCCCGGGCCGGACGCCGCAGGCATGTTCGATGGCGTCCGCCAGACCGGCGGCGCGCGGTTCGTAGTTTCAAACCTGGCAGTACTCGATGGTGATGGTCATGCCGTCTCCTCGGGTTGGGGTCGCGTCAGAACTGGATCAGCGGCTTGGGCCAGGCGGCCAGGGTCTTCTCGAAGGAAGCGGGCTCGAAATCCTGGATGTGGACCACGGCGTCGTCGCCTCCTCCGAGGATGACCTCGTAGATCCGGTCCTGGATCCCGTTGCTGCGGTCCTCCAGGAGGTTCCTGGTAATGTACCAGGATTCGAAGATCCGGCGACCGATCACGCTGTGCAGGGTCAGGCCGTTGACGATGACCCGGTCGAAGGCCTGGATGTGGAAGTTGCCCTGCTTCAGCCCGAACAGGATCACCTCGCCGCCGCGACGGGTGGACTGGATGGCGTTGTTGACGCTGGAATTGAAACCGGCCATCTCCATGGACACGTCGGCGCCCTGGCCGCCGAAGGCCTCGCGCACCCGGGCCACCAGTTCCTTGTCGGCGCCCCAGGCGTGGGAGTGGTTCTTGTTGAAGTTGACGGGGATGACCTCATCCGCGCCGAGCTGCCGCGCCATCTCCTGGTTGGCCGGATTGGGCTCGATGCCGATGACCCGGGTGGCTCCCAGGGCCCGGGCCACCATGATGACGAACAGCCCGATGGTGCCGCAGCCGAAGACGGCCACGCGCCGGCCCCGCAGGTCTGCGGTGGTGCAGGCGTGAACGGCGTTTCCGAAGGGTTCCTGCAGGGCGGCCACCTTCAGGCGGATCTTGCGGGGGTCTGTCTGCCACAGGACGTTGGCCGGGAGCTTGATGTACTCGGCGAAGCAACCGTCCCGGGCGATGCCGATGATCACGTCCTGGCTGCAGATGTGGGTCTGGCCGATCCGGCACTGGTAACAGGTGCCGCAGATGATGTGGCTCTCCGTGGAGACGATGTCCTTGGGGGCGTAGCCGAAACGCGGGGTCACCTTCGAGCCGACGGCGACGATCTCGCCGACCATCTCGTGGCCGATGACCCGGATGGTCCCGCCTTCCTTCTTCAGGCTGTCGAAGATCATGCCCTTGAAGGCGGTGCGGTTCCAGATGCCGCGGTCGCTCCCGCAGAATCCGGCGTAGATCACCTTGACCAGGACGTTCTCCGAGTCGGCGGGGTCGGCGGACTCGTCCAGGCGGGGCTGGGGCATGTCCCGTAGCTGGAATCCCTTGGACTGGTCCCAGGGCATGCTCGACTTGTCGTAGACCAGGCTCTTCATCGTTTCGGCATTCACGGTGCACCTCCAGCGTGGAGCTGGCGAAAAAATCCGGCCGGTTACCCGGCCGGATCGTCGTTTCCCTGCCGGGACTCGTCAGTTGAGAGGATCGCTCGTATCGAATCCGTAGGCCCAGGAATCGTCGCCGTCGTCCCGGCGGTCGCAGCGGCCCTCCTCCTCGGCCAGGAGGTCGTCCAGGGACACCATCTCCGGCAGGGCGGGCTCGTCGAAGGGGGCGATGCCCGGATCGGCCGGCCCGCCGCCCCTCAGCTCGGCCAGGAACCGGCCGAGTCCCGCCAGTCCGGTGCTGGCCTCCCGGGCGAAATCGACCTCGGCCTCCTGCGGGGTGGGCGTGCGCGAGGCCGCCGGAAGGTCTTCAGGATCCGGTTCGACCAGCGGGGCCTCCGAACGGATTCCGCAATCAGGATTCCTACAGTAACGCCTGACCAGTTCGTCCGCCAAATCAAAGTAGGCCCGGCTTCCGGAGGACCGGCGGTCGTAGATCACGGCAGGTTTGCCGCGCAGTGCCATTTCGCTCAGCCGGGTGTTGCGGGGGATGCCGCATTCCAGCAGATCGTTGCCGAAATCCTCGCTGACGCGGGCGGCGACGTGCCGGCCCATCCGGGTCCGTTCGCTGGTCATCGTCAGGAACAGCCCCTCGAGGGCCAGGGTCTGGGGCATGGCTCCGGCCGAGACGGGTCCACCGGCGCGGTAGGTCTTCCGCTGGAAGTCCCCCACGAATTCGATGAGCGTCCCCAGGGTGCCCCGGCAAAGCTCTTCCGCCTGGACGGGTACCAGGTAGCTGTCCGAGGCGGCCAGGGCGGCCCTGGTGGGGGCGCCGAGGCTGGGGGGGCAATCGATGAGGATGGTGTCGTAGAGGTTGCGGGCCCGGTCCACCTCGCGCACGAAGTCGTCCATGCGGGAGGCCATGGCCTCATGGTAGGCCTCCTCGTCGGCCAGGCTGAGCAGCCGGGGCGAGATGAAGAACAGGTTCTCCAGGGGAGAACGCTGGGCGATCTCGTTGAGGCCCGTCCGGTCGGTGAAGATGTCCGTCAGGGAGGTCGGCAGCTCCGCGGGTTCGGTGCCCAGGGTGCGGCAGACGCCGCACTGGGGATCGGTCCCGATGATCAGGACGGAGTGCCCGGAGAGAGCCAGGGCGGCGCCCAGGTTGACGGCCGAGGTCGTCTTGCCGACTCCGCCCTTGCGGCTGACCAGGCTGATGACGCGGCCCTCGAGGGTGTTCCAGGGTGTCCTCCGTCTCGGGGCCGGGGACGTCCCCGTGTCGGTCTGGTGTTCCGGTCCGGACAGCTTGGCTGCGGGTTTGATGTCGTCCATGATGAATCTCCTGTGTGCTCGGCTCGATCGTCTTCCGAGGGGCGATAGCCTGGTTGGCAACGGGAACGGACCGCAACGGAAACCACCCCCGAGGCTTCCCGGTCCGCAATCAGATTAAGGGCCGGAGGCTTCCTGATCAACCGGAACCTTTTCCCGGTCATGACGACCAGGAAGGGAGGAGGCGACTCCGATCCGGGTCGACCGGAAAAACCGTCGTCAGCAGAGCGCCAGCAGGCTGCGGACGAACTCCTCGGCCCCGGCGAAGACCTCGGTGATGTCCCGGGCCAGCATGTAGGCCGGGGTGGTGACCATCCTGGATCCGGTGTCCACCACCGCGGCGTCGACCGCGCATTCGACGTGCCGGGCGCCCATGGCCTCGATGTGCCCGGCGGTGGCGGGATCCGATCCGATGGTCAACCGGGGAGACAGGTCGGGCCCGAACACGCGGGCCAGGATGACCGGCGCGATGCACATGGCGCCGATGGGCTTGCCCAGGGCGTGGGCCCGGCGCAGGAAGTCCTCGACTCCGGCATGGACCGTGCATTCTGCGCCCTCGGTGGCGTAGTCGCTGAGGTTCTTGGCGGCCCCGAATCCGCCGGGAAGCAGGACTCCATCCACCGCGGCGGGATCCAGGTCCTCCAGGGGGGCGATCGCCCCGCGGACGAGCCGCGCGCTCTCGACCAGAACGTCTCTGGTCTCACCTGCAGCGGGTTCCCCTGCCAGGTGGTTCATGACGTGCATCTGGGGCCCGGACGGGGCGCAGGCCACGACCTCGGCACCCTGGCGACGGAGAGCCAGCAGGGCGGCGCAGGCCTCGTGGATCTCGGAGCCGTCATAGACCCCGCAACCGCTCAAGATGACGGCGATCTTCTTCATGTTCTCATCCTCCCGTGGGGCGGCCCGGGGGAGACCCCCGGATTTCGTGTCATGTCCCTGCTTTTATCGCCTGACCGGGTCGATGTCAACCCCCCGGCATCCCCCGCCCGGCATCCCGGAATCCCATTCTGAGAATTTGGAATCCCCCGATCCAGGGGCTAGCTTTGCCCATGGCGGAGCCGAATCCTCAGGTTTCCAATCCAAGGGACGGACCGGATCATGACCGGAAAGATGGCAGTCGGCGGCATCACGAGGAAGGACGGACTTGTCCTCGTGCGCATCCTCGGAGCCAGGGCGGGGCACGGCCTCGCGGGCAGGGCCCTGTCCGAACTGGGCCTCAGGGGGATCAACATCATCTGCGTGACCTCGTTCATCGACCGGGAAGGCCTGAACAACATCTGCTTCGCCATCCGCAAGGAGGACCTCGACCAGTCCCTGGGCATCCTGCAGTCCATCAGCGAGGAGATCCAGGCCCGCAGCATCGAGTACCAGAGCCGCTGCTGCGCCGTCTCCATCTACGGCCCCCACTTCAGCGAACGGCCGGCCATCGCCGGCACCATCTTCGAGGCCACCGCCGAGGCCGGCATCGAACTGCACCTGATCAGCACCTCGTTCTCGACGGTCTCGTTCCTGACCAACGAGGACCAGGGCGCGGTCGCCGTCGCCAAGCTCCACGAGAAGTTCCTGGTGCCCTGACCGGGGCGCTAGCCTCTCAGTACCGGAAGCCGCTGCCCCCGATGAACTCCCTCAGCAGGGAGGTCGGAGGCACTTGCCCGGCGTCGATGGGCAGCAGCAGGGCCAGCAGGTCGATGAGGGTGCGGGCCAGGCCGTAGTTCGGGTCGTCGGATTCGACGGCGGCCAGGCGGGGTTCTGCCCAGAGCTTCAGGACGGCCAGCTCGTAGGTCAGTCCACTGTTGAAGAAGAGGTCCGCGTTGTTCTGGAAGGGGAAGATGTGCTTCTCCTCGCCCCGGCGGACCTTGGGCCAGCGGGCGAGGGTCTCGGCGGCGGGGTAACCCCGGAACTGGGCGTCGCGCACCAGGCGCCGGAACAGCCGGCTGTGTGTGGTCTTGATGTAGCTGTAGCTGTCGATGTTCAGGTGGCAGAGGGCCGAGACGTAGATGTGCAGCTTGTCCCGCCGCGGAATGGACGGTGTCAGGCTGGGGTTGAGGGCGTGGATGCCCTCGACGATCAGGGGCTGGCCCCGCTCCAGGCGGGTCGGGGTCTCGTCCAGGATGCCCTTGCCGGCCACGAAGTCGAAACGGGGCAGGTGGACCGGCTCGCCTGCCATGAGGGCCTGCAGATCCCGGTTGAACTCCTCGATCTTCAGGGCTTCCAGGGCCTCGAAATCGAAGTCCCCATCGGCTCCCCGGGGGGTCAGGTCCCGGTCGACGAAGTAGTTGTCCAGGGACAGGGCGAAGGGCTTGAAGCCCAGCACGCGCAGGTGGACCATGATCCGCTTGGCGCTGCTGGTCTTGCCCGAGCTGGAGGGTCCGGCCAGAAGGACCAGGCGGCCTTCCTCCGGCAGGGCGGCGACGTGGCGGGCGGCGTCCACGAAGAACTGGGCGTGGCGGGCCTCGGAGATCTGGACGAGCTCGGCGGTGCGCCCCTGGACGATGTACTCGTTGAGGCTGCCGGTGTCCTGGAGGCCGACCTTCTCGGTCCAGCGGGCGTAGGCGCGCAGGGTGTCGAGGTAACGGGGTTGCGGTACGTAGGCCGGAAACTCGGTGATCCGTCCCTTGAGGTTGGCCAGCAGCACGAACCCGGGATGCTCCGGCTCCAGCCTGAAGGTCCGCACGTACCCGGTCGAGGGGAGCTGCCTGCCGTAATAGAGCTTGGCGCTGTCCGCCATCCTGTAGAAGGTCAAGGCCTCGCGCCGCAGGTACTTGGCGGCCCGGTAGCTCCGCTCGTCCCCCTGGCGGCGGTAGATCTTCAACAGGGCCCGCAGGCCGAAGGTCTGGGGCGTCAGCGCCCGGTCCTCCGCCACGAGCTCCCACATGCGCTTCTCCAGGGCGGAGATCTCCCGCGCATTCAACGGATCGGGCCGCTGGAGTTCGCAGTACATGCCCCCGCTGTAGCTGAAGTGGACGTTCAGCTGGTGGTCGGGGAACAGATCCTGGGCGGCGACGGCCAGCAGGAACAGGACGGTCCGCTGGATGGTGGTCTGGGCGAAGGGGTCGGCCATCCGGATGAGCCGGACCCGGTCGCCCGGGGCCAGGGGTTCGTGCAGGCTCACACGGCGGCCGTTGACCGAGGCGATGACGACGGGGTCGTCCCCCTCCAGGAGGGCCGGGTTCTCGGCGCGAAGGAGCTGCAGGATGGTGACGCCGGGGGCGATGGTCCGCGGCAGGCCTTCGAGTTCCACCTGGTTGCTGTCGCTGGCCATGGCCGTCCTCTGGTGGCGGGTCGGATGATCAATCCCCGGAGTCCGGGGCGGCGCTCGCCGACCCGCCGGTTTCGCCGGCGGCGGGAGCGCTTCCGGTCAAGGATTCTGAAGCCTCACCGGACTTGGCGCCAGTGTTTTTCCCGCGGGAATCGGTCTTGTAGAAACCGGATCCCTTGAACAGGATGCCGGTTCCGCCGCTGATCAGGCGCTCCACCTTGGAGCGGCATTCCGGACAGCGCTGGCGCGGGGGGGCGGAGATGGACTGGAACTCCTCGAACACGAGGCCGCAGCGGGTGCATTCATACTCGTAGGTCGGCACGGTCGTCTCCTTGTCGGGGCTCTGTCAACGGGCCTGGTTGCTCTGATGGTGACGCCCCAATATGGAGGGAGGTCCTCGATTCCGCCAACCGGTCGCCTGGGGCCGGGGCCGGTTTGCCCGGGCAACCCCCATTGGTGTATAATGGTAGGACACCGACCCAGCGAATCCGCTCCCCCTCGACCGGAGGAACCATGGCGCCGCACCGCCGACAGGATCGTCGTTTCGTCGTTTCGGCCATGGCCCTGGTCCTCTGGGCTTGCGGCGTTGCTCCCGGGTTCGCCGCAGATCCCGTCCCCCTGGCCCCGGTGCCCCAGGAGCCTGTCTGGCGGCCCGAGTACCAGATCCGGCAGCACCGGATCCTCGAGGCCGAAACCAAGGCCCGGGGATACGCCGAACTCGCCGCACGGGAAGCCGGATCAGGCCTCGCCAAATCCGGTGCCATGGACGCCTACGACGTCACCTTCTACGACCTCGATCTCGAGGTCAACGCCGTCACCGAGACCATCGCCGGAACCGGACGGATGAAGGCCGCGGTCCTCGCGGATTCCCTGGCCACGGTCCAGCTCCACCTGCTGGACAACCTGGCCGTGCAGGAGGTCCGCGCCGCCGGGCTTCCCGTCGCCTACACCCACGCTGGCGACGTCCTTGAGACCGACCTCGACCGCACCTACTTCCAGGGCGAGTTCTTCACGGTCGAGATCGACTACGGCGGCGACCCTGCAGGCGACTACTTCGGCTGGGCGGTGGCCCGGAACATGCCTCTGGTCTGGTCCCTGAGCGAGCCTTACGGCGCGCGGGAGTGGTGGCCCTGCAAGGACCTCAACACGGACAAGGCCGATTCGGTGGACCTGCACGTCACCGTCCAGGATCCCCTGATCGTGGCCAGCAACGGCCTGCTCGCCGGGACCACGGTGCCCAGCCCCGGCTGGACGACCTACCACTGGCAGGAGCGCTATCCCATCGCCACCTATCTGGTGTCCGTTGCGATCCATCCCTATGCCGTCTTCTCCGACACCTACTTGGGGCTCCAGGGCCAGGTCATGCCGGTCACCAACTACGTCACTCCCGACCTGCTGAACACGGCCGTCAACGGGTATGCCCCGACGGTGGACATGATCGCGGCCTTCGCGGACGCCTTCGGGGAGTATCCCTTCATCGCTGAGAAGTACGGGCACGCCCACTTCACCTGGGGCGGGGGCATGGAGCACCAGACCTGCTCCAGCATGTACACCAGCCTCTACCAGGAATCGATCATCTCCCACGAGCTGGCCCACCAGTGGTGGGGCGACATGGTCACCTGCGCCGACTTCGGCCACATCTGGCTGAACGAGGGCTTCGCCACCTGGAGCGAGGCCTACTGGCGCGAGGTCAGCGAGGGCGTCGCGGCCTACCACGCCGACATGGAGTCCACGCGGTACCTGGGCGCAGGTTCGGTCTTCGTCTACGACCCCGCGGATTTCCGGGTCATCTTCAACTACTACACGACCTACGCCAAGGCGTCCTGGGTCGTCCACATGTTGCGGCATGTTCTGGGCGACGAGGACTTCTTCGCCGCCCTGGCGGAATACCGGCAGCAATTCGCCTTCTCCTCGGCGACCACCGAGGACTTCCAGGGGGTCTGCGAGGGGATCTCGGGCCTGGACCTGGGCCCGTACTTTTCCCAGTGGGTCTACGGGCAATACTACCCGGTCTATGAATTGTCCCACACGAGCACCCCGGTGGTCGGCGGCTACCGGCTGGACGTCCGCATCGCCCAGACCCAGACCAACGCCGGAGTCTTCACCATGCCCCTGGACCTGCGGGTGGGGACCGCCGGCGGGACGTTCGACTTCGTGGTCCGGAACGACCAGGCCGTCCAGTGGTATTCCCTCGAAGTTCCCTTCGAGCCCCAGGTCGTCGAGCTGGATCCGGACGACTGGGTGCTGTGCGAGAAGACCGCAGGCGGGATCAGCGGCGTCTTGCCGCCCGCCGGGCCGCTCGCCGGGCTCCAGCGCGCGGTCCCGAATCCCTTCAATCCCACCACGAGCATCCGCTTCTCCCTGCCCGCCGGCGCCGAGGTGGACCTGACGGTCTACGACGCCGCGGGCCGCCGGGTCCGGGATCTGGACCCGGGCTACCTGCCGCCGGGGGAACACGCCGTGCGCTGGGACGGGAGGGATACGGCGGGACGGGCCGCGGCCTCGGGCGCCTATTTCGTGCGCATGCGGGCCGGCGCGGCGGTGTCCACCCTGCCGTTGACCCTGGTCCGCTGAGCGTATTCCATGGCGCACCTCCTGGCGGCATCCATCCTGTGGGCCTTCTCCTTCGGCCTGATCAAGGGGCACCTCACCGGGCTCGACCCCGGGATCGTGGCCTGCGGTCGACTCATCCTGGCCGCGGCGGTCTTCGCCCCCTTCCTCGGACGCATCACCGTCAGGGGCCGCGCCCTGCTGCAGGTGCTCGGTCTGGGGGTGGTCCAGTTCGGTCTGATGTACGTCCTGTACATCGCGGCCTTCGAGTACCTGGCCGCCTGGATGGTCGCCCTGATGACCATCTTCACCCCCTTCTACGTGGTGGGGTTGGCGGGCCTGATCTCCGGCGGTCTCAATCGCCGGCATCTGGCCGCGGCGTTGCTTGCGGTCGTCGGGGCGGGGATCGTGCTCGTCGATGGGTTGCCCGACGGTGGCGACTGGCGGGGTGTGGTCCTGCTGCAGGGGGCCAATCTCTGCTTCGCCCTGGGTCAGGTGGTCTTTCCGCGGCTCAGGGAGGGCCTGGGTTGGCCCGAGTCGGGACTGCTGGCCTGGATGTACCAGGGTGCGGCGCTCTTCGCCCTGGTGATGGTCCTGCTGGATCATCCTGATGTCTCGGGCTGGGACGGCCAGGCCGTCCTGGTCCTGACCTACCTTGGCGTGGTTCCCACCGCCCTGGGCTTCTACCTGTGGAACAAGGGTGCGGCGCGCACCTCCTCGGCCCTGCTGGCCGCCGCCAACAACCTCAAGATCCCCCTGGCCGTGCTGGTGTCCTGGCTGGTGTTCGGGGAGGAGGCGCCGTACCTGAGGGCCCTGGCGGGGATGGCCCTGATCTCGGCGGGGCTGATCCTGGTGCAGCCGCCAAGGGACCGGGACCCGGCCCGCTCCCCGTGAGGATGGGCCGGGTCGGTCGAGGCGGCGACCTCAGTCCGGAACGCCGGTGTCCACAGCCACCTTCCAGCCGCCGTCCGGTTGGCGTCGCCAGATGGTCAGGTACCGCCCCCGGCTTTCCCCGGCCTCGCCCGAGGGGGAGACGCTCCGGCTGACGTAACGGCCGGTGGTCCAGCCCATGCCGCCGTCTTCGGAGATCCTGGCTGCGTCCGGGGCCCATTCCAGGGCATATCCGGGCAAGGAGAAGGCCGGTCCCATGAGGGCTTCGATGTCCTGAGGGCCGATCACTTCGCGTCCGGTGACGATCTGCCGGCCGTCGGGGGCGAACCAACCCGCCCAGATCCGGCCCCGGTCCGAGGGCTCCGCCGAGGCGACCGCCGCCGCGAAGCGGCGGTCGGCCTCCAGCAGCACCGAAGCGTCGGCCATCCCGCCCACCAGTCAGCCGCCTTCCAGGGCCAGGACCCTGGCGAGGAAGGCGTAACGGTCGGCGGTCTCCTCGATGATCATGGCGGTCGGCTTGCCGGCGCCGTGTCCGCTCTTGGTCTGGATGCGGATCAGGACGGGCAGGTTGCCCGCCTGGCAGGCCTGCAACCGGGCGGCGTACTTGAAGCTGTGGCCGGGCACCACGCGGTCGTCGTGGTCTGCGGTCGTCACCATGATCGCGGGATACTCCACGCCGGGCCGCAGGTTGTGGTAGGGGCTGTAGGCGTGCAGGACCGGGAACATCTCAGGATCCTCGCTGCTGCCGTAGTCGCTCACCCACGCCCACCCGATCGTGAAGTGCTGGAAACGCAGCATGTCCATCACGCCGACGGCGGGAATGGCCGCGCCGAACAGTTCGGGCCGCTGGTTGACCACCGCGCCGACCAGGGTGCCACCATTGCTGCCGCCGTAGATCGCCAGCCTGTTCGGATTGGTGTACCGCTCGGCGATGAGGTATTCCGCCGCGGCGATGAAGTCGTCGAACACGTTCTGCTTGCTCGCCAGCATCCCCTGCTGGTGCCATTCCTCGCCGTACTCTCCGCCCCCGCGCAGGTTCGCCACGGCATAGACGCCGCCCTGTTCCAGCCAGGGCAGGATGGCGGGCGAGAAGTAGGGATTAAGGCTGATGTTGAATCCGCCGTACCCGTACAGGAGGGTGGGGTTGGACCCGTCGAGGGGCAGATCCTTGCGGTGGACCAGGAACATGGGCACCCGGGTGCCGTCCTTGCTCGTGAAGAAGGCCTGGTGCGTCTCGTAGGCGCCGAAATCGAATGCGATCTCAGGCTTGCGGAACAGGGTGCTGGTGCGGGTCCTGAAATCGAAGTGGTAGATCTCGCCGGGATTGAGGTAGCTGTCGAAGACGTAGTAGGTCTCCGTGTCGTCCGGGTGACCGCGGAACCCGCCCACGCTGCCCAGGCCCGGCAAGGGGATCTCGTAAAGGAAGGTTCCGTCCAGATCGTGGACCTTCACCCGGTTGACCACGTCATGCATGGTGGTCACCACGAACTGGTTGTTCAGGATCGCCACGCTCTCGACGGGATCCTCGGATTCGGGGATGAGGGTTTTCCAGTTCTCGCGTTCGGGCCGGCGCAGATCGATGGCGATCACCTTTTCCCGCGGAGCGTCCAGGTTGGTCTGGAGGAAGAACACCGGGCCGTCGTTGCCGAGGAAGCGGTAGCTCGCGTCGAAGTCCTGGAGCAGGGGACGCACGACCAGGCTCTTGTCGAGCAGGTCCTTGTAGAAGATGCCGTTCTCCCGGGCGGTCCCCTGCGAGACCGAAACCACCAGGTAGCGTCCGTCCTCGCTGACCTCTCCGCCGAAGCCCCATTCCTTCTGATCGGGTCGTTCGAAGACCAGCTGATCCTCGGTCTGGGCCGTCCCCAGCCGGTGGTAGTAGAGTTTCTGGAAGTAGTTGGCCCCCTCGAAGGTCTCGCCCTCCCGGGGCTCGGCGTAGCGGCTGTAGTAGAAGCCGCGGGCGTCCAGATCCCACGCCGCGCCGCTGAACTTGCTCCACTCGATCTTGTCCGGGAGATCCTCGCCGGTGTTGATGTCGCGCACGTACCAGGTGCGCCAGTCCGACCCGCTGACGCTCGTGGACCAGGCCAGATACCGGCCGTCCCGGCTGATGCTGGTGCCGCCAAGGGACACGGTGCCGTCCTCGCTCAGGGTGTTGGGGTCGAGCAGGACGCGGGGACCGGCCTCGGGCTTGTCCTCGACGTAGAGGACGGACTGGTTCTGCAACCCGTCGTTCTTGGTGAAGAAGGTGCGGCCGCCTTCGCGGAAGGGCGCGCTGTACCT
>Ga0180009_10006191_pt1 | contig 12633 bp, 13 predicted proteins | sample OS_PC_MetaG_FD_123537 | JGI IMG/M metagenome (GOLD analysis project Ga0180009, IMG submission 123537) | Groundwater microbial communities from the Aspo Hard Rock Laboratory (HRL) deep subsurface site, Sweden - OS_PC_MetaG | ecosystem: Environmental > Aquatic > Deep subsurface > Groundwater...
TCGGCACCTACCTCGGGTGGCGTCGGATGATCGAGCGCGACGGCGCTCGCCTGACACCCGCTCACGCCATCGCCGAGGCGCTCGGAGATTGAGCCGCTACATCAATCGTGAACAGAGCCACTGAGGTGCGTATGACTTCATTCTACTGCGTATAATATATCATTTAATTTCAATAACATAAACAGCTACGCGCACGTGTCTTTTATCTTGATGTCAAAAATGTCAAACCTGAACTTCACTGAATTACACGGAACTACACGCCATTGAAACGCGACGCTTTAAAAATCTGGACATTTCTCAGGCCGCTCAATAGGTAAAATTCATTCGCGATTCCCCTTCGAAATCGTTCCGGACAAACTGCATTTCACAATCGCAAGACCATGGCATCCATTGGCACCAGCACAGGCGGCTCCAGCAGACAAAACGCAGAAAGCCACACTCCGGTGTGGCCGATGCGAAACACAAAAGTCGTGCCTCCAACAGCGTCCACTTATTGGCGAGTCCGGGAGTATAATGATGGCTCTGACAGTCGACACGTCAGCCGATTGCTGATGGGAAATTGTCCGCGCCGACAGTCACCAGCAATGCACGATCAGCATTGCAGAATGAGTTTGCGTTTGCTTTCAAGCGGGCGGGCGGGTGGGTTCTTATCGCCGGCAGCAGCGAAAGCCCTCGCGTCGCGATGACGCGAGGGCCGAACCCGCAGGTTATTCCTGCGGGTTCCAGATCAGGGCGAAGACGGTCGGATCGTCCTGCCCTGCCTGGCGGCCGAGGTTGGCGTAGAGCGTCTTGGCGCCGAACTCGGGTGCGGCCAGCGAGAGGGCAACGTACTCCTTGCCCGACGTCTGACCTTTGCGAAGCCAGCCGGCCCCGATCTCGACGCCCTGGGCCATCACCCGGTAGTCCGGCTGGTTGGGCGCCGACTTGTCGCCGGTGGGCAGGATCGCGATCTCGGCGCGGATGGTGAGCGTCTTGAACTCGCCCTCGTAGCGGCCGTCGTCGCTGCGGGTGACGGTTCCGATGGTAGCCATGATGCAGTTCCTTTCGAGTGATCCGGCGGAGCCTATTCCCTGCCGGATGTGCGCCCTTGGTCGCGATCGGCGACTGAGGCACCTGGTCGGAGCGGAGCTCCGCTTCGCGGAGACAAAGGCCGAAACGCAGTGGAGGATCCGGCGCCCCTTCGCCGGGTTGCCTCGAAAGGCGTCGATTGCGACACCTTGCGCATATACGTCGGCGGGGTACGGGCTGCCGGTTGAACGCAAGGCGGCATGGTGGCGGTTGGCGGATCACCCAGAGCGCCGGTTGCGGTGGCGAGCGTAGGAAGTGAGCATGCCAGAGTTATCGATACTCCCACGGGTGGGCCGGTGCCCTCCGACGGCACCGGAGTTGGCGCGCGGGACGAGATCAACGGGGGCGTGAGCATCGACGGCAGTAATATGGCGGTGCCCGCCGGTCGCATTCGAGATCAAGCCCAGACATGCATGGGCCGAGGTCGGCGCGTGGGGCAGAGATCCGCCTTGCGCGACAGATCGGGCCGGTGCCAGGAAACGTCCGGTTGCCGGCTCATCCAATCGCAAGCGCGTATGACTGATGCCGTTTTAGCGACAGTGATCGCAACCCGGATGGGCCGAGACCCGTAAGGGGCTCGGTCGCGCGGCTAGCGTCGCTTCTCATTGATGCATGGTGAACCCAGCCGCCGCGCGATAGAGCACGGCCCGGACGAGGACGAAGGACGAGGCCGGGGTCGCCAAGAAATCGTCGGCACGTCATCGGCTGATAGACGTTCTGGTCTTTTATCTTGCAATGCCCACCGACAAGCGCGCCCGTGGCGCGCTTGTCGGTGCATACTATCTGGCCATTGTTATCCAGATTGCATGCGCGCGGCCGACGATATTGTTGACTGTGAGCACGCCGAAATATCGACCGTCGAAACTGCCGTGGCGCGCGGCTAACACGAAGAACTGGCCATCGCGTAACACACTGCATCCTTGCCAGCGAGGCAAACGACGTCCAGCGCTGTCGACAACACTGGCGAACGCGATCGTGCGACCGTTGACAGTGACAACACTTGCGATGCGGCACACGCGATCGCCACCAACCGCAGCGATTGGTTTCAACAGGTCGACGCTAGCCGGCAGATAGCCCCGGACGTTGGCAAACATGGCAATTTCAGATGGCAATTTGATCAGCGCGAGTTGACCGCGAGCCACTGGCTGGTTCGCAATCCAATACAGGCCTACCGGGACACTAGGCGAGGCGTTCCAAACGATGACCGGCGGAAATCGGCGGCCGCCTGCTGCCAGGAACGTCAGGGCCGTAAGAGCAATGACCACATACCGGAGTTCACGTATCCGGTGCCTCGTCGTCGGTTGAAAATTCATCCGATGGTGCCTTCGTATCCGCTAGCGACTTTGGTGCCGCCATCGGTCTCGGCTCCTTTTCGGTGGTCGTTCGTCGGCGACGCTCGTTGGACCAAGCGACGAGATCGTCGCGATGGTAGACGATCCGGCTGCCATGCTTCGAATAGAGCGGGCCGGTGCCGCGCTGACGCATGTTGTCGAGCGTTCTGGGGTACAACCTCAAAAAGGCGGCGGCTTCGGAAAGATTGAGAAACGGAGACTGGCACATGCTTGTGTTGCCCACGGCGACGGCTCCCTGCTGAGCTTGGTTCCATGACTGTGACTCAGGTGTCAGCGCCCTACGAGGGTCGTTCAGCCCGTATGTTCAAGTGACCGTTGTTGCCAGCGGCCCAGCAGATCGCGATACCCACCCGTCATCAACCGTCGCCCTCGGGCGAGGTGCCGTTTGATTTTTTGACGCATGGAGCTGTCGGAATCGCCCCATTCGATAACCGCGCGCTCGGAACCATAAATGACTTTCGCAATGTCGCGATGGCTCGCACCGCGGGCTTTGCCGTCGAGTGCAATCAAGGCGTCGCGCAACTCCCGCCGTTCCACGAGACCGGGGCGGTCGTCGGCCGCTAGCGGAGCATGGTTCACCAGCAACTGGGTCAGGACCGTAAAGTCTGAGGCGGCACGACGCAGATTTCGGACGCCCAGCGATTCAAATGCCAGTGTGACGGGCGAGCACGTGATCAACACGCCGGTGATGACCATTTGCACGCGCTGCCGCGAAGAACTCAACACGACATGTTGATTGCCGATGGGGTCAATGTGGATGTGGACGACCGCTGACGGTTCCGCCATGTCGAGGTCGCCGGTTGCTGAGATATTTGAACGACCGGCACGAGCTTCAATAATTCGTGCTCCAGAGGCACCGGTCCAGACGACCGGACTGGTCGGTGCTGGAACGGCAGGGTTGGCGAAAGGAGCAAAGACCCCACAATTCAGCTGATGGTAGGCGCCGTCGTGCGCGATGGAACGTGATCGACGGCCTTGCATTCAGCCTCAGACTGCGCGCATATCCGTGAACGCGCACATCCCGTTGGTAATGGGGATTTCTCCTTAGCATTTCCCAGGCCCAATCCGGCCAGGCCAGAAGTTCGGAATACTCGTAGTCGCTGAGCTTGGGCGGCCACGTTCGCCCCACTTGGTTTCGTTTGCCGACCATGATCGGTTCCCGTCTCCTTCGCGGGACAGGTCGACCGAAAGTCCACATTGGGCGCGACGCTTACCGTGCGGCTCTCGTAACCACGGCAGCCCCCCAACTTGCGTTGCAAACAACGGGAGCTTGGCTCCTGCATTCGCGTTACGACGCAAGTGTTTCGCAAATTGAATAGAAGCGCACGCAGAAGATATCGTCTTGGTAAATCCTATGACGGGATGATCGTATCCAAGATTGCCTGACGCTGTCGGGGTTCCGTTATGTGGGCCGCCCATTCACGAACGACTTGGCCGCATACCGTCGGCACGGCACCGGCGTGGATCAGCCGCTGTTGGGCTAAACTTGCAGCCGACGCATTGAGCGTGCGCGTCACGTCGAACATCGCATAGGTATCATAGCCCTCACCGAGAGCGGATAGAACACCGAACGTGACGGCCTCCTCGAGCCAGTACCCGGCGACGATGATGCACGGCCGCTCCGTATCTGCAATTGCCAAACCCAGCGGCGATTCTCTCCAGTTCAACAGAGACGGACTGAGTGCGTGAGGCGCAGCAACAGGAGCGGCGCCGTCCTCTTCGGCCGCAGCTTCAACGGTGACGCCGTAGAGTGCGCGATGCACGGGGACTTCGGCAAGGGCTGCTGCCTGTTTGATCGCCGCCATGCTGCGCGAGTAGGTCTCATCGGCGAAGCCATCGGACGTTGGCTCCAGCACCGTTTCGATCAAAAGGAGCCCGCACTCGATTTGGCGAAGCAAAGACATGAAATAACCTCATAGCACAGCCCTGCGGCGGCGGGCACGCGAGAGCCCGACCGCTGCATAGACGGTTGATATTGTTTTGGTTCTAGGCGACCATGCCTGCGATTCGCGGCAGGAAAGAGACCGTTGGTAGTGTCGCTGATTTGATCGGGCCATATTGCAAGGGTCATCAGATTTGGCATCCCGATGACCGCTTCCACGGTAGAGCCCGTCGACGGCTGGAAGGCTCTGCTGGCCGCGTCGCCAGTCAGATCCACTCCGTACTGACATTGTCACAGCCGTGGCCTACGCTCGGCTCACCGCCAACTGCAGCCTGGGAACGCACTCGTGTCCGACGCGCCGACCTCACCCGAACCCGACACGCCGCAGCCGACGCGCGTGTTCCTGTCCTACTCCCGCAAGGACGAGGTCTTCATGCGGCGGCTGGCGACGGCGCTGCATGAGCGCGGCTACGCGCCCGACTTCGATCAGTCGGACTACGATCCCGACAACATCAGCGGCGGCATCTCGGCCGAGGACGAGTGGTGGCAGCGGCTTGAGCAGATGATCGTCGCGGCCGACGTCATGGTGTTCATCGTCTCGCCGGACAGCGCGGCGAGCAAGGTGTGCGACGAGGAGATCGCGTTCGCCCGCGAGGTCGGCAAGCGGCTCATTGCAGTTGAATGTAGACCAGTTGATCGCACCAAGGTTCCGCCAGCACTTGCAGCAAGGCAGATTGGCATCAAGTTCTTGGTCGATGGCGTAGATCGCTTCGACGAAGCGCTCGAAAAGCTATGTGCCGCCATAAACAAAGATGTACCGTGGCACCGCGAAAACCGCCGCCTGACGGAACTGGCTATCAAGTGGGATGGCGAGGGCCGCCCTGATGATCGGGTCCTCAGTGCCGCCGATATCCGGGCAACCGAAACGCACTTCGAGCGCAGGTCGCGCAACGAAGCTCCACCCGCGAACGTACTCGCCGACTTCCTCGATCACAGCCGAACCAAGCGCGAGGAAGAGCGCAACCGACTGCGGCGGACAACGGGCCTCGCCTTCGTCAAGCCTGCGGAAGAGACGATCGCGACCGGCGAGTTTGAGCGAGCTTTGCGCTTTAGTGCCGCAGGGATTCTTCTTGCGGATGATCAAGGCGGCGTGCTCCTGCCTGAACTACAAAGCTCTCTTGCAAGAGCGAAGTTCAGCAATCGAACTTTAGCGATCCTACATGGACACACGGCCCGCGTCAATACAGCGGCCTTTGGAATGCTAGACAAGTTAGTCATAACCGCATCCCGCGATGAGACTGCGAGAGTATGGGACGCCCGCACGGGCCGGTGTTCGTTCTCTCCAATGCGCCACGAGGCAGAGGTTACAGGAGCTGCCTTTTTTCGATCAAAGGCATTGGCGTTGACGACGACTGCGGCAGGCGAAATGATTATCTGGAACTTCGTGAATAACGAGCCGATAGCAAAGTGGCGACTGGAAGCACGCAAAAGGATCGAATTCGCGCGCCTCAGCCCAAGCGATGAGATGGTTGCGTTCTATTGCAGAGAAGGGGGACGCCTAAGGCTTCAGAAGACATTTGTCGAAGCTGAGGTCGATATAGAAGCTTCGTCAACGGAGCTGACTGATGCTCAATTCAGCAAATGCGGCAGTATGCTCCTGATAGGCAGCGCTACAGGAGCTGTCAGCGTATGGAAAATTCAGGAATTCAGTAAGCCCGTGCAGTATAAGCAGTTTCGCGCAGAGTGCAAAATTGTGGATGTTGGTTGGTGCTTCAATGACGCTGTAGTGACTTGCCTTACAATAGGTGGAAACGTTGAGATGTGGCACTTGGCTACCGAGCGTCGATTATCAACCCGACCCAACGAAGGCGCCTCAACGCTCAGCGTGAGCGAAAATGGCAATTTGATAGCCACTGGCGCATCAAACGGATCCATAACCATTTGGGATTCTCGTAACGGGACCGTTCATGCGACGCTCCTCGGACATGAGGCTGGAATAACTAGCGCCCATTTCTCTCGCTGCCAAAGAAAATTAGTCACTGGGTCGCATGATCACACAGCAAGGATCTTTGATGCTTATCGAAATGCCGTGGCATCAGCCGCTCCGGAAGTGCCAGAATGTACAAATCGGCATCTCTTGAGCCCAGACTTCAGACAATTCCTTACAGTCAGCACCCCTCGCAACTTTGGTCACGATGCCACGAGCAGTGTAGTAGCTGATGCATTCAGCGGCGCGCCTTTGGCCCGAATAGAGCACCGCCTCGGGCTCCTCAAGGATGTTCTATTTTGCAATGACGGTAGATATTTATTGACGGTGCCTGCTTCAATTAACCCGGACCCAGATATTACTCGCGGTCCGCGCATCTGGCATTGCGGGACTGGCGATGAGGTCTCTTGCTTATCTGGGCACGGCGTCGGCTGGGGCGTCACGACCTTCTCACCGGATGCAAAACTGATTGTTAGGGTGCGCAATGACAGGGTTATTCAGGCATGGGAAGTCGAGACTGGAAAATTGCTGCGCGAGTGTGATCCCGGATTTAGCATTGACATTGAATGTTATGCGCGAAGCCGTGCTCGTGCTGCCCTCTATAGTAGTAGCCAACATAAACTCTATATCTGGAATTACCATGACAATAGAGTAGAAGCAGAGATTTTTGTTGGACATCGACAGCTCACAAGTCTTGCCTTGTCCGATGAGGCACATCTTGTTGCGGGGGCCAATGGATATGGCAGACTAGTAGTTTGGGAGGCAAATACCGGCCACGCTGTCTTGAAGGCCAGCATTGCAGACCAGATAATTCAGAAAATTTTTTTTGATCGAGAGGGGAAGCAGATTGCTGTTTTGGGTCATGGAGATATAGCGTTCATTTTCGATCTGCAGAGCAAGTGCTCGCGGGGCGAGTTCAAGAGGCATAGCGGACGGATTACGTCACTTGCATTCTCGCCCGATGGTTCCTGCCTTGGATTGTTGGAAGAGGGGGGGCTGATAAGGTTGTGGAGCCTTCCGAGGAGGATAGAGATCGCTCGAATCGACAGTGCATCAGCTATCGATGGGTGGGACGGATTGAAATTTAGCCCTTGCGGTCGGTTTATCAGTTCTGGACGTCTAATGTGGGATGTTTCCGATGCGACCTCAGCGAAGATTGGCTTTGCTTACATGTACTTGTCGAACGGCTTGGCAAGACTGCAGTATCGCGACAAAGAAGACATCCTACTTAAAGGTTTGGCCGATGATTTGCTTGATTTGGCAGCCAACTCATTCAGTAGCGAGGTTCATGGTGAGGACGTAGAAAGTCTGGGTGCACCACTACATCGAAAAGACGGAAGCGTCTCTGTGCTCCGACATGAGAATTGCTACCTCTCGCCAAGCGCATTCGCAGAGAAGTTCGGCTTGGCGCGGCCCGACGCGGCGGCCTTCGATGCGCAAGACATCGAACCAGCGGATGGGTCCTGGGGTGAGCCCCTGGCCGGGGGGCGTGAGGGGCTGACCGATATAGGCCTGCCCAATGTTGGTCAACGAGAAACTCCTCGCGTGAACCAAGCCGCCACCACGCACCCTTGCGTCGACCCCGCTTGGCATACGCCCGCCGCGCTACTGCCGAAGCGCCGCTGGTGGCACTTGGCGCGCAAGCCCGCGAAGCAAGGCCGGCGCGCTGCTATCACCGAGGCACTTGCCAACCTACCGGCCGACGCGCCGATCCGCACCCTCACGGGCAGCAAAGGCTTCGAGGATCGCCTTGCCGCCTACGAGGCCACCAACGCCAAGGCCGTCAACGCCCAGACTGCATACAAACGCTGGGGCGGCGTTGCGCTCGGCCTCGCGACGGTTGCCACACTGATCGCGGCTGCGACTTTGCTGCCTGTGAGCGCGCTGGTGCCGGTCGAGGCCGATCGCTATGTCAGCGGGCTGCAGGCGGCTGCCAATATCCTCGCCCTTCTCATCGTATGGTGGCTCGGCCGCGCCGGCGCGATCGACCGCTGGTTGACGACGCGCGCCGAGGCCGAGCGCCTGCGCGGGCAACTGTTCGCCGACCTCCTCGCTGCGCCCGCCCCGCCGGGCAGCGACGTCAATGCGCTCTGGTCCCAGAAGCTCGCACTGTTCAACGCGGCGCACGTCGATTATCAGCGCCGTTATCTTGCCGGTGCGCGCAAGCGGCACACCAAGGCCGCGGCGGGGCTCTCCTGGCCGCGCCCGCTCGCGTTCGGGGCGACTGCGTTGTCGATCGTCGTCGGCGCGTGCGCGTTCTTCGGCGTCTGGCCCTACGACCTTCTGACGCTTGCGCCGTGGCTGAAACTGGCGGAGGAGCCGGTGCGCTGGCAGCTCGGGCTCGGCACGCTGGCGTCGGGCCTCCTCGCCTATGCGAGCGCGCGCACGCTGATCCACCAGGACGAGCGCAACGCCGCGCTATACCGGCACACGGGCGCGCGGCTCGATGAACTGGTGGCCGCAGAGGGCAAGGCGGCGGAAGACGCTGCGGCGCGGGGCGACGGCGTGGCGGTGATCGACTACGCGCAGGCAGCCCAAGCGATCCTCGATGCGGACCACACCGCCTGGCAGTTCCACCGCCCGCCCCGCGATCCGGTCGGCTCAGCGCCGGGCGTCAAGGTATGACGCGGCGAGCCGCAGGGCAATCGGGTGAGTCTTGGCGTGACAATGGAAACGAACACCGAATTTGTGGAGGTCCTTTTGATTCGGACGGAGGACCCGCACCATGACCAAGGGCTACGCGACTGCGGCAGAAGCTTTCGATCAGGTTGTTGAGTTTCTTGAGTATTTCGAAGATCTGGAGGACCCGCGCCAGCGCGGCAAGGTGCTCTATCCGCTCGACGAGATCCTGCTGCTGGTGCTCCTCGGGGTGTTGGCTGGCTGCGAAAGCTGGGTCGAGATGGCCAAATTCGGCGACAAGAAGCTGGCAGTCCTCAGGCGGTTCCGCCCCTTCAAGGATGGCACCCCGTCGCACGACCAGCTCGGCGATATTTTCCGCGTTCTCGATGCCGAACAATTCCAGCTTTGCTTCATTGATTGGGTTGCCGCCCTGACGGGGCTCGGCACCGATATCGTTGCCATCGACGGCAAGACCTTGCGGCGGTCGTACCAGGAGGGGGGGGTGCCAAGGCACCGATCCACATGATTTCAGCGTGGTCGTGCCGGCAGAACCTCGTGCTCGGTCAGGCCAAGGTCTCGGCCAAAACGAACGAGTTCACGGCGATTCCCCGGCTGCTCGATCTGCTCACGATCAAGGGCGCGACGATCACCATCGACGCCATGGGCTGTCAGCGCGAGATCGCCGCCAAGATCATCGAGAAGGAAGCCGATTATGTGCTCGCGTTGAAAGGCAACCAGGGCACGCTGCGTGACGATGTCGAAGAGTTCTTCATCGAACAGAAAGCCAATAAGTACAGGGATTGCAAGGCCACCCACCACCGGACGGTCGATGGCGACCACGGTCGCATCGAGACACGGTGTCAACGCCGGAGTAATTTTCCATCGGCTTGCCGGAGCAAAAGTACATCACTGACGGCAAGCAAGAAGGCCCCCGATATCGGGGGCCTTCTTGCTTGTATCGTTCTATTTCTTGGCGGGTTCTGCCGGGGGCGGCTTGGCCTTGCGTGAGTGACGTTTGCTCTCGGCAAGGCGATAGCTGTCGCCGTTCATCTCCAGGATGTGGACGTGGTGTGTGAGGCGGTCGAGCAGAGCGCCGGTCAAGCGTTCGGAGCCGAACACGGATGTCCACTCGTCGAACGGCAGGTTGCTGGTGACCATCGTGGAGCCGCGTTCGTATCTTTGCGAGAAGACTTCGAACAGCAGCTCGGCACCGGTTGGTGACAGCGGCACGTATCCGAGTTCGTCAATGATGAGTAACTTGTAGCCGGATCGTGACCGTGATCGGCGACCTTGCATGGCTCCGGCTGCGTCATCCGTGGCCGGGTCTCAAGACCATCATCATGATCGAAAGCCGTCGTGAATTCTCCGGCAAAACCGAGCGCGAGTTCCGCTTCTATATCAGTTCATGCGACACCAACGCCCAACGTCTATGCGAGGTGGTCCGCGCTCACTGGGGCATCGAGAACGGCCTGCATTGGGTTATGGACATGGTGTTTCGTGATGACGAATGCCGCATCCGAAAAGACCACGCGCCCGCCAACTTCGCGACCGTTAAACACATGGCGAGCAACCTGCTGCGGCGGGCACCCGGCAAGGACAGCCTGTGCGTCAAACGAAAAATGCCTGCCTGGGACGACGACTTCCTGGCAAGCCTCGTCACCCCGAATTAATGTTCACCCGATTCCCCTGCGGCGAGCCGTGCGATCCGCCGGCGGGTGAGGGGCTTTGCGCGGGCGGCGAGGGTGGCGAGGGGCACGTCGCGCGCGCCTTGTGCGGTTGGGGCCGCTATCAACAGCGGCAATCGATTGCGCGCGGCGTCGATCCAGATCACGGGTTTTGCCGCGCGCACGGCGTGGTCGATGATCTCGGGCGTACCGCCGCGCCCGGCCGCGCCCTTACCGTCCCAGATGGCGACCAGGATGTCGGACGCTGCCACCGTCGCGTGGCCGACCGCCTCGTAGCCAGCCTTGCTGTCGGCGAGCGTTCCAGGCAATTCGGTGACAGTTGCGGCAAGGGCGAGCAGCGCGCGGTAATGCGGCGGCGTCGCCTGATCGCCGAAAGTGGTCTCATAGTCGGCCGACGGAAACGGCAGCAGCGCGCGCAACTCGTAGCCAAGGTCGAGCGCGGCCTCGGCGAACAGCCGGTCAGAGCCCTCGGCCAGCGCGGACATGGCAACACGCTTTGCCCCGCGCGCGCCCGACCGCAGCGCCGCCAGCACCAGCCACAGCCGCCGAGCGACCGCCGCCTCGCCGATGTGCATGCGGTTCGGCCGGTGGCCGCTGACGCCGACCGTGAGGATAGATCGTGCCGTCATGCCGGCTCGCCAATGCGAGTTGCCGGGTGCCAGACTTGGTCGAACGCTGCTGGGAAGTCGTCCGAGGTGACTTGCTTGACCGCCGACGCCGACGCAAGTTCATACAGCCGTCGAATATTTCCCGGTTCGACCATGTCGCGAAGGAGTGCCATCTCCACATCGTCGACGTCGGCACATCGATCAATGTTGAGATCGTCTTTATCGAGGCGCATGTCGTAGCGCTGGAAGCCCAGCAACGGTCCGACTTCGCGCCCATCGACGTGCAGAACGTCTTGGGCAAGCGAGCGCACTTCGCGGTCCAGTACCCAAGGTCTACCTGAGTGCCCCAACCATTGCAGCAGAATGAGCCCGAGGTCCGTACCATCGGCGATCATGCCTTGAAGCGATTGCATCGCATCCCATGCGGCGCTTCCGCTCGTGCGGGTGCGCGACGAATAGAGACCCGTACCGACAGAAACGAGTAGAAGGTTATCACCTCCGAGGTCCCAGGCCTTACCCCCGCCATCCTTGGTCAACTCTCCGCCGCCCAAGTTGTAGCCCTTGATTGCGGCCATCATGAACAACTTGAGCGCAGGGGAGTTATGAGGCGACACGGCGCCGTCAATGAACTTGCCTTCACCGAGCCCATCGTCGAGCCCGTCGAAAATCTGCACGGCGTGGTGCATGAAATAGTGCGGCGCCGCCGTCGACGAGCGGATGAGTTCCCAGAGCTTGTAGTCCTTGTTGCCACGCCGTACGCGGTTCGAATTCGGAATTGGGCGCTCCTTCCAATAGCGCGCAGCCGGGTTATTCGAAATTGGCCACACGCTGCCGGTATCCATCCGCTTCATGACAATCGCGATCCCGGTCTTGAGCCCGTCGCCCGCCATCGTTTCTTCTTTCACGGCATCCTTGATTTCGCGCGTCAACGCTCCTGCTTCAAATCTAGGGCGGAAGATGCCGAAGCGCGGCCGCTCGTACCAGCGCGGTTTGCCGAAAATGCGAGGGGCGGCCGTCTCGAAGCGGCTGCGGACTTCTGCGACCCGCTTGCCCTGCGCCAATTGCGCTGCGAGCATCGACCCCACACTCGTCCCGCCGATCATGTCGAAATAGTCGGCGAGCACGAAATCGTCGCCTCGCCCCAGGCGCTTTTGCAGCGTCGCCTCGATCCGCTCCAGAAATGCGAGCGTGATGATCCCGCGCGTTCCACCACCGTCTAGGGCGAGGATGCGTTTGGGTGCAGGGGCGTGGAGGCGGGCGGCGATGTGGTCGGCCATGGTTCAAGCGTCTCCGTTGGTTTCAGGGCTGCCAGGTAAATATCCCCCGGCAAAGCCCATAGGCGCTAAAATAACATGCTTGCTTTGAGGAATCATTGTGTGATTCAAGCTGTGCATGACACGCGAATCACTTGCCAATCAGGACTGGGACAGCA
>Ga0180009_10006192_pt1 | contig 12632 bp, 13 predicted proteins | sample OS_PC_MetaG_FD_123537 | JGI IMG/M metagenome (GOLD analysis project Ga0180009, IMG submission 123537) | Groundwater microbial communities from the Aspo Hard Rock Laboratory (HRL) deep subsurface site, Sweden - OS_PC_MetaG | ecosystem: Environmental > Aquatic > Deep subsurface > Groundwater...
AAGCCAAAATTTTGCTTCACCATATTCACATGTTACATGAATGTGCATCCGCTTTTCTTCATTAGAAAGGAAATAAAACCTATAGCCTTTTTCTCTGAATATTGTAGGACTCATATTAAACAAACGATTAACAGTTTAAATTTAATTAAAAACGAGAAAGGATACAAATGAGCGACGACCTCGGCGGCTGGTCGGTTGCAGTATAGGTGGTGTGCTTTATTAAGTCCTTTAATGTTATTCGGGGGGCGAGCAGTCTACCAATGGTGGATCCACTTCCCTCATAATCCTCTCTGTTTCCGCCAGTGCCACAATTATTTTCTGATAATGCTCGATATCAGCATTGTTAAGAGTTCGATCCTTACGGTCTTTCAGCCATTTTTGCGCTGGTTGGTAACCGCCGATGTAGAAGTTCCATGCTGATTCGGGAACATTGCCGAAATACTGATCTTTATTGATAAACACATTGCCATCTTTGTAAACCAATTTCTCGACGGTATCTGAACCGGCGATTGGATAAGTCATGATGAATTGATTCACCTTCGGCGATTCGAGGAGATGGAGTAAACGCAATTCGGTGCCAAAGGCAACAAGCTTTTTAAAACTTTTCACATCTTTTGGATACGGCACGCGCGGAAAATCAATTTTTAGAAATTCTTTGTATTTTTCGCGATAGCTTGGTGAGTGAAGAACTGCGTAAATGTAATCAAAAATATCTTCCGGAGAAACTTTGCCGACATTTTTTTCTATTTCGTCACCGATTTCTTTTTTTAGATTTGATACGCGCGAGCCGTCTTCGATGTATAGATAGAGTGGAAAAACATAAGTTTGATCACTTGCGGCATGGATGTCAGCAATCTGTTTAGAAACCAACACTCTGTCGAAATTTTGATTGGCAGGAATAGAGCGACTGGTTAAAAGGAGTAAATTATCTTTTTTGAAGACATGTTTGAAAGCGACAAATCCTGAACGACTTACGATATTAGCGTCATAATAAATCCACTGATAATCAAAAGGTCTATACTGAATCGACTTTAAATAATTATCGTCAAACGATTTCCCCTTCAGTTTTTCCGTTAGTTTATAACTTCCCGAATCGACGACACGAAACTCTTGTTTGAATCCCTCATCATAATCTCCGGAAAGAAGTTTTTGCATCTTCTTTTCCAATACACCCTTATCTATATCAATAAACAAAGTGTCCCGGTCTGTCTTTACACCAGAATTTGAAATCGGAAACAACTCATCTACCTTAAACCCCTTCCCATACTCTTCCTTTAATCCAAAATCTTTCGGCACAAAGAAGTAATATGGCTCGGAGTAATCGAGCTTCGTCCATTTAACATTTTGCATATCGCTTTCATTGAGCGCTTTGAATTTGTCTTCCCTCTTGCCGTACAACTCAGTGTGATGGACAGTGCCAATACTTTTCTTCTCGCCTGCTCTACGCACGAATATAGAAATCGCCACACCTTGCTGAATATCAAACACATTCTCGTCTTTGCCTCCGTCCGGCGCTTTTTCTTTTTTCTTTGAATTGCCGTGAAGATCAAGAATGTAAATGTTATCAAATGTTTCAAGCAGATGCTTCCTCATCTGACGATGAGTAATCCCATCTATGAATGAATTATTGGTTATCATCGCCACAATGCCACTCTTGTTTTTCTCTATAAAATGCTCGGCTAAGCGAATGAATTTAATGTAATCGTCGTCAAGGTTGATCTTCCGTTCGCCGAGGCCTTTCTTGTAGTCCTTGATGAGATTCTGTATCCATTTCCCTTTGTTTGAAGAACTAATGCTATACGGTGGATTGCCGATAACAACCATGATCGGCGTTTCGTTTTTTATGACTGACGCTTCTTTGGATTCTTTGGCGATACTTTCAGCAAAGCCAAAACCTGTGAACAGGCCTTCTTGGGTGACAACTTCTTCGAGAGAGTTCGTAAGATAAATACCGAGACGGCGATTGAAATATTTAAAGCCCGTTTCTTTAAACGCCATACTTAACTTCAGATGAGCTATCGTATAAGGCACCATCATAAGTTCAAAACCATGCAAACGTGGAAGCAAATCATGATGTACATATGCGTGCCAGCGCCCTTTCTGACCACCCTTAAGTAACCGTTCGTAGATTATTCGGATGGTGGCGCTTATGAATGTTCCTGTTCCAACAGCCGGATCAAGAATTTGTACTCGATGGATACCGGTTGCTGATTTTGAGGTATCAGCCAAACCAGCAGCAAGACCGAAATCTTTTTCAAGAAGATAATCAACAGAGCGCACAATGAACCGCACGACGGGAAGGGGCGTGTAGTAAGCTCCCATTTTTTTGCGCAAGACATCGTCATATTCTTTCAAAAAATCTTCGTAGAAGTGAATTACCGGATCCGGACCCCTGTGAGTTTTGCCCCAAAGGTCGTCTTTGAAATATTCTTTCATGAGTTCTTGAACGTCGGCATGAGAAAAAACTTCACACAATTCATCCACGATGTACCTAAACCGCTTCTCAAAATTGCGCCCTGCAATATGGTCAAAAAAATGCCCCAAGAATGGATTCGAGACTGGGATAAGGTCGCGTGCTTCTTGGCGAGTAAATGATTCGGGAGATTCATCATAAAAGCGAGCGACAAAGAGTCCGTAAACGAGGGTCTGCGCATACATATCAGCAAAAGATTCCAGTGTCAAATCGTGAACAAGTTGCTTTTTTATAACATCATATACGTGTAATATTGAAGCATTTTTTTCTGACTGATTAGAAAGAAATTGTTTAACGTTATCTCGAATTCTTTGCGCTTTTCCTCCCATAATTTTTGAGAGGTGTTTTCCTGATCGTATTGGCTCTTTATATGATTGTGTGAGATCAAGTAGTGTTTTAGCAACGTGTTCATAACTTTCTGGAATAGACACAATAGTTCGATTCTTGATATCATAATTTGCAATTTTGATTGGAGCTTGGTAAGGTAAACCGTTTCTATAAAAACGAAATTCAACATAATCCGTTAGAACTAAATTTGCATATCCATAATATCTTGTCATCTGCTCAGACTTCTCGACTTTATCTAAAGACACGCCAATATCTTTAGCTTCGATATATAGAATTGGTACATCGTGTTTAAGCACAACAAAATCCGGCTTATTCCCTTGTGCTGCTCTCGCATCGTGGTCAATACGTTTAACATTTATTGACTCAAAAATTCCTTTTAATAAAATCTCGAAGTCGGTTCGGTAACCCATTTCACTTGTTTCTTCGTGAGAGAATTTAGATGAGATGGAATTAATATAATTTTCAAAAATATTTTGCATAATTCACAAGAATAATATACATCAAATATAAAACTTTTATCACCAACCGTCAAACACAATATGTATTTTGTCAGGTTCGCAACTCTCTTATGAGCGATTCAGGCCCGTCGCAGTATGCAGTCAGTTACGAATGAGACCAAGCTGAGAAAGAACGAGTTTATCGATGCTGTGCGTTAATCGACCAGCGTCAACAAGTAATTCCCGTTATCACGGGATGGAGCGAACTCAATAATTTATTTTTCAACAAAGTGAGTGTCGTGGTTTGTGCTGTTAGCCGCCGTAACAATCATTGTTGCGATACCTGTTTTCTGAGAGTGAGTTGCCCAAATTTGTTCCGTCCACGTCCAGAATAGTATTCACCTTCCATTTGGGAGTCATTGTTTGAAAGGTTTAGCCAAGCGGTGCCTCTGTGCATATTCATTGTAGAGGGAGCAAGAGCCTTCGGTGTGTTGACGTACTGATAAATAAGCTCAAACTCACCTGGTGAAACTTCGTGCAAGGAAGCAGATACGCTAGTGGATGTTGAGTTTTCCCAGTCAATGAATATTTTGAGTTTTGACCAACTTTGCTTGATTGTTGCCTCTGCTCTGACTGTGTGCGAGCGGTTTTCTATCAGAGTATCGGCGTGAACTGACCAACTGCCGGACAAGTCAGGAGTGGTGATGTGGAAGAGCTTGCGAAGGATGAGGACTGTCCACCCTTTCTTGTCAAACCATCGCCAGAAAATTCCATAGAATCCGAGCACAGAAGGGAATTCTATCCACCATAGTTCATCTAACTTGAGAGCGATGAGAGCAAGGTGAAGCAGCAAAGCACAAACTACGCAAAGTGCAGACAGCGAGACGTAGAAAACCGGATTCAAATCGTGTGTACTAGAGTATTGGTGCATTATTGCCACTCATCCCAAAGTTTTACCAGCCGATTCACTAGATCAATAGCATCAGCCGTATTCCACTGAACTGATTGGCTTCCAAAGAGCCATTGCCTTTCGTTTTTACATACGAACTTAGTATGTTCGTTTGCATTGATTTTCTCGACCAAATAGTCGACTACCAAAGTATACGTTTCTCTGAAAGTCGTCTTAAAACAAGAATCTGAGACGTTGTAAATGAGACATTCAACGAAGTAGGAGGGAAACTTTGGGCGCAAGGTTGAATTTGAGTCAAGGATTCGCTCACGTGCATTCTTGAACATACGAACTGATTTCTTGAAGACTCCTTTTGTTCGAGTTTGGGAATTCTTGCTCTCTCCATTTGAGATATGGCGTTTCGGATAATTGATAATCTGATTGTTTGTGCGTTGGCTCCAGAAGGTGATTCCCTCAGCGATTACTCTGAGGTCTTTGTACTCGCTGTATAAGACGGCAGGAATAACGTCAACCTTGAGACGATTTCCATCTGCCGCAATTTTGGCGGAAGCGTCGTAGTGCGGCGTGTTAGCTGCCGTGCGAGCACTAACGAATACTCTTTCTGAATTTTACTGACTTACTTGGTTTTTCATCTATGTTCCAAGCAACCTTAAGGCGGCGTGCCGCAAAGCGAAGCCGCTCGATTTCTTCTTTTGATACACGAGCACTTCCACCCTTAACTTGAAAAAGAACAACACGGAGAATGTCAGGATTCTTTTTGTCTCGCTTGACCGCTATGAGATCGACGACACCCTTGTATTTATACCCTTTACGACTGTCCAAAGAGAGACACTTGTAACCCTTCTTGGCCAAGAAATATTTGGTAAAGGTCTTCGCAATCTGACCCGACATGTGCGCCAACTCAGAAGCACGCCGCCATTTTCGCGTGTGTGCTGCTTTCTGTCCGGCAGTCATTTGTGACTTGTCGATTTTCAACTCCTTTTAAAAAGTATTAGCATTTCGCCTAACGTCAGACTGTGTGGAAACTCTTTGAAATCTTTATTATTATTAGTATAATGATAACGAAAAAGAATTACATAAGGAAAAGAGAAAGATGCCTTACATAGAAGGAGTATCAAGAAACCAAGCAATATTATTTCCCGAAGCCATCGATGAATATATAGAAGAAGATAATCAAGTTCAATTCATAGATACCTTTGTTGATAGTTTGGATTTAGAAGAATTAGGATTTAATCGTTCAACGCCAGCCTCGACAGGTCGTCCGCCATATAATCCTGCAGATTTAGTAAAACTATACATATATGGTTACTTAAACCGAATTCGTTCGAGCCGTTCATTGGAGAGGGAAAGTAATAGAAATATTGAAGTTATGTGGTTGCTAAGGTAACTCACACCAGATTTTAAGATCCCGAGTACTCGGGACTGATTTCAGAAAGGACAATAAGAAAGCACTAAAGGGGGTATGTAAAGAATTCATTGTATTATGTAAGAAACTCAATCTCTTTTCAGGGGAGTTGGTTGCAGTAGATGGTAGTAAATTTAAGGCAGTGAACTCGAAGAAGAGAAACTTCAATGAAGAGAAGCTAAAGAAGAAGATAAGGGAAATAGAGAAAAGGATTGATGAATACCTTACTGAATTGGATGAGGCTGATAGAGAAGAGAAAGATATTAAGAATCCCAATAAAGAAGACCTGAAAAAGAAGATAGAAGAGATAAAGAGACGTAAAGAGGATTGAAAAAAATTAATGGAAAAGCTTAAAGAAAGTGGTGAGACACAAGTATCTCTTACAGACCCTGAGTCTCGTGCAATGATGAACAATCAAAGGATAGAAGTTTGTTATAATGTACAATTAGAAGTAGTAGCAGATAAAGGGTATTATAATTCAGTGGAAATAAAGGAGTGTGTAGATAATGGAATAACACTGACAAAATAAATTCTATTATCTTCAGTAAAAAACCCGTCTACTTCTACAATTTCTTCATTATTTAGTAGAGTCCAACTTTCACCTACCCTTCCACGAGTATCATAGAATTTATTTGAAGCAGTATATTTTGCCCAGCCAGCAAAGAAATTCCTTATTTTGGAGACGGGTCCAGCGATAGTTTTATCTATCCCCTCCAATCCTATCTGTATGACCACCTACCTTAAATCTCATCATACTTCTGAAAGATGGATTGCTTTTGTAGAATCCGACTAAGACTCTAGATATTTCAATGATCTTATTCTCACCCTCGTCGCTAAGTTTAGAAGACTTGAGAGCGAAAATAAGACTATCAGCAAGTGTAATTCGCATTCCGCCCATTTTTGGATCTGGAACAGGTGCATCCTGAAGATCAAGTAGTTTCTCTTTAGCCGTTTGCCAGCTGTCACCGCCATTGGTGTTGCGAACAATTGTGCCCCAAGCTCTCACCGCCGTCCCTGTGTTCGCATCGGTGAAGCAGACGCCACGGAGCGAGTCCGTCGTTCCGCTTGACTGGATCGTCCAACTTGCGCCGCCATTTGTGGTGCGAAGAATTGTGCCATAATATCCCACCGCCGTCCCCGTGTTGGCATCGGTGTTCTCCATGCCGCCAGCATCCTCGCCACAATTCTAAATCCCAACTCTTGGTTACTGTGTTCAGGCTGAAATGAATCGCGGTACGGAATCTACAGATACGCAGTGCTTGCACTGTACCACGAACCGCCGCGAACGTGACAAAAGATCTCAGCTCCCAACGGACTGCGGAACGTGCCGGAGATTTTCTGCCAGTGGTCTGCCTTGGAGGAGAACGGGGTTAGAACTCTCAGTACTCCGCAAGGCTCCCTGCAACACGCGCCTTGTTGAATCCCCATCTGAACAGAAAAAATCCCGTGGGAACGGTGAGCAGAGAAAAAAGCGCCAGCACGGCAACGTGCAAACTGACCGAGCTCAGTGAAGCATTCAAGATGAGCGTCTCGCGCAGCGCCGTAAGCGCGTAGGTTGTGGGCAGCACAAAAGCAATGCTTTTCAACACGGGCGGAAGCACTTCAACGGGGAAGAAGACGCCACTCAGCAAGCCGGTGAGGGTAACAAAGAGCCAGTTGATAGGATCGCCCTGCTTAAACGCGAGGATCATGCCTGCTGAGATCATTCCTATGCCCGATAAAGCTGCGACCGTAAGAAGGAGCAACAGAAGCGCCAGCAGAAGATTGAGCGTGAAATGAATCTTGAATATGACCATGCACAAGAGAAAGACGACGAGCGTATTCAAGAGCACACGAGTGAAATTCCAGAGCGCAGAGTAGAAAAGAATAGCAGAGAGGTTTGTTCTTGACATCAGAAGAAATTCCAGCGTTCCCATTGTTTGTTCGCTGCGAATGGATGAGCTAAACGAATTGAGCGACACCGTCACAAACCATTGAAAAACTACACCGACCACAATGAACGATGTGTAATCTCCACCATATTTTGTCAACGACGGCACTTGAACCCCACTGATCATCTTCGCCACAAAGTAGAAGATCGCCACCATCAGCAGCAAACTCGCGTACTGGATTATCATCTCCATTTTGTAGCTTGTGAACGTTATCCAGCCGCGTTTCAAAAAGACGTATGCCTTTCTCATACGCGTTCTCCTTTCACGTACCGCAGGAAAACATCTTCAAGCGAGACTTCAGTGATTCTGATATCGTGAAGTATCGGACGAATTCCTTCTTTCTCCGAAAGAAGCATATCCAAAAGCTTCATCTTATCCGTTGTCACAATCGTGCAGACACCGTCACTCAGGCTTATCTGGTCTACATACGACTGGCTTTGAAACATCTCTAGCGGAAGCAGAGAGCTGTCCGAAATAACAAGTTGAACCGTGCAGGTTTTAAGCTTCCGTTTCAGATCCTGTGCTGTGTCAACGACAACGAGACTGCCCTTGTTGATGATCGCGATTCTGTCGCACAATTGTTCTGCCTCATGCATGTTCTGCGTCGTGAGCAGAATGGTTTTCCCTGTTCTCTTTAAATCCAGAATGGTTTCTCGCGTTTCTATTGCAGATGGCGGATCGAGGGCAGTTGTGGGTTCATCAAAGAAGTACACCGGCGGATCAACAAGGAGTGCGCGACAGAGGCTCAGTTTTCTCTTCATTCCGGTTGAATACTTCATGAACTTGGTGTCCTTCGCCTCGATCAGGCCCATTTTTTCAAGCATTGCAATGATGCGGGCGTGCAGTTGTCTGCGCGGGATATTCTGAAGCGTGCCGAAGAATTCGAGGTTTTGATATCCAGAGAGCCTATAGTAGAACGAGCGTTCATCGCTCAGGGAAATCCCAATTGATGCACGAACGTTTTCGGGAGCGGTCAAGATACTCCAGCCGTTGATCAGCGCATCGCCGCTTGTTGGTGTCACGAGGGTAGATAGCATGCGGATGGTTGTTGTTTTGCCAGCGCCGTTGGGGCCCAGAAGCCCGAAAATCTCGCCTTGTTTCACCTCAAAACTCAGTCCATCAACGGCAAGCGTCTTCTGATTTCTGGTTTTGAAGACCTTCGTGAGGTCATGCAATTGTATCATACTTCACTTGCCCTCATCATTGACCGGTAATACCGCAAGTAGGAATTCCTGATGAAGTGAATGATCCACACACCTATGAGCGTCTGAAGCTCTAAATACACAACATAGAGCAGAAACGAAAAACAAAGTAATTCGAGCTCTGTCAGGATCACGACTCGACCTTTCGCATTCCAGTGAATGAGATAGAAGAGAATCGATCCAACAACGAGAAGTAGAGGATCGGGTATATTATTGAATCTGCCCAAGTACATAAACGCGCTCCTCCAAACAAGTTCTTCCTTCAAGGTCTGGAGCAATACTGGGAGGTATGACGCTCGGTCTTTGACGACTGCAAAGATCCATTCAGCGAACTTATACCGAAATCCCAGAACATACGCGAGCGAAGGAGACGTTAGTCCGACCGTTATCGGCAAGTATGCAATGCCGATTCCTGCACTGAGTAGGATGACGATTGGAGAGCCAACCACGAGCCACCACAAACCTATCAGAGCAAGAGAAATCTCAAGCGCCGCACGAATTGCTGGAAAGCGCCTGAAATCAAAAAAGGCACTTGCTGCCCGATAAACATAATAAGCCAAAAGTACGAAGCTAAACAGTTGCCAAGTCATAGTACCGAACTCTTCGGAGTGATCTCAGGATCAAGAACATAATCGTACCAATACATACAATCATCATAATCCAAAGAAAATTAGGGACAACGTTCTGTTCCTGAAGTAAGGGATAGAACAGGTTAAATGTATTCAGGAGGGGAAGTGAAGCAAAAACATCCTGCACATCCTGCCTGAGCTGAACGTATATAAACAACAGCAACATAACATTGGCCGGGCCGCTGGATTGGGTAAGCACAGAAAAGACGAGGTTAAACAGGCTGCAGAAGATATTGAGAAACAGTAGATATGCGATGAACGCTATCGACAGTTTTCCTGTAATGATCATGACAAGCAGAGAAAAGCTCAGCGCTAACAGAATCTGCGGCACGAGCAGGAGTGCCCATCGGTGGAACACGATGTGCGGATAGGACATTGCCCGAAGGAAATTGTTGTGCACCATCCCTGCGTCTCGATCAAGCTGAATGATATAGTACTGATTGAACGAGAACAGAATCGGCAGCAAGGCTCCAAGATACAGCTTGCCGAAGACAATCAAGTCGCCACGCGGGTTGGTAAGTAAGACAAGCGTGAAGGCCAGCCCTACCAGGGCAAAGAGAGTCAAGATCTTCTGGTTGTGGAAGCCCATCATTTTCAGATGGTGCATCGAAAGATGCAATCCGAGTCTCTCTGCGAATCGTACAAATAATCCCTTCTTGAAAGGTTCAACCAACTCAACTTGCTGCAAGCGCTTTGCAAGGGAATTCCCCATGAAAAATGCAACCGAAAGGTTCCCAAGCCAAGCGACAGAACATCCAACAATGGTTCGCCATGATGCCTTCGTACCTTGCCAAATCGAGAGAAGCCAGAAGTGATCAAAAGCCAGCCCATCAAAGAGAAACTGAAGAATGAACAAAGCGCCGTACGCGACCACGAATATTACAAGCACGGTGAAATCGTTCCGCAGTTTCGTAAGGAGCGCCAGAGTCGCCACTAACCAGAAGAGTACATACCCCGTGAAGCCGGCTGTTATCTTCAGAAGGAAAACTGAGTAGGTCACGTTGTCAGGCGCGTAGAGCCACTGCTGAATCAATGCCGCGCCATAAACAGGAATAGAGAACCCTATGAGGAAAAATATAATATAGCTCGTTACTAACCCCCAAAAAATCTGGTTGTTCGAAAGGCGAACGGCAAGCAGTTCCCTTCTTCCGCGCTGCAACGCGTTTCTGAAATGTCCTAGCACCGTTAATAAGAAACTCAGAATGCCGAGCGACATCAGAATGGCGTCGTAGTACGATGTCAATTTCGAGCTGCTGTAAACAGCGCTTGGGTCAAGGATGGGTTGCGCAAGAAACCATGAAAAGGAAATATATACAAAGATGGTTAGAAAGTGGTAGAGAGAGAAAAGACTTCTCAACTGATGAGCAATAAAAGTGGTCACTGCTTATTCTCCAGCCTAACGGAATTGCAGAACGCCTGATAAGCCTCTTCAAGCGTGGGAACAACTTCGGTTCCGTCAGGAGAATCTTCGAACCGAGCATCATATCGAATTGTCAAGTGCTCAGCGTTTCGGCCAACGCGCAGAATGCTTAGACCGAGCCTAGCGACATCCAACGAATCCGAACTTTGAAACGCAGCCTCCTTCACAACGCCTTTCATCAGGCGAACAAGTTCTTGCGGCTCCCCTTCAAACCGAATTTGAGCCTCGGCTAAAACAAGAATCTTTGAACAAACAAGCGCCAGATCATTGACCACATGGCCAACATACAAAACGATACGCTGCTGCGACTGCGCGACAAGTTGATTATGGAAACGGATCCGTTCTTCCGCGTCTAGGTTGTTTGTGGGTTCATCTAGCAGAAGCACGGAGGGATTATGAATGAATGCCTGCCCAATGGCGGCGCGCTGCTTTGTCCCACCCGACAAGTGCCCCAACGCAGCGTCTTTGTACGGCACGAGATTCAGAGAATGAATCAGTTCTTCGATCCGATCTTGCCGCTTTCTGTGCTGTTTCCAGCCGGAGAGCAAGAGCATGTAGTCAAGGTATTCTGTCACCGTCATTCGTTCGTAGAGAGCGGGAGATTGCGGCAAGTATCCGATCCGACTCCTCCAGAACTTGGACTTTTGTGATATTTTTTCTCTGTTGAAGAACACTTCGCCGGAATCTTGATCGAGCAGCCCGGCAATAACCCGCAGGAGCGTCGTTTTACCTGAGCCGTTTGCGCCGAGCAAGCCTGTGATTCCTGAGGACACAGATGCGGAAGCATCTTTCAAGACAATTCGCTCACCAAAACATTTCGATATAGTATGAAATTCAAGGAGATTCATAGCTTAAGAAGGCTTGTTGAGCCAGAGTTGAGCCGTAGCTCTAATGTTTTGCTCTGCCTTGTCAATGTGCTCCAGAAAAAATCGAAAGTCCAGCTCTAACGCACACTTTTTCGCCTTGTCCAAATGCTGCCCGATTGTTGCCAAAATTTTCTTATCGAAACCTCTTGCAATAAGTGTGTCCTTTATGACTGTAACTGTCAGATCGGTGCACTGTAATGATTGTTCACATGCCCGAATTAGGTAGGACTTGTCTGGTTTGTACAAGTCTTTATCGAGATCATTGATATCGTCACTCATCTGTTTAGCAATATGGTAATGCAAAATAAGATTTTCGCAGGATTTGATGTTGTCAAGAACGGCTGTTTTGATGCAAAAGCCAGCGTAGGTCAAAGCCAGCGGCATCAGCTTCCAGCCCAGACAGCAGAGGTTTTCCTCATCGAGCATTGTTTCTACTGTGATAGAATTTTGATTCTTTTCCAAAATAAGCGCGTTGTAGTACTTACGTTCATAATCAAAGAGGTACGAATAAACATCAGTCCCACACAGATGGAGCAATTGTCCCACAGCAAGATTCCGCATACTGTGAGCATTGCACATTTTGAGCAATAACTCTCGATACTGTTCGTGGGGCAGGTGATACTCGTCCAGCACATCATCCTCTCTCAAGAAAAACACCAGATAGACAGCATTGATTAAAGCAAGCTTACGGATCAATTCTGGTGATTCATCCTTAAAGGACGACTCGAAATTATATGGGAATGTAATGAGCCAGTTATTCGGACGGAATGAATTGTCGGTAATGTAGGGGATAGACTTAGACCAGAGAGGACGGATGGCATTCTCGAAACTCGTGCGGAGAATATTTAGCTCGTGATTGATATCAGGTCTCATGGGTGGAGAACTCGATTTGCCGCTCAACGAACCTGGGTTGTGGGATAACGGCCCGGAATCCACACAATGGCGTTCTTTGGCACACGAACTTCTCTAAGTTCGAAGATTCTCAACTTATCCCACCCTCCTTTCACAATG